>ERZ1047985.48-NODE-48-length-107614-cov-8.486989_pt1 | contig 107614 bp, 97 predicted proteins | sample MGYA00383097_ERZ1047985 | MGnify/ENA primary metagenome ERZ1047985 (study PRJEB29581, sample SAMEA5548367) | metagenome | biome: marine; feature: coastal; material: water | depth 50 m | study: Short-term variability in the microbial, nano- and picoplankton...
AACAACTATCTAAACTTAAAATCTAGTATAGTTAATAATTGGAATTTTGAATTACAAATTGAATCCTATTTGCCAACTGCATTATTAAATTATTCTCCAAATTTTAAAGATACTGGGATCTCAACTTTCAATATTAGTTATAATAAGGATAATTTAAATTTGTCATTAGGAAATTTCTACGAACAATTCGGTAGTGGAATGATATTAAGATCTTGGGAAGATAGAAGTTTAGGCATTAACAATTCTATTATGGGTTTAAATGCGAAATATAGAATTAATGATAAAATTAATTTTACAACATTAATAGGAAATCAAAAAAAAGGATTCAAATATTCAAAGGGCTATATAGTTGGATTTGATTCAGAATTTGATCTATCAAAAATTTTAAAAAACAATTCCACTTTTCTATTAGGAATAAGTTATGTTGGAAGAAATGATCAAAAGACAAAAAGTGATTTTTATGATGAAATGACCAATTTATATTCTGCTAGAATAGATTATTCCTCATCCTATTTTTATTCAAATATAGAATTAGTAAACAAGTCAAAAAATCCAATAGTTATTTTTGGATCTGTTTCAGACACATTTATAAAAGAGGGCTCAGCTATATTATTTAATTCTGGATTTTTCAAAGATGGTTTAGGATTAGATTTTACTTTTAGGAGATTAGAAAATATGTCTCTTTTTTCTGAAAAGGAAGCTTATGGTAATCTTTACAATGAAAGTATTGTTAATTACTTACCTGCTATAACAAAACAACATGATTATTCATTGACTAACCTTTATGTTTATGCAGCACAGCCAAATGTTTCATTTCAAAGTAACAGCTTAACTAAAGCTGGAGAAATAGGAATACAGACTGATTTATACTACTTTATTGAACAGGAAACTTTTTTAGGTGGAAAGTATGGTACTAATTTAGCTATAAATGCCTCTGTTTGGAATAATTTAGATGGAACTTATGATTTTTCTAATCAAAATTATGAAACTGACTTATTTGGTTTTGGAGAAAAATATTTTTCAGAAATAAGTTTTGAAATCAGAAAAAAATGGTCTCCTAAATTTGATAACATATTATTATATGTAAATCAGTATTATAATAAAAGATTAGTTGAAGAAACTACTAGTGAAGTAAAATCTAATATTTTTGTCTTGGAAAATACTTACAAAATAAATGACAACAAATCTCTTAGATTAGAACTTCAACATCTATCTACAAAGGATGATACAAAAAATTGGTCAGCTTTTGGGCTAGAATATAATTTAAGTTCAGCAGTTTCATTATATGTTACAGATTTATACAATTATCAAAACCCCGTAAAAGAAAAAAAAATACACTATTATAATTTTGGAGGAAGTTACAGTAAAGGTATAAATCGTTATACAGTTAACTATGGAAGACAAAGAGGTGGTCTCGTATGTACAGGAGGGATTTGTAGATATGTGCCTGAAAGCACAGGCTTAAGCTTCAGTATTACAACCTCTTTTTTCTAATTAATTACACCTAATTTTTTACCCACTTTTTCAAAAGCATCTAAAGCTTTATTCACTTGATCAATAGAATGAGACGCTGATAACTGTACCCTAATTCTCGCTTCCCCCTTTGGAACTACAGGAAAAAAGAAACCTATCACATAAATACCCCTATCGAGAAGTTCATTTGACATTTTTTGAGCTAAGTGAGCATCATAGAGCATTATTGGAACAATAGGATGGTTACCAGGCTTAATATCAAAACCTAATCTTTTCATTCCATCCCTAAAAATTTTAGTATTGTTTTTTAATCTATTTAAAAAAGTTTTATCAGATTCTAATATATCCAAAACTGCTAATGAAGCTCCAACAATTGAAGGTGCTAAACTATTAGAAAATAAATAAGGTCTTGATTTCTGTCTAAGTAATTCTATTATTTCTTTAGGACCACTTGTAAAACCGCCTGATGCTCCACCAAGAGCCTTGCCTAATGTTCCAGTTATTATATCCACTTCACCCATAATATCTAAAGCTTCATGAACTCCCCTACCATTATCTCCAATAAATCCAGTAGAATGGCATTCATCTGACATTACAATTGCATCATATTTTTTTGCTAAATCACAAATTTTATCCAATTGTGCTAGAGTTCCATCCATTGAAAAAACTCCATCTGTCACTATTATTCTATTCCTACATTTTATAGATTTTTTAAGTTGTCTCTCCAAATCAATCATATCATTATGTTTGTATCTAAATCTTTGTGCTTTACAAAGTCTTATTCCATCTATCAATGAAGCATGATTTAACTCATCACTAATTATTGCATCTTCTTTATCAAAAAGAGGCTCAAACAAACCTCCATTAGCATCAAAAGCAGCAGCATAAAGTATAGTGTCTTCCGTTCCCAAAAAATTAGAAATCTTTTTTTCTAACGACTTATGTATATCTTGTGTCCCGCAAATAAATCTCACTGATGCTAAACCAAAACCATGTGATTCTAATGTTTCTTTAGCTTTTTGAATTACTAATGGGTTTGAAGCAAGACCTAAATAGTTGTTTGCACAAAAATTCAAAACATTTTTGTCTTCGGAAACAGTGATCCTTGAATCTTGTTTAGAATGAATAATTCTTTCATTTTTAAAACGACCTGATTTTTTAATATCCTCTAGCTCTATTTTTAGTCTTTTCTTTATAGATTCGTACATTAGATAAAATTAATTTGAATAAAATTAAGCTATTATTTTAAATAAATAAATGGATAGAATTCTAATAACAGGTGCCCTGGGTCAATTAGGCACTGAGTTTATAAAACACTTTGAAAGATTAAATATTTTTGTTCTTGCAACAGATATAAAACTTCCTAAGTCTAAACTTCCATGTGAATTTGAACAGGCAGATTCTTTAGATAAACTAAAAATTGATGAATTAGTAAAGAAACATGATATTAACATAATCTATCATCTTGTCGCTATCCTATCAGCTAGTGGTGAAAAGAATCCTTTTAAATCATGGAAATTAAACATGAATAGCTTTCAAAATATTGCTGAAATTTCAATAGAAAACAATATTAAGAAAGTCTTTTGGCCAAGTTCCATGGCTGTATTTGGTACAGAGTCTAAACTTGATTTAGTGATTCAAAATCCAATAATGAACCCTTCTACAATATATGGTATAACAAAATTAACAGGTGAGAAATTAATGGAATATTACTTTAATAGATTTGGATTAGACATTAGATCACTTCGTTATCCAGGAATTGTTTCTGTGGATACTGTACCAGGAGGAGGAACAACAGACTATATCATTGATATGATTAATGCTGCTAAAAAAGGAAATAATTACACTTGTTTTCTAGATAAAAATACTGAATTACCTATGATGTACATTGATGATGCAATAAGTTCTGCTATAACTCTTATGTCTACAAAAAGAATTAATTTATCAATACTAGGTTCATATAATATTACAGGATTTAGTATTACTCCAAAAAAATTGCTAAATGAAATTAAATCAAATGGTTTTAATTTAAAAGTTAATTATAAGCCTGATTTTAGACAAAAAATTGCTAATTCATGGCCAAAGAAAATTGACGATAGCTTCTCTAGAAAAGATTGGGGATGGAATCCTAAATTTGGATTAAAAGAAACTATAAGAGAAGCTCTTAAATAATTATGTTTACAAACATAAATCTTTACATTAATAAAATTCTATGAAAAAAATTTTAGCTTTTATTATATTTTCCTGCATACTTTTTTCATGTAATAATAAAGAAATAGACAGACCTAATGTAATATTGATAATTACAGATGATCAAGGTTTTGGTGACATTGGATATAATGGAAATACTAAGATAAATACTCCAAATTTAGATAATCTAGCAAATGAAAGTATTCGTTTTAACAATTTTTATGTCTCTCCAGTTTGTGCTCCTACTAGATCAAGTCTAATGACAGGAAGATATTCCTTAAGAACTGGAGTAAGAGATACATATAATGGAGGTGCAATAATGTCATCTGATGAAATTACTATTCCTGAAGTTTTAAAAGAAGCTAATTATAAAACAGGAATTTTTGGGAAATGGCATTTAGGAGACAATTATCCTTCAAGACCTTCTGACCAAGGTTTTGATGAATCTTTAATTCATTTAGCAGGAGGTATTGGTCAAGTTGGTGATATAACCAATTATTTTCAAGGAAATAAAAGTTATTTTGATCCTATTTTATGGTTAAATAATAAAAAGAAAAAATATGATGGGTATTGTTCAGATATTTTTACAAATGAAGCAATAAATTTTGTAGATAAAAACAAGTCTGAAAGATTTTTTTGTTACTTATCATTTAACGCTCCACATACTCCTTTGCAACTTCCAAAAAAATATTATGAAATGTATAAGGATTTAGATCCAGAAAAGGTTTCAAATCAAGATAAAATTATTATGAGTGAAAAGGATATAGAAGATGCAAAAAAAGTGTATGGAATGGTTTCTAATATTGATGACAATATAGGAAGATTATTAAAAAAATTAGATGAACTAGGAATATCTGACAATACAATTGTAATATTTATGACTGACAATGGTCCTCAGCAACGTAGGTACATTTCTGGTCTTAGAGGATTAAAAAGTGATGTTTATAATGGTGGCATTAAAGTTCCTTTTTACTTAAGATATCCAAGAATTTTTACTGAGGGTCAGGATACAGATGTTTTTTCAGCACATATAGATGTTTTACCTACTATATCTAAATTATGTGGTTTGAATCTCCCTGATAATAGAATAATTGATGGAATTGATTTATTATCTAATATAAAAAAACAAAACAGATCATTTTTCTCATATTGGACAAGAAGATTACCAGAATTATATAATAATGTTTCAGTACAAAAAGGTGATTATAAATTAGTTGGAAATACAGACTATAATTCCCCAATCACAGATTTTGAATTATTTGATATAACAAAAGATCCTTATGAAAAAAACAATTTAATTGAAATTAAAAAAACAAAAGCTTCAATGCTAAAAATAGAGATGGATAGTTTTTATAATAATTTGATTAAATCAAAAAATTTAATAGACCAACCCAGAATTATAATAGGCACTGAATTTGAAAATCCAACTATTTTAAACAGAAATGATGCCGGAGGGGAAAGAGGCATTTGGGCACAAAATGAAATTTACGGATTTTGGAGAATTAAAATGATGGAGGGTAAATATAATTTTAAATTTAAATTTATAAACATAAATCAATCCTCCGGAGAGATGTTATTAGAAATTGGAAATAAGACATTTAAAAAATCTTCTATTGTTGATAATGAGGGTTATATCTCAATGAATGATATTAATATAAATAAGGGGAATTATAATATTATCCCCACATTTAAAACAGACAGAAAAAATATTTTACCATTTTGGATTGAAGTAAATAAAATTTAATAAATATCTGATCTATTTTTTTTACAAATCTATATCTAAAAGTTTATTTATATTATCTATTGTAGTTTGCAAAACTATTTTATGAACTGAATCCTTAGGATTTTTTAATTCTGAATTTAGTTTTTCCAATAACTCTCCAATGCTGTTATCTTTTGTCATGTTAAATTTTTTTAAAATTTTTCCCGTAGGTAATACTTCTAAGTATAAAGAGTTTTTTCATAATCTAAATATAATAATTGCTGAATTAAAAGTTTATCTTTGATGTTCGAAAATTTTAATGATAAATTATAGTATTTATAAAAACAATCTTTCAAAGGAATGGGTAACTTTTGTTCATGGAGCTGGAGGAAGTTCCTCAATTTGGTTTAAACAAATTAGAGAATATAAAAAACATTTTAATATTCTTCTTTTAGACTTAAGAGGCCATGGAAGATCTAAATATCATATTAAAAATATTTTTGAAAAAAAATATACTTTTTCTTCAATTGCTAATGATATTGTTGGAGTTTTAAAAAAAGAAAAAATAGATCATTCACATTTTGTTGGAATTTCACTAGGAACTATTTTAATTAGACACATTGCTGAATTTTATCCAAAGATGGTTAAAAGTATGGTTATGGGTGGTGCTATTATGAAATTGAATTTTAGATCTCAGTTATTAATGAAATTAGGTTCAGCTTTTAAGTCTATTGTTCCATATATATGGATATATAAACTTTTTGCCTTTATTATTATGCCATATAAGAACCACAAGGAATCCAGACTTTTATTTATTAATGAAGCTAAAAAACTTTATCAAAAAGAATTTATTAGATGGTTTAAGTTGACTTCTGAAATTAATCCATTGTTGAAACTGTTTAGGCAGGTTGAACTATCAATTCCTACTTTATATGTTATGGGATCTCAGGATTATATGTTCCTTGAGCCTATTAAACTTATTACAAAAGAGCATAAAAGTGCAGAGCTTTTAGTAGTCCCAGATTGTGGTCATGTAGTTAATATTGAGAAATCAAATTTTTTTAATACTCAAACTATTTACTTTTTAAATAATTTGGTTATTAAAAAATAGAATTGAAAATAAAATTTTATACAAGTATACCGTAAGTGGTCCAGCTGGTATTGTCTTTACGGCTTCTGCAGAAATGTCTCGAATATAAAGATAGATCGCTACACCATACATTCTAACTTAAACCCTCATTAATTTGGGGGTTATTTGTTTTTATATTTGTTAGGTGATTTAACTATATTTGGTCAATAATTATAAATTTAAAATAATGAAAAAAATAATTTTAATCTTATTGTCAACTACAATATTGACGAGCTGTACGAATACAAATGATGCTGGACCTTCAGCTGAGGATATAGCAACTTTTAATAAGCATGTTGAAAGCTGGAAAATGGCAGCTAGTGGTTTTACTTTAGAGGATCCTGAAAAAGTAATGAGCATATTTGCTGACTCTTTAACATGGAATAATCCTGAAGCTTTAATGAATGTTTCTAAAACTAAAGAAGACTTAACTGCAGCAGTTAACTGGTATATTAGCACTTTTGATAATATTACATTTACTGAAGATGTTTATTATGGGGGAAGTCTATATTCAACAGAAGAAACCTCGTCTTCACCTAACGGAATTAGAGTTTATGGTAACTGGTCACTTAACGACCCCGATTCAGGTACTGAAATAGGTTATAAATGGATGGGTGTATTAAGATTTAATGAAGATGGTAAAGTTTATGACTTTGCTGACTGGTTTGATGTAAGTAGTATTCCAAGTCAAATTCAAGGAACTTATAAACGCTAATTAAAATAAATATCGTTAGAAGCGCCCTTGTAAATATTTTTAATATTAAGATTTCATAAATGTCCTCTCAACAAAGGAAAAGGCCTCGTAGCATAACTGAATAGTGCACTTGATTACGGCTCAAGAGGTTGCAGGTTTGAATCCTGCCGAGGTCACTTTAGGGAAATCAACTAGTTTGGTTTCCCTTTTTTTTATTAAATTGAGTAGTCCAAACTAACTTTATTATGAAAAAAACAATTTTAACTCTATTTTTTTCTTGTTTTATTTTAACATTATATTCTCAAAACAAGACAATAATTTCTGATCTTGACGGACTTACATTAAACATAGGTGAAACATTTACTCCAAACACATATGTTTCTAATTCTGACGGATTGAAATCCAATTGCAGTAATATTATTTATTATAACAAGAAGGGTGTGTTTTCTTCTGCTACTTCGATTTCAGTTGATACTGAAAATGGATCTATAAAAGCAAATGATCCCGGAACACACGAAGTTGTTGCAATTTGTATTGGAGAAGGAGGAAAAAGACATAGTAGAACGTTTGAAGTATTCGTTAATTATCCAAAAATCAAAAAGGTAACATTAAAACTTGATGATAATTCAACTTATATTGGTAATTATATTCCCCTTATTTATGAGATTACAGATGAACTAAATGTTACAAGAACTATAGATTATTGGAGTACTGATATTGCTTCTAAATATTTTTCAAAAGTTAGTTTTTCAATAAAGGCATTAAACGATAAAATAAATATTGATAATTCAAATAATATTTTGGCTGTTAAAAATGGGATATCTACTATTGAAGCTGATTTTGACGGAATTAAAGGAAGTATTAATGTTAATGTATTAAAAAATCCAACATCCAAAATAGAATTAGTTTCAAATAATGAAAATGCAAAAACTGGAGATGTGATTCAATTTAAAGCGCTAGCCTATGATAAAAAAGGAAAAGTTATAGAAAATATACCTGTTGAGTTTTCTTTTACTGGAAAATCATTTGATAAAAGTAATACTGCATCTGGTTTAATTTTACAAGATGGTAGGTTTGTTGGTGATGTTGCAGGAAAATATGTTGTATCTGCAAGAATTGGTAATATTTCAGCATCAAAAGTTGTGAATATTTTTAAGAGAAATGTTAAAAGAGAGATGAATACAGTAGGTACAGGATTAGTTAATGATAAGCATACATCAGATTTTTGGGTTTTTGAAGGTGTTGATGGAAATGATTATGCAGTAACAGGTACATGGGGAGCTGATGGTACATCTTATTTTTGGGACGTTACAGAGCCTTCAAATATAAAAAAGATTGATAGTGTTCAAGTTGATGCACGAACTGTAAATGATGTAAAAGTTTCATCTGATGGAAAAATTTGTGTAATAAGTAGAGAGGGTGCTTCAAACAGAAAAAATGGAATAATAATAATCGATGTTTCAAACCCGTATGATGTAAGCATAATATCCGAGTATACTAAAAACTTAACCGGTGGAGTTCATAATATATTTATCTATCAGAATCATGTTTATGCATTAAGTAATGGTGAAAGATATTATATAATTAACATAGAAGACCCAAAGAATCCATATGAGGTTGGTATGTTTGAAATTGGAAAGGAAGGTCAATCTATTCATGATGTTTGGATTGAAAATGGAATAGCTTATTCATCTAATTGGAGAGATGGTGTTTATTTAGTTGATGTTGGGGGTGGAAGTGTAGGCGGCTCTCCCTCAAATCCAGTCGCTTTTGGAAATTACAGTTATGATAGTGGAGCTCATCATGCAACCTATCCATTCAAAAGTAAATCAACAGGAAAATTTTACACAGTTCTTGGGGATGAAATTTTCCCAAAAGGCGTTAATGCAAGTGGGCCCAGTGAAACTGCCGGATTCTTACATTTTGTTGACTTTACCGATTTAAATAATCCTAAGGAAGTTGCAAGATATGAAGTTCCTAGTCACGGATCACATAATTATTGGATTGAAGATGATGTACTTTATGTGGCTATGTATACTGGCGGTGTTAGGGTGGTTGATATAAGTGGAGACTTACTAGGTGACCTATATAAACAAGATAGAGAAATTGGCTATATATTACCAAGTAGTCCCAATGGCTATATTCCTAACGATACAATGGTTTGGGGTGCACAATTATATAAAGGTCATGTTTTTTATTCCGATTTTAATACTGGAATAGGAGCTGCAAAAGTTGACTCAATTAAACCAGATAATTCAAAAGCTAATAAACATTTAGATTAATGAGATTTTTTCTGGTTGTTATTTTTTTTTGTATTCAAATCCAGGCTCAAGACTATTATGTATATGTTGCAGCTGAGTCTGATGACACTGTTTCATTAATAAAATTTAATGAAACTGAAACCAAAGAAGTTGATCGATTCGAAGTTGGTTATTTGCCAACAGAAATTGAAGGTCCACATGGTATAACTGTTGACCCTAATGGTAAATTTTGGTACCTATCCCTTGCTCATGGAAATCCTTTTGGGAAACTCATTAAATATTCAACTAAAAATAATAAACCTATAGATCAAACTACATTGGGATTATTTCCAGCATCAATGCAAATATCGTCTGTAACTGGATTATTATACTGTGTAAACTTCAACCTTCATGGGGATATGAAACCTAGTAGTGTATCCGTGGTTGATCCAGAAACAATGACTGAAATCAAACGTATTAAAATTGGAACAATGCCTCATGGATCTAGATTATCATATGATGGTTTAAAACAATATTCTGTTTCCATGATGTCATCAGAACTCTATGAAATAGATGCAATTAGTTTAAAAGTTTCCAGAAAATTGAGTTTAGATAATAAAATGAGTATGGATGCATCTATGAATAAGAAAATGAAGATGGATGAATCTATGAAAAAGAAGATGAAAATGAATGAAATGAGTCACTCTAAAGTTAAGCCTACATGGGTTATTCCCCACCCATCAAAAAACATTGCTTATGTCGCAGGAAATGGTTCGAATGAGATAATTGAAGTTGATTTGAAAAACTGGAAAATTACAAATCGTATTTCTACTGGCAAAGGACCTTACAATGTTGAAATTTCACCTGATGGAAAATTTCTTGTTGCTACTTTGAAAAGTGAAGGAACCACTGCAATTTGGGATTTAAAAAATGATTTTAAATCTAAAATAATTAAAAATACTACCAGCGTTACACATGGAATTGCCATTTCAAGTGATAGTAAATATGCTTTTGTTTCAGTTGAGGGTATTGGTGGTGAACCAGGTGTTGTAGATGTAATAAGTCTTAAAAAATTAGAAAAAATTTCTTCAGTTAATATTGGTAAGCAAGCGGGAGGAATTGCTTTTTGGAAAATTGAAAATTAATTAACTTTATAGTTATGAAAAAACTAATTCTACTATTACTATTTATTCCAATTGTTTCTTTTGGGCAAGACGAAAGCACCTTAAATTATTATGGTAAAAAAATTGACTTAGTTGGAATAGAAAACTATAAAGAAGACAAGTTTAGTTTATTAAATAATTCTGAAAAAAATATAAAAATTCAAGGTGAGATTCTTTCAGCTTGTCCTATGAAAGGGTGTTGGATGAAAATTGAGGTCGAAAATGACACAGTACTTGTTAGGTTTAAAGATTATGGATTCTTTGTTCCTAAAACAGGATCTGAAGGCAAATCAACAATTGTTAATGGTAAAATTTCTGTAGATACAATTAGTGTAAAACAGTTAAAACACTACGCTGAAGATGCTGGAAAATCTAAATATGAAATTTCTTTAATAGACAAACCAGAAATTACTCTTTCATTTCTAGCAGATGGTGTAATAATTAAAGATTAAGATTTTACATTAAACCAAGTTGTGTATAAAAGTCTAGAAGATCAAAATAATCTTGTTCAGATGCTATTTTTCCATTTTTCATTTTAACCAGGGTAGTTCCAGAAACATCTACTTTTTTTCCAGTTGGAAGAACACCAAAAAAATCGCCATCGTGAGTGCCTTTAAAATTCCAATGCTTTACGATTTTATCCCCCTGTCCAAATATATCAACAATTGTAAACTCAGCATCTGAGAACCCTATTACATAATTGCTGTAATAAGTTTTAAAATTTTCTAATCCTGTCAAATCTCCTTCTGAAGTTCCTAATACTACAACATCTTTGTCAAAATAATCTTCATTAATTAAATCTATTTGTCTACCATTAATAACCTTATCCCAAACGGATTCATACATAGTTATATTTTCTTCTAATGTTGTTTGAGCTTTCTCTAATTCTAGATGTTTTTCACTAACGGTATTACAACTTGTAATTGTAAATAGCATAACCAACATTAACGTTAAAAGGTTTTTATTTTTTTTCATAATCTTTAATGTTAATTTAATATTATTTAAAAGTAAAAAATTAATTTCAAAGGAAAGGAATAATCAATACATTTATATAATAATTAAAATGAAAATGAAAATGAACAAGTTTTATATAAAATTTAATCTGTCATTAATCTTTTTTTTAAATACAATTTTTGTTTGTTCACAAGACTCTCCAAATATTATTTTTCTAATTGGAGATGGTATGGGGCTTACTCAAATAAGCGCAGGAATGTATGCTAATGGAAATTCTACTGCTTTGGAAGAGTTTGAATATATAGGGTTATCTAAAACTACTTCTTCCAATAGTTTTGTAACTGATTCAGCTGCTAGTGGAACTGCTATGTCTACAGGTGAAAAAACTCTAAATAAGGTACTTGGAATTAATTCTATAAATGTTACTTTAAAATCTATTTTAGAAATTTGTCAAGATGAAGGATATAAGACAGCATTATTAGCAACTTCTAGTATTGTTCATGCTACACCTGCATCATTTTATGCTAAAGTTATTTCTAGATATGAATATGAAGATATTGCTTTACAATTCAGCAAACATTCTGTAGATTTTTTTGTTGGCGGTGGTAGAAATTATTTTTACAAAAGAACCGATGGAAAAAATCTAATTAAAGAAATGGATTCATATACTTTTGTTAAATCTATGGAAGAATATAATAAGAGTAAAGCTTCAAAAATTGGATTTTTTACATATGATTTAGAACCACCATCGATTCTTGAAAATAGAAAATTTCCATTAGATCAATTGACCAAAATTACTCTAAGTAAATTAAATTCTTCAAATGCTCCATTTTTTATAATGATTGAAGGTTCACAAATTGATTGGGGAGCACACGCCAATAATTTGAGTTATGTAACAACTGAGTTTATTGAATTTAATTCTGCTATTCAAGCTGCATTAGATTTTGCAAAAAAAGATGGAAATACTTTAGTTGTAGTAACTGCAGATCATGAAACAGGAGGCTTAGCTTTATTGGGTGGAAAAATTTCTCAAAAAAAAGTTTATGGTAAATTTAATACCAAAGGACATTCCGCTACGATGGTTCCAGTTTTTAGCTATGGTCCAAATTCAGAATCTTTCAAAGGAATTTATGAAAACACTGCGATTTTTAAAAAATTGGAAAATACTCTAGATATAAAATAAATTATTTAGTTCTAGCCTGCTTAAGAATCAATTTATCAAATTTACTGTCATCCTCAATTATTTTATAAAACTCAAGCATAAAAGAATACATGTTTTCAAACTCATCTTCATTATCAAATTGAGACTTAAAAGAATCGAGTAATGAAGTTATTTCATCTTTAGAATCTACAAATTGCTTTCTCACATTATTCATAAGCTCATTATCTCTTTTAAAACCTCTAAACCTTCTTTCAGTAAGAGAACTAAGCTTTAAAGTTGGATTTCCAAAACCATAACTTGGATCAACCCATCCCGTCATATCAAAATCGTATGGTAAAGGGATAAAGGTTTTTGAGTCATATAATACTTTACCATTGTGTTGATAAGCTATTGAAAAATCTGTATTTCCAATTAAATATTGAAAAAATGCGTGCTGAACTGACGATAAATCTTGCATTGCCAAAGGATGAACAAATTGCTCAACGACTTTTCCTCCAAATCTTTTTTCTAACTTACTATCATCTTCAATAAGAAATCCTTTAAGTGAAAAAGTTTTAACTTTTTTTCCTTTTGGTTCAGTAAATTCAATATTCACTCTTCTAGTTTTAAAATGATAAGGTGAAATCAATTCATAAATTTTATAGGCTATATATTCTTTAAGAATATTATCATTTTTTTCATCCTCGATTCTACATGGAAGAACTAATTTAAGAGACTTATTACCATCAAAAATGGTATTTTTATACTGACTTTTTTTAATTTTCATCTTTATAGGAGGAAAATAACATTTAGCTCTTCTAAAATTTCCTCTTGCTCTAAGAGAAACTGGTATAGTATTCCATTTCTCCTTATAATAATAATTTAAATCCGTTTTAATAAAAGTAGAATCTGTAGTATTTTTCTTCATGTTTTTATTTGAATAATTTAGTTTAATCTCCATAGGGCTCTGATCAGCGTAAAGAAGATCAGAATCTAAAGATTTTTGAGAGTAGCTAAATAAATAAAGAAATAAGGATATAATTATAATAAATTGTTTTTTCATATTTTAGATAAATTAATTGTTTAATTTAATAAATATTTTTCAATGTCTAGATATTTAGTCATTTTAAATTCTCGAACTTTTTTTGCTATTTTAATTTCTATAATAGTTCCCATTATAGCATATAGGTTTAACGTTTCATATAATGTTGATTTAACACTAATTAGTATTGCTATTATATTCCCTTTAGTATTTAATATAAGAGGAGCATTTAGAAGAAGAGAAAAAGCACTAGAACATTTAAGTCTTTATAGAGCTAGTTTAAAAACAGTAGAAAATATTATTTCAAGTTCAAAATTGGAAATTGATGAGATTAATCAAGGAACTGAATTAATAAAAAAATCTAATGAAGGTTTAATTGATTTTTTAAGCAAAATAGAAAATGACACTACTAATCATGATAACAATCTTAATGAACTATTTGAATTTATAAATTCTAAAAAAATTATTATTGGAAATGGAGTTTTACAGAAAGCACTTAGGTTTTTAAAAGACTCTATTGATAGTGCAGATAACTTAGTTGCGATTCATAGACATAGAACTCCAATAAGTTTAAAAGCATATTGTTTAATGTTTGTATATATCTTTCCTCTAGTTTATACTCCAACTATTATCTTTAAAATTGGAGCTGAAAATCCTCATTATCTTACTTACTTTATAGTTATTTTAAGTGAATTTATATTGATTTCGCTATATAATATTCAAGATCAAATGGAATACCCTTTTGATAAAGAAGGTATCGATGATATTGATTTAGAAATATTTAAAATGACAAGGAAATAATTTTAGATTTCTTAATTCTTTTTATAACTCTTTGATTTTTATATTTTTAAATTCTACTGGATGTCCTTCAGATTGTAATGAAATATAACCTTCTTTGATAGACTCCCCTATTCTATTCAAAAAATTGCTAGGAACCTTATTTCCTCCAACTTTAATATTGGAATAAGTCAAAACTGTATCTGTTTCAACAATATGCTTAACAAGTTCATTAGAATAAACCATAACTTCAACCTTAACCCAATTGTCATCATGATATGTCTTTGAATTAGATGAATTACAGTGTTTTTTAGCAAGTATTGAATCAATATCTACATCAGTACCAGGACTACAAATATTAGCAGTTGTTCTTTCACCTTCTCCTAAACCACCTAAGAGTTGAACTTCTGCACTAACTGGGAAATCTTGATCAATCAGCATAGTACTAGGGTCCTGACAATGAAGCATTATTCCACTATTTTTTATAGACCAACCTGGAGCACCCTTCAAATGATTGCCACTAAATTTGTATTCAAGGCTTAAATGGTAATTACTGAATTTTTTGATAGTATAAAAAATATGTCCAAATTTTTCATCAAAAGAATCATAATTTTCATAAGAAACTTTTAAATTTCCATTTTCAACCTTAAATGTATTATTATAATTATCTCCAAATTCATGGCCTTTAATTTTCATGTTCCATCCTTCTAAATCTTTTCCATTAAATATTATTTCCCATTCCTGTTTTTCATTATTATTTAATAAAATTTTTGCAATATAATTTCCTATAATTAAACCAATAAAGACAAAAAACAATATGTAAAAAATAAACCTTATACGTTCTTTCATGTTCAAATTATTTATTATTAAAATTAAAACTTAAACCTGCATTTTTTTCCAACCTATCTAAAAGAGCATCTCCCATTGCTGTCGATGGAGTTAAAACGCCGCTGGAATCTGGTAATTCATCTTTAGCTAAACAAACAGCAGATTCTGCAAGCATCTTTGCAGTAGAGCCATATCCTGGATCCATATCTCCAATGACCTTTGCAAAAGCTTTTGAACCATCTTCCAAAGTTATATAAAACCTCAAGTTATAAAATCCTGCTTCTCTATCCTTTTTATTTGGTCCTTCTCCAGGTTTTGGTAAAATAAAATCTATAAACTTTTTTAATATAGATCCTGGTTTAGCACTCATCAATAAAAAAACAGGAATAGCTAAAAAATATCCTTTGATTTTTCCCAAAATGCCTTTTCCACTTAAAGTGGCTTCATTATACATAAAATCCTTTCCATAAGAATAATTACTTAAAGCATTACTACGTCTAACAATTTTAGTGTTTATTGCCGCCATCATAAATGGTCCAATCCAACTATTTGAAGATTTATCGTAAATAATCTTTCGTAAATCTGATCTATCTAAACCATCTTGCTCTCCTATTGGATTCAAGCCATAAGGATTAATTACTACTTTAAAGATTTCTTTATCCTTATTTGCTTCCTCATTTACTTTACTTAAACTCTCATAAGTTCCTCCGCTGATTCCACCTTTAGCTCCAGCTACACGCATTTCTATAAGTTTAGCTCTTTGATTCTTTGAAGCCCTTGTTTGTTTTTGGATATAATACACACCCATATCAGATGGAATGGAATCAAAACCACAAGAATTAACAATTTTTGTATTGTTATTTTTAGCTTCTTTATGATACTGATCAATCATTTTACGAATCCATTGTACTTCACCAGCTAAATCACAATAATGAGTTTTATTTTCCACACACGCAGCTACAAGTTTAGAGCCATATTTAGCATAAGGCCCAACAGTAGTACAAATTACTTTAGTTTTTTTAACCATTTCATTTAAACTTTGTGAATCGTTACTATCCGCTAAAATTAAAGGAACTGTACTATCAAGAATGTCTTTTCTAACTGAATTAAGTTTTAAAGAATTTCTTCCTGCAATAGCCCATTTTAAATTTTTATTAGAACCATATTTTTTAAATAAATATTCTGCAACTAATTTGCCTGTAAATCCAGAAGCTCCCCATACTATAATATCATAATCTCTTAATTGATTCATTTGATTGTTTTGATTTATTTAATATAGATAATAGAATAAAAATAAAAATAGATAAATTATTAAATAAATTCTATAATAATTTCTAATTATAATATATTGTTTATTATTTGGATAAATATTAAAAAATAATGCTCTAATTTCTTTTAAAAAAACTGGCTTAATATTTATTTTCCAATCATTTGTCTGGTAAACAATTTTTCTAAATTTACTTCTAATTAAGGTGCTTGGAATTCCCCAAATAATTAATAAAAAAATAATGAATTTCAGAATTAAATTTTTTCGATTAAAGGAAAAATCAATATTCCAATGAGAATTCCAATTATTATTATCATCATAACAAAAATATATTGTCTGAAATTAGTTTTATCTATTTTCATAATTTATAAATTTAGTTTTATTAATGCTTTTTTAAAAACTCCCAAACTAATTCTAAGTTAAGGATTAATATTTTGTTATATTTATAACAAATTAAGCATAAATTGTTATAATATGAAAAATATTTTAGTTCTTGGCTTGGGTAAAGTTGGTTCATTAGTAGGCACATTACTTTCTTCAAAGTTTAATGTTAAAGGTTTAGATCAAAACAAACCTCATTATAACTACAAACTTTCATTTGATGTAATTCAAGGTGATGTCGCAGATTTAAAAAGCATGAAATCTATACTTAAAGATTTCGATGCTGTAGTTTCTGCATTACCCTTTTTTTTAAATAAAAACATTGCAAAATTAGCGCACGATTTAAACCTTCATTATTTTGATTTAACTGAAGATGTTAAAACAACAAAGTATATAAAAAAATTAAGTAAAACAGCAAAAAAAATAATGGCTCCTCAATGTGGATTGGCTCCTGGATTAATAGGAATAATTGGAAATGATTTGGCTATGCAATTTGATGAATTAAGAGATATTGAACTTAGGGTTGGTGCATTACCTAGATATCCTAATGGACAACTAGCTTATTCATTTACTTGGTCACCTCATGGAGTTATTAATGAATATATTAATGATGCCGAAGTCATTCAAAATGGGGTAAAAAAAACAGTTCCATCACTTGATGGATTTGAATATATCAATATTGAGGGACAAGAATTTGAAGCATTTACCACATCAGGTGGTTTAGGAACAATGTGTGATACGTATGAAGGAAAACTTGATACATTAAATTATAAAACCATAAGGTATCCTGGCCATGGTAAACTTATGAGGTTCCTAATGTATGAATTGATACTTAAAAATGATAAATCCCAACTTGAAAAAATATTAAGTAATGCAAAACCTCCTGTTGATGATGACGTAGTCTATGTTTATGCAGTAGTTGAGGGTTGGAAAAAAAAGAAAATTTCAAGAAGTGAATTTTTTAAAGCATTTTATCCAATTGAAATCCAAGGAAAAAAATGGAGAGCAATTTCTTGGACTACAGCAGCATCGTTAGCTGCTATTATAGAAATGGTTGCAAATGGCAAACTTCCAAATAAAGGTTTTATAAAACAAGAAGAAATTTCATATAATGAATTTTTAAAAACTAGCTCTGGTAAATTATTTTTAAATTAACTTTAATTAATGGAATTCAAAGAAAAAAATCAAAAAGTAGATAAGATTTTAAAAAAATTAGGTGTTTCAAAAAATCAAAAAGGGTGTTCTTCAGGTGGAAAATGGTTTGGTTCAGGAAAACTCATTAAATCTTATAGTCCAGTAGATAATTCTCTTATTGGAACTATTCAAGCAGGAGATAATAAAGATTATGAAAAAACAATACATGAAGCACAAAATGCTTTTTTAAATTTTAGAAATATTCCTGCTCCACAAAGAGGAAATTTAGTTCGTCTTTTAGGAAACAAAATAAGAGAAAACAAAACAGAATTAGGTGAGCTAGTTTCTTGGGAAATGGGAAAATCTTTACAGGAAGGATTAGGAGAAGTCCAAGAAATGATTGATATATGTGATTTTGCAGTTGGCCTATCAAGACAACTATACGGTTTAACTATGCACTCTGAAAGACCAAATCATAGAATGTATGAACAATATCACCCTTTAGGAATTATTGGAATTATATCTGCTTTTAATTTTCCTGTAGCTGTTTGGAGTTGGAATGTTTCCTTAGCATGGATATGTGGAAATGTTTGTATTTGGAAGCCTTCTGAAAAAACTCCACTATGCAGCATAGCTTGTCAAAATATAATTTCACAAGTATTAAGAGAAAACAAAATCATAAATGGAGTTTCTTGTTTAATAAATGGCAACAAAAATATTGGTGAATTAATGTCCGATGACACAAGAATAAATCTTTTATCTGCAACTGGATCAACAAAAATGGGAAAAGATGTTGCAAAAAGAGTTGGAGCTAGATTAGGAAAAACATTATTAGAATTAGGCGGAAATAATGCAGTTATAATTACAGAACACGCAGATATAAAACATGCTATTAGTAATATTGTATTTGGAGCTGTAGGAACCTGTGGACAGCGTTGTACTTCAACTAGAAGAGTAATAATTCATGAATCTATTCTAGATAAGGTAAAAAATGAACTCAAAAAAGCTTATAAACAAATTAAAATAGGTAATCCTTTAGATGAAAGTAATCATATGGGGCCACTGATTGATAAAGATGCAGTAAATCAATATCAAATTGCTCTAAAAGAAATAGTAAGACAGGGTGGAAAAATAATTGTTGAAGGAGGAACATTAAAAGGTAACAATTACAAAAGTGATAATTATGTAAAACCTGTAATTGCAGAAATAAAAAACAGCGCACAAATAGTTCAAAAAGAAACTTTTGCTCCAATTTTATACCTTATAAAATATAAAGGAGAAGTTGAAAATGCAATAAAATTGATGAACGATGTTAAACAAGGTCTATCTTCAGCAATCTTAACACAAAATTTAAAAGAATCAGAAAAGTTTTTATCCCATGCAGGAAGTGATTGTGGTATTGCTAATGTGAATATAGGTACTTCAGGTGCTGAAATTGGTGGTGCTTTTGGTGGAGAAAAAGATACAGGTGGAGGAAGAGAAAGTGGTTCTGATGCCTGGAAAGTTTATATGAGAAGACAAACCAATACTATCAATTATTCATCTGATATACCTTTAGCCCAGGGAATAAATTTCAACTTGGATGTATAGAATAGTTATAGGAGTTTTTTATTAATAATTATTGAGCTTTGCTAACCTATCTAAATGATAATTAGAATCACCCAATATTCTATCAGCAACTCTCGTTTTTTTTAAGAAAAAACCAATATCAACATCATCAGTTACTCCAATTCCACCATGCATTTGAACAGCTTCATTAGTAATAAGCTTAGAAACTAAACCTAATTTAGCCTTTGCTAAACTTGCAAATTTTGGCAATTCACTATCATTAGAATCTATAGCTTGAAGAGCTCTTAAAACAATTGATTTACACAATTCGATTTCCCCAAACATTAAAGCTGATCGATGTTGTAAAGCTTGAAAAGAACCAATTTTTACTCCAAATTGTTCTCTTTCTTTAATATATTTCATCGTTATCTCAAAAGCTTCTTGAACATTACCTAACATTTCAGCGGCAAGCCCAACTCTAGCTATATCTAATGTCTTATTTAAAATAATACTTCCATCATTATCAGTTGATAGAAAATTCATTTTATCTATTTTAACATTTTCAAATGATATATCAGAATATATCTTTGAATCCATATGAACCTTATTATTTAAATTAATTCCATCAGATTTTCTATCTATCAAAACCAAAGCTATGTTTTTTTCATCTTCATGTTTTGCAGAAACAATTAAATAATCAGATATTGAACCGTCAATTACAAATTTCTTTTTTCCATTTAAAATAAAATGATCTTCATTTTTTGAAACTAAAGAATTAATCAATTCTGGATTATGATGTCTCCCCTCTTCATGAGCTAGAGCACATAGTTTTGATCCATTCATTATTTCTTGAAATAACTTGTTTTTCAAAACTTCATTTTTTGAAAGAGAAATTAATGAAGTAGACATTAGTACAGTTGAAATAATTGGTGATACAGTAAGTTTTCTACCTATTTCTTCAAGAACTTGACCAAGTCCAACAAAACCAAAATTTAACCCATTATACTTTTCTGGTATGGTTAGAGATGTCCAACCCATTTCAACCATTTCAGTCCATAATTCAACTTTAAATTGATTATAATTATCATCTCTCAATTCCCTCATAAGAGTTAAAGGAGATTTTAAATCTAAAAATTCTTTTGTAGATGATTTGAGCATTTGTTGCTCCTCATTTATTACTAGTGCCATGTTTTTTATTTTGATGGTAAACCTAAAACTCTTTTTGCTATGATATTTAATTGAATCTCATGTGTCCCCCCCTCAATTGAATAACCTTTAGAACGACAAAAAAGCCTTGCCTCTCTCCCATTATTAGATTCTTCACTAGTCCATTCTGTTGAATTAAAACCATTAACTTCAAGTCTTAATTCTTCTTTTTGAATACCAAGTTCAGTTCCATAGTATTTAAAAAAAGATGAAACCGCTCCTGGATTATTCCCAGCTTTATGTTCATCCATAGCTCTTTGAATTGTTAATTCAAATATTTTTTCATTCATTTCTAATTCAGAAATCTTATTTCTAATACTTATATCAGATAATGATCCGTTATTTTTTCCTAAAACCTCCTTTGCTATTTCACTTAATGGTTTTTTCTTATCAGTTTCCCCAATTCCTCCAATCATTTGACGCTCATGAGTAAGTAAATATTTAGCAATTGTCCAACCATCATTTAAAGTTCCTACTAAATTTTTCTTTGGAACTTTAACAGCATCAAAAAATGTTTCAGTAAATGGAGATTTTCCACTTATAAGTTTTATTGGTCTTGTGCTAACACCCTTGGAAGCCATATCAATTAATAAAAAACTAACTCCAGTATGTTTTGAACTAGTATCGGTTCTAACTAGGCAAAATATCCAATCTCCTTTATCTCCAAAAGATGTCCATACTTTGGAACCCGTAACTAAAAAATGATCTCCTTTATCTTCAGCTTTAGTTTGCAAATTTGCTAAATCACTACCAGCATTTGGCTCACTATAGCCTTGCACCCATCTTATTTCACCTTTACAAATTTGATTTAAATAATGTATTTTTTGTTCTTCAGAAGCAAACTTTAAAAGTGCTGGACCTAACATAGAAATACCAAAGTTAATGTGTGGTTTTCTACAACCTAGTCTAGCCATCTCTTGATTTAATATATTATTTTGTTTTGGAGTAAGACCTCCTCCTCCATATTTTGTTTCCCAATATGGAACAATCCACTTTTTTTCTAGCATTCTTTCAAACCATATTTTTTGATCTTCAGAAAAATAATTACCATTTCTACCTCCCCAATACAACTGTTTTACGTCAGTCAGAGGCTCTCTCATAGAATTTGGACAATTATCTTCTAACCATTTTCTGGTTTCCATTCTAAAACTAGTTAAATCTACTTTTGTTTTTGTCTCCATTATCTTTTTAATCTTATTATTTAATTATTTACCTAAAAAATTTGCCGGTCTTTTTTCTATAAAAGCAGTCACCCCCTCCTTCAAATCATAGCTATTAAATGCTGAAACCTGTTTTTGTGCTTCAAAAGCTATGGTATCATTTAAATTATTATCCATAGAATACATCATGTCTGCTTTTGCAATTGCAATTGCAAGAGTCGGTCTAACAGAAAGTTCATGAGCCCATTTTTTAGCATCATTTAAAATATCTTCCTTTTCTACAATTCTATTTGTTAAACCTAATTTAGAACACTCTTCTCCAAATACTTTTTTACCACTTATAGCAATTTCAAAGGCTTTACTATAGCCTACTTGTCTTGCTAATAACCAACTTGCTCCACCATCAGGTCCAAGCCCTATATTAACAAAAGCATAAAGCAAAGCACTTTCTTTACTCATAACTCTTAAATCACAAGCTAATGCAAAAGCAGCCCCAACTCCCGCAGCTGTTCCATTTATAGCTCCAATTATTGGTTTGTTCATTGAGAAAAAACGCTTCATTAAAGGCTGATATTGTTCAATTATGTAATCTCTTCTTTGTTCAGCAGTAACTTCATCTCCAAATACTGACATATCTGCTCCAGCGCAAAAGCCTTTACCATTTCCTGTCAATACTATCGCTCTTACATTTTTATCTTTTTCAGCAATTGATAAACATTGATTTATACCATCAACCAAATCTTGATTTACAGCATTATATCTCTCAGGTCTATTTAAAGTAATTATTGCAATATTTTTTTTTATTTCTATTAAAACTGATTTACCCATAATACATGTTTATTCGTATCCTATTGCTAAAGTTTCAGCAACACATACTGGTTTTTCTTGTCCCTTAAGTTCAACAGTAATACCTAATTTATATTTTGCACCTCCAGGTTTTATTTCAAATTCTAATAATGAAACTCTTCCTCTTACAAGGCCACCAGAAGGGGTAGCACTCATAAACCTTACTTTATCAACACCATAATTAACCCCCATTTTAACACTTCCAATAGTCACAGTATCATAGGAAAATCTAGATGCTAATGATAAGATCATAAATCCATGAGCAATAGTAGTTTTGTAAGGAGATTCTTTAGCACACTTTTCTGCATCAAGATGAATCCATTGTTCATCTTCTGTAATTTTAGCAAATACACTTATCTTATCTTGGGTTATCTCTATCCAATCACTTATTCCTAATTCCTTACCTACACATTTGCCCATTTCATCTAAATTTTTAAAATGAGTTTTATAAGCCTCTTTTTTTTCCATTTTTTTTAAATTAAGTTAATTAATATTACATTGGCATAGCACCTCCATTCGCATGAAGAGTTATTCCACTGACAAAACCTGATTCTTTAGATGCTAAAAACAAATAAGCATGACCCATGTCTTCAGGTGTACCTATTCTTCCCACAGGGATCATTTTAATTGCCCCTTTAATTATTTCTTCAGGCATACTATCCGACATTACTGATTTTACAAAACCTGGTGCAACTGCATTTGCAGTAATTCCGTGCTTTCCGACTTCTTTACATAATGCCCTGGTGAAACCAGAAATTCCTGCCTTCGTAGCACAATAATTAGTTTGTCCAAAAGCACCAGCAGTTCCATTAATAGAAGATGCTGATACGATTCTTCCATATCCATTTGCTTTCATGTATGGAACTACAGTTCGAGTTACCACATATAAAGATTTGAGATTAACGTTAATTACTGAATCCCAATCGTCTTCAGACATCTTTAAAAAAGATTTATCCCTGATTATTCCAGCATTATTAATTAGAATTTCTATTTTACCATGATCTTTAATTATTTTTTCTACTGCTTCATTTACACACTCTTGATCAGTGACATCGACTTTTTGATAAAAAATATTTCCACCATTTTTTGTTATTTCATTAACTGTATCAGTTCCATCTAAAACATCCCATAAAGCTACTGTAGCTCCTTCTCTACAAAAAACTTCACATATTCCTTTACCTATTCCACGAGCTCCGCCTGTTACAATAGCAACTTGACCTTCTAATCTTTTCATAATTTATTTTATTAATTAAACTTTTAAAATATTAGTATTTATATACTAATTTATAAAAAAAGAATTACTTTTTTTAAACATTTCAAATTAAATAACTTCAAATAAACCAGCTGCTCCCATTCCACCACCAACACACATGGTAGAAACTACATATTTAGCTCCTCGTCTTTTACCTTCAATAAGTGCATGACCAACCATTCTAGATCCACTCATGCCATATGGATGACCCACAGAAATAGAACCACCATTAACATTTAAAAGTTCGTCTGGAATACCTAAAATATCTCTACAATAGATCACTTGAACTGCAAAAGCTTCATTAAGTTCCCATAATCCTATGTCACTCATTTTAAGTCCATTCTGCTTTAATAGCTTCGGGACTGCATAAATTGGTCCAATACCCATCTCGTCTGGCTCACATCCAGCGACAGCAATTCCTCTGTATATTCCAAGAGGAGTTACATTATGTTTTGCTGCCACATTTGATTCCATTAAAACACAAGCAGATGCACCATCGGATAACTGACTGGCATTTCCCGCAGTAATTGAACCTCCTTCAACAACAGGCTTGAGTGATCTTAATCCTTCAATTGTTGTTGATGGTCTATTACATTCATCTTTTGAAATTGTCTTTTCAATAAATGAAATTTCTTTAGTTTCCTTATCCATAACTCCCATAGTTGTAGTAACCGAAATAATTTCATCATCAAATTTTCCTTCATCTTGACCTTTAGCAGTTCTAAGTTGACTTTGAAGCGCATATTGATCTTGAGATTCTCTAGAAATATTGTATCTGTTGGCAACAACCTCAGCAGTTTGAAGCATTGGCATATAAATATGTTTGTGTTTTGCGATTAAATTTTTGTCTACATACCTATCTAAATTCATTTTTTCAGTTTGAACTAAACTAATTGAATCTAGGCCACCACCAACAACAACATCCATTCCGTCACTAATGATTTGTTTTGCTGCAGTTGCAATTGCCATCATTCCAGAGGAACATTGTCTATCTAAACTCATACCACTTACTGTAACTGGAAGACCGGCTGCTAAAGCTGCATTTCTGGCCACATTAGCATGTGTTGTACCTTGTTGAAGAGCAGCTCCCATTATTACATCATCTACTTTGTCAGGATCAACTTCTGACCTTTTTACTGCTTCCTCTATTGCCCAACCAGCCATAGTTGGAGCAGTTGTATTATTGAATGTCCCTCTATAAGATTTCGTTAAGGGAGTTCTAGCTGTTGAAACTATTAATGCATCTCTCAAAATTATAGTTTTAAAATTAATTTACCTTTTTTATTCCCATTAAATAACTTTTTAAAAACTTCATAAAAGTTCTCTATACCTTCATAAACATCTTCTTTTGACTTTAAAGTACCGTCAAGAATCCATTCGGTCATTTCTTTAGTAGCCAGTGGATATTTTTTTGCAAAATCTAAAACAACCATCCCTTTCATGGTTGCTCTGTTAACAAGTAAAGACAAATAATTATTTGGCCCTTTAGCTGACATTTCATTGTATTGTGAAATAGCACCACATATTACAATTCTTGCTCCCATTCTTAAAAAAACTAGAGCCGCATCTAAAATTTCACCACCAACATTATCAAAATACACATCTATTCCATCTTGACATTCTCTTTTTATTCCTCTTTTTACACTTTCATTTTTATAATCAATACACCCATCAAAACCTAATTCGTTGATTACATAATCACATTTCTCCTTTCCACCAGCAATTCCAACAACTTTACATCCTTTAATCTTTGCAATTTGACCAACAATACTTCCAACAGCACCAGCTGCTGCTGATACAAGCACAGTATCACCTTCTTTTATATTACCAACTTCAAGAATACCAAAATATGCGGTCATTCCAGGCATACCCAACGTTCCAATGTAAGTTGGTAAAGGTATCTTACTACTAGGGACTTTAAAATATCCCTTACCATCTGAAATTGAGTATTGTTGAACTCCACCCCAACCGGAAAGAATGTCTCCTTTATTAAAATTTGTGTTTTTTGATTCTATAACTTCCCCAATTGTTCCTGCCCTCATAACTTCTCCTATTTGAACTGGAGGAATATATGATCTTGTTTCATTTAACCATCCTCTCATAGCTGGATCAAGTGATACGTATAAATTTTTTAGAAGAACTTCACCATCATTAATTTCTCCTATATCTTCCAAATCATGAGTCCAAGTATTTTCCGATGGAAAACCAGATGGACGAGCTGCTAATTTTACAATTTTATTTTTTAACATATATTATGTGTTTTGAGTACATTGTAGTTTATAAAGTAGGTAAAAATATAAAAAAATATTATGCGCGCATAATATTTTTTTTTTAAAAATAAATTATTTCCAATTTGGTTTTCTTTTTTCTTTAAATGCAGAAATGCCTTCTTTGGCATCATCAGAATTTAGTACTAATTCTAACATGTCGGCCAGATACTTATGATTAGATTCACTAGAGCTAATCCTGTCAATCGCCTCTAAGCCATATTTTATTGCTTTTGGCGAATTATTTGTAACCTCATCTAACCATTTTGAAACAACAGATCCAATTTCAACCTGATTAGTGATTTGAGAAACTAACCCCCAATGATAAGCAGTTTTAACATCTAAATTATAACCTCTAATACACCAATCAACTACATTTCTAACAGAGATTACTTTTGACAAAGATTCCATTACTTGCATTGGAAATATTCCTCTTTTTACTTCTGGAAGACCTAGTTTAAGTCCATCTATTGAAACAATATAATTACAACCGGCTATCAATAAAAAACCTCCCGCATAAACATCTCCCTCTAACTGACAAATTTTAGGCTTATAAAGTTTATTAAATAATTCTCCAATCAAAATTTTTGAATTGGCTTGTGGAACAGTTGATTTATTTTCTTCTACTTCCCCACTAATAGCTTTTAGATCTAATCCTGAACAAAAAACATCTCCATTTGACTTTAACAATAAAGCCCTGACATTGTCACAGTAGGATGCATATTGGAAAGCAAATGCTATTTCATTTATCATTTGAGGATGTAAAGCATTTTTCTTATTTGGACGATTTAATGTGATACTAAAGACGTGATCAGTTTCGTCTAACTCTATAAAATCAAATTTATATGATTTTATATTTTTTATATCGTTTTCATTAAAGTAGTTCATAGCATATATCACATTCTAAATACTCCAAAAGAACTAGATCCTTTTATTTCATTGTTGTAAACGGCTGCCAATGCTAAGGATAAGTATTTTCTAGTATCTGTCGGGTCAATAACTCCATCATCCCAAACCTCAGATGTAGTATGCCAAACACTAGCCTTTTCATCAGCCTCTTCAGCCAGCTTTTCCTTTTCTATTTTAAGTTTTTCTTCATCAATAACTTTATTTAATGAAGATGCTGAATTTCTTTTAATTATTTCCATTACACCAGACAATTGATCTGCTCCCATAACGCCAGATTTTACATTTGGATATGAAAACAGAAATCTAGGTTCAAAAGATCTACCACACATTGCATAATTTCCAGCACCATATGAATTACCAACCTGTAGACTAATGTGTGGAACTGTACTTCCAGAAACAGCATGAATTAATTGAGATCCACTATTAATCATTCCATTTTGTTCATATCTCTTTCCTACCATAAAGCCTGTAGTATTATGAATAAATAGTAAAGGAGTATTAGATTTATTAGCCAATTGTATAAAATGTGTAGCTTTTCTTGCTGACTCAATAAAAATTACTCCATTATTTGCAATAATTCCAATAGGGTAACCATTAATTTTTGTCCAACAGCAAAACATTGTTCTGCCATAATTTTCTTTGAATTCAATAAATTCAGAACTATCAACAAATCTTTTGACAAGTTCTCGAATATCAAAACGCTTTTTCAAGTTAGAAGGAATAATCCCTATAATCTCATCTTTAACGAATTTTGGGGAAGATGCATCGCTCTTGTACTTGTTATCTGCTGGCTGCTTAATTTTTTTAATTAAATTTTTTGTTATTTCTAGAGCATCTTTTTCATCTTTAGCTAAAAAATCTGAAACACCAGAAATACTACTATGCATTTGAGCTCCTCCTAATTCCTCATCATTAGCATCTTCATTAGTTGCCATTTTTACTAATGGTGGTCCTGCTAAAAAGACTTTAGCTGCATTCTTCTGGAGAATTGAATAGTCAGACATACCAGGAACATAAGCACCACCTGCTGTTGCATTACCAAACACTACAGAAATTGTTGGAATCCCTTCTTTAGACCTTCTAGACATCTCCATAAAAAACTTACCATAATTATTAAAAACCCTGTCTTGATCTGGTAAATTAGCTCCACCACTTTCAACAAGATTTATAGTTAATAATTTATTTTCACTAGCAATTTGTGATAATCTTAGATTTTTTAAGCTTGTAGCGTAATCAATTGCACCTGCTTTTCTTGTTGCAACATTTGCATTAATTAAGCAAAGTACATTAGAAACATATCCCAAAACAACTACTGTAGTTCCACCTGCACCAAACCCATTTTCATGTTTTAAGCCAGCAAGAGACATCAATTCTATGTGAGGTTTATTTTTGTCAAGCAACAAGTCTATTTTTTCTCTAGCAAGTAGTTTTTTTCTTTTTCTGGTTCTTTTAATTTTATCTTTATTGCCTTCTAACTTTGATAATTTAAAATACGAATTAAGTTCTTTCAATAGTTTCTTCATAGAAATCTCATTTTCAATAAAATTTGAACTTAAAACATCAATATTTGACTTACGAACTTTCATTAAATAAACATTTTATTTTAATTTATTATTAAATTGATATTGAATACAAAATTAATTAAAAATTAATGACAAATATACTGTCTTTTACATGCTATCATTATTAGAGCTATTTTTATAGGAATTGAAATGACTATATAAAATGAGAAAAAAATATTTTATATTGTAGTGGCGGGGAAAATGGAATAGGAATCGCTGAATTAAAAAAACTAATTAAAATTAAAATTATGATAGATGAATTATTTGACTTTCCTTTTTATAAATGGGAAGAAAAACTGAAAAACAAACCATTCTTAAAACAACCATTTGGGGACTTATGGGAAAATTACACCTGGGAACAAGTTGGTAATATGGCTAGAAAGCTTTCAACAGGTTTAAAATCAATGGGTCTTCCAGAAAAAAGTCATATTGGATTAGTTTCTAAAAACTGTAGAGAATGGATTATTGCTGATTTAGCTATTTCTATGTCAGGACACATTTCCGTTCCATTTTTTCCCACTTTAAAATCATACGAAATTGAAAAACTACTAGATTTTGGTGATGTTAGTGCTTTGTTTGTTGGAAAATTAGAAAATTGGGAGGAAATGAAACAAGGGGTAAGAGATGATATGCCAATTATCGCATTTCCTCATTATAAAGATCACTCAAAAATTTCTGAAGGCAAACAATGGTATGATTTTATTAATGAATTTGATGCTCAAACTGAAGATTTTAAACCAAAATTAAAAGACATTTGGACTATAATTTTTACTTCTGGTACAACGGGTGATCCAAAAGGAGTAGTTCTTACTTATGAAACACTTTATAATACTAAGAGAATTACTGAAGATGGCAATCCTTTAAAAGTTGATTTTTCAGGAAATAATGATTTCATTTCATATATGCCATTAAACCATATCTTTGAAAGAGTAGTCATTGAACATTCAGCTTTTAGATTTGGAGGAACAATTTCTTTTGTTGAATCCCTGGAAACTTTTGGTCAGAATTTGAATGATGTTAAACCAACAGCCTTTCAAGGAGTTCCTAGGATATATTCTAAATTTCAAGAAAAGATTTTAATGAAAATGTCTCAAAAAAAGCTTTCTACATTATTAAAAATCCCTATCATTTCATTTATTCTAAAAAAGAAATTAAGAGGTGCTTTAGGAATGTCTAGAGTAAGATCACTAGTTACTGGAGCAGCTGCTATGCCTCTTGAACTACTAGATTGGTATAAGAGCATAGGTATATACATCACAAATGGATATGGTATGACAGAAAACTGTGCTACCTGTACAAATCTAAATCCATATCAACCTTTAGGAAGAGGATCGGTTGGAAAAGCTACATCTGGTGTTGATTTGAAAATTAGTGAGCAAGGTGAAATTTTAATGAAGGGGCCTTTTACCTTAACATGTTATTACAAGAATGAAGAAATTACCAACCAAACCCTGAGAGATGGATGGCTTTACACTGGAGATAAAGGATATATTGATGATGATGGATTTTTATACATTACCGGTAGAGTAAAAGATATATTTAAAACATCTAAAGGAAAATATATAGAACCTGGTGTTTTAGAAACATATTTTGGAAATATTAATGAATTTTCACAACTATGTGTAGTGGGATTAGCATGTGACCAACCATTGCTTATGGCTGTTCCTTCTGAATTAGCAATTAAAAACAAGGAATCTGTTTCAATCAAATTAGCTAAAATTCTAGAAGAGGTAAATGAAAAATTAGATAACTATAAAAAAATCTCTAAAATCATATTAGTCAAAGAGGATTGGGTTCCTGAAAATGGAATGACAACACCAACCTTAAAAATTAAAAGAGCAAAAATTGATGAAAAATTTTCTGACAAGTATGGAGAATGGGAAAAAAGTGAAAATACAGTTATTTGGGAATAACTTTGATGCTATATATTCTTACTTTCATTATCGGATTAATTACTTTTAAAGTATATCATTCTTTACTTAATGATAATGTACTTGAAAAGTATATCGAGAAATTAATTTCTAACGCGACATTTAAAGAAATTCCTGAACTTATTAAAGGGAAAACAGGTTTTGCAAATAATTTAGGAGTAAAAATTTTCTATGAAGACTTATGTCTATGTGAAAAACCTAAATCAACAGTAATTTTAATTAATGGTTCCTCTGAATCATTAATACAATGGCCAGATAAAATGGTCCGAAATATTTTAAAAAATGATTTTAGAGTAATAAGGTTTGATAATAGAGGACTAGGAATGTCTGACTGGATTAAAGACTGGAGCAATTCTAATTCATACAGCTTAAATGATATGGCATTAGATACCTTAGCAGTAGCTAATCATCTAAAGTTAGATAAGTTTCATTTAATTGGGTATTCTATGGGTGGAATGATATCTCAAATTTTAGCTATTAATTATCCTGAAAAAATACTTTCTCTTACTACATTAATGTCAAGTGCTCATGTATTTGATCCTGAAGCTAAAAAAGCAGATAGCAAACGACTTGGTCAATTAAGAAAAATGATCTATGGATACAGAAATAAAAAAAGAGAGCTTAAAAAAGCACTTAAGTTTCATTTTAAATTATCACATCTATGGGTAGGAAGCGAAAACTATGTGCCTAATCAAGAAAAAGAGCTAGAAAAAGTGCTCTATGAAATCAAAAAAAGAAATGGATATAACAAAAAAGCTTTTTATCAACACAAAAAAGCAATTAAAAATTCTGGTTCTAGATATAGTAAGTTAAAAAAAATAAAAACTCCTACTTTAATCATTCACGGATCTGATGACCTTTTAATAAAAGCAAGTCATTCGAAAAAAATGGCTTCTTTAATACACGGATGTAAGCTTTATATTATCAAAGGAATGGGGCATGATTTCAATAAAAATTTTAAAAACCGAATAAATAGTATTATTTTGCCACATATATTAAGAAATTCTTAAATTTACTATTTAAAACCTAAAAATAGTTTAATACAGGAATAAAATATATACAATTTAACCAAAACAATAATTATGAAATTTAAATTTTATTTATCTAGTCTAATTTTATTATTAACCACTTTTATGATGGTTAATGCCCAAAACAACACAGTAAACGGTAAGATTACTGATGGTGTTGATGGACTATCTGGAGTTAATGTTATTATTCAGGGTACAAATACTGGAGTATCAACTGATGATAATGGAGTTTTTATTTTATCTTCAGATAAAGATCTCCCTTGGACGTTAGAAATAAGTTCAATAGGTTTTCAAGGACAAAATCTTGTGGTTAACTCCACATCTCAAGTGATTTCTATATCACTAAGTTCTGGTGAAGAACTTGATGAAGTTGTAATTTCTGGATCTAGAAAACCAGAAAAATCTATCAATGCTGCTTCATCTATTACAGTTATTGGAACCAAAGAAATAGAAAATAAATCAGTTTTTAATTCTTTAAGTCTAGTTGATGATGTTGCAGGTCTTCAAGTTGATAGACAAGGAGCTAATAAACTAAATATTACATTAAGAGATGATGTAGATTTACTTACTACATCAACCCTAGTAATGCAAGATTATAGAGCATTGAATTTAACTGGTGTAGATGTTTTTGATAGTAACGCTTCTAATCTCAGTAGTATTGACCTAGAAAGAGTTGAGGTTGTACTTGGGCCTGCGTCTGCATTATATGGTCCTGGCGTTGGAGCTGGTGTTGTACATTTTCTAAGTAAAGATCCCTTCAAGTATCCTGGTACTACTTTACAAATTCAAGGAGGTGCAATTTCCAATGGTGGATCTATGTTATCTAAGGGTAATTTTAATATGTATAACATGAATTTCAGACACGCTACTAGCAATGAAGCTCAAACTCTTGGATATAAATTAAATTTAAAATATTCTGAAAACAAAAATTTTGATTTTCCTGAAAATACTTTAGCACAATATCCTGATAATGTAGTTGATGCCACTTCAGGAGAAGTTGTTAGAACAATTGGTAACAAGAATGTAGAAAGATCCTCATCTAGAGGAGTTGATGCTTCTATATACTACAGACCTTCAAACAATTTTTCTTTAACAACAGTAGCTGGTATAAGTGAAGTTTCTGACAATATTTTTCTTCAAGCAACTGGAGAGAACCGTGCTACACAAAGACAAGCCTTTATACAAACTCGTCTTCAATCAAATAATTTGTTTGTTCAGTGGAACTATATGGGCATACAACCACATAAAAGTGATAATAATAGATCTTTTATATATAGAACCGGTAAAACAGCCGGTGTTGCCAGTACGCAATCTCAATTACAAGTTCAATATGAACTAGCTTTTGATAAGTTAAACACAGATATGACTGTAGGTGTTGAACATAAATTTGCAACTTTTGAAACTAACGGGCAAGTTTATGGTAGATATGAAGACGTAGATGATTACAGAGTTTATGGAGCTTATTTTTCTACTAAAACTGATCTAAGTGATAAGTTAAATTTACAATTAGCTGGTAGGTATGATAAATTCCCAGCAATTGGTGAAAATTCATTTTCTCCTAGAGTTGCTTTAGTTTACAAGCCATCCCAAAGACATAGTTTGAGATTAACATTTAACAAAGCTTTTGTTCCAGATCCAGCACTTTACTTATTTGTTGATACACAAGTACAAAATTTGGCGGGAGGATATGGAAATGTATGGATTTTAGGTAATAGAGATGCTCAAACTTTTAATAATGTTAGAACCCGTTGGTTATTTGGGGGTGGAGCTGTTCCTTCTAATCCTGGAATTGGAATGTCTCACGCAACGTTATTTGGTGTGTTAGCCCAAGGTGTAGCTCCTCTTTTACCAGGAACTCCATTACAAGGCTTTGTTCCATTTTTAACCAGCACGACCACTCTAGCTGCGGTAGCTGGAACTGGTGGTTTTACAACTGGTATGTTATTTGATATTAGTGGAAATCCTTTTGGTCCTCTTACAAATAGTGATAAATCTACTTTAGGAGAAGAAACTCATTATGAACTTGGATACAAAGGAATGCTTTCTGATAATTTTTCTTTTAATTTTAATGTATACAACTCTATAAAAGAAAATTTTGTTGCACAAATGCAGGTAAGTCCACTTGTAGCATTGCCAACTTTAGCAACAGATTTTGCTGGAACTGTTGGACCAATGTTTTATAACTACGCACTTAATACAATATTCCCTACAATGGGATTACCTGCTGCGTATGGGCCTACTATAGCAGCTCAATTAGGAACTGCAATGACAAATACAATGGCAGGTGCTGCTATTCAAGCTGGATTAACCGGTGCTGTTGGAGTAGTAGAAACTGATCAAGCACCTGGTGGAGAACCTAGTATTATGTTTGGATGGAAAAATTTTGGTAGAGTAAGTTACTGGGGCTTTGAAAGTGGAGTGAAGTGGAGAGCAAACGACAACTTAACTTTATGGGGAAACTATTCAAGTGTAAGTCAAACAACTTTTAGACAAGATGCTTTAGGATCCTTACTTGAAACAGGAAGTTATAGCTTAAACCATGCTAAAGAGAGAGTAAAAGCTGGATTTGTATATGATAATGGAAGAAAATGGAATTTAGGAATGAGTTATAAATATGATGGAGGTTATGAGGCTAGTAAGGGCCAATTTTACTCTGGACTAGTTGACAAAAGAAATGTGATAGATGCTAATATAGGTTTTGATATTAACACTAAAACTTTAATAGGGTTAAATATTTATAACTTAACCGATACAAAGTATAGTATCTTCCCTAACATGCCACTATTAGGTAGACAAATGATTCTAACTTTAAAACATGATTTTTAAAATAAGATCATAATATTTTTTAAAAAAAGAGCAAGTAATATTGCTCTTTTTTTATTTTAAAAATCAATATTTAAATTTTATATTAAAAAAATAATTAGGATATTTATACTACTATAATTTTTCAAAATGAATAAGCCAAATTTTATAAATGAACTAAACATACCTGCAGTAGCTGCTCCAATGTTTTTAATCTCTGGACCTGAGATTGTAATAGAATGTTGTAAAAATGGTATTGTTGGAACTTTTCCTGCATTAAACCAAAGAACAAGTGAAGGTTTTGAAGAGTGGGTAATTGAAATAAAAACAGAATTAGATAACTATGAAAAGGAAACGGGGATAAAACCTGCTCCATTTGGCGTTAATTTAATTGTTCATCAAACAAATCCAAGGGTTAAAAAAGATCTTTCTATTTGTATAAAACATAAAGTACCTATAATAATAACTTCTTTAGGTGCTGTTAGTCAGCTTGTTAATGCAGTTCATTCATATGGAGGACTAGTTTTTCATGATGTAATTAAAAAAAGACATGCTGAAAAAGCTGCAGAAGCTGGAGTAGATGGTTTGATTTTAGTTGCTGCTGGAGCTGGAGGGCATGGAGGAACATTAAATCCAATGCCATTTATTTCTGAAGTAAGAAGTTTTTTTGATAAGACTATTTTACTTTCAGGATGTATTAGTTCAGGAAGAGATATTGCTTCAGCAATTCAAATGGGCGCAGACTTAGCTTATCTAGGTACCCGGTTTATAAATACTTTGGAGAGTAAAGCGGATGAAAAATATAAGGAAATGATAATAAACTCAAAAGCTGGTGATATTGTATATACAGCTGCTGTTTCAGGAGTTAATGCAAATTTTCTTCGTCAGAGCTTAGAATCCATGGGAATTACGGAAGAAATGTGGGGCAATACTAAAAAAATTAATTTTGGTGATGAGTTAGATGCAGCTCAGGCAGAAGCAAAAGCTTGGAAAACAATTTGGTCTGCTGGTCAAGGTGTTTCATCTATAGAGGATTGTCCATCAACAAAAGATCTAATAGATAGACTTAAAAAAGAATTTATTGATTCAATAAAAAATCAAGGTAAGGTTTTAGAAAAATTTTCATAAAATTCTACAAACCAATCTAAAGATTTAGGGTTTCTTAAAGAATCTTTACTGACAACATCATTTTGATTTTTACCCATCAATATCTTCTTTATAGGTACTTCAACTTTTTTTCCACTTATAGTATAAGGAATATCAGGAGTTTGAAAAAATAAATCCGGAACATGCCTTGGAGAACATTTTAATCTAATGACAGATTTTAGTTCATCATAATTAATTTTTGATGAAGATTTTACAAAAAGAATTAACTTATTCTTATTACTATCATCTACATGAATTATTAAACTGTCTTCAACATAGTATAGGTCTTTAATAGCACTATATATCTCTGAAGTGCCTATCCTCACTCCGAATCTATTTAAAGTTGAATCAGAGCGCCCATGAACAATAATTCCACCATTTAATGTCTCTGTAACCCAATCTCCGTGGTTCCAAATTTTATTAAATTTTGAAAAATAACTTTTTTTATATTTTTCATCATTAATATCATTCCAAAAAAATACAGGCATTGAAATTAATGGCTTAGTCAAAACAAGTTCACCCATTTTATTCTTAATTTCTTTTGCATTATCATTCCAAACTTCAACAGATGCGCCTAACATTTTACATTGAATTTCTCCAGGAATAACATCCAAATCTAAATTTCCTCCAATAAATGCTGTACAAACATCAGTTCCTCCACTTAAAGAAACAATATGAGCATCAGGAAAAAGTCTATTTAATCCTATGTTGGTTTCTTTAAATAATGGTGAACCTGTAGAGCCTATAGTTATTAAATTAGACAAATCATGAGAAACTAACTCTTTTGGAAGGTTAGATAATAGATTTTGAAAAAAGACTGCTCCATGTCCAAAATGGTTAATTTTTGCTTTTTTAGCAAATCTCCAAAGTACTCCGTTGTCAGGGTATATAGGTGATCCATTGTAAATACATAAAGTAGATCCTATTAAAAGGCTGCTCAAAGAATAATTCCACATCATCCATCCAGTAGTTGAATACCAAAAGTATGTATCAGCATTAGAAACATTTTGATGAATTGACAAGGCTTTATAATGTTCTAATATCATCCCTCCTGTTCTATGTGTAATTGCCTTAGGTTTTCCAGTAGTTCCTGAAGAAAATAAAATCCAAATTGGATGATCAAAATCAACTGATATAAAATTTAAATTTATCTTTTTTAAATTATTAGTAAATGTTGATTTAGTATTTAAGTCTAAAATACCAGAAATTGATTTTATTGAACTTTTAAGTTTTTTAACTTTTGAATCTAAAGAAAAAATTTTCCCATTATACATATATTCTGAGTGATAAAACAAGAATTTTGGTTGAATCTGGTTAAATCTATCGTAAACAGAATCATAACCAAAATCCGGTGAACAAGATGACCAAATTGCTCCAAGTGAATTCACTGCTAAAAAAGCTGCTACAACTTCAGGAGTATTGGAACAATATCCTACTACCCTATCACCTAATTTTACATTGTTTTTAATTAAAATTTCTTGGAATTCTAAAGTCTTCATCTTCAATGATTCCCAAGAAATTTCAAGATACTTTCCGTTTTCATCTTGATATTTAATTGCTGGAGTTTTTAATTTGTGATTTCTAAAAATATTCTTAGAATAACTAATCTTTGAATTCACAAACCAAAGAGTCTTAATAAAATTTTTATTGAATTTATAAATTGTTGTTGGAGGTTTATCAAATTCTATTTTAAAAAATTTGACGATTGACCCCCAAAAATCAGATATTTCATTAATACTCCAATTATGTAAATCATTATAGGATTTAAAGTTTAATTTATTATTTGATTTTAGAAATTCTTTATACTTTGATAATATCGATTTCAAACCCTACTATTTATATTAATAAAAGTTACTTCAGTATAAAGCTAATATACTGAACCTTATTATTATAAAAGAAAAATTAACTAAGTAAAAAATAGACAGAAATTACAAAAAACAAGCCGTGAAGCATAGCTATTTTTAAATCTCTAGTTTGCTTTAAATAAAATGAAATAATAACAGCAAAAGCAACTAAGAAATGAAAAACTGAATAAACAATTAAAAAAGGATCATGTAGTGTTTCAATATGAAAATTTATAACAATATAAATAGCAAATACACCAATAGAAAATGCAGAAGCTCCGTACATTCTAGCGGTAGTAATTAAACTGTTAGTAGCTTTTTTATATGCACCCATTAGTTTAGGATTAATTAAAAGAATTGAACCTACTAGCAATTCCATAAGACCCGTAATAATTATAAATATTTTCATGATTTTCATTAAGTAATATAGATCATTTTTTTAATATTCTAGTATTATTTTACTATTTTTATAATAAGATGGAACCAGAAAGTATAAGTAAATTAATTCCTGTTATAGTACTATTAGTTCTTGGAATTATAGAATCTCTCGGAGGACTATATTTTAATGATAACAGATCAAAAAATGATTTAACTATTGAATTAGTATGTTTAACTATCCTTCCAACATTAATTCAACCTGCCATTTTAGCTTTTGTTCTATTTATAATGGATTCATGGTTTTATATTTATGAAGACTTTTTTATTAATTCATTTTTTTTATGGCATGTTATAGCTTTTTTAATCCTTGATGATCTTACGCAGTATTTATGGCATAGATTTTCACATGAAAATGCATTTATGTGGAAACTTCATAGACCTCATCATGTTGTAGAAGAAATGGGCGTACTGGTTACCTATAGAAATGCTTTTTTATATTACGCTTTTATGCCAGGAATATGGTTTTCAGGTATCCTAATATTCTTAGGAATGACAGAGGTTTTTCTCTATTATCTTCCTATCAAAGTTACGGTAATATTGCTAGCTCATAGTGAAATAAAATGGGATAGATTTTTATATAAATATAAAATTTTACATCCATTAGCTTGGATTGTAGAAAGAACTATTTCAACTCCTTGTACTCATTATGCGCATCATGGATTAACTTCCGAAGATGGTGTATCAAATCCAAATGGAAACTATGGGAATTTATTGTTTTTTTGGGATGTTTTATTTGGAACAGCCAAGATTACTAGAAAATACCCTACAAAATTTGGAGCATGGAATAAAATGAAAGAACCCTGGTATGTTCAATTATTTTTTCCTTTAATTAAATCAAAAGATAGTAGAAGCGAGCTACATTCAATAAAAACCAACGTAGATTACGATCCGTCTAAAGACTACAAAGATTTTAGCGTATAAAAAATCATAATCAATCAAACTAATATGAATAAAAATTCATTTACTTTAATAACACTAATAACCCTTTTATTAGTTAGTTGCAACACAGGATTCAACAAAACAAAACAATGTAATATAACCCAAGTAAATGGAACGGACACTTATTGGGCAGAATATTTAGGACACGACCAAACCATGGATTTTTGGCCAGACAAATTTGTAAATTACTGGATGGTTGTTGTTAATAAAAACGACTTTCCGAATATTGGATTTAAAATTCAAGGAGAATTTCCAAAAGCAAGATATTTTAGTTACAATGTTTATGGGGAAGATAGAAATTCCACTGCATCCCTATTCGATACACAAATAAAAGCTGAAAATTGTTCTGCAAATCCATTCAAAAATCAAGAAAAAGAAACTTCAGTGGACAAAAATCTATATACGCTTTTTGTAGTTCCAGAGTCAGTTTCTGAATTTGACAAGAACGATAATGTATTGAAATTTATAGACGGCGAAGAAGAAATTACCTTAGTTCTCCGATATTATGTTCCATTCGAAGGAGACCGAGCTGGAGTAGGTTTACCCAAGATTGAAGTATTTGATTTAGACTCAAAAGAGTCTGTAACGATTTCTAAAACAAATAGTTCGTTAATGGTGACTCCACAAATACTAAGTAGAATTAATGCTCAGTATTCTCTTCAAATAGATAATAATGTTCGCTTTTATCGGGGTGATCCAACAGGACTTTATCCAAATAACGACAACCAATATGTGCGTACTTTTTTAAATTACGATGACGATGATGTTTATATTATTAGGTGGAAAGTACCAACCTTTCCACAAAACAGTTCAGAATTTGATAGTGTCGAGGTTCGTTATTCTTCAATGAATTTAGGAGATAACATTACTAATAATTTTGATGGAATTTACGACACCCAATACAAACTAGATAAAGATGGCTTTGTAACTCTTGTGATTGCGGATGAAATACCCGAAATAAGAGAAAAAGCAGAAACTGCAGGATATAATTTTATGCCTTGGACTATACCAGGTAACAGGGGATATTTAATATATCGAAACCTTTTACCAAAAGAAGGAATCAATGCTACTTATATATTAAATAGAGTTCCCCTTCCTAGTTTTGAAACGAACCAATCCCATGCAATAACCCATGATGCTAAAAATTATATTGGAGCTTATGCACCTACTGGTCTTCGGATGACTAAAGATGAATATTTAGCTGATTTTGGAGGGTTTAATCATAAACTCCAAGAGTAAAATTAAAATTATATAATGAATAAAAATATTAAATATCTTCTTTTTGGGATTTTATCGTTAATAGTATTATGCCTTGCAATATTTAATTTTTTTCAAATTAATATATATAATTACTTTATTAATTCCACCATAGAAAAATCCCTATATACGCAAGAGTTTAATAAAGAAGAAATTGTTGTCTTTACAATTGGTACAGGCTCTCCTGTAAGTGCTCAAAGAGCGAACTCAGGAATCGGAATATTTGTAAATGAAAAATTTTTCATTTTTGATGTTGGAGATGGAATTGTTAAAAAGGCTGAAAATATGAATTTACCTTTAGCAGAATTAGATGGTATATTTTTAACTCACTATCATTCTGATCATTTTATTGACTTACCTTATCTTATTAATAGATCCTGGATACTAGGAAGAGATCATGACCTAAATGTTTACGGACCTACTGGCCTCGAGGAAATAATGAATAGTAATACTTCCTTTTTAAAACTTGAAAATCAATATAGGGTAGACCATCATGGATCAGAAATTATGGACATTAAATATGCTTATGGAAGAATAAATGAATTTGCAGAAAAGAACAATCAAATTGTATACAATAAAGATAAAATTAAAATAACAGCCTTTAAAGTAGACCACTCTCCAGTAAGTCCAGCTGTAGGATACATGATAGAATATGACGGGAAAAAGATTGTTATTAGTGGAGATACTAAAATAAATGAAAATGTCTTTAAAATGGCTGAAAATGCTGACTTATTAATTCACGAAGTAATTTTAAATTCTTTATTAAAAAGAACTGCAACTATTTTAGATCAAAAACTTTTAACTAGAAATTCTCATATCTTAACTGATATTCAAGATTATCACACTCCTCCTAATGAAATTGTCAAACTAGCTAACAAGGCAAATGTAAAAACACTTGTTTTAACCCATTTAGTTCCTTACCCTGATAACTTAATTATTAAAAGTTTATATAAAAAAGAAATTAAAGGATTTGATGGAAAAGTTTATTTGGCTAATGATGGAGATAAATTTATTATTAAATAATTATGAATTTTTTTAATAGAAATAACTATTTAATTTCATTAACATTATTTTTAATTTCATTATTTACTGGAAGTTACCTCGCTATTTCAAATTTAAAATCTTCAACAGAAAAAAGGAACCTTTCAATTAAAAATGGGAATTGGATAGTTAATCCTAAAATGGATTTAAAAGATGATTATCAAAGAGCCTATATAGCTAGAATCGGTCTTTTTGCACTAGATGATAAGGAAGCACTTTATTTTTTATCTAGTAAAGATGATAAAGGAAGGCTTTTATCCTCAGAATATGATTATGAATTAATTGGATTGGCCCCAAAAGGTCGTTATTGGAGCTATACTTTATATGGTGATGACTATTTCCTAGTGAAAAACAAGGTTAATAAATTTGGAATTAATAAAGAAAATTTTAATCCCAAACATAATATTATTATTTCTTCAACAGAACAAAAAAATAATTGGCTTCCATCTGGAAATGAGAAACAATTTCATATAACTTTAAGACTTTATAATCCATCTGAAAAAGTTTATAAAAATTTGGAATCAATCAAACTTCCCATAATTCGAAGATTAGAAAAATGAAAAAAGGACTAACATATTTATTGTTTGTTGGTTTAACAACATTCTTTTCATATAATTTAACAATAAAGTATTTACCAAATTTTATTTATGGAGTTTTTCATTATAAAATGAAAAATGACCATAATATTAATGACAATGAATTAAAATTCTACAATTTGCCAAATGATAAATCTAAGGTAGTTGTAATGCCTAATCCAGATTTTCTATACGTTGTAAGCTTTTATGATCTAAGAAATGGCCCATTAAATCTAACTGGAAAAATGCCAGACTCAACATACTGGTCTATATCATTTTACAAATCAAATACTATAAATTGGTATGTGAAAAATGATAAAGAGTTTAAGGATAATCATTTAAATATTGTTTTATCAAAATCTACTGTTGATTTAGATCTAAATTCATCAACTATTATAAAATCTCCAGATGAAAAAGGTGTTATACTAATAAGAATATTAATTGAGAAAAAGGATGAAGAATCTATAAAATTCTATAAATCAATTCAAAAAAGTATTTCTTTAAAAAAGATCTTATAACTATTTTTTAAGTAAATTAGTATTTAAATACTAAAAATTCCATGAAAAAGATTAAGAGAAAAATTAGAAAACTATTAGTAAAACTAATTGGATCTCCAATAAAAATTGACAACAAAGCTAGAGGTAGAAAAATAAAACAAATTGCTCCCCTACCAAAAGAAATATTTTGGGATGACTCAGTTAACATTCACAAGACTAAAGGTGGAATAGAATTTGTTCAAACACCTAGTAAGTGTTTTAGAAATTTGCCCAACTATAATTTTAATGAAAATTATTATGATCTTAATGGATTAAAAATACATTATGTAGACGCTGGCCCAGCTCATGGAAAGATACTGTTACTTCTTCATGGGCAACCTGTTTGGTCTTATCTATATAGAACAATGATTCATGATTTAGTATCCAAAGGTTACAGATGTATTGCACCGGACTTAATGGGTATGGGTAAATCAGACAAGCCTATTTCAGAAAAATATCATACTTATGATACGCATTGCGAAAATATTTTATCATTTATTAAGGGTATTAAACTAAACAACATAACCTTGTTTTGTCAAGATTGGGGAAGTCTTATTGGACTTAGAATTGCAGGTGAAAATCCAGGTTTATTTGTAGGTATAATTGCAGCAAATGCTGAACTTCCTAAGTTTACCGAAGAAACCAATCCATTATATATTCCAGAAACAATTAAAATAAACACTAAAATTAAGAGCTTTACTGGCGCTATGGCTTATTATTCACTTGGAGGGTTTGCTAGGGGAAGCTTTCAAGCATGGATACTTTACTGTCTAACAGCTCCAATGGTTGATATTAAAAGTATTTTGAAATTATCTTTTTCAAGAAACTTCAAAAAAAGTAAACAGGTTATTCATGCTTACGTTTCACCATTCCCCTCATTCATATATATGGCTGGACCACGTACGCTACCTTCAATGAATGCTGGTATAACTGGACAAACGCTAAAAGCTATTGAAGGGTTAAAAAAGTTTAAAAAACCTTTTTTATCTTTAATAGGATTACAAGACAAACTATTAGGCACACCTAGAATTCAAAAAAAATGGATTAAAATAGTGCCTGGTGCTAAAGGTCAAGATCATGAACAGTTCAAAGAAGCTAATCATTTTATCCAAGAAGATATTGGAGAAATTATGGCAGATAGAGTCCATAAATTTATAATAAAAAATAAAATATGATAAAGAAAAAAATGATTAAAATTATAGGATTTGTTTCTGTTTTATTTATATTATTTTTAATTGCATTGCCTACATTATTACATAAAGCTGGATTACATCCACAATACAAGGACAGTAAAGTTTATAATTTTAAAAATAAAAAAGCTGTAATTATAACTACTAGTCATAATCTTTTAAATAAACCAGGTGAAAAAGAGGGAAAATTAACTGGTGTTTTTGCTTCGGAATTAACCGTTCCTTACTATGAGTTTTTAGATTCGGGGGTCCAGGTTGATGTGGCTAGTGTAAAAGGTGGTGAAATTCCAATTGATCCTGAATCATTTTTTTATGCTGTAAAAACTATTGAAGATAAAAGATACTTAAAAGATAAGTTGTTCCAAGACAAAGTAAAAAACTCAATATTGATAGATAACTTAAAGATAGATGATTATGACTTTGTCTTTATTTCTGGTGGTTGGGGTGCAGCTTATGATTTAGGGTATTCAGAAATACTTGGAGAAAAAATAAGTCAAGCCTATTACAGTGAAAAAACTATAATAGGAGCTGTATGTCATGGCGTTTTGGGTTTTATTAAAGCCAAAGATTCCTTAGGAAAATTAATTATTAAAAACAGAAGAATGACTGGCGTTACTAATAAACAAATTAAGGAGCTTGGAATTGATTTCACCCCTCAACATCCTGAAGATGAATTAATTAAAGCAGGAGCTATATTTGAAAGTAAAACTGCTTTTAGAGATGCCTTTGCTGATTTAACAATCACTGATGACAATGCAAAGTTTGTTACGGGGCAAAATCAAAATGCAGGACATGAAACTCCTCAAAAAATGATGGAAATTTTAAAAAATAAATAATGAATTTTAATTTTAGAAACATACTACCGAAAAGTGCCAATAACAACTTTCAAGGTCACAAGGTTGCATTGTGGGGATTTGTTTTATTCACGATACTAATGACCTGGCGTTCAATTGTTCATATGTTGTTTGAGCAGTATGGGTTTCATGAAATTGGGAGCTTTGTAGTTATCTCAGGCGATCCCGATCCTATGCTTCTAATTTATAGATTTTTTTCTTTGTGGGGCTTTGCACAACTAATTTTTTGTTTGGTTTGCTGGGTTGTAATTTATCAATATAGAGCATTAATTCCATTAATGTATTTGATTTGGCTGTTTGAATGGAGCTTTAGAACTTTTGGGTATCCTTTAATTAGGGATGAGATTGCAGTTCAAGGCTTATACACTAATGGCATCACACCTGGAACTTCATTTGCTCCATACACTACCATACTTTTGATTATTTTATTTGGTCTCTCTCTATTACAAAAAAAATAATGAGAAAATTTTTTCTTTTAACGGCAATTGTAGAAATTCTAGCAGGAATAGTATTGTTCTTTGTTGCTGATAAAATACCTGAATTTAATAATGTCTCTCCACTTACACTAGGTTTTGTTAAAATGTATGGTGTCTCTGCTTTTTCTCTTGGGTTATTTGCTTTATACGTATGGAAGTTTTTTGAAATCAAAAAATTACACAAGCCTTTTCTAATTATTTTTTCGATTTTTAATATAGGTGTTGCCTTCAGTGTTATAAATTCATATTTAAACAGTGGTTTTGAAAATCCTGCTCCTGGAATTCTTCATTTAATATTAGGATGTATTGCTTTATATTTTTTATTCAAAAAAAAAAACATAAATAATAACTCAAAGAAGCTCATACTTTACTCCTTTTTATTCTTTATTACATGTTTATTCACCACTAATTCAACTCTATTAGGCTTACCCATATTTGTCGATACTGAATCACTAATTAGAATATTAACCCTCTTTTTGATTTTTATTTTTCCAGGTTTATGGGCTATTAATAAGGTAGCATTATCATATTCTAAAAATACTTTAAAACAAATACTCTTTATTTCATTAAGCGGAACTATTTTAGCTTGGATCCTGCAACTAATTGAATTACAACTTTATCATACTGAAATAAATGTAAATTCTCCTATAGGATTTTTTGAAGATGAATTTAATAGATCTTGGAAATATATTTTACCAACTTTATTTATAGCAGAAACAATATGGTTTTATTTAAAAAATAAATTAAAATTTGTGTTTATTGGTTCTTCACTTATTATAATAATTTTATCTATTTCATTTTATAATTCTTTTATTTATTCTGATTCAAAACCAAGTATATACCCTGAAATATCCAATGACAACAATAATAAACCAAATATAATTTTAATAGTTGCTGATGATTTGGGTTATAATGATATTTCCATAAATGGAAACAAACTAATAGAAACCAATAATATTGATCAAATAGCAAAAAATGGAATTAATTTTACTAGAGCATATGCTACTGCTTCGGTATGTGCCCCGTCTAGAGCGGCATTTTTAACAGGAAATTATCAACATAGATATGGATTTGAATTTTTACCTGACCTTTTTAATTTGAGTCCTAGAGTTAGAAAAGCAGATTTTAAAAGATTTGGACACAAAGATAATTTCCCAGCATGGCATGAAAAATCTGTCCCTGTTAATCAAAGAGGTTTAGATCCATATGTAAGTACTATTGGGGATTATTTAAAAAAATCTGGATACAAGACATCAGTAATTGGAAAATGGCATATGGGATCACATTCAAAGTATAATCCTAGAAATTTTGGATTTGACCAGCATTACGGAATTACTGGAGCTGGATCATTATACGCTCCTTTAAATGAAGAAAAAATTATTGAATCTAGACACACTTGGGATTTTGCAGATTTTATAACATGGCAGGTGAGCAATTATCATATTGAAGAAAATGGAAAAAAAACAATTCCAAAAAACTCAGAATATCTTACAGACATTTTTACTAAAAAGGCAATTGAATTTATAAAAACTAATAAAAACAATTCATTTTTCCTTCACTTATCCCATATGGCTCCACATGGGCCATTTCAAGCTCAAAAAAAATATTATGATATGTTTTCTCATATTAAAGATCATAATAAAAGAGTGTATTATGCAATGATTAAAAATTTGGATGATAGCATAGGAGAAATTAAAGCTACACTAAAAGAAGAAGGAATGTTAGAGAATACCCTAATTATTTTTACAAGTGACAATGGCGGTGCTACTTACACTAGAGCCACCGATAATTCACCTTTTATTGGAGGTAAAATGTCAAATTTTGAAGGTGGAACTATCGTTCCAATGATGATGGAATGGGCAGGTAAAATAGAAAATCAAAAAAACTACACTAATATGGTTAGTTTAATGGATATAGTTCCTACAATTTTAGATGCTGTTAACTCACCAATAAAAAATAAAAAATTTGATGGTGTTTCATTATTGCCTTTCCTAGAATCTTTAGAAAAAATACCACACAAAGAATTGTTTTGGAAAACAGGTTATGTAAAATCTATTATCTCAGAAAATTTTAAGCTACATATTAACGAAAAAGAAGATTTTATTTTTTTAAATAAGATTGATGAAGATCCCTCAGAAAAAAGTAATTTAATTTCAATCTATCCCCAAAAAGCTAAGGAATTAAAAGAAAAATGGAATATTTGGAATAAAACACTAAAAAAATCAAAATGGAAATCAAATGCGGATGTATCCATACCTTTAAGTAACTCAAAGGATTCAAAAAAATATTATTTCCCTTGGTAAATTTCACTTATGAACGATAACTTAATAATAGAATCCGTATCCAATGGACCCTTATTTGGACAAACTTTTAATGTTGAAATGATTAATAGCTTACCTGCTTTAAAAAGAAAATATATTCTGTCTAGAATTCCCTTTATACCCTACTCTATTAAATCTAAATTATTTTCATTAACAAAAAAAGAAGTAAATAGTAATGGCTTAATTCTTCATGGTGGAGGACCAATTTATAGTAATGGTACTATTAAAGATAGTGAATGTTGTAATCCTTTAGATTTAGACCCAAAAGACCCTCAATTTTTTGAAAAAACCTCTGGAGGATTAAAATTAGAAAAAGATGACCCAATGATTCAAGTTGCCAAATACCCTAAGAGGGTAATTGGTAATTTTATAGCTATGAATAGATTCATCACAGATATTTCTAGTGAATTTATAGCTAGTTCTATAAACAGAAAGTTGATTCCTACAAATTCAAAAGAACAAATAATAGACGCTTACATTAAAAGTGCCAAAGAATGTAAAAAACTAGATAATAAAATAATTTTAGAACAAACAGCCACTTTCGCATTTAGATCAAAAAATCATGGTGATGTTAATGAGCCAGCAAAAGATACTATTACGGGAATTATGTTATTTGTTTGGGGAATTAAAGGTCAAGTTTTTGATGGTACTGTTTTAGGAGGAACAGGAGTTTTTAGTGGAATCAGCGGGAAATTCACAAGAGAACGCTTACTAGCTCCTAATTTTTCAGGTGCAGAAACTTTTAGAATTACATTTCCATCTACTAAAAAACCGAATTATTATCCTCAGTAATTTAAATATTATTAAAATCCTTTGAAATAAGCTTTATAATTGACTTTTTTCTTTCATTATATTTTCCTATCCCTTTTTTTGTTAAGTATGGGTAATGAAACTCAAATATTTCCATTATTGTATTAGAATACATGGTTTTTTTATCATCTAAAACTTCCCATCTAGTTAATGAAGAGTTTACAATAGCCCAACTGTTTTTTGCAAAAGTTGAATATTGTCCTTTGAAAGATTCTTTTTTAAAATAGCCCTGTTCAAGAGCTATTTTTACATATGCTTTAATAAACTTTTCATTTCCTTTAATTATGTCTATAAAAATAGATTTTGCATTAGGAACCAAATTCAAAATTTCTAAAATATCTCTGAAAAAAAAACGATAACTAATTATAAAATAAAGATGATTTTTAAAAATTTCATACAGATCAAAATTTATATTTAACAATTTCTTTTGTTTGGCTTCATTCTCTACTAACTTTCTAATCATAACATAAATGATATAATCCATCAAATCTTTTTTTGTTTTATAATGATATGTTAAGTTACCTGGACTAATGTTATTGTATTCAGCTATATCTTGAAGCCTTACATTGGCGAGTCCTTTACTATTAAATAACAAAATTGAAGATTCTATAATTTTTTTTCTTGTACTACTCACTATTAATAATAAATATATTTTTGTTAAATTAGTATAAATATCCTAAATTTTCATTTTTTAATCAGTTTAATGAATAATATAATACCAAATCCTATTAAATTAACTGATACTGAAATTACAAATAAAGTTACACTATTCTATTTATTTAAGTTTTCAAAAACAGTTGAAACCTCGAAAATAATCAAAGAAGAATTTGATAATCAAAACATAAAATGTTTACACTGGTTTAATTGTCAATACAACTTCATTGGTGAAGATGATTTCTGGACTAATTCTGCATTATTAGAGTTTAAATCAATAGATCACTTAGGCAAGGTATTTATTAAAAAAATTGGTAACTCTGATATTCAGGCTTTACAAGTATTTAATCTTACTCCAAAACTTCCTCCAAAAATCATTGTTTATTTATTTAAATTACTTAGACCAATAGGATATTTATTAGATTGTTTAATAAAAAACGAAATTGATTATTCAAAATTAAGCAATAGTGGTAGTAAAATTCTACCTAATAAAAAACAAAATAATCGCTTTAAAAACAATAATAGCAAAGAAAAAGCTTATATGATTAATCTCTTAAAAGCTTATGAAATTGCTAAGTATAAAGATAAAAATATTATAAAATCCGGCCGTGAAGCATACTATGAAAAATATGGAACTGTTGCTTTTAGAAGTGTTATATTAACAGGAGGTAATTTTACATATGCAGGAAGGTTTATTGGTAGTCCTCTTATTGAATATAATGCGCCTAATGACACAAAAGGAAATTGGCAAGCTCTAGGAATAATGGAATACAGTAATCCAAAAAAATTATATTCTTTAGAAAAAATGCCTGGATATAAAAAATCTCTAAAACACAGAGATGCAGGACTAGAAAGAACATTTAACATATATTCAATTAAATAATTAATGGGAAAAAATACCAAAACATTTTTAAAAGACACTGGAGCATCAATACCAGTTGTTTGTGGTCCAATGTATCCTGGTTCCAATCCAGAATTAATTGCAGCTGTTTCGGAAGCAGGTGGTTTTGGTGTAGTTCAACCACTTTCTTTGACTTCTTTATATGGTCATGATTTTAGAGAAGGATTACGGTTAATTAAAAGTTTAACAGACAAACCATTTGGAGTCAATTTCACAATTTTTGGCGGAGGAAATAAAAAATACCATGACAATAATAAAAAATGGATGGATATTTCAATTGAAGAAGGAGTTAAATTCTTTTTAACTTCACTTGGAAAACCAACAGAAATAGTTAAAATTGCTAAAAAAAATGATATTAAGGTATATCACGATGTTCCAAATAAAAAAGTAGCATTAGCCATGGTTGATTGTGGAGTTGATGGATTAAATTGTATTAACTGGAGGGCTGGAGGACAAACTGGAATTTACTCAGCTGAAAAATTTATGGAAGACTTAAAGGATATTAAAATCCCTCTAATTTGTGCTGGAGGAATTGGAAATAAAAATGATTATAAAAAAGCATTAGAAATGGGATATTCGGGAGTTCAGCTTGGTACAAGATTTTTAGCTTCAAAAGAATGCATTGTAACAAAAAGCTATAAAAATGCTATTGTTAATTCAGAAGAAAAAGATATTGTTTGGACTAATAAAATTGCTGGAAACAATTCTTCTGTTATTAAAACAAAAGACATCATGCGTGGAGGTCTTAGAACTGGCCCAATAATTAATTTTATGCTCAGAAGACCAAAGCTTAAAAAATACGCTAGAATGTATTTAATGAGTAAAGGTATAAAAAGTTACAGTAAGACTGCATTTGATGATTCCGTTCAATTCTGGCAAGCTGGAAAAGGAGTTGGAGGAATTAAATCAATTGAAAGTTGTGCTGATATACTAAAAAATTATAAAATTTAAATAATGAATAAAAAAATTAAGAATATTATACTTGGGTTTTTATTTTTTTTAGTAGTATTTGTAATTTGGTTTTCACAAAACTGGTATAAAATGCCAAAATATATCGGTATTTGGAAAAATCCAATAGGCAAAAATGTTTCAGTAAATTGGGAAAAAGGACCTGAAAAAAGAACCAATTCTAAGCCAAATGTAATTGTAATTTTAGTTGATGATTTAGGATTTAATCAAATTAGCTCTTACGGAGGAGGAATGGCTAATGGAAACTTTAAAACCCCCAATATAGATAAATTAGCCAAAGATGGTGTATTATGTACCAATGGATATTCATCTAGTGCAGTATGCTCTCCATCTAGAGCTTCATTATTAACCGGAAAATTTCCTACTCGTTTTGGTTTTGAATTTACTCCCACAACTTCTTCATTTATGAAAGGAATTAAAGCTTTTGGTAAAAAGGAAATTATTGAAGGTGTATATCATAAAGAATCTGAAAGTGATATGATTGAAATTAAAGATATGGGACTTCCTCAATCAGAGTTAACCATAGCTGAGATTTTAAAACCTCAAGGCTATCATAATATCCATATAGGTAAATGGCATTTGGGTCATTCAGAAAAATTTTTACCAAGAAAGCATGGTTTTGATGAAAGCTTAAGAATGGATCAAGGATCTTTATTCTTACCTGAGAATGATCCAAATGTTATAAATGCAAAATTAGATTTCGACCCAATTGACAAACTTCTTTGGGGAAATCTTCCTTATGCTGTCAATTTTAATGAAGGTCCTAGAATGAAACCAAAAGGTCATCTTACAGATTATTTGACAAATGAAGCTGTAAAAGTAATTGAGTTAAATAAAAACAGACCATTTTTTATGTATATGGCTTATTGGGCAGTTCACAGCCCTCTTCAGGCTAAAAAAGAAGATTATGAAAAACTATCTTATATTAATAATCACGAAGAAAGAGTTTTAGCTGCTATGGTAATGTCCGTTGACAGAGGAGTTGGAAAAATAAGAAAAGCGTTGGAAGATAACGGTATTGACAAAAATACAATTATTGTATTTACAAGTGATAATGGTGCGCCAGGATACATTGGCTTACCTGACTTAAATAAGCCATATAGGGGTTGGAAATTAACACATTTTGAAGGAGGAGTTCATATTCCTTTTATTGTTAACTATCCTAATAAAATTCCTGCTGGTCAAATTTACAATGGTAGAATTTCTAATATGGATATTTTCTCTACATTTTCGGAAATAGCTGGATTAAAGCCAACAAACGATATAGAAATTGATGGAGTTAATATTTTACCTTATTTAACTGGAGAAATACAAGGTGAACCTGATAGAATTCTTTTTTCAAAATCAGGAAGTCTTTCGTTTTTAATAAAAGAAGGATGGAAATTACAAATTGACTTTATGCAAAACAAAAAATGGCTCTTTAACTTAAACAATGACCCTAATGAAAAAATAAATTTAGCATCAATGAATTTAGAAAAGTTAAAAGAACTTGAAGAACTTTTAAATTTAAAAATTAAAGAGCAAGCTAAACCGATTTGGCCAAACCTTTTAAGCTGGCCAATATTTATTGATAAAGCATTAAATCAAAAAAAGAGTAATTTGGATGAGTATACTTATTGGCCTAATTAAAAAAACATATTTATGATTAAAGAAAAATTTTATTTAAAAAACAAAATTGCTATTATAACTGGATCTTCCAAAGGAATTGGCAAAGCAATGGCAAGAGGCCTTGCTGAATTTGGAGCAACGGTTATTGTTAGTAGCAGAAAACAAGAAGCTGTTGACCAAGTAGCAGAAGAATTTAATAAACTTGGTTTATCAGCTGATTCAATTCAATGTCACGTTGCCAAAAAAGAAGATAGAATCAATCTGGTTGAAACAGTAATAAAAAAGTACGGTCGAATAGATGTTCTAATTAATAATGCAGGAACAAACCCTTATTTTGGACCAATAAGTAAAATGCCTCAAAATTTGTATCAAAAAACTATGGATATAAATATTAATTCAGCTATTGAATTAAGTAATTTAGTCTATCCTTATATGAAAAATCAAAAAGGAGGAAGTATTATTCATATTAGTTCAATTGAAGGATTACATCCATCTACTTTTATGGCAGCATATAACATTAGTAAAACAGCACTTATAATGGCAGGAAAAAATCAATCTATTGAATGGGGAAGACACAACATAAGAGTCAATTCAATTTGTCCAGGTTATGTTAAAACTAAACTTAGTGCAGCATTATTTGAAAATGAGGATTTAAAAAAAGGGTTTTTAAAAAATGTATCTTTAGGTAGAGGATCAACACCAGATGAAATGGCTGGATTAGCAGTGTTTTTAGCATCAGATGCAAGTTCATATATGACAGGTACATCAATAGTTAATGACGGTGGATTAATGAATGCTCCTTTAATTCCAATGCAATAAATTTAAAACTATGAATTTCGAACATCCACAAAAAACACTAGATCTTATTGAAAAAGTAGATCAATTTATGAATAAACATCTTTTTCCTAATGAGCAAAAAGTTTATGAATTTCATCAAAATAATCCCTGGAAAAATTATCCAGAAATGGAAAATTGGAAAAAACTAGCTAAAGCAGAAGGATTATGGAATTTATTTTTACCAAAAGGATATGGTGATCTTAGTCCAGGGCTAACTAATCTAGAATATGCACCACTAGCTGAAAAAATGGGAAGGTTAGCATTTGCATCAGAAGTTTTTAATTGTTCAGCACCGGATACTGGAAATATGGAAACCCTAGCTAAATATGGAACAGATGCACAAAAAGAAAAATGGTTAAAACCACTTATGAATGGTGAAATAAGATCTGCCTTTTTAATGACTGAACCTGCTGTTGCTTCATCGGATGCAACAAATATCGAAACTTCAATCGTAAAAGACGGGGATCATTATGTTATAAATGGAAGAAAATGGTGGTCTTCTGGAGCTATGAATCCTCATTGTAAAATATATATTCTTATGGGGAAAACTGATTTTACAGTCCAAAAGCACCAACAACAAAGTATGATTTTAGTTCCTGCTAATACACCTGGGGTTAAAATTTTAAGAGCTATGCAAGTTTTTGGAAGTGTTGATTCACCTGAAGGACATGCAGAAATAGAACTTAAGAATGTTAGAGTTCCAGTTGAAAATATACTTCTTGGCGAAGGAAGAGGTTTTGAGATTGCTCAAGGGCGATTAGGACCTGGAAGAATTCATCACTGTATGAGGTTAATTGGCACAGCTCAAAGAGCTCTTGATTTAATGTGTAAAAGAGCTAACCTAAGAACTGCTTTTGGAAGAAATTTAATTAAATTTAGCAGTATACGTCAAGAAATAGCTAAATCAGAATGTGAAATTCAACAAGCTAGACTTCTTACCTTTTCTGCAGCAGATAAAATAGATCAATTTGGTGCAAAAGAAGCAACAAATTTGATTGCAATGATAAAAATTACAGCCCCAAAAATGGCATGCGATGTTATTGATAGAGCTATACAAATTCATGGTGGAATGGGTGTAAGTCAAGATACTCCCCTAGCCGCATTCTATGTATATGCAAGGTGTATTAGATTAGCAGACGGGCCTGATGAAGTTCATATGTTTCAACTTGGTAGAAATTTAGCAAAAAAGCATGAGATACAAAGATAAAATTGTTTTAATAACAGGAAGTGGTTCTGGAATTGGTAAAGCTGCTGCATTAGCTTTTTCCAAGGAAGGTGGAAAAATTATTGTTTCTGATATAAATGAAAATAATGGATTAAAAACCGTTTCAGAAATCATTAAAAAAAACGGAGAAGCTACCTTCTTCAAAGCTGATGTTTCAAATTTTGGTATGGTTAAAAATCTAATGGATTTTATTATTAAGAAATATGGAAAATTAGATGTAGCTATTAATAATGCAGGAGTTGGTGGTGATTTCGCTAAAATAACTGATCTTTCAATAGAATCATGGGATAATACTATGTCTGTAAATTCATCTGGAGTTTTTTATTGTATAAAAACCCAAATCCCAATAATGTTAAAACAAGGTAAAGGCGTTATATTAAATACATCATCAGTAGCTGGTATTAGAGGCTTACCTAATGCAACTGCTTATTCAGCAAGTAAACATGCAGTTATAGGAATTACAAAAACTGCTGCTATGGAATATGCTAAAAACAATATTAGAATTAATGCAATTTGTCCTGTATTTACTATTTCTCCAATGTTTGATCCTGAGGCTATGGATAAATTAAAAGAAGGTATATCTGAAAAACTTAAGGCTAATGTTCCAATGAAACGTTTTGCAAATGTAATGGAGCAGGTTAATACCATGTTATGGTTATGTTCAGATGAAGCAAGTTTTATAACAGGTCAAGCTATTTCTGTTGACGGAGGTTTAACTGCTTAAATTTCATAGATGATTCAAAAGGTTAGAAAAGGTGAAGAATTAAATGAAATTAATCTCAAAAAATTTCTAAAAGAAATCAATCTAATTTCTAATATAAAAAGTGATTTAAGTGTTTTACAATTTTCAAATGGCTTTTCAAACTTAACTTATCAATTAAATATAGAGGATAAGGAATATGTTATTAGAAAACCGCCTAAAGGTGCTGTTTACGGCCATGACATGGGTAGGGAATATAAAGTTCTAAGAGGTCTCAATAACGGTTTTAATAAAGCACCTATTGTTTATGCTTATTCTAATGACAACACCATCATTGGATCTGAATTTTATATTATGGAGAAAGTCAATGGAACAATCATCACTCCAAGAGAATTAAAAGAAAGAACTATACCAGCAAAAGATTATAAAATAATTTCAGAGACTTGGTTAAATACGATGGTAGAGCTACATTATTTAGACTATAATAAATTAGGTCTATCAGATCTTGGAAAACCTGAGGGTTATGTCGAAAGACAAGTTAGAAATTGGGGAAAACAATATTTAAAAGCCGCAACTGATGATATAAAGGAAGCTGAGTTAATAATGAACTGGCTCAATGATAATCAACCCGAACAATACAAACATAGTTTAATCCACAACGACTACAAATATGATAATGTTGTTTTTAGCACAGAATCATGGACAAAAATTAATTCTATACTTGATTGGGAAATGTGTACCATTGGAGATCCATTAATGGATTTAGGAACATCTATAGCTTATTGGGCTATGCCATCAGACCCCAAAGGGCTTAAAACTGCCTTTGATTATCCTACTTCATTAGAAGGCAATCCAACAAGACTAGAAGTTGTTAAAATGTATGAAAAAGAGACCGGAGAATCTATAAATAATTTGGTTTTCTATTATGTGTTTGGACTTTTTAAAATAGCTGTAATCGTTCAACAAATATATTACAGATACAATAAAGGTTTAACAACAAATGAAAAATTCAAAGATTTAAATAAGATTGCTGAAATATTGTGTAAAATCGGATGGCAATCCATTCAAAAAAATAGAATTGAAAACCTTTTCTAAACCAATGAGTAAGATATACTTTTTCAGACATGCACAAGCTTCGTTAGGAAGCGACAACTATGATGTTCTATCTAAAAAAGGAGAATTACAAGCTCTAGAGCTAGGAAAGTATCTGGTAGCTAATAAATATATATTTGATAAAATATATGTTGGGGAATTAACAAGGCAACAACATACCTGTAAAATTGTTTCAGAAGTTTATAAAGAAAACAATTTGACTTTTCCTAAGCCTATAATTCTTAAAGGATTAAACGAACATCAGGCTACAGAAGCTATGAAAATAGAAATTCCTAAAATGATAAATTCAGATCCGGTTATAAAAAGCTTATGGAAAGAAATTGAATTAGATCCTAAAAAGAAAAATGGAAATTTAATGTTAGGATTTGAATATTTCTTGAATTTGTGGGTTACAGATAAGATTAAAGTAGATGGGATAATACCCTGGAAAGATTTTAGAGAAAATGTAAGAAATGGCTTAAAGATAATTTTAGATAACACCAAAAAGAGTCAATATATTGGTGTGTTTACTTCAGGAGGAACAATAAGTTCTATTTCAGCTGAATCTTTAAAAATAAGTGATGAGAAAAAAATTGCGGGATTAAACTTTTCTATTAGAAATACCTCATTCACTTCTTTTTTATTTTCAAAAAATCAATTTAACCTTTTATCATTTAATGAGCTACCACATCTTGAAAAAGAAATGATAACATTTGTTTAGTCTTAAAGCATAAAAAAAAACCTACTAATAGCAGGTTTTTTTTATAATACTTTTTTATTTAAAATTATTTTAACAATTGTCCGTTCCAATATGCATTTCTTCTAATTATTTTACCATCGTCATTAAACGTATCTAAAAACAAACATTTTACAACAACTTTTTTTCCGTCTGAATTTCTAGTCATTCTAAAATTCCACCAAGATTGGACAACTTTACTGTCTTGCCAATCATATTCTAAATAATCAGGATAACCTGATTCGTCTAACCCAGTTAGAGTCCAGTCTGAAAATATTTTTGAGTCTCTAGCAATAATTTCATCTTTATTCATATTTTTATTTTCATTTATATCAATAAAAACTGCGTTATCGTGGAAGAAACTATATGCTTTTTCTGCATCTCCATTAGCAAATGAATACATAGCTTTTCTAACTGAATTTATATGTTCATGATTCATATAAATAACACCATTTTTTCTTTCGTAAAAACTATCATTTACTATTCTAAAATTTACATTATTGTTATATTCATGAATTCTTCTCATTTTTGTATTATCATCATTCAAAACATATCCTCTAAGTACTGGTGAATCAAACTTAACTCCAGTTGTTTTATTAATAGCATACAACTGATTCCAAGAAAAAACCCAATTTCCAGATTTATTGTATTCAAATGCATCAGGATAAGATCCTTCACTTCTTTCGTAGCTTAAATATTCCCAATTGTTTTTCCATGAATTCATGTTAGCTATTAAAGATTTTTTACCCCAACCTTTTGAATCTTTATTCATAGTTAAATCATTAAAAATTCTCATATCATCAGCCAAATATGATGCTGCTTTATCAATATCTCCATCTACAAATGCTTTGTGAAATGATTCAACAGTTTCAATTCCAGGATGTTCGATGTAAATAGTACCGTTTTTCTTTTTTTTCTGTGCACTCACAGAAAATGTGATAAGTGTAATTAAAATAAAAGTTATTTTTTTCATAATTGTTTTTTTGAATGAGATACAATATATGAAAATATTTCTTATAACATACTAATAAGAATGTTAATTACTATTGTTATTTTACAACAATAAATGTAGCTGTTCCACCCGTGGCAAGATTCCACTGATTTGAAGAAATCATTTGATTTTTATCGTCAAAAACTCTTAATTCCGCTGTATTAGGCCCTGTACTTCCTTGATTTAAAGCAGTAAAGTCAATCTTATTAAAACCTGTAATTAAAGGAAGCTTAAAACCTGAAAATGTGGAGTCTAACATTAGGTTGTCTATAACTATTGAATCATTAACTAAAATACGAACCCTATCCCCATCTACATATTCAAAATCTCTGCAAATAATATTTACATATTTTGAATTTGTTCTAACATCTCCCAAATAAGAGCCTTTACTGTAATTATTTGGTTGTCTTTGTTTTTCTTTCTGGATTTTTTTTAGATATATATCACCAGGATCTAGAAAGGTCTCTGATTCAAAAACAGATTTATTACTCTCTTTCTTAGATTCAGATTTTTTTGAAATTGAAAAATAGTCTGGATTATTTGGATTAATCTGTAGATTTTTTAAAGTTGATGAAAGGGGTGGTAAAAGTTCAATTTTTCTTTTAGAATTTTCTATCTGAGAGAATAATTGAAAAGAAGTAATAAAAATTAAAAGAAAACAAATAATTTTTTTCATATTTCTATAAAACAGTATATCTAAAGTTCTTTTATTCATTTTTTCAAATTAGCACCAATCATTAGGCAAATTCCAGTATTAACTAATATTAATGAAATAGTTTCTAACAAAAACCATGCCTCTCCTCTATTCTTAAGTGTTAATGCTTCACCAAAAATACATAATCCCAAACTAAAAATAAGACGCCCATTCAGTTATAATGCTTTTTTTGAATTTCTTGCGACGATTGCATTAATAAAATTCACTATTTAAAATATTTATTATACTTAAAATAAGAAAAGAAACCTAACAGAAAAACAAATACTGCTGAGTAGTAAACAAAATCAGGAGTTATAACCTTATCTCCACTAGCATATGAATGTAACCCACTTAAATAAAAATTAACTCCAAAATAAGTCATCATAATTGAAGCAAAAGCTATAATAGACATTAAATTAAACATCCATTTTCCCTTTAAACCTGGAATTATTCTCATATGTAGTATAAAAGCATAAATCATGATACTAATCAAAGCCCATGTTTCTTTTGGATCCCATCCCCAGTATCTTCCCCAGCTTTCATTAGCCCATTGTCCTCCAAGAAAATTCCCAATGGTTAACATGATTAAACCTACGGTTAAAGAAAGTTCATTAATTATTGTTAACTCTTCTAAGTTTAATTTAATCTTCTTTTTATTTTTTTCATTTGTTATAAGCATAAGAATTAATGATACTATTCCTAAAATCATTCCTAAAGTGAAGGGGCCATAGCTTCCTACAATTACAGAAACATGAATCATTAACCAATAACTATCAAGTACAGGAACTAAATTTGCTATTTCTGGATCCATCCAATTCCAATGAGCTATCATTAAAATCATTGAAGCTCCAAATGAGGTTGCTGCAATTGTAAGATTAGATTTTCTAGAAAAAGCAATCCCTATGGCAACTGTAGCCCAAGCAACATAAATCATAGATTCATATGCATCACTCCATGGAGCATGACCTGAAATATAAGCCCTAGCTAAAAGTCCTAGTGTATGCAAAATAAATAATCCAACAATAGTGTATTTTGATACTTTTATAAGAAACTTTATGTATTTATTTTCATTAAAAATTTGAAAAATAATTAAAGCAAACATAAGAGTTCCTACATACATATACCAACTAAAAAGTTTCTTAAAAACATCATACTTATTATACATTATTTCTGCTTTTATTTTATCTTCAGAAGGAAGAATATTAGATCCATATTTGGTTTGAAAACCTTTAATACTCTCCAAAAGTTTTGTTGAATTATTATAATTTCCTGTTTCTATGTCATTTTCTAAAGCGCCAAAATAAAGCGGCAAAACATTTTTTACATATAAAGAATCAACACCACTAAAATCATTTGGTTCAATATCAGAAAAGGAAACCCATTTATTAGTAGAATTATTAGGGATAGGAAAAATTCTTAAAACCTTTCCTTCAAAAGCAGAAAAAAGTAAATTAACCTTTCTATCAGTTTCTATAAAATCCGATTCAAATTTATTAGGTAAAGAAGATTTATATGCTTTTTCTAAAAACTCAGAAATTTTATAGTTACCCTCATCATCAAAAAAATCAATAAATGATGCATATTTTTGATTTTTGTCAATTCCAATAACATTTCTGATACTATCATTTCCTCTATTTAAATAAATTAGAGGAACATTATACCAAAGAATAGGATTTTTTGTAATTGAAATCAAAACTTGATCAGCACTTAATTCTTTATAGGTATCTGACTTGCTTACTTTTCTTAAAAGTTCTGAAGCAAAAGTATTTAAAGGTTTCATACGCCCTCCTGCATCTTGAATAACAAGGCTACCAAAATCAGCTGCATGCTCTAAACTTACAGGTTTATTTATAATTAAGGAATCTGTTTGATTCAATAAAGTTTGAGTATGTTGGTGGTCATTTTGAGCATAAAAAGCTGATGAAAAAAGGATCATTAAAATAATTAAAGCATCTTTCTTAATTTTAACCCTTTCCAACTTAATAGTTAAATCTTTAAAACGAGTTCTACCAAAAAACATGATTCCTAATAGTCCAATATAAAGAAGGAAATATCCTATATAAGTAATAAGAGTACCAAAATAATCATGGTTTACAGAAAGAACTGTTCCTTTTTCATCAGGATCAAAAGAAGCTTGAAAAAATCTATATCCCTTATGATTTAAAATATTATTCATATATATATCAAAATCAAAAGTAGGATCATCAATTACCGTTACTTTACTTTTAAAACTACTATAACTCTTCTCAGTTCCAGGATATTTTTCTGCTATAAAATCATTAAGTTTTATTTCAAAGGGAAGAGATTTTTCTAAAGAACCATATTTTAAGGAAAAATCTAAATTTCCTACTTTAACTTTTTTAGGTTGATTTACAATTCCTTTTCCACCCAATAAGCCAACTACTCTAGATTCTCCATTTGTAGAAATCTTAACAAATAATCCATCTTGTTGAGTAACTTCATTATTAGATTTAACAATTTCAAATTTTCCATTTATAATATTTTCTGGAAAAACGAACTGTAAACCAGCAGCATTATACAGTGATCTTAAAATTAATGGCTGATTAGAATTTATAATCAAATCTCCTTGCATCTGATCAGCCATTCTCATATAATTACCTTCAAATGGGCTATTTATAAATAATTCTCCATCTATATAATTTATATTAATAGCACCCTTTGTGTCATTGTTAAGAGCAAATAAAATATTATGAATAACTGTTACTTGACCAGATTTTAGATAATGATCATGCCTGCTTCCATTACTAGCTTCAACAATTTTTAAATAATCTTCACCATTTAAATCATGAACTAGATCCTCTTTAGCGCTCTCTAAAAAATCAATGTATTCAATTGAAAAATCTTGATCATTAAAATCATAGTTCCAATTAAAATAATTTTTTGTTTTTTCAGAAATTAACAAATCATCTTCTAAAGATTTTCTTAAAGGTTGACCATCAATTTCTCCATCAACATAAACAGTTAAATAAGTTTTTTCAGATAAAAATGTATTAGAAGAAGTATTTTCTCTAATGGGCATTACCCCTTCAAAACCTATATATCTAGTGATACCTGCGCCAAGAATTATTAGAATCCAAGATATATGTAAAAGTAAAACTGGCCATTTTTTAAGGCTAAATAAATTATACCTTTTAATATTTAGAGTAAAACTAATGATGAAAAAAACCATCATTAACTCAAACCACCAAGCGTTATATATTAAAATTTTAGCTGTTGTTGTATTATAATAACTTTCTACAAAAGTTCCTATTCCCATCGAAAGAGGAAATAAAATGAATAAAATCGCAGTAAATCTGGTTGAAATTAAAAAAGAAATTAATTTTTTACCCATTTGTTAGTAAAGTTACAATCCTTATTGTCTTGATTAATATTAATATATGTTTCTTCAATTTTCTCAATCATCCAGTTTTGAATTTTTTTTAATTGCTTTTCTTTTAAAGCTAAATCTTTAATTTTAATATAATCCTGAGAATAATCAGCAATATGTTCATCAAACCTATTGCTTACTTTAATTATTTTATATTTTTTAATTCCTCTCTTGTCTTCTTCAAGTAATGGAAAAGATATTTCATTGTCTTTAAGCTTTTGAGCTTGTCCATATAAGACTGGGTCCATTTTAGTAAGTTCAAATCTAGTATCTCCAGTTGTTGGATTTATTAAAACTCCTCCATTATTTTTAGTTTCTTCTTCATCAGAAGAAGCTTTTGCAGCCTCCTCAAAAGTTAAATCTTTGTCAACTATTCTCTTTCTTATTATGTCTATTTTCTTCTTTGCTTCACTAAGAGCATCGTTGGTAATTTCTGGAATCAATAAAATATGTCTTACGTCAACTTCTTGTCCTCTAATTCTTTCTACTTTAACAATATGCCATCCAAACTCTGTTTTAAAAGGAACTGAAATTTCACCTTCTCTTAATCTGTAGGCAGCATCTCTAAATTCTTTAATCATCATAGGACGATTTCTGTTCATGGTCATCTTCCCACCAGTAGCTCTAGATCCAGGATCTTGAGAATATAAAATAGCTTTAGTTGCAAATGAAGAACCGTTAACAACTATATCATTTCTAATACTTTCTAATCTTTTAATTACTTTTTGATTGTCTTCTTCAGAAACTTTTGGTTTAACGACAATTTGAGCTATCTCAAGCTCCGCTCCGAAAACTGGTCTTTCATACTTGGGAATTGAATTGAAAAATTGACGAACTTCCTCAGGTGTGATTTCAATTTCATCAACTATTTTTATTTGCATTTTTTCAGATAATTGATTTATCTTATTTATTTCAAAAAGTTCTGTTCTAAAGGATTGTTCATCTCTTTTTTTATAAAACTCTAAGACTTTTTCTAAGCTTCCCAATTGATCAACAAAATAATCAATTGTTCTATCAACATATGAATAAATCTGATTGTTATCTACTTCTAAACTATCTTGTTCTGCATGATGAGCATAAAGTTTATCTTCCATTAATTTTCCAAGTAGACTACATCTGCCTATGTTTTCAGTTGAAACTCCTTGAGATTGAAGATCAATTAATGTTTTGTCAACATCTGACTCTAAAATAACATAATCACCAACCACTGCAGCTACTCCATCAATCTTAATTCTATCTTCATTATTTAAAGTAGATGAATTAGATTGAGAATATCCCAAAAACATGAATTGAAATATAAAAAATGGTAAAAAATATTTCTTAATTATTTTCATAAAACTCGAGTTCTTTTTTTTGTAATGCATCTTCAATTAAATCTTTTTCAAAATCACTAACAAATTTCAATTTCTTTTTGTTTAATAAAATTTGTTTTAATGTTGGTTTGATGTAATCTAAAGGAGCTACATCATTCCTAAAAACTGATTTATTAATTTTTATCAAATATAATTGTAATGAATCTTCTAATTGATAAAATAAAGATTTTTTTATGATTTTATTCTTAATATAAGTTTTAATATCAGGAAATTTAGAAAAGAAAAGATCTTTATTGATCCAAATAGAGTCATTTAATGAAAATGATGAAAACTGTAAAGAAATAGAATCAAGAAAAACAACATCATTTTTATTGAATCTTTTAAACCTGTTTCTAACATCTTTAATATTATAATTATCTCCAGATATTTTTATATATCTGGCTTTAACCAAATCCTGATTTAATTTGAAATTTGACTTATTAGTAATGTAATAATTCTCTATTTGGTTATCTAAAATTATAGTATCCATAGACGCTTTAACCATTTTTTCTTGATAATAATGAGAAAACAAGTCACTTTTATATGATTCAACTAAATTTAAAAGATTTTTTTGTTCTTCAATATCTAAATTTATTAGAGCTTTATCATTCAAAATATGGTTTTTAGCCCAATTAGTAATTTGATTATTTACATAAATGGTGCTATCCTCTTTAGATAGATTTATTGGCATATTATCTTGAATATCCTCATAAAACAAATATTTATCCTGCATTCTAGCTATAGCTAAACTAGGTTTATTAGAAAAGTATTCACAATTAATGAAAAACAAAAAAGAGGTTAATACAAAAAATGATTTTCTTAAACTCACAATAATTTTATCTAGAATAATTTGGAGATTCTTTAGTTATCATCACATTGTGAGGATGACTTTCTTGTAACCCAGAACCAGTAATTTGAATAAACTTAGCTTTATTCTTTAATTCATTTATATCCTTGGTTCCACAATAACCCATTCCAGATCTTATTCCTCCAATAAATTGATGAATACTTTCAAACAAATCTCCTTTATAGGGAACTCTTCCAACTACACCTTCCGGAACTAGCTTACTAGAATCATTAACAGAATCTTGGAAGTAACGATCTTTACTTCCTTTTTGCATAGCCTCTATTGATCCCATGCCTCTATATGTTTTAAATTTTCTTCCCTCGTATATAATAGTTTCTCCTGGGGATTCTTTTGTCCCTGCTAAAAGAGAGCCTAACATGACACAATCAGCACCTGCAGCAATAGCTTTGGTAATATCTCCTGTATATTTTATTCCTCCATCTGCTATTAGTGAAACACCTGTTCCTTTTAATGCCTCTGAAACTTCGTTAATAGCTGAAAGTTGAGGATATCCAACTCCAGCTATAACCCTTGTTGTGCATATCGACCCAGGGCCAATACCAACTTTTACTCCATCAGCTCCAGCATTTACTAAAAATGCTGCTGCTTCTTTAGTTGCTATGTTTCCAACAATAATATCTATATCAGAAAATTTTCTTTTTACTTTTTTTAGTAAATCAACTACTCCTTTAGAATGACCATGAGCAGTATCTATAACAATTGCATCAACTCCTGAATTGCATAATGCTGTACATCTTTCCATTGAATCATCAGATATACCGATGGCAGCAGCTACTTTTAAACGACCATAAGTATCTTTATTTGAAATTGGTTTTAGTGAAATTTTTTGAATATCTCTAAAAGTAATCAAACCTATTAATTTAAACTCTTTATTTACAATTGGAAGCTTCTCAATTTTATGTTTTTGTAAAATTATTTCTGCCTCTTTCATAGTTATTCCATCCTTTCCAGTTATAAGATTTCCTTTAGACATTATTTTAGACAAAGGTTTTTGATTATCATTTTCAAATCTCAAATCTCTGTTTGTTACGATACCAATTAACTTATGATTCTTATTCACTATAGGAATTCCCCCAATACTATATTCTTTCATATAATTTTTAGCTTGAGAAACTAAAGCTGTATCAGGTAGTGTAACAGGATCTAAAATCATTCCTGATTCAGATCTTTTAACTTTCTTAACTTTCTCTGCTTGAAGATCAATGGACATACTTTTATGAATTACTCCTAAACCACCCTCTTGAGCCATAGCTATAGCCATCTTACTTTCTGTAACGGTATCCATTGCAGCAGAAACAATTGGAATATTTAAATTAATTTTTCTAGAGAATTTGGTTTTTAAATCTACTTGATTTGGTAAAAATTCAGAATAGGATGGTACTAATAAAACATCATCATATGTTAATCCAATTCCAGTAAATTTATTTTGAAGATTACTCATAGCAATTAACTTAACAATTAATTGCATGCAAATATAACAAAATTTGCAGGATTTACGTTTTTAATACAGATATCCAACTAACTTAAAGACGGCTGCCAGTCAAAACACAACATACCATGAGAAGCTGATTCAGGGTGACCACAAGAGTCCATATGAAATGAGCTGCAGTTAGTACAATTAGAGTCCCTAGTAAAAACCTCTTTAAAGCTATGACTATCGCATACATTAAAAACATCAACTTGTGTATCATGTTTAGAACATGTTAAGTTGTTTATAAGGTTTTCACAGTTTAAGCAAGTATTATTAGTTCTTATACTCATAATAATAATTTTAGTTAAAAGTAGAGCAAAGATTGTTTAGAATGAATTTAAATTTTTTAATGAATTGCTATTTAAAAAAATTACTACATAAAGAATCAAAAAATATTAGATCTTCTGAACTATAATCAATATATATATATTCCATTTTTTTTATGGGTTTTTTAGAAAAGAAATACCAATTATTATTGTTTAATTTTCCTTTAATTTTATATTCCTTTCCTTGAAAAAAACATTTTTCAACAAGAATTTTATTAATAGATTTTTTTACAATTTTAATATTTTCTGGTCTTAAATAATATGTTTTATTATTAATTTCAATTTGATTTAAATCTCCTAATATTTTAGCACAGTAACAATTAGCAGGTTCACAATACATGTTAATTGGATCATCGTATTGTTGTAAAACTCCTGCTTTAAATATTAAAATCCTATCAGCTATATTCAATGAATCGTTAATGTCATGTGTAACTAAAACAGTTGTTGTCTTTGTCTCTTTGATAATTTTATAAATCTCATCTCTTATTGAAAGTTTTATGTTAGAATCTATATTGCTAAAAGGCTCGTCAAGTAATAACAAATCTGGTTCTCTAATAAGTGCCCTTGCAATACATGCTCTTTGCTGTTCACCACCAGACAACTCATGCGGATATCTATACAATAAATCCTGTAATCCTGTCAAAGCGATCATATAATCAAATTTCTTAAAGTATTTATTTTTTAAATTAAAGGTTACATTTTCTTTTAAGTTTAAATGAGGAAAAAGAGGATAATCCTGAAATACAAACCCTATTTTCCTGTCTTGAGGTTTTACAAAAATGCTTCCATTATTTAAAATTTTATCATTTAGTGAAATCATTCCTGAATTAATTTTTTCTAAACCAGAGATACACTTTAAAAAAGTTGTTTTACCCGAACCACTTTCACCTATAAAAGATATTATTTCACCTTTTTTAACCGAAAAGTTCAATTTCTTTATAATCGGAGAATCTTCGTTGTAATATTTAACTAAATCTTTTACTTCAAGATACATTGATCTGTTTATTTATTACATTTTTTAAAATCAATAATAATGTACTACCAATAATAATAATCATTAGAGAATATATTGCAGATAGTGGTATCATTTCTTCAATAGCAAATTCATAAGTTTGAGTTGCTAATGTATCAAAATTAAAGGGTCTTAAAATTAACGTAATAGGCAACTCTTTCATAAGATCGATAAAAGTAACAATAAAAGCTGTTATCAATGCAAACTTATTTATAGGTAAATGAATTTTCTGAAGAAGTTTTAATGGGCCTAGACCTAAATTTTTTGCAGTATCATCATAGGATTCTGGATGCTTTTCTATACTTGACTTAATTGGAGATTTTCCAACAGCTAAAAATCTAATAGTATATGCATATATTAAAAGAAAAAATGAACCTAAAAATGTGAAGGAAGTAAATAGATTATCAACAAAAGAGAATAACATTATTAAACCCAATCCAATTACTGCTCCGGGAATAGCATATCCCATGGAAATTGATTGGCTAATAAAATAATTAACTCTTGATTTAGAAAATTTTTCTACAAAAAGAAAGAATAGTGCAATCAAAACAATTAATGAAGCAGATATAGTTGAAACTGTAACTGTATTAAATGTTAATTCTAATAAATCCTTAAAATCAATTATTTTAAAAGAAGTAAATACATTATTTAAAATAAAAATAAATGGAATAAAAAACCCAAATAAAAATGGAATAAAACAAGCAGATATTGCAAAAAATTGATTTTTACCTTGTAAATAAGATAATGTTTGAATTTTAGTATTTATACCATAATACAATTTAGTTTTTGAATGATAATATTTTTCAATATAAAAGAAGAAAAAAACTACAATTAATAATATAACTGAAAGCTGAATAGCTGTTCCAATATCTCCCAATGAAAACCATGTTCTAAATATTCCAGTTGTAAATGTATTTACACCAAAATATTTAACAGCACCATATTCATTAAGAACTTCCATTAAAACAAGGAATAAACCAGAAAAAATAGCAGGTCTAGATAATGGTAAAATTATTTTAACAAATGTTTTAAATGAAGATAAACCTAGATTTTTAGAAATATTTATGTAATTCGCACCTAATAAACTAAAAGAAACTCTTGATGCTGTATATATATATGGGTATAAAGCTAAAGCTAATATAATCCCTAAAACTTCAATTTGGAGGTAATCTTGATTAAAGATTATCGAAGTCTCATAAAAATATTTTCTTAAAAAACTTTGAATAGGGCCTGTATAACTTAATATATCACTATAAGTAAATGCCATTATATAAGATGGAATAGCAAGGGGAAGATATAATACAATATCTAAAAAAAATCTTCCTTTAAAATTATAATTGCTTATAATCCATGCAGGAATAATTCCAAATAAAAGCGAAAAAAAAGAAGTAATTATAATTAAATAAAAAGTATTAAACGTGTAATCTAAAAGTATTGTATCCCATAAATAAGTAAAAGAGTTACCCTCTAAAGAAAAAAGTTTATAAAAAAGAGTAAAAATTGGAAGTAATAATAAAATTGCAATAAAGACACTTCCAATAATCCATCTTTTATTTTCAATAAATAATATTTTTTTTATTTCCAACCTGTTTTATCAAAAATACGAATAGCTTCCTCTCTAAATTTACCTAACATATTTAAATCTAGTTTATCTTTTCTAAAAGTACCCCAATTCTGAACAATCTCTGATGGTTTAACATTTGGGTTAGCTGCATATTCATAACTATTATTTACATATGTATTTTGTGCTTCCTCACTAGTTAAGTATTCCATTAATTTAATAGCATTATCCTTATTTGGAGAATTTTTAGCTAAACCAATCCCTGAAACATTAATATGACTTCCTCTTTGACCATTACCTTGATTTGGGAAAAATACAGACACAGATTTTCCAGCATTCAATTCCTCTTCCTTTTCAGAAGATAAAAGAAGCCCAATATAATAGGAATTTACAATAGCTATGTCACCTTGACCAGCAGCAATAGCTTTAACTTGATCTCTATCGCTTCCCTTTGGATCCCTAGCAAAATTCTTAACTATACCCTCAGACCAATCAGAAGCAGCATCACTACCAAGGTTTGCTACAATAGAAGACATTAAAGCTTGATTATAAGCATTTGAAGAAGATCTAACCAGGATTCTTCCTTTCCATTTTTCATTTATTAAATCTTCATAAGTAGTCAAATCACTTTTTTTAACTCTTTCATTACTATATACAAGTATCCTAGCTCTATATGTTATTGGAATCCAAAATCCATTTTTATCTTTTAAATCATCAGATACGTTATTATCTATTTTGGAATTAGAAATTTTTTGAAGCAAATCTAAACTAGCAGCTTTTTGAAGTTTTCCTGTATCTACAGTAATAAATAAATCCGCAGGACTATTTTCTCCTTCGTTTTTTAATCGTTCAATTAACTCATCTGCATTAGCTTTAATGACATTAACTTTTATTCCAGTTAACTTTGTAAAATTTTCATATTGAATCTTGTCTACCGAGTAATGTCTTTGGCTATATAAATTTACTTCATTTGATTTTTTTTCAGTTGTAGAACAACTTAATAATAATGAACACATTAATATGGTGTAAAATATATTTTTCATTTAATTTTTATTTAGAATAGTTTATTTATATAGGATTCAATTATGGAATCAATTTGATTTTTTTGATTAATATCTTTATAAAATAAAGTCCTATAAAGAGGTGTATTGTTAACTGATTTTTTTAAGCTAAGTGTTTTATTATTACTGTATAATTGTGCCCATTTATTTCTTACATGTTCCCATTTTACTTTATTTTTATCCCACCATTTTGCAGCAGATGTACATTTACTATCATCAACTTTCACATAACTATTACGTCCTTTTTCATATGCTAAAATTTGATCTTCTTCACCTTCTTTTCTAATCACTTTAGCATTATTTTGATCATGTATCCAACCATTTTTAGTGATTTCTTGTCTATTTCCTCTAATTGTAACATTATAGTCACTTCTTTTGCTGTATTCTCTTCTTGGAAGCGGGGCAAATGTTATATTTTCCCAATAGCTCTTTCCATCCACATGAACCCAAGATCCGGAACCCTCATATCTGGGACTGTCATCAACCTGAAAAACTTTTTGGGTCCATTGTCCTTTAACTTGTTTTTTATCCTTTTTTACATAATTCCATTTGTTGTCATGATCATAAATATAAAATTCCGTATTCTGATAAAGCCAATCTTGTCTCCAATGTTTAATAATTTGTGTTTCTTCTTGACCTAGACTAATTAGAATATGTTGAATGGACACCATGTCTTTATCTTCGTTTATCAATTGAGCCCACTCAAGACCTCCAGATCTATGATTTTTTGAAGGTTTGTATTGTTCATCATCAGTATTAATAAATGTTTCCGCAAAATTAAATCTTACTTCAAAACAACCACACATTTCTTTAATTGAATTAATATCTTTTTTCTTTTTTGTTTGTGCTTGTATAAATGATATCATCATCATCATAAAAAATGTATATATTATTATTTTCTTCACTTATAATTTTATTTCAAAAATAATATATCAGAGTTTCTAATACAAGGTTATTTTTAATTATTCTAAATAAAAATAAGAATTAAGAATATATGTTATTGACTATCAATTACTTATAACGAGAAAAAAGTTTGGTAGCTTCATTATAGCTAGACTCAAAATGTAATGCATTGATATTCAGGGGAATATTTTGTGAATTGAAATAAGTTATTAATTTCTCTGTTGGAAAGTTTCCAGTAAGTTCATCTTTCGCCATTGGGCATCCTCCATATCCTTGTATCGCACTATCGAACCTAATACATCCTGCTCTATAGGCAGTATCTATTTTTTCATGCCATTTGTTTGGTTTTGTATGAAAATGTGCACCAAATTCAATTGTAGGATAGTTAATAACTGCATTTGAAAAAACAGTTTTAATATCTTCTTTTTTTGCAGCTCCAATAGTATCAGAAATAGAAATAGTTTTGATATTCATATAATATAATAAATCTATCCACTTCTCTACTATCTCATAGTTCCACTGGTCTCCATATGGATTGCCAAACCCCATTGATAAGTAAACAACTACCTCCTTTTTGTTTTTATTAGCTAACTCGATAATTCTAGTTAATTCCAATATTGATTCTTCAATACTCTTGTTTGTATTTCTCATTTGAAAGTTTTCTGAAATAGAAAACGGATATCCTAAATAATTTATTTGGGAATAATCACATGCATCTTTTGCCCCTCGTAAGTTAGCTACTATGGCTAAAAGCTTAGATTTTGTTGAACTCAAATCTAAATTTTCCAAAACATGATGGGTATCTTTCATTTGCGGAACTGCACGTGGTGAAACAAAGCTTCCAAAATCAACAACATCAAAACCAACTGAAAGAATAGATTGTATATAAGAAATTTTATCTCTTGAAGGAATCCAATTTTTAATCCCTTGCATAGCATCTCTTGGGCATTCAACAACCTTTATTAATGACATACTATAAAGTTAGGAGATTTATTATTTCAATATCCAAATAGAAATAAAAATATATACACACATTTCAATAATAAATTTTCTGTTATTAAATAATTTGTTGCTTGAAAGAAAATTTTTGATTTTTTGAGAAAAAATAGAAACTAGAATAAAAACTAAGTTTGCTTGAAACCAAAATATAATTCCAAGAATTAAAAACTGTAACTCAGAGCTCAAATTATCATGAAAAATAAATCCTGGAAAAAGAGCAATAAAAAAAATACTAACTTTTGGATTTAAAAGATTCATTAACAATCCCTTTTTAAAAAAAGCAATATTTTCCATTTTATTGGAATCAAATTCTATCTTTTTATTTCTATTTAAAAAAACAATAAATGCTAAATAAATAAAATACATAGAGCCTAATAGTTTTAATAAAAAGAAAATATTTTCGTTTTCTCTTAAAAGAAGTGAAAGACCTATAATAACAAACAAAGTATGAAACAAAAGTCCAGTTGTAAGACCAACTGAAGTGATTATTGCTGCCTTTTTACCTCTTATAAAGCTTTGAGAAATAACGTATACAATATCTGGGCCTGGGGAAATAGTTAAAGCTAAAGATGAAATAATAAATGTAATAATAACCTCTAGATGCATAAATAAATATAATTATAAATATTAGTTAGAATAAATATAAATAACTTATAATCTTTCAAAGAGATTTATTCTTTGATTAATTTTTATAACTTGCCAAACTAATTTATTTATTATGAAAAAAATTCTATCAATTATAGTTATTTCTTTAATTGCTATAAATTTCAGCTTTTCTCAGTTGTCTGAGGCAAAAAAGTTTGCTAAATCAATTACTGCAAAAGATTTAAGTAAACATCTATATATATATGCTTCTGATGAATTTGAAGGAAGAAATACTGGAGAGGAAGGACAAAAAAAAGCAGTTGAATACCTTAGAAATTATTACAAATCTATAGGAGTTGAGCCTGGAGATCCAGATAAAGATTACTTTCAACCTATGACTTTAAATCTCCGCGGAAGAAGAGGAAAGGAAGGAAAAAAAGTTGATACTGAAAATGTGATAGCTATAATCAGAGGAACAGAAAAAGCAGATGAATATGTTGTTATTTCTGCTCATCTTGATCATGTTGGAGTTAATGAAAATGGTGAAATATATAATGGTGCTGATGATGATGGTTCTGGTACAGTAGCATTACTGGAAATTGCTGAAGCTTTTAAAAAAGCTGTTGAAAAAGGTAAAGGACCTAAAAGATCAATTATATTATTACATGTAACTGGAGAGGAAAAAGGATTGCTAGGATCAAGATATTATACGGATACAGACCCAATTTATCCACTTGAAAATACAGTTGTGAATTTAAATGTTGATATGATTGGTAGAATTGACCCTAGTCGTGAAGCAAAAAATAGAGATTATATTTACTTAATAGGTTCTGATCATGACAGTAAAGACCTTCACAATTTATCTGAAGAAACTAATAAAGAAACACTAAATATGACATTGGATTACAGATTCAATGACAAAAATGACCCACAAAGATTCTATTACAGAAGTGATCATTATAATTTCGCAAAAAATGGAATCCCAATAATTTTTTATTTTACTGGGACACATGCTGATTATCATAAACCAACTGATACTCCTGATAAAATAGAATACGATTTATTAGAACTAAGAACTCAGCTTATTTTTTATACGGCTTGGAAAATTGCAAATAGAGACGCTAGGTTAGTTGTTGATCCCAAACCTGAAAAAGTTTCTGAATCATATTCTCATTCCAAACAAGAATTAAAATCCTTTGAAGGAATATATAAAAGTGATGGATTCCCATTAATGTTTAAAGTTTTTGAAAGCGATGGTAAACTCTCTATGGTTCCAACAGAAAGATCCATGGAAGAATCTATGGTCCTAGATGAAGAAGGTAAAAATAAATTTAGCATGAAAATGGCAGGTGTAGAACTTGAGTTTAAGACTGATGAAAGTAGTCACGAAACCAAAACTGTTTCAGACGAAGGAATTGATATTAAAATAAAAAAGACTGTGCTTAAAACGATGATCTTTAAAGTAAGTGGAAATGAAATTCTTTTTAATCTTATTCCTCCTCCAAAAGAAAAAATTGGAAAAGAAAAACCTGAAAAAGATAAAGAACAAGAATAAAATAATTTAAACCCCTTTAATTAGGGGTTTTTTATTCTGTCTAGATACACTAATGATATAAAAACTGTTCTTCCTGATGAGAACTTAAAATTAGAAAGCATTTACAAATAAATCTGATAGAATTATTTCACTAATGAAATTGCACAAGCACCAAATAAAAGTGTTGGAAATATCATATCAGCATCCCATTGGTTTCCAAAATATGACTTTACCAGTACAGCAAACACAAACCCTATTAAACATCCCACAATAAAAACAAAAGGTTTATTCATAATACTAATATAAGAATTCTGAAATTGTTTGAATTAAAGGAAGAAGATATGCCTATAGTTTAGGATTTTTTTAAGTAAGTTCTTTGTAAAATATCTAAACAAAAAAACCTCCGATTTCTCGAAGGTTTAAATCTGGGTGGAAGAGCGGTCTCGAACCGCCGACCTCCTGAACCACAATCAGGCGCTCTAACCAACTGAGCTACAACCACCATTTAACAAGCCGCAAATTTAAAAGATTAGTTAGATATAAAAAACTTTTATTTAATATCGTTTAAGTTATTTATCCCAATAACTCGGTTTGTTGTAAACCCTTCTGCATTATCTACTCCTATTAACCTTCCCAAATCAGCAGAACGATTGACAACATCTTGTAAAAAATTCTTTTTACTAATTAATGTTTCTGGCTCAGTACTTTTTGGATTAAAAAATTGAGATTTATATGCTTTAATTGACTCTAATTTAGTTTCAACAAATCCAGAAATATCGACTATAAAATCAGGTGATGAATTTTTCCATTGAATATAATGATAAACAGACTTAGGTCTCCAAGGAGATTGATTTGAATTTTCTAGCTTAGTTTTAACTTTACTCAATCCACTTAAAAAACAAGAATCACTTACTAAACTAGCACCCTTGGGATGATCAATATGTCTATCATCTTTTGCATTACATAAGACTATTTCAGGTTTATATTTTCTAATCAATTCTATTACCTTTAGTTGATGCTTTTGATCATTTAAAAAAAATCCATCTTTAAAATTTAAATTTTCTCTAATAGCAATCCCAAGAATTTTTGATGCATTTAAAGATTCAGAGTCTCTAATTACAGCACTTCCTCTTGTACCTAACTCTCCTCTAGTCAAATCAACTATTCCAACTTTTTTGCCATTTGCAATTTCTTTGGCAATCGTACCACCACATCCTAATTCAACATCATCAGGATGGGCCCCAAAACATAATATATCTAGTTTGATTTCCTTCATATTTTTTCAAAAGCTTGAATTAAGTCATCTTCTAAATCTTGATAATCTTCAATTCCAACTGAAAATCTAAGTAATCCATCTGAAATTCCATATTTTTCTCTTTGCTCCTTTGTAATCTTTGCGTGAGAGGTAAGAGCTGGGCTTGTTATAGTTGATTCAACACCACCTAAACTTCCTGCTGGCTTTATGATTTTTAAAAATCTAGTAAATTCATTTGCTTTTTTTTCATCTTTCAAAGCAAAAGATAGCATTCCCCCAAAACCTCTCATTTGTTTTTTTGAAAGTTCATATTGTGGATGACTTTTTAAGCCAGGATAATTTACTGTTGAAACGTTTTTATTTTTTTCTAAAAAATTAGCAATTCTTAAAGCATTTTCATTTTGGGCATTAACTCTGATCGATAGAGTTTTCATGCTTCTTTCTAGAAGCCAAACTGTATGTTCACTTAAATTACCACCATAATTTATAGAAGAACTAACGATTTTATCAATAATAGTTTTTGAAGAAGCTATTGCTCCAGCTAAAATATCACTATGACCTCCAAGATATTTGGTTGCACTATGAACTACAATATCAATACCTAAATCATAGGGGTTTTGATTAATAGGGCTAGCAAAAGTATTGTCAATTATTGAGTGTAATTTATGTTTTTTAGCTAATGTAGAAATCTCTTTCAAATCAATTACTTGAAGAAGTGGATTACTTGGAGTTTCAACATATATAATTTTAGTATTACTTTTTATTTCTTTTTTATAATCATTAATTTCTAAAGATTCAACTAAAGTATAATCAATATTAAATTTTTTAAACTCTTTAACTATCATATTAATAGTTCCACCATACAAAGAAGATTGGAAAATTACATGATCTCCTGATTTGAGAAAAGTAAACATAGATGCAAAAATTGCAGCAATTCCTGATCCAAAAACCAATCCTTTTTCACAGTTTTCTAACGATGCTATTTTATTTGAAAGAGCTAATTGATTTGGTGTATTAAAATATCTTGGATATTTATCATCATCTCCTTCAGTATAATTATAAGCAGTACTTAAATAGATTGGCGAAACGGCTCCTTCATACAATTCATCTTTTAATTCACCATCGTGAACAGAACGAGTATTTAATCCTTTTTTCTTTTCCATAAATTATTAACTTTTAATCCAATCTACAATAGATGGATCGTCTGGTTTTACTTTAGGAGAAATTATTTTTTCTAAAAATCCTTCCTTATTAATTAAATATTTCTGAAAATTCCATTTAACATAAGAATCTTTATAGCCATTTTTATTCTTATCTGTTAAAAATTTATATAATGGGTGCATGGTAGATCCTCTAACAGATATTTTTTCCATCATTGGAAAAGAAACCCCATAATTTTTTTTACAAAACTCTGCTATCTCCTCATTTGTACCTGGTTCTTGCCACAAAAAATTGTTGGATGGAAAACCTACAATTACAAAATCCTTGGATTTATATTCATTATAAAGTTTCTCTAAAATTTCATATTGATAAGTTAAACCACATTTTGAAGCTGTATTAACAACCATTATCTTCTTTCCTTCAAGACTAGCCATGTTAAATTTATTACCATATAAATCTGTGATTTCAAATTGATAAATAGATTCCTTCATTTGTTTAAAGTTTTGTGTTAATGCAATATGACTTATAAATAGAGTAATAATAAAAATTATTTTTTTCATAGCTCGGCAAATATAATAACTTAAACTATTTCTGCACTTAAACCTGCTTGAATAAGTTTTGCACATCTAGGCTTGAGATCAGAAAGAGAACCAGATTTAACGCTACATTTTCCTTTATAATGAACTATTAAACTACATTGTTCAGCCTGCTGTGGTGTATGATTGCAAACTGCTATTAAGGTCTTAATAACATGTTCAAATGTATTAATATCATCATTATAAAGAATAATTTCATTTTCATGCACAGAATCAACCAGAGTTAATTCTTCTTCTGATGTTCTTTCTTCAGTGCCCATAACAACACTAATTTACAAAAATTTAAAGGGAGCTATTTGCTTTAATAATAAGTTGGAAATCTTTGGCATCTAATGATGCTCCTCCAATCAAACCTCCATCTACATCTTTTTTGCTAAATATTTCAGTAGCATTTGAGGGTTTTATGCTTCCACCATATAAAATTGACACATTTTCAGAAGTAGTTTTATCATATGATTCTAAAATACATTTCCTAATAAACTCATGCATTTCTTGAGCCTGTTCCGGAGTTGCCGTCTCCCCTGTTCCAATAGCCCAAATAGGTTCATATGCTAACACTATTTTTCTCCACAAGTGTCTATCAAGCTTTAAAACTGTATTTTCTAACTGATTCTTAACTACTTGAAAATGATTATTAGATTTTCTTTCAAATAATTCTTCTCCAAAACAAAAAATAATATCCAAATCATTGGATAAAGCTAACTCAACTTTTTCCAATAAAACCGTATCATTTTCATTAGAATAGACTCTTCTTTCAGAATGCCCTATTAGTGTTTTATTAATTCCTATACTTTTTAACATTTCTACAGAAACTTCTCCAGTATAAGCTCCTTGTTTTTTTTGATGAACATTTTGAGAAATCACTTCAATAGAGGAATTATTTACAAGATCTATAGCTGTTTTTAAAAATGGGAAAGCCGGAGAAATCATTACACTTACATCTCTGTAAAAGTCCAATTCTTTTAATTCATTAATTAATGATGTTGTTTGATTAAGACCATTGTTCATTTTCCAATTTCCAGCTACTATTTTCTTTCTCATTTTTTTAAATATTTTTATTCCAATTTTACCTTTGGATCAAGCCAAGTATAAATTATATCTACAAAGATATTAATCAAAATGAATATAAAAGCTATTGTTAATACAGAACCTATTAAAACCGGAACATCCAAAGAATTAAGTGAATCTACTATTTCTTTACCTAAACCATTCCATCCAAAAATATATTCGACAAAGACTGAACCAGCTAGCATACTAGCAAACCATCCTGATAATGCAGTGATTACTGGATTAAGAGAGTTCTTAATAGCATGATCCTTTATTACATTAAATTTTGCAAGTCCTTTAGAATAAGCAGTCCTAATATAATTTTGTGACAAAACCTTTAATAGTGAATTTCTCATCATTTGAGAAATTACTGCAACAGGTCTAATCCCTAAAACAATTGATGGAAGAATTAAGTTTTTTAAATTAATTGTTACATTCTCTCCATAATCATCTAATTCATACAAACTACCAGTCATGTTTAATCCTGTAAGATCATTCAAAACATAACCAAATAGCCAAGCAAATAAAATTGCACTAAAAAAGGAAGGAACACTCATACCTAATGTGCTTAAAAACTGTATAAAATAATCAATCCAAGAATTTTTATTCAATGCTGAAAATATTCCCAAAAACATTCCCAAAATAATAGCAATTATTATAGATGAAATTGCCAATATTGCTGTGTTTGGCAAAGTATTTTTAATGATATCGATAACGCTAACTCCATTTTTTTGATATGATTCTCTTAAATAAGGAGTTTTAATAACTACACTGAAATTTTTAAAGTTTATAAATGTCATGTAGTTATATTTATTTTCACTTAAATAAGAGAGATTCTCTGAATCATTGTAATGAATGGAAACAAGAGACAAATCATTTAAATAATATAAATATTGAACAAAAACTGGTTTGTCAAAACCATATTTTTTTTTGATGTTAGCAAGTTGTTCAGAATTTTCATTTTGATCCAACATCATTTGAGCAGGATCTCCAGGCAGCACATTAAAAAGAAAAAATATAATAGTTACAACTCCAAATAGAGTTAAAAACATATTAGATAATTTCCTTAATATCCAATACATAATAAGTTATTTTTCTTCCAAATGAATTAAAGCAAATACAGAATAATTTATTATATCTTGGTAGTTTGCATCGATACCTTCACTTACAAGAGTTTTCCCTTGATTATCTTCAATTTGTTTTATTCTTAAAATTTTTTGAATTATTAAATCAGTTAATGAACTAACACGCATATCTCTCCATGCTTCACCATAATCATGATTTTTATTTTCCATCAAAGATTTTGTTTTATCTAATTGAATATCATACAAATTTAATGCTGCTTCCAAATCAAGATCAGGAGTTTCAACAATTCCTTCCTCAATTTGAATTAAAGACATAATAGAATAATTAATTATTCCTATAAATTCTGAAGCTTGGCCCTCATCAACCTTTCTAGTTTTATTAGTCTGTAGGCTTCTAATTCTCTGAGCTTTAATAAAAATTTGATCAGTTAATGATGAAAGTCTTAGAATTCTCCATGCACTTCCGTAATCTTTCATCTTTTTTAAAAAAAGGTTTCGACAATTAGTTGTAACTAAGTCGTATTGATTTGAGGTTTTGATGGCCAATAGTTTTTTATGTAAATTTCGTTGAAAATATTTAAATAGGTAGTTTAGTTTTGTAAAAGTTATTAAAAAATTAAATTAAAATGACAATAAACATAAATGGAACCTTATTAGATTTATCAACTCCTAAAGTCATGGGGATTTTAAATATTACACCCGATTCATTTTATGATGGTGGTAAATTTAATTCTGACAAAAAAATTTTAAATCAGGTTGATAAAATGATAAGTCAGGGTGCAGACATGATTGACATAGGAGGATATAGCTCTAGGCCTAACGCTAAAGAAGTTAATAGAGATAACGAAATAAAAAGAGTCCTTCCTGCAATAGAATTGATTAAAAATAAATTCAATGATATTATTATTTCTATAGACACTTTTAGAAGTGAAGTAGCTAAAAAAGCAATAAATACTGGAGCATCAATAATAAATGATATTTCTGCTGGGGATTTAGATCCAGAAATGTTTAATTGTGTTGCAGAACTAAAAGTCCCTTATATAATGATGCATATGAAGGGGACTCCTAATAACATGCAAAAAAATCCAATATATGAAAATGTTGTAAGTGAGATAATAAAAAATCTATCAAACAAATTATTCTTAGCAAAGAAAGCAGGCATAGTAGATGTTATAATTGATCCTGGATTTGGGTTTGGAAAGACTGCAAGCCATAACTATTGTATACTAAATAATTTATCATTTTTTAAAGAATTAGGGTGTCCAATTTTAGTTGGAATGTCAAGAAAATCAATGATATATAAATTACTTGATACAAATCCAAAGAATGCATTAAATGGAACGACCTGTCTAAATACTATCTCAATAATTAATGGAGCAAAAATACTTCGAGTTCACGATGTTAAAGAAGCAAAAGAAGTAATTACATTAACAAATTTTTTAAATAAAAACTCTTAATTCATTTTTAATTACTTTTATATAAATTCTATAACAATTGGACAAACTTGAATCTTTGCTATCTGCCATTACGTTTGTAAGTGTAATAGATATAGTTCTTGTATTAATATTACTTTATTATGTATATAAATTGGTCAAAGGAACTGCTGCAATTAATGTGCTAATTGGAATAATAATTATCTATTTGATTTGGAAGTTAACAGATGTTCTTAATATGAACTTATTTAGTAATTTATTAGGTCAATTTATTAGTGTAGGAGTTTTAGCACTTATAGTCGTATTTCAACAAGAGATTAGAAAGTTTCTTTTAATGCTAGGGTCCAATAACCTTACAAATAATAAGCTTTATTTTAAATATATAAAAATATTCAAACCTTCTAGAGAAATTAGTCAAATGAATATTGACGAATTTTTAAAAAGCTGTGATAAACTTGTTAATAATAAAACTGGGGCATTATTTGTAATTGAAAGAAACAATAGTTTAGATTTTATTAAAAATACAGGAGATAATTTATATCTAGAAATTTCATCAGCTATAATTGAAAGTATATTCTTTAAAAATAGCCCTCTTCATGATGGTGCAGTAATTATTGATGGAAACTTTATCACTGCAGCAAGAGTAATTCTTCCTGTTTCAGAAAATAAAAATATAAATTCCCGTTTAGGACTTAGACATAGGGCAGCATTTGGAATTACTGAAAAAACAGATGCTATTGCTATAGTTATTTCTGAAGAAAATGGAAAAATAAATTTTATTAAAAACGGGGAAATATTCGCTCACAAGAATAGTGAAAACTTAAAAACTATGATTGAAGCTGAACTTGTTTAGTCTCTGATTTTTTAAATTGAATTTCATAAAGGTTTCTATAATATCCCTTCTCTTTTTTTATCAATTCTGAGTGAGTACCTGACTCTACTAACCTGCCGTCATCCATTACTAGAATTCTGTCTGAATTAAGAATAGTAGATAATCTATGTGCAATAATTATTGAGGTTTTATTTTCTGTAATTTTTTTTGTTGCATTTTGAATTAATTCTTCAGAATTGGAGTCAATCGAAGAGGTTGCTTCATCAAGAATCAAAATCGAAGGATATTTTAAATATGCTCTTAAAAAAGATATTAATTGTCTTTGACCTTGTGATAACATTACACCTCTTTCTTTTACATTGTAATTATAGCCATTTGGCAAACTCATAATAAAATCATGAATTCCGATTTTCTTTGCCGCATCAACAACATTATCAAATGAAATAGATTTGTTCCAAAGTATTATATTATTTAATAAGGTATCTGCAAACAAAAAAACATCCTGTAAAACAAGTGCAATTTTTGATCTTAAAGATAATATGTCTAGATCATTAATGTTTATATTATCTAATTCTATTGAACCATTTTGTGGATCATAAAATCTAGTAAGAAGATTTACAATAGTTGTTTTTCCAGATCCAGTAGCCCCAACTATAGCTACTTTTTCACCACTTTTTACATTAAAAGAAATGTCTTTTAAAACATCTTCACCTCTAACGTATGAAAATACAATTTTATTAAATTTAATATTACCCTTTAAGGAATCGGCTAAAAGATTTCCATTATTAGGGATTTTGCTTTTTGTATCTAATATTTTAAAAACCCTATTTGCAGCAACCATTCCCATTTGAAGAGTATTGAACTTATCGGCAATCTGTCTCAAAGGACGAAATAACATCTGAGAAAGCTGAATAAAAAGAAATATAATTCCTAATGTTATTCCTGAATCTTCTACTAGATTTAATCCTCCATACCATACAATCAAACCAATAGTAATTGATGTAGAAAGTTCAGCAAGTGGAAAAAAGATAGAATTATACCACACTGTTTTTAGCCATGCTTTTTTATGTTTTTCATTTATTTCAACGAAATTTTCATATTCTATTTTCTCTCTGTTAAAAAGTTGTACAATTTTCATTCCTGTTAACCTTTCTTGAACAAAAGAATTTAAGTTTGCCACTTCAGTTCTTACTTCATTGAAAGCAGCTTTCATTGATTTTTGAAATTGTCTAGTTGCAAACAAAATAAAAGGAAGAATAACAAAAACTGTTAAACTAAGTTTCCAGCTAAGAACAAGCATCACTATTACTACTATAAGCATCTGTAATAAATCAGCAACAATCATGAAAAGACCCTGGCTAAAAATACTTGCTATAGTTTCCATGTCATTAACTGCTCTTGTAACTAACCTACCTACAGAAGAATTATCAAAATATGACATTTTAAAATCAAGAATATGTCTAAAAAGCTTAACTCTTATATCATAAACAACCTTTTGTCCTAAAAGATTAGCATAATAGCTAAAAAGGAACATAAATAATACTGTCAAAATAAGGTTTAATAGCATCAAACAAATAACATAAATGAATTCATCATAATTTCCAATAGCTAAATAGTCATCGACAGCAATTTTTATTAGATATGGAGTAAGCGTTGCAAAAATTGAAATTAAAATAGCAGCAATAGCCACAAAAATAAATGTTGCTTTATATTTAAGAACATATCCAAGTAATCTCTTAAAAAGTTTAAAATCAAATAGATTAGTATTTTTTTTAGCCATCTAATAAGAAATTTTCTGGGTAAATAATATCAGTTAAATATAAGCCATGTGCAGGCACTGAATAACCAGCTTCTTCTCTATTTTTACTAATGATTACTTTATCCATATGATTAATTTCATTTTTACCCTCCCCTATTTCAATTAAAGTACCAACAATAGCTCTTACCATATTTCTTAAAAAACGATTGGCTGAAATTTCAAATAACCAGTAGTTTTCTTTAAATTTCCAGTTAGCATTTGTTATACTACAATCAAATGTATGAACATCAGTGTTAGATTTAGAAAAACATTTAAAATTGGAATAATTATAAAGTCTTAATGATGCTAAATTCATTTTAGAAAAATTGATGTCCTTTTTTAGAAAATAAGACTTGTCTATTAAAAAAGGGTTTTTGGTGGTATTTAATTTATACTGATAAGTTCTAGACAACGCATCAAATCTTGCATGAAAATCATCTGATACATTGTATAAATTTTGAATTGAAATATCATTGGGTAAAAAAGAATTTAATTTATATATAAAATCTGTTTTATCTTCAATAATTTTTAAAGAATCAAAGTGAGCACAAAAATAAGAAGCATGAACACCTGCATCTGTTCTGCCAGCACCAACAATAGTTGTTTTTTTATTTAAAATAGTAGAAATACACTTTTCAATAGTTTCTTGAACTGAAATAGATTTAGGTTGTATTTGCCAACCATGATAATTAGTTCCATAAAATGATAATTCTAATAAATATCGCAAGAGAAATACTACTTTTGTTTAATTATCAAATATACCTTAATAAGAAAGTCAAAAAAATATTTAATTGAAAAAAATTCTATTATTATCCGATACACACAGCTATATCGATAATGGTATCTTGAAATATGTAAACCAAACTGATGAGGTTTGGCATGCCGGAGATATTGGTAATATAGATGTTTTAGAAAAGTTAGAAGAGAAAGTGCAAGTTAGATCTGTTTATGGTAATATTGATAATCATTTAGTTCGTTCAGCTACAAAAGAAATAAATACTTTTATTTGTGAAAAGATAAAAGTTTGTATTATACATATTGGGGGGAAACCTCCATCTTACAATAAGAAGACTAACATTTTAATAAAAAAGGAAAAGCCTAAAATATTGGTTTGTGGTCATTCCCATATTTTAAAAGTAGAATATGATAAAGTTAAAGATGTATTATATATAAATCCAGGGGCAGCTGGAAGACATGGATTTCATAAAAAAAGAACCATGATAAGGTTTGAAATTAATGGGAAAGAAATAGAAAATATGGAAATAATTGAGTTAGGTAATAGATCTAAATTATCTTAGTCTATTTGACGAGTTAATTATAGCTTGGTCCTTATTGATAGCCTTATGAGATAAACCAATTAAAACAAAAGAAGAAATAAAGTAAATTAAACCTAGGTCTTGAAAAGAAACCGATAAAGCTCTTTCGTCAAAAAAATTAAATACCCCAAATACCATTAATAAACCTATTAATTTCAAATTAAAAAGCTGAATTTTTGAATATTTAAATAAGAATATATTTACTAAAATAACGATTGAAATAATTTCAGAAAAAAAATAGTCCTCAATATAAGGTCTATAATAGCCAAAATAAGAATCAGACAAAGACATCTCAGGATTACTATCAATTGAAATAATTAATATAAAATTAATTACTAGTATTAAAAACATATAAACAGATTGAATCCTTTGAATCATATCAATGAAATTATAAGTTAAAATTATGATTTTTATATTGATTTAATAAATAATTGTATATTTACGGGGATTTTTAGAATCGTTCCCACAATTACATACAACGAATCACATTTTTTACATATCATAATTAAACTTAAACAATATAAATGTTTGAAATATCCTCTTTAAAAGAAAAAAAAATCTCAGAACTTCAAGAAATAGCTACTGAATTAGGAATTAAAAAAATCAATACTTTAAAAAAAATTGATTTAGCATACAAGATAATAGATCATCAAGCTGCTAATCCTAAAGTTTCCAATGAAAAAGTTTCTCCTCCTATTGAGGCTAAACAAAAGGAAAACAAATCTGAGGCCAAAGAAGTTAAAAATAAAGAAACTGATACTGTCTCTTCAAATAGAAACAATAATAATAAAGGAAATAACTTCATAAGAAAAGAAAAAAATCATAACAAAGACAACCGAAATAGATATAAAGAACCAGATTTTGAGTTTGATGGAATTATTGAAAGCGAGGGTGTTCTTGATATAATGCAAGAAGGTTATGGTTTTTTAAGATCATCCGATTATAATTATTTAACATCACCTGATGATATCTATGTCTCACAATCTCAAGTTCGTTTATTTGGTCTTAAGACTGGGGATACGGTTTTAGGCCATGTTAGACCACCAAAAGAGGGAGAAAAATATTTTCCTTTAATAAAAGTTTCTAAAATAAATGGATTGAGTCCAAACGTAGTTAGAGATAGAGTCTCATTTCAACATTTAACTCCATTATTTCCTGATCAAAAATTTAATCTTGCTGATAAAAACAATACTATTTCTACAAGAATTATGGATCTTTTTTCACCTATTGGAAAAGGTCAAAGAGGAATGATAGTTTCACAACCTAAGACTGGAAAAACTATGCTACTTAAGGATGTTGCAAATGCGATAGCAGCTAATCATCCTGAAGTATATCAAATAATACTACTAATTGATGAAAGGCCTGAAGAAGTGACGGATATGCAAAGAAATGTTAAAGGTGAAGTTGTTGCTTCTACTTTTGATGAACCAGCAGATAGACATGTTAAGGTTGCAAATATTGTTTTAGAAAAAGCGAAAAGATTAGTTGAATGTGGTCATGATGTAGTTATTTTACTAGATTCCATCACTAGACTAGCAAGAGCATATAATACAGTTCAACCTGCATCTGGTAAAATATTAAGTGGAGGTGTAGATGCAAATGCTTTACACAAACCCAAAAGATTCTTTGGTGCAGCAAGAAATATTGAAGGAGGTGGTTCCTTGTCAATAATAGCAACAGCTCTAACCGAAACTGGCTCAAAAATGGATGAAGTTATTTTTGAAGAATTTAAGGGTACTGGAAATATGGAACTTCAACTAGACAGGAGAATATCAAATAGAAGAATATTTCCTGCTATTGATCTTGTTTCTTCTGGTACAAGAAGAGATGATCTACTATTAGATGAAAATACAATTCAACGAATGTGGATTATGAGAAAATATTTGGCAGATATGAATCCAGTGGAAGCAATGGAATTTATTAATGATAAGATTAAAAAATCACTTAACAACGAGGAATTTCTTATTTCAATGAACTCTTAAAGATTATTCCTTTCTCTATTTCTTTAAAGTAGTAATGTGTTTTGAAAGTTTAGATTTAAGATTAGCTGATTTATTTGAATGAATAATATTATTCTTAACCAACTTATCAAGCATAGAAGCAACAGAAGGAAGAAGTTTAGAAGCTGCTTTCTTTGATTTTAAATCTTTTAGCTTTTTAATAGCATTTCTAGTAGCTTTATGCTGAAGCTTATTTCTAAGTTTTACAGCATCATTTCTTCTAATTCTTTTTAACGCAGATTTATGATTTGCCATATTTTAAAATTCAATAAATTTTAATTAAAACTCCGCAAATATAGTTGTTTTTTTTATTTGCACTTTAATCTTTTTAACTTTATTTTACGTTAGGCATGTACCTTTTTATACACAGACTTAGTTTTATATTTTTCATTCACATAAGTAATTATTTCATTTCTGTTATTTTCATTTTGAACGAACTTAATGTTGACTTTCTTCAAAATAGTTCCACTATTTATTCTAATTGTTAATTTCTCATTATTGATAATAAATGTAAACCTGATAGGTTCTTTAAGGTTGTTTTTAATCTTCAAATCTTTAAAACCAAAAACAACCGTTGCGTCAGAGCCCAATGGTGTAAAACGTGTTTCCTTAGTATATATATCAGTTGAATGATTATGTCGTTCAATGATTTCAATATTTGCATATAAACTTGCAAAATAAATTAATCCTGATAATTGACATAAACCACCGCCATAAGTTGGAGTAATTTTTCCATTTACAATTGAACGACTTTCTACAAAACCATTCTTTTTGGATGGTTCCCCAACTGTTTTCCAGAAGGAAAATACTTCATTTGGATATATTAATATTTGTTCAATTTGGAATATTGCAATATTAATATTCTTAATTTTAGCATTAGTATTTTTGCTTTTTATCTCTTGCGTTATCTCAATATCACCAATGTAATCAATTTTAATATTGTTTTTAGTGGCATATTTAACACCTTTAAACAGGTCAATAATTTGATTTCTAATCAAGTTGATTGATACTTTTAATCGATATGGTAATATTTCTTTTATCATTTTCTTTTCAATACATAAATAATATGAGAACTGAACTCTCTAAATATTGAATTACAAATAAGGGTATCAAATGGAATAAAGAATTTTCTTATTTTTTTTGGAAGTAAATGAATTGGAAAAAATGCAACTCCGTGATATGAAATTAATTCCCATTTCTCTTTTATAAGTTCTTTTATTTCTTTTACACTTATTTGATTTCCACCATGCCAAGAGCTAGTTTGATATCCTGTTAACTTTCTTCTTTTTCTTGACGGAATATCAAAAATGAATAAACCGTCTTCTTGACTGATATTACTTACATTATCTAAAATATCTTTTAACTGATTATTTTCTAAATGCATAAATAAATGGAATGATAGCACATTCTGAAAGAATGATTTTTTATAGGGTAGATTTTCAATATCTCCTAAAATTATATTTTTTTCAGGAAATTTCTTTCGAGCGATTTCAACCATTTTACTACTAATATCAATTCCATAATCAGCGTAATTTAAGAATCTTCCTGTTCCACAAGCAATATCTAAATTTTTTGTAATGTCTTTTTCTGAAAGATACTTCTTTAAAATTCTAATTTCTTGAAAATTAATAAATCTTCCATATGAATTATCAAATCTGTTTTTGTCATAATAGCTTGCTAAGTTGTTATAATATTCAGTGATTTGCTTTTTCATTATTTCAGGTTAGCCTTACGTTCTTATATAAAAATAGTGACGGTTTTAAGACCACAAACTTTTTAATTTATACCAAATTTAGACACATTCTTCGAACAAGCAAACGTATCAATTAAAAGTAAGTTGATTAGTTCGATATTTGATGAAAAATAGAATTTGATGGAGAAAAATATCAAACCCCACAATTCAAAGAAGGATTTTGATATATCTATAAGAAAATCAAAGAGTTAGGAAGCATTATAAATAAAACAGGAGACAATCTTTCGAAGGTCTCCCGTTTAGTAGCCCGTAGGGGAATCGAACCCCTCTTACCAGGATGAAAACCTGGCGTCCTAGCCGATAGACGAACGGGCCAAATTTCAAACGATTGCAAATGTAATCCAAAGGTCACAAACTTGCAACATAATGATGATTGTTTTGTTTAAGTTGAAATTAATATGCTTTGGCGAATAAAACTCTCTGTTCAGATGGCTTTTTTGAATATATACAATTACCTTTTTCTTCAACTTTTTCTATTGGAATACATCTAATTGTAGCTTTAGTTTCTTTTTTAATTTTTTCCTCAGTCTCCTTGGTGCCATCCCAATGAGCAGAAACAAAACCTCCTTTATTTTTAATTAAATTTTTAAATTCTTTATATGTATTAGCATTTCTAATATTGGCATTTTTAAAATTCTGTGCTTTTTCAAATAAATTATTTTGAATATCCGTAATTAGAAAATCTATTTTAGAAAAAACATCATCAAAATTTATTGTTTCTTTTTCCATTTTATCCCTTCTAAAAATTTCCAAACTAGAATTTTCTATATCCTTTGGTCCTGCTACAATTCTAATTGGAACTCCTTTTATCTCATGTTCATTAAATTTGAAACCTGGTTTATAGGTATCTCTTTTATCAAATAAAAAACTTATTCCTTTTGATTTTAATTTATCAATTATTGGTTCGATGTAAGATTTTACATTATTAAACTCTTCTTTTGATTTGTATATTGGAATTATTACAACTTGAATAGGTGCCAATTTAGGTGGGAGAACAAGTCCATTATCATCACTATGCGTCATGACTAATGCACCCATTAACCTTGTAGAAACACCCCAAGAGGTTGCCCATACGTAATCCAATTCACCATTCTTGCTAGCAAATTTAACATCAAAAGCTTTAGCAAAATTTTGACCTAAAAAATGAGATGTTCCTGCCTGAAGTGATTTTCCATCCTGCATCAATGCTTCTATACAATAAGTTTCTTCAGCACCTGCAAATTTTTCACTATCAGACTTTAATCCTTTAATAACCGGAATTGCCATATGATTCTCAGCAAACTCTGCATAAATATCATTAATTAATATTGCTTCATCAATTGCTTCTTTTTTAGTTTCATGAGCTGTATGACCCTCTTGCCATAGAAACTCAGTAGTTCTTAAAAAAAGACGAGTTCTCATTTCCCATCTAACTACATTGGCCCATTGATTAATTAAAATAGGTAAGTCTCTATAAGATTGAATCCAATTTTTATAAGTATTCCATATTATAGCTTCACTAGTAGGACGAACAATTAATTCTTCTTCCAACTTAGCTTTTTCATCCACTATTAATTTTCCAGGGTTTTTAATATCATTTTTCAATCTATAGTGAGTCACTATTGCACATTCTTTAGCAAATCCTTCAGCATTTTTTTCTTCAGCCTCAAATAAACTTTTTGGAACAAATAAAGGGAAATAGGCATTCTGGTGACCAGTATCCTTAAACATTTGATCTAACTGATTTTGCATTTTTTCCCAAATAGCATATCCATATGGCTTAATAACCATACATCCTCTAACAGAAGAGTTTTCAGCAAGATCAGCTTTTACAACTAATTCATTGTACCACTTTGAATAATCTTCTTCCCTTTTAGTTAGTTTTTTACCCATAAATTGTTTTTGGCATAATAATTGTTTAATTATGTATAAATGCTAAAATAACTATTTTAATTTTTTTAACAATAAAATAATATCATGATAAATTCATATTATAAAATTTTTCAAAAAATAAAGTTTTTTTCATTTTTTTTATTTTCCATGACTTTTTTAAGCTGTGGATCTTTTAGCACAAGTGGATATTTAGCTAGTGATGGAATTTATGGTACTAAAAATCAAGTAAAAACTAATCAAAATGGAATTTACTACAAAAATTATTTTGACCAAAAAGCTCAAGAATATGGTTTAAACAACCAGGTTAATGATAGCATTATTACAGATGTAAACTCATATTCAAATACAACAAATGGTTCAAACGTAGCCTATACAAATAGTTATGGATCTTGGGGTGACAACCCTACAATTAATTTCATATATAGAGATAGTCCTTTTTACGGTTCATATTGGGGAAATTATTATCAACCATATTATATGCATTCATGGTATAATTATTTCTATTCCCCTTTTTACAGTCCTTTTTCATGGCATTATTATCCTTATGAAAGATATGGTAGATATAATTATTGGGATTTCATGTTTAGACCTTGGGGCTACGGTGGCTATTTAGGATACGGTGGATATTATGATTCTTATTATAATAGATACAATGAAAATAATATTGCATTTATGAATGGAAGAAGAAGTTCTAATTCTAATAATTCTTCATCTTCAACTGGAAGTGCCAATTCATCATCTTATTCTAGCAATATTGGTTCAAGATCTATTTCAAATTATAATGTTGGTAGAAATGATACAGATGACAGTTCTTCTCAAGATGAAGTAAATAAAACTAGAAACATTAATAGAATGTATTATGTATTAAAAAATTCAAGATCTGTTAGAAATTATATAATCCCTAGAGATGGTGATGAATTAGGAGGAAATAATGGTAGTGGTAATGATTCTAGACCTTACACAGGATCATCAAGTGGTAAACAATCATCTAATTTTCAACTTAGTAAATACGGAAACTCATCTTCAAGGTCATACAATGTTTCTAGATCCAGTTCTGGTTCAAATAATAATTCCAGTTCATCAGGCAGATCATATGATGTTTCTCGATCCAATTCAAGTTCTTCAAGCTCCAGTAGGCCTTCATACTCTCCCTCTTCTTCTTCAAGTAGTAGATCATCAGGAAGTGGAAGACCAAGTGCTCCATCATCCAGCAGTGGAGGAAGCTCAAAAGGTCCTAGATAAAAAAATAAAATGCTACAAAAGTCTGTAATATTTCTAATTCTAATTTTTCCATTATCTATAAACTCTCAAAATTTACAAGAGATTTTAAATATTTCAGTAGATAAGCCTAATGGAACAGCTAGATTTGAATCCATGGGAGGAGCGTTTGGTGCATTGGGAGGTGACCTTTCAGCTATTAATGTAAATCCTGCAAGTAGTTCTGTTTTTAATGATAATGAATACGGTTTAACTCTAGGTTCTGAAAAAAAATCAAATAAATCCTTATTATTTAATAATTCAAAAAAAATAAATAACAACAAGTTTTCTATTAATCAAGGTGGTGGTGTTTGGTTATTAAAAAATTTTGGTGGAGGAAATATTAACAAGATCTCTTTTGGAATTAATGCTCAAACAAATAATTCATTTAATAGCAATTTTGAAGCCGTAGGAAGAAACACTTCCTCAATTGATAAGTTTTTTTTAAATAATTCTTTAGGTTTTAATTCATCTGATTTAAGTGTGGGTAATAATGAAACTATAGCAGGTGTTTATAAATATTTAGGTGAGAATTTTGGGTATTCTGCCCAACAAGCTTTTTTAGCATATCAAGCTTATTTAATAAGTTATGATAAAGATTCAAATAGTTTTTACTCATTAGCAAACTATAGTGAAGGAGTAGATCAACAATATATTAGTGAAAGTAAAGGGGTTAACACTAAATACAATATAAATTTTGCCATTCAGTTTAAAGAAAATTATTATTTTGGATTAAATATAAATACTCATGAAATTTATACCAATAATTATATAAGACATCAAGAAAGCGGTTTTAACACAAACTCGGCAATTACTGGTATTATATTTGAAAATAATTTAGTTACACAAGGAGAAGGTTTTTCTATTCAATTAGGAGGAATTGCGAAATTTAATTCTTTTAGATTAGGACTTTCATATCAATCACCTACTTGGTATAATCTATGGGATGAAACTTATCAATATTTAGAAACGAAATCAATAGATGTTGATGGAGTTAATTACCAGGATAAAGTAGATCCTCAAATTATTAATTCTTATCCAAAGTACAAATTAACTACCCCTTCTTCAATAACAACTAGTGCTGCATTTGTTTTTGGAAAAATAGGATTATTAAGCCTAGATATTATTAGTAGAGATTATTCTAAAATTAAAGCAAAACCTAATATAGATTTTTTAAATACAAATAGAAAAATTGAGAACCAGCTTACAAACACTATTGATATTAGAATGGGTACAGAAATTAGAATAGAAAAATTTAGTCTAAGAGCTGGTTATGGAAAATTTGGGAGTCCATATGCTAGTTCTATTGGTGTAAATAATCACTCAAAAATTATAGATGATTCCAAATTATATTCTTTTGGGATAGGTTATGATTTTGGGGAGACATCAATTAATTTTTCACACAAAATGCTAGAATCTGAAAAGCATCACCAGTTGTTTGATTCTGGATTAACAGATTTTACCCAAATTAACTCTAATAATTCAGCATCTACACTATCCATAATATTTAAGTTTTAATAGTTTTTTTTAAAGGATGTCTAATAAATAAAATCTATTATTCTATTAAGTATTCTTTAATTATCTTTGTTATTAGAAATTATAAGCATGAAATACGATAAGTTTTTTGAAGATCAATTAGATTTAATGGGTGATGATCATATAGGTTCATCATCAGAAACTCCAATTAGAGATAATGCATTTGTTCTTTCAGATGATGAAAAAATTTCAGTAATAGAAAAAGATATCTACAATATACTAGAAACACTAGGAATGGATTTGAATGATGATAGTTTAAAAGGCACACCCAGAAGAGTTGCTAAGATGTTTGTAAAGGAACTCTTTGGAGGATTAAACCCTAATAAACTTCCTAAATCATCAACCTTTAAAAATAAATATGATTATAAAGAAATGTTGGTTGAAAAAAATATTACAGTTTATTCAACATGTGAACATCATTTATTACCAATTGTTGGTAAAGCTCATGTAGCATACTTTTCTAGTGGTACTGTCATTGGTCTTTCAAAAATGAATAGAATAGTAGAATATTTTGCTAAAAGACCTCAAGTGCAAGAGAGGTTAACTATCCAGATAGTTAGAGCTTTGCAAAAAGCCCTTAAAACGCAAGATGTTGCTTGTGTTATTGATGCAAAACATCTTTGTGTTAATTCTAGAGGAATAAAAGATGTTGATTGTAGCACAGTAACTGCAGAATTTGGTGGTAAATTTAAAAATCAAAGTGTAAAAAGAGAATTTTTAGATTATATTAGTAATGAAAGTTCACTCTAACTCAAAATGAAATCTGATTTTTATAAAGATTTAAAAATATACAATTCACTTTCAGGAAAAAAGGAAATTTTTGTACCCATAAATAAAAAAAATGTTGGTATTTATGTTTGTGGACCAACAGTATATAATAATGCCCATTTAGGAAATTGTAGAACTTATATTTCATTTGATATAATTCATAGATATATTTCCCATTTAGGATATAAAGTAAGATATGTTAGAAACTTGACGGATGTAGGACATTTAGAAAATGATGATGATTCTGGTGAAGATAAAATTTCTAAAAAGGCAAGAATTGAAAAATTAGAGCCAATGGAAATAGTCCAAAAATATACATTGGATTTTCATACAATTATGGAGAAATTCAATACAACTCCTCCAAATATAGAACCAACAGCTACTGGTCATATTTTAGAACAAATTGATAGCATTAATAAAATAATTGCATCAGGTTATGCTTACGAAAAAAACGGATCTATATATTTTGATGTTAAAAAATTTAATAAAGTAAATAAATATGGCAAATTAAGTGGAAGAAAAATTGAAGATATGATGAATAGTTCTAGAGATTTAGATGGAACTTCTGATAAAAAAAATCCACAAGATTTTGCTTTATGGAAAAAAGCTGAAAAAAATCATATAATGCACTGGAACTCACCCTGGGGAAAAGGTTTTCCAGGATGGCATCTAGAATGTACATCTATGAGTAAAAAATATCTTGGAGATTTTTTTGATATTCATGGTGGTGGTATGGATTTAAAATTTCCTCATCATGATTGTGAAATAGCACAATCTGAAGCTATTGACAATCAAAGTCCAGCTAAATTTTGGATGCATGCAAATATGTTAACATTGAATGGTAAAAAAATGTCTAAATCGACTGATAATTTCATTTTACCTAATGAAATTTTTACAGGAAAGAATAATCTTTTAAGTAAAGAATTTTCTCCAAATGTTGTTAAATTTTTTATGTATCAAGCTCATTATAGAAATATATTAGATTTGAGCAACGATGCATTAATCGCTTCTGAGAAAGGCTTAAGTAAGTTAATTGACGGATTTAATTTAATTCCAAATTTAAATAGTAATACTAAAAAGTCCGATTTTGACGTTAATAATTGGATATCTAATTGTTATTCTAGAATGAATGATGATTTCAATACACCAATGCTAATTGCAGAACTGTTTGAATGTATAAAGTTTATTAACAACGTAAATATTGATACTAAAAATCTAAACAAAAAAGACAAAGAGAAAATTAAAAATACATTTGAAATTTTTCTTTTTGAAATATTAGGTTTAATAAATGAAAACATTTCAAATTCTGAAAAGTCTTCTGATTTAATTGAATTATTAATTAAAATAAGAAATCAGGCTAGAGCAAACAAAAATTTTGATTTGTCAGATCAAATTAGAGATGATTTATTGAGACTTGGAATACAATTGAATGATGAAAAAAATGAATCATCATATAAATTGATTTAATAATGAGAATTATTGTATATCCATTTATTTTATTAATAAAATTTTATCAAATAACTATTTCCCCACTTTTACCATCAACTTGTAGATATTCTCCTACTTGTTCAGAATACAGTAAATTATGTTTACTGAAACATGGATTAGTTAAGGGCTTATTTTTTTCATTTAAAAGAATTATTAAATGTCACCCGTGGGGTGGAAAAGGTTTAGATCCAGTCCCTTAATTTTATCTATATTTATCCAAAATATTCTTATGACATTTCTGAAGATTGACTGGGCTCCAAACGAAATTTTCTTAAAACTAGGCCCTCTAGCTATTCATTGGTATAGTATAATGTTTATAATTGCTTTTACTCTAGGCTATTATATTCTAAAAAAAATATATATAAATGATAATAAATCTATAGAATTGGTGGAACCATTATTTATATACACAGTCTTGGGAACACTAATTGGAGCAAGACTTGGAGAAGTTTTTTTCTACAATTGGGAATATTTTCAAAATAATTTAATAGAAATCTTACTTCCAATAAAAAAAGACTCTAACAGCTCTCTTTTATTTGGAATTATTGATGGATTTAAATTTGTCGGATATAGAGGTTTAGCAAGTCATGGGGCTACTATAGGTATTATCACATCAATGTTTATCTATAAATACAAGTTTAAGTATGATTCAGTTTTATGGATTTTTGATAGAATAGTAGTTCCAATTTCAATTGGTGGAATGTTCGTAAGAATTGGTAATTTCTTTAATTCTGAAATTGTTGGTAATTATACAGGAAATAATTTTGGAGTTATTTTTTCTAATAGAGGGGAGATATACCCTAGACATCCTGCTCAATTATATGAAGCATTCGGCTATTTCCTTCTTTTTATTTTACTATGGCATTTATATTGGAAGACAGATTATAAAAATCAAAAAGGATTTCTTTTTGGACTCTTTTTAATATGCTTATTTTCTATTAGAGTATTGGTTGAATTTGTAAAAGAAAGTCAAGGAGGTTTTGAAGATATCTTAGGAATATTATCTACAGGTCAATGGCTAAGTATTCCATTTATAATAATTGGTGTTTTCTTAATGTTAAAAAGTAAAAAAAGTGCTTAGATTACTTTTTTATGCTTTTTCTTAAAGTATCAAACATTACTGGTGTAGCAATAAAAACTGATGAATATGTTCCTACCATAACTCCAATAATTAAAGCAAACATAAATCCTTGAATTGATTCACCACCAAAAATAAATATTGCTAAAAGAACCACCAAAGTGGTAAATGATGTATTTAATGTTCTACTTAGAGTTGAGTTTAATGCACCATTTACTATTTTATTAAATTCCCATGATTTATTAATCAATCTAAATTCTCTAATTCTATCAAATACAACTACAGTATCATTTAATGAATATCCTATAACTGTTAGAATAGCAGCAATAAATGCTTGATTAATTTCCATATTAAACGGCATCCAAGTATATGCTATAGAAAAGACTCCTAAAACAATTAAAACATCATGAAAAACCGCTGCTACAGCTCCTAAAGAATATTGCCAATCTCTAAATCTTAACAAGATATATAAGAAGACAACTAATAAAGATCCAAATATGGCAAGAACTGAATTTTTTTTAATATCATCAGCTATTGTTGGACCAACTTTTGAAGATGACATTATTCCTACCATCTTATCATCAGAACCGTTAATAACAAAATCATCATATAAAATATTTACAGGAAGGTATTTTTTTAAAGATTCAAACATTTTTTCTTGAATTTCTGTATCTACTTCAGAACCTTCAACATCAACTTTATAATTTGTAGTTATTTTAAGTTGATTGTCTGAACCATATGTCTTAGCCTCAGCACTTCCGAAAACTTCTATAAGATTATTTTGAATATCACTTGGATTAACATTGTTATCAAATCTAACTGTATAAGATCTTCCTCCAACAAAATCTACACCTTGATTCAAACCATTTGTAAAAAGTGAAAAAACACCAATAGTCAATAAGCATAAAGAAAACATATATGCACCTTTTCTTTTTTGTAAAAAAGTAATACTTAAATTCTTAAATAAATTTTTTGTAGTTCTAGTAGAAAAATTTAAGATTTTACCTTTACTTATTCTAGCATCTACCAACATTCTTGTAATGAAGATTGCTGTAAATAATGAAGTAGCAATACCTATTAAAAGAGTTGTAGCAAATCCTTTAATTGGACCTGATCCAAATACAAATAAAATTAAAGCCGTTAATCCAGTAGTAATATTTGCATCTAAAATTGAGGAAAGGGCGTTGCTAAAACCATCACTTACAGCCTGTTTTTGACCTTTTCCTTTCGTTAACTCCTCTCTAATTCTTTCAAATATTAGAACATTTGCATCAACAGACATACCAATTGTTAATACAATACCTGCTATTCCTGGTAAGGTTAAAACAGCTCCTAATCCTGCTAAAATTCCAAAAATTAGTACAATATTTAAAACTAATGCTGTATCAGCATAAATTCCAGCTCTTCCATAATAAAATGTCATCCATACAAGAACTAGTAATAGTGCTATTGCAAATGAATTTATCCCTCTTTCAATATTTTCTTTTCCAAGAGATGGACCTACAATTTCAGATTCAATAATCTCAGCTGATGCAGGTAGTTTACCAGCTCTTAAAACATTAGCCAAATCAATTGCTTCATTTAAAGTGAATTGACCTGATATTTCAGATCTACCACCTGAAATTGCACCTTTTGAAACTCCAGGTGCAGAGTAAACTATTTCATCTAAGACTATTGCAATATTACTCTTATCCTTATAAGCATTTCCTGTCATTTCTTCCCATTTCCTAGCTCCTTTACCATTCATTTGCATAGAGACTGCAGGAGATCCTATTTGATCATAACTTTGGCTAGCATCTACTACAACAGTTCCACTTAATGGTGGCTTGTCATCTCTATTTGATTGTATAGCATATAAATCTACTATTTTTGTATTGGCATCAGGCTTTCCAAATAAAAACTTAGTAAATCTTTTTTCAGGTGGCAATAGTTTTCTAATTTCAGGCATAGAAAGATATTTCTCAATCTTTTTTTGATCTTTGGATAGAAATTGAGCAATTACTGGTCCTCCTTGATAACCTGTTCCAACTATATAATCAAATAATGGATTTTTTATCGATGAATTTATAGTGTCATTTGCTTCAACATCTGCTAACAAATCATCAATTTTTGAAGTTTCAGTTTCGACAATTTCTTTATCTTCTTCTTTTGAAATTTTTTTCAATGCTTCGTTAGCTTGTGATAAAAAAGGTAAAAATTGATCATTTTTTTCAGTAACCCAAAATTCTAATTGAGCGGTACTTTGAAGTAAATTTTTAACTCTTGCTACGTCCTTTGCTCCAGGAAGTTCAACACGAATTCTACCGGAATTTCCTAATCTTTGAATATTAGGTTGTGTCACTCCAAACTTATCTATTCTTTTTCTTAAAACTTCAAATGCAGAGACAATAGATTCATCAATTTTTTGCTTAATAATTGGTTTAACTTCATCATCAGACATTTCAAAATTAATCTCATCACTAAGTGATCTATTTGCAAAAATATCAGGAGAAGCTAGAGTTGTATCTCCTTTTATTTCGTCAAAAGAAGTAAAAAAAGATTCTAGATATGTTTGATCGGACTCTTTTTGTAATTCATCTGCATTATTTAATGCATTATTAAAAACTACATCTTTAGAGTTTTCAGCTAAGCCTTTTAAAATATCTTTTACAGAAATTTGTAATGTAACATCAATCCCTCCTTTAAGATCCAATCCTTTGTTAAGTTCCTTAGATTTAGCACTATTATAGGTTGTAAATCCAAAAATACTTTCATCAGAAATAGAATCTAAATAATTAACATATTTTTCTTCTCTAAGAGATTGAAAATTTATTTTTTGATCAGATATTGAATTTATTGAATATTCTAAAGCTTTATCTTCAACTCGAGATGTTATGAAAGTAAATGAAATTTGATATAGGCTTACTAATCCAAAACAGAAAGCAAAAAACTTTATGAGTCCATTATTTTGCATAAAATTAAATTTAAGAAAATTTCTTTTTTAAAAACGAGCAAATATATGATTTCCGTCAGGATAAAGCAATTAATAATACAGGTTAAAGTATGTGTTTTGCTATTTTATCAATCTTCTAATGCTAAGTTCATTCTTCTAACAGCCTCAGCACTTTGACTAAATTTTATCATTTCTTCATCATTTAAATCTAGATCAATAATTTTTTCACAACCATTTTTTCCAATAATGCATGGTACGCCAATACATATATCATCTTGATTATATTCTCCGTCAAGAAGTACTGAACAAGGAATAATTCTTTTTTGATCGTTAAGAATCGAATTTACTAAATAAGCAACCGATGCACCGGGCGCATACCAAGCAGATGTGCCTAATAATTTAGTAAGAGTAGCGCCACCAATCATGGTATCCTGAGCTACTTTTTTAAGTTTATCTTCTGGAATTAAATTAGAAATAGGGATTCCATTATAACTTGCAAGCCTAGTTAAAGGAATCATGGTAGTATCTCCATGACCACCAATTACCATACCATGAATATCATTTGCTGGTCTATTTAGAGCTAATGATAAATAAGTTTTAAATCTAGAACTATCTAATGCACCACCCATACCAATAACTCTATTTTTAGGTAAACCAGTTGAATTCAAAGTTAAATATGTCATTGTATCCATAGGATTAGAAACAACAACAATAATTGCATTACTTGAGTATTTTAAAATATTATTAGAAACTTCTTTAACAATCCCAGCATTTATACCAATTAATTCTTCCCTAGACATACCAGGTTTTCTTGGTATTCCAGACGTAATAACAACTACATCACTATTTGATGTAACTGAATAATCACCTGTTGTTCCAACTATTTTGGTCCCAAACCCTATAGTTGTTGCAGTTTGCATCATATCTAAAGCCTTCCCTTCAGCAAAGCCCTCTTTAATATCTAAAAGAACAACCTCACTTGCTATGGACTGTGATGCAATAACATCTGCACAAGTTGAACCTACATTTCCTGCTCCTACTATCGTTACTTTCATATAATTTTATATTATCTATTAAACATCAATATTAGCGTAAGTTGCATTTTTTTCTATAAATTCTCTTCTTGGAGGAACTTCATCACCCATCAACATTGAAAAAACTCGATCAGCTTCAACAGCATTGTCAATCGTTACTTTTCTAAATGTTCTGAATTCAGGATTCATTGTGGTTTCCCATAGTTGAATAGCATTCATTTCTCCTAAACCTTTATACCTTTGAATATTAGAACCCTGTCCAAACTCTTCCATTAGCTTATCTCTTTCATTATCATCCCATGCATATTGTTTTTTTGCACCTTTTTTTACAAGATAAAGCGGAGGAGTTGCAATATATATATTACCATTTTCAATTAATTCTTTCATATACCTAAAAAAGAAAGTTAAAATTAGAGTAGCAATATGACTACCATCTACATCTGCATCACACATTATAACAATTTTGTGATATCTAAGTTTTTCTAAATTTAAAGCTTTACTATCCTCTTCAGTGCCTATTGTTACTCCTAATGCTGTATAAATATTAATGATCTCTTGATTTTCAAAAACTTTATGTTGCATTGCTTTCTCAACATTTAAGATCTTACCCCTAAGAGGTAAAATAGCTTGAAATTTTCTGTCTCTTCCTTGTTTTGCAGTTCCGCCAGCTGAATCACCCTCTACTAAAAACACTTCACATAATTCAGGGTCTTGTTCGGAACAATCAGATAATTTTCCAGGTAGACCTCCCCCACTCATTACGGTCTTTCTTTGGACCATTTCTCGAGCTTTTCTAGCTGCATGTCTAGCTTGAGCAGCTAAAATTACCTTATCAACAATTATTTTAGCATCATTTGGATTTTCCTCAAGATAATTTTCTAACATTTCTGAGACTGCTTGAGAAACAGCCGAATTCACTTCTCTATTTCCTAATTTAGTTTTAGTTTGACCTTCAAACTGTGGTTCAGCAACTTTAACGGAAATTATAGCGGTTAAACCCTCTCTAAAATCATCACCAGCAATTTCAAACTTTAACTTATCTAACATTCCTGAAGAATCAGCATATTTTTTTAGTGTGGATGTTAAACCCCTTCTAAAACCTGCAAGATGTGTTCCGCCTTCATGTGTATTAATATTATTAACATAAGAGTGCAAATTTTCAGAAAAAGATGTATTGTAAATCATTGCTACTTCAACAGGAATATTGTTCTTCTCCCCCTCCATAGAAATAACATCTGAAGTTAAAGGTTCTCTATTTTCATCTAAAAAACGAATAAATTCTTTTAAACCTTCTTCTGATTTAAAAGTTTCACAAACAAATTCTCCATCTACTTTAGTTCTTTTATCAGTTATAGAAAGGACTATTCCTTTATTTAAAAATGACAACTCACGCATCCTGTTAGACAAGGTCTCATAACTATAATCTTGAACCTCAGTAAATATTGATTTATCAGGTCTAAAAGTTACTTCAGTACCTGTTTTATCTGTTTTACCATCTGTTTTTGCCGGATATAGTATCTTACCTTTTTCATATTCTTGGATCCAAATTTTTCCATCACGAAAAACTTTAGCTGTCAAATGTTCTGACAATGCATTAACAACAGAAACTCCAACTCCATGTAATCCACCAGAAACTTTGTAAGAATCCTTATCAAACTTACCACCTGCTCCAATTTTAGTCATTACAACTTCCAATGCTGAAACTCCCTCTTTTTTGTGAATACCAACAGGAATACCTCTACCATTATCTTCAACAGTTATTGAATTATCTTCATTAATTGAAACTGTAATTTCATTACAATGACCAGCCATTGCTTCATCAATAGAATTATCTACTACTTCATATACTAAATGGTGTAAACCTCGAGTTCCAACATCCCCAATATACATTGATGGTCGTTTCCTAACATGTTCCATTCCTTCAAGAGCCTGTATGCTATCCGCAGAATACTGATTCTTATTTATTTCTTCACTCATTTTATGAATTTTTTAATAAAATTTAGTCAAAACAAATATAAGAAATTAGTACACGAATTTGAGATTTTTACAGATAAGAATAGCTTCAAGTTATCAACAATTTTATTATATAAAAAATTGATATTTAATAAGAATCTAGATGAACATTTGAAACTGATCTTCCTGACGGATCATTTATGTTTTTAAAAGACTTATCCCATTCAAGTGCTATTGGAGTACTACATGCTATAGATGGAACAGATGGAACTGTTTTAGCAGCAGTTTCTGAGGGGAAATGAGATTCAAAAATAGATCTATAAAAATATTCTTCCTTTGACATTGGAGTTTGAAAAGGAAAAGTAAACTTAGCATTATTAAACATTTCCTCTGAAACTTCTTTATCAACTAATTCTTTTAAGCTATCTATCCAATCATATCCAACACCATCACTAAACTGTTCTTTTTGTCTCCAAGCAACAGATTCAGGTAAATAATTCTCAAAAGATTTTCTTAAAACCCATTTTTCCATTTTTTCTTTATTAATCATCTTATCTCTAGGATTAATTCTCATTGCGACATCAAGGAATTCTTTATCTAAAAAAGGAACTCTACCTTCTATTCCCCATGCAGCTAATGACTTATTAGCTCTTAAACAATCATATTGATAAAGTTTCTCAAGTTTTCTAACAGTTTCTTTATGGAATTCTTCCGGGTTAGGTGCTTTATGAAAATACAAATAACCTCCAAAAATTTCATCGGCACCCTCACCAGATAAAACCATCTTTATACCCATAGATTTTATAACCCTAGCCATTAAATACATTGGAGTTGAAGCTCTAACTGTAGTAACATCATAAGTTTCTAAATGAAAAATAACATCCTTAATTGCATCTAATCCTTCCTGAATAGTAAAGTTTATTTCATGGTGAATGGAGCCAATATGATCCGCAACAAGTCTTGCTGCTTTTAAATCAGGCGAACCAACTAAACCAACTGCAAAAGAATGTAATTGAGGATACCAAGCTTGTTTTTGATCATCTGATTCAATTCTATTTTTAGAATACTTTTTAGCTAAAGCAGAAGTAATAGATGAATCTAAACCTCCTGACAAAAGAACCCCATAGGGTACATCACTCATTAACTGTCTATGAACAGCCTGTTCTAAAGCATCCTGTAAAGCAATTAAATCTGTTTGATTATTAGACACTGCATCATAATTCATCCAATCCCTTTTATACCATTTAATTGGCTTAGGAGATTTATTAGATAAATAATGCCCTGGAGGAAAAATTTCTATTTTGTTACAAATACCTTCTAAAGCTTTTAATTCAGAAGCTATATAAAAAGTGCCAAACTTATCCCAACCCATATAGAGAGGAATAATTCCCATATGATCCCTAGCAATTAAATACTCATCTGTATTTTCATTGTATAAAACAAATCCAAATATGCCATTTAAATCATCTAAAAAATTAATACCCTTCTGCTTATATAAAGCCAAGATTATTTCACAATCAGAATTAGTCTGAAAATCATAATTAATCTTCAAATTATCATTCAATATTTTATGGTTATATATTTCTCCATTTGCAGCTAAAATTAACTTTCTATCTGAACTAAATATTGGTTGATTTCCAGATTTTGGATCTACAATAGCTAATCGTTCATGAGCTAATAATGCATTTTTAGAAGAATGAATCCCGCTCCAATCTGGACCTCTATGTCTAACTTTCTTAGACATTTCTAATACTTGAGTTCTAAGAATTTCTGAATCTTGTTTTATATCCAATGCACAAACTATTCCACACATATTAAATTTTTAAGCAAATATCATTAAAATATATGTAATTGAAACTTATTTATTAATATTGATTATAGATTTATATTATTTTTGATTAATATATATAAATTTAAAACTTAAATATAAAAAACATTAAAATATACTTATAAATTGAAAGATTTAGTAAATTGAATTTTATAAATATTTGTTATAAAAATGAAGAATCCTATCGTTGATTTAAAAAATATAAACATAAATCATGATGAAAAAAACATTCTTTCTGACATATCGCTTTCAGTAAGAAAAGGAGAATTCATTTATTTGATAGGTAAAACAGGAAGTGGAAAAAGCAGCTTACTTAAAATACTCTATGGAGATATTAAAATCTTGGATGGAGAAGGTAGTGTTGCAGGAATTAATATTGTAAAAATTAAAGAAAAAGAAATCCCTTTTTTAAGAAGAAAACTTGGAATTGTTTTTCAAGATTTTAAACTTCTATCAGATAGATCTATTAAAAAGAATCTTGAATTTGTTTTAAAAGCAACTGATTGGAAAGACAAGCAAAAAATAGAAGACAGAATTCAAACAGTTTTAGAAAAAGTAAAATTACAAAACACAGAAAATAAGTTTCCTCATGAATTGTCTGGTGGAGAACAGCAAAGAATTGCTATTGCCAGAGCACTTCTTAATAAGCCTGAACTAATTTTAGCAGATGAACCAACTGGAAATCTTGATCCGGGAACAAGTGCAGAAATAATGGAGGTTTTAAAAAAAATAAATAAAAATGGAACTACTATTTTAATCGCTACTCACGATTATGAAATTATATCAAAGTTTCCTGCAAAAACAATTAGAATTGAAGATGGTAAGTTTTATCAATTAAAAGAAAAAAACAACTAATCATTCCCTTTTCTCTTTCTTTGATTTTCATCAAGATAAATTTTTCTTAACCTTATAGTTTTGGGAGTTACTTCAACATATTCATCTTTTTGAATGTACTCTAAAGCTTCTTCTAATCCAAATTTAATCGGTGGGGCCAGCTTAACTTTATCATCAGTTCCTGCGGCCCTAACATTTGATAACTTTTTTGTTTTGGTAACATTCACCACAATATCATCTGCTCTAGTATTCTCACCAATTACTTGACCTGTATATATAATATCTCCTGGATGAATAAAAAACCTTCCTCTGTCTTGCAGCTTGTCTAAAGAATAAGGTATAGCTGTTCCCTGCTCCATTGAAATTAAAGAGCCTGTTAATCTTCTTGGCATTTCACCTTTAAAAGGCTGAAATTCTATAAATCTATGATTCATAATAGCTTCACCTGCAGATGCAGTAATCAATAAATTTCTTAATCCAATAATTCCTCTCGATGGAATCATAAACTTACATACCATTCTTGAACCTTTTCCATCCATACTTACCATTTCCCCTTTTCTAACAGCAACCATCTCAATTGCTTTTCCAGAGACATGCTCAGGTAAATCTATTATCAATTCTTCAATAGGTTCAGACTTAACTCCATCTATATCTTTAATAATAACTTGGGGTTGTCCAATTTGTAATTCATAACCTTCTCTTCTCATGGTTTCAATAAGAACAGATAAATGGAGGACACCCCTTCCAAAAACTAAAAATTTATCTGCTGAACCTGTATTCTCTAGCTTCATTGCCAGGTTTTTTTCTAATTCTTTTTCTAACCTATCTTTTAAGTGTCTAGAAGTAACATATTTACCCTCTTTACCAAAAAACGGGGAGTCATTAATTGTAAAGAGCATACTCATAGTTGGTTCATCAATATTTATTGTTGGTAATGCATCTGGGTTTTCGAAATCTGCTACAGTATCTCCAATTTCAAAATTATCTAATCCAACCACAGCACAAATGTCACCAGCTTCAACTTTATTAACTTTTAATTTTCCCAAACCGTCAAAAACATTTAGTTCTTTAATTCTTGATTTGTGAACAGAGCCATCTCTTTTAACCAAATTAATATTATCTCCTTGATTCAAAACTCCTCTTTGCAATCTTCCAATAGCAACTCGTCCTGTAAAAGAAGAATAGTCTAAGGAAGTTATGAGCATTTGTGTTGTTCCCTTTGAAATTTTAGGTTTAGGAATATGTTCTAGAACTGCATCTAAAAGAGGCTCCACACTATCTGTTTGATTTTTCCAATCCTCTGACATCCAATTGTTTTTTGCAGATCCATAAATAACAGGGAAATCCAACTGCCACTCCTTAGCATCTAATTCAAACATTAAATCAAATACAGATTCATAAACTTCTTCAGGTGTACAGTTTTCTTTGTCCACTTTATTTACAACTACTAATGGTTTTAGTTTAAGATCTAAAGCCTTTTGTAATACAAACCTTGTTTGTGGCATTGGACCTTCAAAGGCATCTACTAGCAACAGTACTCCATCAGCCATGTTTAATACTCTTTCCACTTCTCCTCCAAAATCAGCATGACCAGGTGTATCTATAATATTTATTTTAACTCCCTTGTATTGAACGGAAACATTTTTAGAAAGAATGGTAATTCCTCTTTCTTTTTCTATATCATTATTATCCAATATAAGCTCTCCCATCTCTTTATTATCTCTAAATAATTTACAATGATGTAATATTTTATCAACCAATGTAGTTTTACCATGGTCAACATGAGCAATAATGGCAATATTTCTAATAGAATCCATAATTCCTATAATTTCGCGCAAATGTAATGTCTTTTTATATACTAATTACATCAAAACCATAGAACTAGAGATTATTATTTAATTTAGCATAAATTTATTTATTACACATGATTGATAAAATCAAAAATATTAGACATATTAATTACGATAATTTCTTTTTAATGGCAGGTCCCTGTGCAATTGAAAGTGAAGAAATGGCATTTAAAATTGCTGAAAAAATATTAGATATAACCAATAGATTAGAAATACCCTTTGTTTTTAAAGGAAGTTTTAAAAAAGCTAACAGAAGTAGAATTGATAGTTTTACTGGAATTGGTGACGAAAAAGCTTTAAATATTTTAAAAAAAATTGGTGAAAAATTACAAATCCCAACAGTTACTGATATTCATGAAGTAAAAGATGCTAATCTTGCTGCAAATTATGTAGATGTGCTTCAAATACCTGCTTTTCTCATTAGGCAAACTGATTTATTATCAGCAGCAGCTAAAACTGGAAAACATATTAATTTAAAGAAAGGTCAATTCATGAGTCCTGAAAGCATGTTTTATGCTGTAAAAAAAATACAAGATTCTGGAAACGATAATGTAATAATTACAGAAAGAGGAAGCATGTTTGGATATCAAGACTTGTTGGTTGATTTCAGAGGAATTCCTGTAATGAAAAAATATGCACCAGTTGTTTTAGATGTAACACATTCTCTTCAACAACCTAATCAATCATCAGGAGTTACAGGTGGAAGGCCTGAAATGATAGAAACAATTGCAAAAGCAGGAATTGCTTCAGGAGCTGATGGTATTTTCATTGAAACACACTTTGATCCTAAAAATGCCAAAAGTGACGGAGCTAATATGCTTGATATTAGTAAATTAGAAGCTCTTTTAGAAAAGTTAGTTGCAATCAAAAAAGCAATTAATTCATTTAAATAAATCAAATTAATATATATTTGCGCTTGCAAATTTTTTGTTCTTTGAAAAAAAAATTGGGGTCGACTGGTTTTGACAGCGAGTCCGATTAAGTAGTAAGCAGATCGAGCTCTGGACTATAGCTCGTAAATATTCTAGTACCAAACTTTAAATGGCGAACACAATTACGCTCTTGCAGCCTAATAACTGAATTATAGTAAGTTAAGGCCTTGTCCCGCTAGGCGGGAAGGTAAGATGTCTCAGAATAGCCTTTGTTGACGGCGATTCATTATGAGACACCATGAAAGTCAACATAGAAATCTTAAGGCTTTGGTAAGATTTTAAAATAAAAAAGCTAAGTAATATTTGGGTAGTTTTCAGTCAGAATATTATCGAAAATTAATTGAAAACTAAATCTGTAGAAAGCTATTTTGTCGCTTGTTTGGACGAGGGTTCGATTCCCTCCGACTCCACCATTTAAAACCCTAACTACTTTATAAACAAGTGATTAGGGTTTTT
>ERZ1047985.49-NODE-49-length-106566-cov-34.731136_pt1 | contig 106566 bp, 92 predicted proteins | sample MGYA00383097_ERZ1047985 | MGnify/ENA primary metagenome ERZ1047985 (study PRJEB29581, sample SAMEA5548367) | metagenome | biome: marine; feature: coastal; material: water | depth 50 m | study: Short-term variability in the microbial, nano- and picoplankton...
AGCGCAACGGGGTGATGCATACCTCTACCAAGAAACAACGCGTGATGTTTATCGACAAACTGTTCAGCTACTACTTTAATTTCTGAATCCCTCGATAAGGTCTCCTTCAACAAACTAGGTACGGAATTCAATGCAGAAACATAGCCTGCTTCATCCTCTGGAGACATACCCTGACTTTTGGCTAGCGCCAGAACGAGTAACATCAGATCGGTTAATTGATTCGTAAACGCCTTGGTCGACGCGACACATATTTCGGGGCCTGCGTTAATCATCAGGCACAGATCAGATTCCCTAACGAGGCTACTATTTGGCACGTTACAAAGACAGAGCGATGCTAGGTAGTTTTCGTCCGTTGCATCTCTTAGGGCCGCGAGGGTGTCCGCAGTTTCACCAGATTGCGATATTGTCACCATAAGCGTGTTAGGTTGTACCGCAACTTTTCGATATCGAAACTCACTCGCTATCTCAACATGACAAGGCACTCCAACAATCTGTTCACACCAATATTTTGCGACCAGACCCGTATAAAAACTGCTGCCGCAGGCAACAATTTGTACTGCCTTAGTTTGGGAGAAAATTGACTCAGCGTCCGCCCCGAAAGCGTTAATTAGTACTTGCTTATCGGTTATTCTGCCTTCAAGGGTTCGACGAACACTGTCGGGCTGTTCGTGAATTTCCTTCATCATGTAATGGCGATAACCGCCCTTGTCAGTGGCATCGGCCGTCGCATCTAATCGAACAATCCGACTGTCCGTGGGCACATCACTACCACCGAAAATTTCAATCGTATCTGCCGTGATTTCAACTATCTCACCTTCATCTAGGTAGATGAATCTATCGGTTACGGGTCTGAGAGCCTGAGGGTCGGAGGCAATAAAATTTTCACCAATACCGCAACCGACAACTAATGGGCTACCCACTCTTGCCGCAATGATTTTTCCTGGATGATCAGTATGCACAACACCAACAGCATAGGCGCCCCGGAGCAATGCTAATGCCGAGACAACGCCAGATTTGAAATCTCCATTTGATGCAACTTCACGGTGAACCAGGTGCGCAACGACTTCTGTATCGGTCTCGGACGCAAAGACATAGCCAGCTGTTTCTAGGTCTAATCGGAGCTCATGATGGTTTTCGATAATACCATTGTGAACAACCGCTATTTTTTCTGAAGACACATGAGGGTGTGCATTGCCTTCAGTGGGTTTCCCATGGGTTGCCCAGCGAGTGTGGGCAATGCCAGTTTCGCCACGTCCAGGAGAAGTATCACTACCTTTCTGACAAGCAGATTTTAACTCGGCAACTTTACCAACGCGCCGAACCCTTTGAAGCGCATTGTCCGCATCAACCAGTACCAGACCCGCCGAATCGTAGCCTCTGTATTCCAGTCTCTGTAATCCCTCCAGAAGAATATCGGTTACATTTCTTCTTGTTGCTGCGCCCACTATGCCACACATGCTTATTTGTCCCTCGGTCCTTTCCAGTTTTCAAAGATTTTCTGTCGACCTCTGCCAATCGCCAAACCGCCTTTTACTTCGTGAGTAATTGTTGATCCTGCACCTATTGTCGCTCCTTCACCGATCTTAACCGGCGCAACAAGAGAGCTGTTTGAGCCAACAAACACGTTGTCGCCAATTTCCGTCAGGTGTTTGTTCACCCCGTCATAATTACAAGTAATCGTACCGGCCCCAATATTCACACCGGCACCAATTTCTGCATCGCCTAGGTAGGTCAAGTGGCTTGCCTTCGATCCCTGTCCCATCGTCGTCTTCTTTACTTCAACAAAATTACCGACGCTTACCGTATTGACCAAGTGCGTTCCCGGACGTAGTCGTGCAAAGGGTCCTACGCTGCAGTCTTCACCAATGGTTGCTTCCTCGAGCATAGAGTTGGGCTTGATCACGGAACCACCTGCGATCGTCGAATCTTTAATCACACAGTTCGATGAAATCGTGACATTATCTCCCAGAGTAACCTCGCCCTCAAAAATACAATTAACGTCAATACGCACGTTTTTACCAACGCTAAGGTTTCCTCTGATATCGATGCGCGCGGGATCAAGAATATGAACACCTGCATCCATGAGTTTTTCAGCTTGTCGCATCTGGTATACCCTTTCCAATGCCGCTAATTGAGCGAAGTTATTAACGCCAGTTGCTTCAAGCGGGTCGTTTGTCACAATCGCCCGTACCGTACATCCGTCGTCATTCGCCAATCCGACGATGTCGGTCAATAAATACTCTTGCTGTACATTGTTCGTATCAATTCTAGCAAGCCAATCGGTCAGTAATTTGCCTGTTGTGACCATCACACCCGAATTTATTTCGTTTATCTCTTTTTCGGCTTCCGTGGCATCTTTTTCTTCAACGATGGCGCGAACCTGCTCGCCATCGCCTCTTACAATGCGACCATAATTAAAGGGATTTTCTAGATTTACTGTCAGTATACCCAGATCACAATCAGCTGAAACAAGCGTCATAATTGTTTCAACATCTATCAAGGGTGCGTCACCCAACAAAATTAGTATTCGAGCATCTTCTGCAATATCAGGTAACGCCTGCATCACAGCATGCCCCGTACCTCTCTGCTCTTCTTGAAGTACCCAGTTTATTTTACTGCGAGTAAAAGCCTGTTTAACCTGATCGGCACCATTACCGATCACAACATGAACTTGCTCAGGACTGATCCCTTGCACTGTGTCCACCAAATGTTGCAGCAGAGGACGCCCCGCGAGCGCGTGCAAAACCTTGGGTTTATCGGATTTCATTCTGCTACCCATACCGGCGGCGAGAATACAAATTTCTATTTTTTCTTTCTGATTATTTTTCACTTTCATCCTTGAAGTTTACTCCGTTACTCGACGTCTGGGCAGAAAAATTTACCAGCCCTAACCTCTGGCTTAGCTTACAGGGCAAACGCTATGATCAAAATTTGGGCATAAAAAAAGGCAGCTCCAAGCCGCCTTTTTTGTTTGGATAAATTTACAAATCCAAAGTTTATCGTTTTTGTTCACGGTGTTTGCGAATCGTACGCAGCATGGCAGCCTGCTCAGCAAGATCTGCGCTCACCCTTGAGAAATCGATGCTAGACTTGTTGTCTGCCAACTCCTGTTCGGCTTTCTTTTGCGCTTCGACGGCCGCTGCTTCATCAATGTCATCCGCGCGCACCGCCGTATCGGCAAGGATAGTAATCGCAGTTGGTTGAACTTCTATATAACCGCCCGATGCGAAAAACACTTCTTCGTCTCCACCTTCGAGTCGAAGCCTGACAGGACCCGGTTTTACGCCACTGATTAAAGGCGTGTGTCCAGGAAAAATACCGAGCTCGCCAATTGTGCCAGAGGCAACAACCATTTCGACTAGCCCGTTAAAAATTTCCTGCTCTGCGCTAACAATACTGCAATGTACTGTTGATGCCATTCCCGTATTTCTCCTGAAGTTATCCCTTCACTTGTCGTGAACATAACTTACCAAATATGACTTACAAGGTTTTCGCTTTCTCTATGGCTTGTTCAATGCTGCCCACCATGCTGAATGCCGCTTCGGGCAGTTCGTCATAATCACCTTCGAGAATACCCTTGAAACTTCTGATGGTGTCAGCCAGTGAAACGTATACACCGGGTTGCCCTGTAAATACTTCAGCCACGTGCATCGGTTGTGAGAAAAACTGACTCACTTTCCGCGCACGATAAACAGTCAGCTTGTCTTCTTCAGACAATTCGTCCATACCAAGAATAGCGATAATGTCTTTCAATTCCTTGTACTTCTGCAACACACTCTGAACACCTTGGGCGACATTGTAATGTTCTTCACCTACGATCAATGGGTCTAGCTGTCTTGATGTGGAATCTAGTGGATCAACCGCGGGATAGATACCAAGAGAAGCAATGTCTCGTGACAGGGTTACCGTGGAGTCAAGGTGAGCAAACGTTGTTGCAGGAGACGGGTCAGTCAAGTCGTCAGCAGGGACATAAACTGCCTGAATCGAGGTAATTGAACCGGTCTTAGTTGTTGTAATACGCTCCTGAAGTACACCCATTTCTTCTGCCAACGTCGGCTGATAACCAACAGCTGATGGCATACGACCAAGCAATGCAGATACTTCTGTGCCTGCAAGTGTGTAACGGTAAATATTATCAACAAACAGCAGTACATCTTTACCGTCATCACGGAATTTTTCTGCCATTGTCAAACCTGACAAGGCAACCCGGAGTCTGTTCCCCGGCGGCTCATTCATCTGGCCAAATACCATTGCGATCTTGTCCAATACACCCGCATCTTGCATCTCGTGGTAGAAATCGTTTCCTTCTCGAGTACGTTCTCCCACACCGGCAAATACTGACAACCCGCTGTGCTCTGACGCGATGTTATTGATGAGCTCGAGCATCGTCACTGTCTTGCCAACGCCCGCTCCACCAAACAATCCAACTTTACCGCCTTTTGCGAATGGGCAGATCAGGTCAATAACTTTTACGCCAGTTTCAAGCAAATCCCGGCTACCGGCTTGCTCGTCATAAGTCGGTGGTTTGCGGTGAATTGGCATTTTTTCTTTTTCACCGATGGGGCCTTTCTCATCAATTGGATTACCCAAAACATCCATGATCCGACCCAGCGTTTCTTCGCCAACAGGTACAGAAATAGCATTTTGAGTATCACTCACACCCAGACCACGCGCTATACCTTCCGAGCTCCCCATAGCAATAGTACGGACGATGCCGTCACCTAACTGCTGTTGAACTTCGAGAGTCAATCCACCTTCATCGACAGTCAATGCGTCATATACCCTAGGCACTTCGTCCCGGGGAAATTCCACATCAATTACCGCACCAATTATCTGTACGATACGTCCACTACCCATTGCTGTATCCTCTATGCGCTTACGCTTATGTTCTAAATTTGAAGCCTGAAAAATTGATGTTGCCCAAAGCCTTATTAACCGCTTCGGTACTAAGCTGGCTTAAACAGCCGCCGCACCACCAACTATTTCTGACAATTCCTGTGTAATTGCTGCCTGTCGTGCGTTATTCATGATGAGCTGTAGCTCATCCACCATATCGCCCGCATTATCTGTCGCATTCTTCATTGCGATCATCTTGGCTGCCTGCTCGCAGGCACCATTTTCTACAACCGCCTGATAAACCTGCGATTCAATAAATCTTGTCACCAAGCCTTCTATCAGTTGTCTTGCATCTGGCTCATAAATATAATCCCAGCGATGCTTCATTTCAGCATCTTCAGCGGGATCCAAAGGTACCAACTGACTAATTGTTGGGGTTTGAGTCATCGTATTGACAAACACATTGTTCGATAAAAATATCTTATCTACTTTGCCCGCTTCAAATGCATCAAGCATGACTTTAATACTACCGATGAGATCTGACAGGGCAGGGGACTCACTTACGTGGCTGCTTGCTGCGATCACATTACCACCGTAGCTTCGGAAAAACTGAGCGCCCTTATTACCAATCAGACAAAGATCTACTTCGACGTCCTGATCAACCCACTTTTTGATGCTGTTAACTGTTGCTTTAAGTAGGTTAATGTTTAAACCGCCACAAAGACCTTTATCAGTTGTTACCACGATATAACCGACTCTCTTGACCTCTCTTTCAATCATGAAGCCGTGACGGTATTCAGGGGAAGCATTCGCGACGTGACCAATCACGTCCTTCATGTGATCAGAGTAGGGCCGACCACGGGCCATGCGCTCCTGGGACTTTCGCATCTTACTCGCAGCAACCATTTCCATCGCGCTGGTGATCTTTTGAGTATTCTTAATACTTCCGATCTGCTTTCTTAGTTCTTTAGCGTTTGCCATATTTCTCTCGTTAGTTCCACCTGCTATTCAGCAGGTACTACCAGGTCTGAGTTGACTTGAATGTTTCAATCGCTTTTCTCATTGTGTCGACAACTTCATCGCTGTAAACACCGTTTGCATTCACTTCATCCATAAATGCCGACTGCTCTGAGTTCATATACGACTTCAATGCGGCTTCAAAATCCAGCACCTTGCCCACTTCAATGTCTTCAAGGAAACCCTCGTTAGCGGCAAAAAGAACCACGCCCATTTCAGCAACTGACATTGGCGCATATTGCTTTTGCTTCATCAGTTCGTTAATCCGCTCACCATGTTCAAGCTGGCGTCTCGTTGCATCGTCTAAGTCAGACGCAAACTGAGAAAAAGCGGCTAGTTCCCGGTACTGCGCTAATGCGAGTTTAATACCACCAGAGATCTTAGACATGAACTTAACTTGGGCATCACCACCAACGCGCGAAACCGATACACCGGGATTCATCGCGGGTCGTTCGCCTGCATTAAACTTGTCGGACTCAAGGAAAATCTGTCCGTCAGTAATCGAGATTACGTTGGTCGGCACGAATGCTGATACGTCGCCAGCCTGAGTCTCAATAATCGGCAATGCGGTCAACGAACCAGTCTGTCCTTTAACTTCTCCATTAGTAAACGCTTCTACATAATCGGCGTTAACCCGCGCTGCTCGCTCCAACAATCTAGAGTGAAGGTAGAACACATCTCCAGGGTAAGCTTCTCGTCCCGGTGGTCTACGTAGCAGCAAAGAAATTTGACGATAAGCCCAGGCCTGTTTCGTCAGATCATCATAAATAATCAGCGAATCTTCACCACGGTCCCTGAAGTACTCTCCCATGGCACAGCCTGAATAGGCAGCAATGTACTGCATAGGCGCGGGATCTGAAGCACCGGCGACAACAATGATCGTATTTTCCATTGCTCCGTGTTCTTCCAGTGTTCTTACAACATTGGCTACCGAGGAGTACTTCTGACCGATCGCGACGTAAACACACTTAATCCCAGACTTCTGCTGGTTGATAATCGCGTCAATCGCTATCGCTGTTTTACCTGTCTGACGGTCACCAATGATCAACTCTCGCTGACCCCGGCCAACCGGAATCATAGAGTCGATACACTTAAGTCCGGTTTGCACCGGCTGGTCAACGTGTTGACGGGCAATAACGCCAGGGGCGACTTTTTCAACGGGCGAAGTCAGCGTTGTATTAATCGCGCCTTTGCCGTCGATTGGATTTCCCAGCGCATCTACTACGCGTCCAAGAAGCTCCGGTCCTACCGGCACTTCAAGAATTCTGCCGGTGCATTTAGCTGTCTGCCCTTCTCTTAGGGACTGGTAGTCACCAAGGACAACCGCGCCAACTGAGTCGCGCTCAAGGTTCAATGCGAACCCGAAGAGGTTCCCTGGAAACTCGATCATTTCGCCGTTTTGAACGTCAGCGAGTCCGTGAATTCTGATAATACCGTCAGATACACTGACGATCGTACCTTCGTTTCTTGCTTCAGAAGAAACATCAAGCTTCTCAATTCGCTGCTTGATTATTTCGCTAATCTCAGAAGGATTTAGTTGTTGCATGTCCCGTTCCTCGAGGAATGGTTAATTCAAAAGTGTATGTGTTTCCGTTATTTATATCCGGCTTCTACACCGTTTAAAGTAGCGGTTTATCTCTAATTCAATACTTGTGCCAATCGATCGAGCTTACCCCGGACCGAATTATCTATCACTGTGTCTTCTGTTCTGACGACGATACCGCCAATGAGCGCGGAATCTACACTAGCAGTAAGATTCACGTCTCTTTGAAGTCTACTTTTAAGGGCCTCTGAAAGCTTGTTACCGTCTTCATCGCTCACTTCATAAGCACTAGTCACTTCAACATCCATGGTCTTTTCGTGATTGGCTTTCAGCAACTCAAAAATTTCAGAGATTGTAGCCATCAGACTGATGCGACCGTTTTCTGTCAGGACGGTCACAAAGTTCCGTCCTTGTTCGCTCAGTTCGTCACCCATGATTTCGATAACTAGCTCACTCTGCTGCGCTCTGGTAAGTAACGGATTTTCAAGCGTCGATCGTACCGCATCGTCCTGAATTGCCGCACTAAGCATACCGAGCATTCGCGACCAGTTTGCCAGGCCAGATGCTTCGTCGAGCCCCTGCGAGAATGCAGCCCGGGCATAGGGTCGAGCAATTGTCGTTAATTCTGACTCAGCCATTACCTAATACAGTCCTATAGTTAGTCTAAAGTTGCGCCGCAATCTTGTTCAACATATCTTGATGAACACTTTTATCTACGCTGGTCTCCAGAATCTTCTCAGCACCCTCAATCGCAAGCTCACTCACTCTCGATCTTAGTTCTTCACGCGCTCGGTTGACCTCCTGGTCAATTTCACTCTGGGCACCCAGCTTAATTCGTTCAGCTTCTTCACCAGCCTGCGTTTTAGCTTCTTCAACGATCTGGTTAGCACGCGTGCGGGCTTGAGCCAAAAGTTCAGCAGATTGCTTTTTTGCCTCTTCAAGTTCGTTCGCAGCAGCGTCATTTGCCGCTTCCAACTGCTTCTCAGCGGCTGAGGCTTTTTCAAGACCGTCGGCTAATGCTTTTTGTCGTTCGCGCATTACTTGGGTCAATGGTGGCCAAACAAACTTCATGCAAAACAACACGAACAGCACGAAAGAAATTAGCTGACCAACCATGGTTAAGTTAATAGTCACACTTCACCTCTAGGTTCGAGAAAGATAATAGATAAAACTCGCTATTTGTTAGATCGCGAAGATCATGTAAAGCGAAATACCTACTGCAATAATTGGTACAGCGTCAACCAATGCCAGCGAGATAAACAGCTGGGTCATCAGCATTGGCTGAAGTTCCGGCTGGCGGGCAACACCTTCAAGATATTTTCCGCCGAGGATGCCGATTCCAACACCACTACCGATAGCTCCAAGGCCCATCAGAATGCCACCAGCTATAAAAATTAACGATTGTTCCATTACTTACTCCTACAATTGCACATCAACGTGTGTATTAACTTCTTGTATGTATTTAAAAAATATCTTGATCAATGATCTCCGGTTTCATGTGCCTGCGTCAGATAGACTATTGTCAAAATCATAAACACAAACGCCTGAAGACTAATGATTAAAATGTGGAAAATGGCCCATGGGAGTGAAAGCGCCCATTGAGCATAGAAAGGCAACAACGCGATCAAGATGAATATCATCTCACCTGCATACATATTGCCAAAGAGTCGCAGACCGTGCGAAAGCGGCTTGGCGATAAGGTCTACCATTTCCAAGAGGAAATTAAACGGTGCCGCAGCCCAGTGATCAATAGGGTGAGTGAACAAACCCAGGGTGAAATTAACAGGACCCTTCATTTTGATGTTGTAGTACATCACAAGGAAAAATACGCCGAGAGCCATCGCTAAAGTCGCGTTGGGGTCCGTAGAAGGCACAACCTTCATGAAGTGAATGCCAGCCATGGCTGCGAGTGCTGGAATAAAATCAACCGGGATCAGGTCCATCAGGTTCATTAGAAAAACCCAAACTAAGATCGTCAAAGAAAGTGGACCGATAATTACATTCGGACGGGTACCAAACACCTGACGAATGTTGTCCTCTACAAATTCAACCGCCATTTCGCATACATTCTGCAATGTACCCGGCACACCAGCCTTTAGATTGCGGGTCGCCCAGTAAAATAGCGCGCAAAATACAACTCCCAGGCTGATAGACCAGAACATTGTATCGACGTGAATCGCATTGAAACCCATGGCTTTTGCTTCTTCAATGGAATGTGCAATGCCCCAGCTACCATCTGGAAACTTACCATACGTTAAGTTGGTAATATGGTGTTGGATATACTCGCTGGAAGTCTGAGTTTCGCTCTGCATACTTAATTACTCTGTTTCCTGACTTGCTAATTTCCTGTGCCGGCAGTTTTGGATGCGGCAAGCCCCTGATCTGAGGGAACGCTTGTCGGCCAGAACAATGGCACGAACACATGACATAGCATGCTTATTACTAGTGATGAAAAGAAGAACAATACGTCTAATGGCTTAACAAAAGCAAAGACCGCAATAAAAATAATTGCGGTCATCGCAAATTTCCCAATTTCACCGTACACCAGGCTCCTAAAGGCTTTACCTGGCGCCGAAGTGGGGCGAGTCAAATGCCATGCCATAAATGCACTAGGAAGCATCGATGACAAACCACCCAGTAAAATTGAGTAGGTTCTCACATATCCGCCTTCATCAAATGGCAGATAAGCTAATGCGAGGCCAATTAAACCGACTAATTGAACCAACACGATTCGAAACGGGATTTTAAGAAGCACAATTACCCCTATATTCGAGCGGGCGTAGTATAGTGATTTAGATTACGCCATTCAACTTCAGACTGAGGTAAATCGTTACTTTTTTCCATACCAAACGAATTATGATCTCTAATAGACGAACCTGTGATCGATTACGACGATCGGTATTACCTCGCTAGTCAAGATCACCAAAACGTGTGAGAACACCGTCAAGTTCATCCAGCGAGTTATAGGCGATGACCAGCTTGCCTTTGCCTTTTGCACTATGCTGTATTTGGACTGGCTGTCCTAATTTCCCCGAGAGCCTATTCTCCAGATGCCGAGTGTCCGCATCGACAGACTTTCCCTTATTCTGCTTCTCCTTTGGTACACTAAGCCACAACTTCACCAATGCCTCTGCTTGGCGAACATTCAGCTGTTTCGCGGCAATCTCCTTTGCCGCCTGGCTTTGCTTTTCGTCATCAAGACTTAACAACGCCCTCGCATGACCCATTTCAATGTCTCCATGAGCCAGCATCTGAGAAACCTCGGCACTCAAATTGATCAGCCGTAAAAAATTTGTGACGGCGGTTCTGCTTTTGCCCACGGCTTCAGCAACCTGTTGATGCGTAAGATCAAATTCCTTGATCAATCTTTGCAAGGCTATCGCCTCTTCCATCGGGTTGAGGTCTTCGCGCTGAATGTTCTCGATAAGAGACATCGCGATGGCAGACTCGTCGTTGACTTCTCGTACTATCGCTGGAATTTTCTCCAAGCCAGCTAACTGACTTGCCCGCCAGCGTCGTTCCCCCGCAATAATTTCGTATTTATTTTCGGATATCGACCTCAATACTATCGGCTGCATGATGCCCTGAGCTTTAATTGAGGCAGCCAACTCTTGAAGCGCTTCATCTTCAATGACTTTTCTAGGCTGATACTTACCCGGCTGAATCCATTCTATCGGGACCTCCTGCAGCTTGCCCGAGACATCTTCAGGCTCAGCCTTCGCTGTTCTCGCATCGGCGCCTAATAACGCATCCAGGCCCCGACCTAGCCCTCTTTTCTTCACTACCATTGCTTTTGCGTCCTGTCCTTTTCGTCTATTGCCGCATCTGTTCCCGATGAATCATCACGAGTACCCACTCCATTGGCATTATCTATCCCTTCGTACCTTCTCGCTAACTCGCTAGCCAGAGCAAGGTAAGCCCTAGCCCCTCGCGACTGTTTGTCGTAGTAGAGCACTGGCAAGCCGTAACTGGGCGCCTCAGCCAGCCTAACATTTCTCGGAATAACAGTTCTGTATAACTTCTCTCCAAAGTGGTTCGCTAACTGATCCGAAACATCTTTTGTCAGGCTGTTTCTGGGGTCGTACATCGTTCTCACAATCCCTTCAACTTCCAAATCAGGGTTCAGGCTAGCCGTAATTCTCGATATCGTGTTAATAAGCGCTGACAAACCCTCAAGCGCGTAGTATTCGCACTGCATAGGTATCATTGCCGTGTCGGATGCCACAAGGCCATTAATAGTCAGGAGACTAAGGGAAGGGGGGCAGTCAATGACTATATAATCATACGATGCCTGAACCGGCATCAACGCATCTTTTAATCGAAACTCCCTCCTGTCCATAGACAGTAATTCGATCTCGGCACCGGTTAAGTCTACGTTAGATCCAAGAAGATCAAACCCCGCGGATTCGGCTTCTATTTTGGCTTCAGACACCGTCAAGCCATTAACGAGTATGTCGTATACTGACGCATCAAGTTCAGATTTATCCACACCGCTGCCCATGGTTGCATTTCCCTGAGGATCAAGATCGACCAATAGAACACGCCGCTTCATCGCTGCGAGAGAGGCGGACAGGTTAACGCTGGTTGTGGTCTTGCCCACACCGCCTTTTTGGTTGGTGATTGCTAATGCTAATGCCAATTTAGAGCTACCTGTTTCTGATTGCCAACCGCTGACGACTTCGCGGCGAATGTCATGCTATTTAACTCTACTACTGATCTTATTTAATGCCGAAAAATATCAATTAGGCTGCCTTCCTCAACACAACCAAGTGTCTGGGCGCATCGATTCCGGTGACTTCCAGACGATGCACTTGCTCAAATCGCATTTGACCTATCCGCTGATCCAACACCTCATGCTTGCTTTTCATCGCGAAGACAGCACCTTCTTCTCTCACAAGATGACTCACGCCGGTCGCAATATCAACTAAACTCGCAAAAGCTCTGCACATGACCAGATCAAACTCTCCAACATGGTCTTCTACTCTGGATTGGATGACTTCAACATTAGTCAGTTTAAGCGTCATTTTAACGTGATTAAGAAACCGCGTTTTCTTGCCATTACTATCAAGCAATGTGAATTTTTTTTCGGGATAGGCTATCGCCAAGGGTATCCCGGGCAAACCGCCACCACTACCTACGTCAAGGATATCCTGCGTTTGCTCTTCAACAAATGGGTAAAGGGCCATAGAATCCAGTATGTGTAATGGCACCATTTGCAACGGATCGCGGACCGCCGTCAGATTATAGGATTTGTTCCACTTAGCGAGTTCATGAATAAAGTCGACGGTCTGGCTAATAAAGCGAGTACTGGGCGAAATTTTTGCGTCTGTCAGTCCCTTTTCCAGTAACGCTTCGAGGTTTTCTCTTTCGTCGGATGCCATCTTTCGGTCTACGCTGATTTTTGGCTAGCGCGAAGGTGTTTGCTCTTCTTGATATGTACCATTAACAGGGAAACCGCCGCTGGCGTCACGCCAGAAATCCTGCTTGCTTGACCTATCGTTTCCGGCTGTACATCTATCAATTTTTGGCGAACTTCATTTGAAAGTCCGTTGATCACTCCGTAATCTAGCACGGTGGGTATCACCATACCCTCTTCAGATTTCAAACGATCAATCTCTTCCTGCTGCCGCGATATATAGCCTTCGTACTTTAGGTCTATTTCGATCTGTTCATTCACCTCTTCATCTGGCCAAACGTAACCTGCCTTTTCAATCAGGTTTTCAACGGAAACATTCGGCCGTTTCAGCAAATTAGCCAAGTTATATTCTCGGCCTAGCGCTTTACCCACCAACGTTTCTATTTCAACGTCTCCTGGATGACACCAATGGTCTTCCAACTGCGCTTTACGCGCATTAATAAGCGATAACTTTTCCTCGAACCGATGCCATCTTTGATCACCAACCAACCCCATCGCTCGGCCTGCCTCAGTCAAACGACGGTCTGCATTGTCTTGTCTGAGAATAAGACGATATTCCGCTCGACTGGTAAACATCCGATAAGGTTCTTTGGTTCCCATTGTAATGAGATCGTCGATAAGCACCCCAATATAGGCCTGATCTCTACCCGGACACCAGGGCGCTTGTTCAGTGGATTGACGGGCAGCATTAAGACCAGCAATGAGTCCTTGAGCAGCTGCTTCCTCGTATCCTGTCGTACCATTAATCTGTCCGGCAAAGTACAGCCCATTTAAATGGATTGTTTCCAAGGAGGATTTCAAATCTCTTGGTTCAAAGAAATCGTACTCGATCGCGTATCCAGGCCTTGTGATATGTGCATTTTCAAACCCTTTGATACTTCTGACCAACTCCATCTGGACATCAAAAGGTAAACTGGTTGATATACCATTTGGATACAATTCCCGGGTGTTAAGTCCCTCTGGCTCAATGAAAATTTGGTGTGAATCTTTGTCTGAAAAACGTACGACTTTGTCTTCAATAGAGGGGCAATATCGGGGTCCAACACCGTCAATCTCTCCTGTAAACAAGGGAGAGCGATCCAGTCCACTTCTAATCAGCTCGTGGGTTCTGGCATTGGTGTGAGTGATAAAACAGCTTACTTGCGCCGGATGAATCTTTCGACTACCCATATGGGACATCACGGGCCGGGGACTATCCCCGGCTTGCTCATCTAGCCCTTCAAAATTAACTGTCTTCCCATCAATTCTTGGTGGCGTTCCCGTTTTTAACCTGGCGACCTTAAAGGGCATTTCCCTCAGTCTTTCAGCTAAACGATTCGCTGGTGCATCACCAGCACGACCGCCGGCAGATTTATCAAGCCCTACATGAATAATACCGCCTAAAAACGTACCCACGGTCAAGACGACCGTCTCACTCTCGAACGCAATACCGGACGCTGTAACAACACCTCTGACTGCCTCTCCTTCAACAATAAGATCATCGACGGATTGTTGAAAAATATGGAGGTTTTGCTGGTTTTCCAGCACTCCACGAATGGCGTTCTTGTACAAATGTCTGTCAGCCTGAGCTCTGGTGGCTCGTACCGCTGGACCCTTACGCGCATTAAGTACTCTGAAATGAATACCGGCGTGGTCAGCCGCCAGCGCCATCGCGCCGCCCAAGGCATCAACTTCTTTTACCAGATGACTCTTGCCAATACCGCCGATCGCCGGATTACAGGACATTTGCCCGAGCGTTTCGATATTCTGGGTAACCAGCAGCGTTTCTACGCCCATTCTCGCGGACGCTAGCGCCGCTTCGGTACCTGCATGACCGCCGCCTACGACGATAACGCCAAATTTTTTAGGATAATTCATAGTATGAGTATTCGACTAAATTTATCGATAAAGTGCCCACAATCAGTTGGGTGGCAAAGTATACCCATGGGTGGACCAATGTCTATCGTTACGCTTGGCAGCATTTTGTCCATGGGCCAACACTAAGTAACGGTAAAACCGGGTTATTTACCGATACAAAAAGAGGAAAAAATCTCCCCTAACAAATCATCGCTGGAAAATTCTCCGGTAATTTCACAAAGACTTTCATGCGCTATTTTGAGTTCTTCTGCAAGTAATTCACCGGCCATATAAGTTGCCAATTGCACTCTTCCTCGTTCTACCGCTTCGCTTGCTTTTTCAAGTGCATGGATGTGACGACGCCTGGCTAGAACAACACCCTCGCTGGTGTCAACATAACCCACTATCTGCTTAATTGTCGTTTTAAGCTCTAAGATGCCTTCTCGAGTTTTAGCGGATATTTGCAGAACAGACCAGTTCGAATCTGTCGCCACATGAGTGTGTTTTTCAGAAAGTGGTTGCTCGAGTAAGTCAGTTTTATTGAGCAAGACTACAACAGTACCTTGACCCTCAATAATCGAAAGAAGGTCGTTAACTTCGTCGCGCCATGCTTCTCGGCAGTCCGATACGTCAACTAACAATAGCACTATATCTGCTCTTCCTGTTTCTTCCAGTGCTCTTTTTACGCCTTCTTTTTCTACCGGATTGTCTGTTTCCCTCAGTCCCGCTGTATCAAACAAATTAATGGGTATCCCGTCCATCTGTATTTTTTCCGTCAATACATCGCGAGTCGTGCCGGCATGATCCGTCACTATTGCGGTATCCTTTCCGCAAAGCGCGTTCATTAAACTTGATTTACCTGCATTGGGTTTACCGGCTAGCACCAGGGAAATACCGTCATTTAGAACAGCACCCTGTCTTGTTTGACCAAGACATGCGTTTAACCCCTCTTGTATTTCTTTAATAGATTGGCCTATGCGGTCGTTCTGCAGAAAGTCTATTTCTTCTTCGGGAAAATCAATGGCTGCTTCGATGAACAGTCGTAGGCCTACAACTTTTTTGTCAAGCGCATTTACGCGTGCTGAAAACTCACCCTGAAGAGAGTTAATCGCCCCTTTAGCAGCTTGTTTGCTAGAGCTATTTATCAGGTCTGCTATGGCCTCGGCTTGGGTTAGGTCGATTTTGTCGTTGAGAAATGCCCTGAGTGAAAACTCCCCTGGGTTAGCAATTCGGGCACCCAGTTCAAGCGTTCTTTGAAGCAAAAGATCAATGACAATGGGACCGCCGTGCCCTTGAAGTTCCAGTACATCTTCGCCGGTAAAAGAGTGGGGTGCAGGGAAATACAAACCAAGACCATGGTCAATGTTTTGACCATCGCTATCTGAGAAAGTTGAAAAAGTCGCGACCCTAGGTTTTGGTAATTTACCGAGCACCTTCACTGCAATTTCTGCGACGAGTGGCCCTGAAACCCTGACCACCCCTATGCCGCCCTTTCCCGCTGGCGTGGCTATCGCTGCTATTGTGTCCTTGCTACCATGAGCCAAGTTCGTCACCTATCGGTGTTTTATATCAGGGTTGCGCTTCTACCTTTTTGTTAACGTAGAATTGCTGGGCAGCCGAAAGTATATTGTTTACCAACCAGTATAAAACAAGCCCAGAAGGGAACCAGAGGAAAAAGAAAGTAAACATAATCGGCATTAATTTCATTACTTTCGCTTGCATAGGGTCCGGGGGTTCAGGCTGCATAAGCTGCGTTAAGAACATTGACCCTCCCATCAGGATCGGCAGCACAAAATATGGATCCATAACCGATAGGTCATCTATCCAAAGAATAAAAGGCGCCTGGCGCAACTCCACACTTTCCATTAGGGCCCAATACAATGCCAGAAATACTGGCATCTGCAATAGAATAGGGAAACACCCACCTAATGGGTTGGCGCCTTCTTTTTTATATAGCTCCATCATAGCCTGAGAGAACTTCTGCTTGTCATCACCAAATCTTTCTTTCAAACGAGCCATTTCAGGCTGTAACTTTCGCATTTTAGCCATCGACTTGAATCCGGCGGCTGACAACGGAAAGAGTAGTGTTTTAACCAGTATCGTCAGCCCTATGATGGCGATACCCCAATTTCCTACCATGCTATGAATCGTGTCTAGCAAAAAAAACAAAGGTTGGGCTAACCACCACAAGAAACCATAATCAACCGTCAGATCAAGCCCGGGGCTAATTTCTTCTAAGCGATATTGGTCTTTAGGTCCGACATAAAATTGCGCTCCCTGAGTCGACTGTTGACCAGATTCAACTCTCCAGATCGGACTTGTAAACCCGAAAAGAAAAACATCCTGTTGCCTGAGATATCTCGCTTGATAGGTGTTTAATGCATCGCCTTTTGGCACCCAGGCGGAAACAAAGTAATGCTGCACCATGGCGATATAGCCACCATCAACTTTTTCTTTGTAGGATTCTTCTTCTATGTCGTCGAATTCAAGTTTGTTGTATGGCGTACCGGGAAGGAAAGTAGCCCCGCCGGTATAAGGTTGCAGACCCATAGCATTTTCATCTGAGACTATTGGCGCGTTTCGATCTCTCTTTATTTGGGCGAAAAGTGCGCCCTGCCATGCCTCGTTAGACTTATTATCTACGATATAATCCACATCAATGAGATAATCAGACCTCCTTAGCGTGAATCGTTTAATGATCGTTGCCCCAGCTTGTTCCAGCGTAAAGTCAACCTGCAGCTCGGACTCGCCCTCTCTTAGAGAATGGTTGTAACTGGACACTCTGAATTGAGGACGACCCGCACTGGTGTCTGTGCCATTTTTACCAATCAACCCACTTTGAGCGGCGTAGCTATTCCCTGGATCTATAAGTGTAAACGGTGATTCTGGTGTATCGATAGTGGTTGGAAAAGCTACTAGCGAAGCCTTAACAATATCGCCTCCTAACGTATCGATTGTTAGATGCAACAGATCAGACTTAACGCTAACAAGTCTACTCTCGTTGAAGGCCTGTGTTTCAGCTGTTGGTGTCTGACTCCGAGATTCTGGTTCGACAGTAGGTATAAAATCAGTAACGCTATCTAAACTCGAGCTATCTTCAATTGTTGGCACTGCTTCGGAAATATCACTAGCAGCATTTCCATTGTCAGTGATGAACTCGGTGCCGCCCGGTAGGTCAGCCACAACTTTCCTACCTGAACCGTAGTCCTCGTTCCATGCAAGTATTATCAGATACGCTGTAACTGCTAGACCCAACAAAATAAATATTCTTTGAAAATCCATGGGTAAACCTATTGTTCGTGATTTTTATTCTGAGGGACCATGTCTATTCCACCCGGATGGAATGGATGACACTTTGTGATTCTTTTCGTCGCCAGGTATAAACCTTTCGCTACACCGTGTGTCTCTATTGCTTCAATCGTGTAGTTTGAACAGCTCGGATAAAACCGACACCTTTGACCCAGTAACGCACTGATGGAAAACTGATAGAGTTTGATCACTGCGATGAGGCTTTTCCTAAACACTGTTACGCACCTTGCTTACTTTTTCTCGAAGCTTTAGCCACACTTTTGATAATTGTCCAAATAGCTCTTCGCTAGAGCACTTAATGACTCCGGGACGGGTGATGATAACAATGTCCAAGCAGTCGTTGCTGAACATTGAGATGGCAATTTTTCGGTAGGATTCTCTGAATATTCTCTTAATCTTATTGCGATTTACAGCTAGACGGGTGTTTTTCTTACCCACTACCATTCCCATCCTGCTTGAGGGAAGGCTGCTATCAATAGCCAGAACAAGAAACTCGGAGCAACCGACCCTGTATTGGGCACGATCAAAGACGTCACTAAATTCCTTTGAATTAAGGATTCGGTTTTCTTTCGAGAAGCTTTGAGAAATCAATGCTGTCGTCTTTTACCTGGTTATTCAAAAGTTGTGCCAGGAGATTACCATGTCTAGCAAGGTCTTAGACTGCGAACTGTCAACCTTCAATGAAATAGGTAGTCCTAAGACGTTGAGTCAGTTTTGAGCCTAAGGAAGGATACTTATGCGGAGAGTACTTTACGGCCCTTCGCTCTACGTCTTTTTAGCACTAGACGACCATTTTTAGTTGCCATCCTGGCACGGAAACCATGAGTACGCTTGCGTTTGATAACGCTAGGTTGAAAAGTTCTTTTCATGATATTTATTCCGAAAATGTGTTGGTTCAAAAATGAGCGCGAAGTCTAATCAAGATGCATGACTGAGTCAATTTGAGTTTTGATATATTTTTCTAGGCTCTAAGATCCCTTCTTTTAATATAAAGATCTTTATATATATAAACTTATTGTTATTACTCTTATTAGGGACCGAATAATTGTGTATCAGTAGCTTTTATCATTAGCTTTCAGTAGTTTAGGGCGGTTGTAAGTCTGTGTATAAGCAGTGTTAGGGTGGAAGTTTCTCTGTGGGTAACCTGTGTTGAAATGATAGGGTTATCCACAATTGTTCAGGCTGCAAAATGCACCGTTTTTTTATCCACAACTTATTCACAGGTTAGCCACCGCTTACCTACTATATTCGTGTATAACATATTGAAAAATAAGGCGTTTTTTTTAACCTTTTTTTGTGACAACTATTGGCTTGAGAGTACAATTGGAGTTACTATTCGTGAAACGCGTTTCTGTAGTACCCTGCTTCGCAAATAACGTGTCTCCAAAAATAATAACATGCATCACGGCTTGTACGGAGGGTCTGTGGCGGTAGTAATCTGGCAAAAATGTTTGCAAGTTCTGGAAAGTGAATTGACCGCACATCAATTCAATACGTGGATAAAACCTTTACAGGCGGTAGTTGATAATGAGAATGCATTAAGGTTATTTGCACCCAATAAGTACATCGAAGACCAGGTAAATCGTCAATTTTTTGGTCGTATTGAGGAGGTGGTGTGCCAGGACACACCAGTAGAAGTCACGCTTTGCATTGGTACTTCCTCAGACCGCAGTTCTCAAGCAGGTCATTCGGCTGTCAGGCGCGCGCAAAACGGTGGTGTATTCACCATACCCGACGGCACGAGTTCGGGTTCAGGTAATAGCAATAGTTTTGTAGCAAGGGAGAATTTCTACCCGCTGCTGGAGCTCAAACGTGAATTTACTTTCGATAACTTTGTCGAAGGTCGATCAAATGAACTGGCGCGAGCTGCAGCGGTGCAGGTATCTGAAAGTGTTGGAACTACCTACAAATGTTTGCTGCTTTATGGTGGTTCTGGTTTGGGAAAGACGCATCTTATGCATGCCGTTGGCAATGCTATCCATGACAAGCATCCCGAGCTTAAAGTTGCTTACATGTATTCCCAGAGGTTTATGGAAGACATGGTACGGGCGATTGAGCATGGCACGATGGCAGAATTTACTCGGTATTACAGGTCGGTAGATGTTTTGTTGATGGATGATATCCAGTTCCTCGCAAAAGGAATGAAATCACAAGAAGAGTTTTTTCACGTTTTTAATCGCCTGCAGGAGAATGGCAGTCAGATTGTTCTAACCTGTGATCGTTATCCCAAAGAAATAGCCGGTCTGGAGGAACGACTAAAAAGCCGTTTTGTGTGGGGTATGACCGCGCCAGTAGAGGCTCCGGAACTGGAAACCCGAGTGGCTATTTTAATGAAAAAGGCTGAGATGGAAAAGGCTGAGGTGCCGCACAATGCCGCTTTCTTTATCGCCGAGAGAATCAGATCAAATGTCAGAGAGCTGGAGGGAGCGCTGAAGCGAGTGATTGCAAACGCTACTTTTACAGGGCGATCGATTTCCATTGAGCAGGTAAAAGATTCGCTAAAAGACCTAATCGCTTTGTCCGAGCGGCAGGTTGGGATTGAAAATATCCAAAAAATAGTGGCTGACTACTATAAAATCAAGATAGCGGATTTGCACTCAAAGCGAAGGAATAGGTCTATTGCAAGACCGAGGCAATTGGCAATGGCGCTAGCCAAGGAATTGACTACCCACAGCCTGCCCGAGATAGGCGATGCTTTTGGTGGTAGAGATCATACGACGGTGTTGCATGCTTGCCGCAAAATTGAAGAATTAAAAGAGAGTAGTAGGGATATTAGGGAAGATTATAATAATCTTATTAGAACGTTGACCGCTTAATCTATTCAGACAAATTCAAAAGATGAAATTTTCAGTCAGACGAGAAGCGATACTCGGCCCGTTGCAGTTTGTAGCGAGTGTCGTTGAACGTCGTCACACTTTACCAATATTGTCGAATTTACTGTTAAGACTTCAGGCGGACGGTCTGTGCCTGGTGGGCTCTGATCAAGAAGTAGAATTGTTGGCCAATATCTCAGATGTAGAGGTGTTAAACGAGGGCGCCATCACGGTACCAGCCAGAAAGCTAATCGATATTTGTCGAAGTCTAAGGCCAGAAGCCACGCTTGATTGTGAGTTAGTTGGCGATCACTTACAAGTCAAAAGCGGTCGGTATAGATCCCAGCTCGGCACATTGCCTGCTCAGGATTATCCGTGTATCGAGATTGATGAGAATGTAGCGCCGTTGAAAATTTCTTCCGATGTCTTTGGTAATTCGTTGGCGAAAACTGGTTTTGCCATGGCGCAACAGGATGTCAGATATTTCTTTAACGGGATGTTGCTGAAATTGTCATCTTCAAGGTTGACGACAGTAGCGACAAATGGCCAGAGATTGGCGACCTCAGTAATAGATTTACCTGATCTAGAAGAGAAGAGTGGAGAGTATATTATTCCGCGTAAGGGCGTGTTGGAATTGCTCAAAATGATTAAAACAGATGGTAGTGAATTAGCCGTCTACTTCACGGCTAATCATTTACAGGTGGTGACTGATACAGGCACCGTCACAACAAAACTTATTGATGCGACTTATCCAGAGTTTGAAGCAGCGATTCCAGGGGACAATCACAACATTGTCAAAGTAGATCGGCTTGACCTAAAAGAAGCATTGACGCGAACCGCGATCCTTTCGAATGAGACCTATAGAAATATTAGAATGGTTGTTACCGGGGATAATCTGCAACTGGAGGCTAATAATCCCAATCAGGAGGAAGCCGAAGAAAATATCACTATCGACTACCATGGTGATGATTTAGACATAGGATTTAATGTCGAGTATCTTATAGATGCATTATCGGTCATGAAAAGCGAAGAAATAGTGATGGCTTTCTCCGATGCTGGATCAGCAGCGTTGCTGACAGATCCCGATGATCCCGATTCCAGATACGTCGTTAGTCCAATGATGCTGTAAATAGAATAGTCTATATTTAGCGAGTTATCCGCTAAGTGAGTACTTACTTAGGATAGAAAATGAAATTCAGTGTAAATCGAGAATTGTTGCTAAAGCCACTTCAGCAAGTGGCTGGCGTCGTAGAGCGCCGCCAGACACTACCTGTGCTGTCTAATGTGCTAATTCAGGTAGTTGAAGACAGTGTTTCACTAACGGGCACTGATCTTGAAGTAGAGCTTATCGGCCAGGTAAGTACTGAGAGTGCAGACGCTGGCGAGATTACAGTGCCGGCGAGAAAGTTGCTTGATATCTGTAAAGAGTTGCCCGACAAGGCAACTGTTGACTTTGAGCTGGTTGAGTCAAGACTCTTGATAAGGTCTGGGCGCTTCAAGTCGAATCTATCGACCCTGCCTGCAGCTGATTTTCCCTCGGTCGACAAGTCGGCTGTTGAAATTACGACCAAGATTGATAGTAAAGCCTTTAAAAAGTTACTCGATAAGACGGCTTTTGCGATGGCTCAGCAAGATGTCCGCTATTTTCTCAATGGCATGTTACTAGAGTTGGGCGACGGTTATATCCGAAGCGTAGCGACAGATGGCCATCGACTAGCTTCAAGCAACCTTAGCCAGGACTCTGGCAACAGCCAAATGAAGCAAGTTATCGTACCAAGGAAGGGTGTGCTTGAGCTACAGCGGTTGTTGGGCGATCTGGAAGGGGATGTTGAGATCAGTTTTGGTGCGAATCATCTTTGCGCACGTTCCGATAATTTTACGATGACAACTAAGTTGGTAGATGGACGCTTCCCAGATTATGACCGCGTGATCCCAAAGAACGGCGATAAGATAGTTTTGGCAGATAAGGTTGAGCTTAAACAGGCGTTAAACAGGACCGCTATTCTCTCCAATGAAAAGTTTCGTGGGATTAGAGTAAATTTGTCTGCTGGTCAGCTAAAATTATCTGCAAATAATCCGGAACAGGAAGAAGCAGAGGAGACTGTTACAGTGGATTACGAGGGCGTCGATTTAGAAGTGGGTTTTAATGTAGGTTACTTACAAGACGTGTTGGGCGTGCTGGATTGCGATAAAGTCAAGATTACTGTTCACGATGCCAATAGCAGTGCATTGCTTGAACACCCGGAAGAAGATGACTCGCTATATGTTGTCATGCCAATGAAACTCTGATCCCGCTTGGATTGTGCTTACCAGGCTTTTAATCACCAATTTAAGAAATATAGTCCAGGCAAGCCTGGCGTTCTCACCTCAACTTAACCTTATCGTCGGCAAAAATGGTAGTGGCAAAACAAGTCTGCTAGAGGCGATTCACTATCTGGCTACCGCCCGTAGCTTTAGAAGTCATCAAATTACGCCACTGGTGACGCATGGCGAGAACGAAACTGTTGTTTTTGGACAAATAGTTGGTGATAGCGGACGTGAGATTAGAGCGGGCGTCAGTCGCAGCCTAGCAGGTAAGCGGGAAATTCGAATAGATGGTGAGCCTATATCAAAAGCGTCAGAGCTTGCCAGATTACTCCCTGTATTGGTTTTGGGTCCAGAAACAGTCGATTTGTTGCTGGGTTCTCCGCAATTAAGACGAAAGTTTCTTAATTGGGGCGTGTTTCACGTGAAACCTACCTTCTCTGATGAATGGGATATCGCCAATAGATGTCTCAAGCAGAGAAATAAATTATTGAAAGGCGGTCATCCGAAGCAAGAGCTTAAGGTCTGGACTGATAAACTGGTGCAAGCAGCCGAGACCATTGACGGGTATAGACAGATATATTTTGACAAATATGTTGTCGAGCTTCAGCAGCTAGTCGGTGAATTGACTGAATTTGGAAGCAAAATCCATTGTGAGTATTCGCGAGGTTGGGACAAAGCAAGTACACTCGCCAGTGTCTTTGAACAATCTTTGGAAGGGGATATCCGAAGAGGGTTTTCCCAGTTTGGCTTTCATAAGGCGGATATTAAGTTAAAGATTAATGGTCAGCCTGTGACCGAGGTATGTTCTCGGGGCGAATTGAAAATGCTCGCTTGGGCGATGGTACTAACTCAGGGTAAAATACAGCAGCAGGTAAATAATCAAAGCGTGCTCTATCTAGTTGATGATCTAGTATCTGAACTCGATCTGGATCACAGAAGGTTGCTTTGCCAAAGCTTACTAAAAATGAAAGCTCAAGTGATGGCAACCGGTATTAATGAAAAAGAGCTAGAAGCTAGTTGGAATGAGTGTCAAGCAGAAGTGTTTCACGTGAAACAAGGCGTACTTAGTGCGTTATCGAGTACGAGGGAGTGAGTGACTAAATGAGCAACGAGAATATTTACGATTCGAGCAGTATCAAGGTTCTAAAAGGGCTAGAGGCTGTCAAAAAACGTCCAGGTATGTATATCGGAGATACTGATGATGGCACCGGACTGCACCATATGGTGCAGGAACTGGTCGATAACTCGATTGATGAGGCCCTTGAGGGTTTTTGTTCGAAAATCACCGTGACTATTCATCCCGATGACTCCGTCACAGTGACTGACGACGGCCGCGGCATACCCACGGAAATACACGAAGAAGGTAAATCTGCAGCAGAAGTGATCATGACAGTTCTTCACGCCGGCGGGAAATTCGATGATAGCAACTATAAAGTGTCAGGCGGTCTGCATGGCGTAGGTGTATCAGTTGTCAACGCCTTGTCTGAAAAGCTTACGCTGACGATATATCGTGACGGTCACATCTGGGAACAGATCTACAGAGACGGCGTGCCAGAAAATGACCTCAGAGTCGTAGGTGATACCGCACAAACCGGCACAAAAGTGAGATTCAGGCCTTCAATAGAAACTTTTACGAATATTGAGTTTCATTATGAAATACTCGCGAAAAAATTGAGGGAACTAGCTTTCCTGAACGCGGGTATTTCCATAGAACTCCTAGATGAGAGAACAGCAAAAACCGAAACTTTTATGTACCAGGGTGGTCTCAGCTCTTTTGTTGAATATCTCAACAAAAATAAATCACCGCTTAACCCAATATTTCATTTCTCTGCTTTAAGGGAAGATGGCATTGGTGTAGAGGTTGCCTTGCAGTGGAATGATTCCTATCAGGAAAACCTGTTTGCTTATACCAACAATATTCCTCAAAGCGACGGCGGGACTCACTTACAGGGTTTCAGAACCGCACTCACACGCTCGCTCAATACATATATAGAAAAAGAAGGTCTTGGCAAGAAAGCACAGACTAATACAACTGGAGATGACGCAAGAGAGGGGCTAACGGCAGTGATATCCGTAAAAGTGCCTGATCCGAAGTTCTCATCTCAGACAAAAGACAAACTCGTATCCTCTGAGGTCAAGACGGCCGTAGAGCAGGAGATGGGAAATAACTTTGCAGATTATTTGTTAGAAAACCCCGTTGAAGCAAAGAGCATTGTGCAGAAAATGATCGATGCAGCGCGGGCACGAGAAGCCGCCCGTAAGGCGCGAGAAATGACGCGCCGCAAGGGAGCGCTCGATATTGCCGGATTACCTGGCAAGCTGGCGGATTGCCAAGAGAAAGATCCAGCGTTGTCTGAAATATATCTTGTAGAGGGTGATTCAGCGGGTGGCTCAGCCAAACAGGGGAGAAACCGCAAGAATCAGGCAATCTTGCCGCTAAAGGGTAAGATTTTAAATGTTGAAAAAGCTCGCTTCGACAAAATGCTCTCATCTGCAGAGATAGGTACATTGATTACGGCGTTGGGTTGCGGTATCGGCCGAACTGAATTTGATCCTGATAAGCTGCGATACCACAGTATCATCATCATGACGGATGCCGATGTCGATGGCGCACATATCAAGACATTACTACTCACTTTTTTCTTTCGTCATATGCCCGAACTGATCGAGCGTGGACACGTAATGATCGCTCAGCCACCGCTATATAAAATGAAACGCGGTAAATCAGAACGTTATATAAAAGACGAAGCGGAACTTGTTGATTACATCTTTGAAGTATCGATGGAAGATGCACGTTTGATACCAGATAGCCAAGATAGGTCGCAGTTGATTGAGCCTGAGGAGTTTCGAAGTCTGGCCCAGAGCTACTACCGAATTCAGGAAAACATCAAGCGACTCGAACGCATCTTTCCCGTCGAAGTCCTCGAGCAATTTGTTTATGCCGACCCGCTGCCTGCAGCACAATTGAATAATCGAGATGTTGTGAGCGCTTGGATTGCTAAATTTCAAGGTCAGATGGATCTACTGAACACGACGGAGACGCAGTATCACTTTGATATCAAGCATGATGCTGAGCGGGACCTGTATTATCCAGAAGTGGAAGTGGTTAACCATGGCGTCTCAAGGGAGTATGTCTTTACGCTCGATTTTTTCCAGTCCAAGGATTACGAAGACTATTTGGTGCTCGGTGAAAAACTGGCGAGCTTAATTGTAGAGCAAGGGATCGTGCAAAAAGGCGATAAAGAAAAGGTAGTGTCCAGTTTTTCAGAAGCACTTCAATGGCTCCAACAAGAAGCGCTTAGAGGGCAAAGTCGTCAACGCTATAAGGGGTTGGGTGAAATGAACCCGGACCAATTATGGGAAACGACCATGGACCCTAAACAACGCTCAATGTTAAGAGTGAATGTCGAAGATGCAATAGCGGCGGATCAACTGTTTACGACATTAATGGGAGATCATGTTGAGCCGAGGAAAGAGTTTATTGTGAGTAACGCACTTGCGGTTGCTAACCTCGACATCTAATTACATAGTAAGTTTAAAATCAGCGTAGTCCGCAAGATCTTGGAAAGTCACGACGTTGCTTTCCAGGGTTTCGCGAGTGCGTTTTCCATTGCCGGTAAGGACCAACACCGGGTTAGCGTGAGCAGCAAGCGCAGCCTCAATGTCTTTGAGTGAATCGCCAACAAAATCAGCTTGATTCAGTGCTTGTCCAGCATGCTCAGCGATCCTCAGTAATAAGCCAGGTTTTGGTTTTCGGCACTCACATTGCTCATCTGGATGATGGGGACAGTAGAATATTTTCTCTATTTTGCCCCCCTTACTTTCAACGAGTACGTTGAGTTTTTGATGCATTAATGTCAAATCTTCTAGGCTAAACTTCTCTTTCGCGAGCCCAGCTTGATTCGTCGCAACGTAAATCGAGAAGCCGGCTTTGTAAAGGCGGACGATCGCTTCGATGCTCCCAGTAATGGGTTGAAATTCATCTGCTGACTTGATGTACAGAGGAGAATCAACGTTGATGACGCCATCACGGTCGAGAATTACGAGGCCACGGTTCGACATTTTTATTCCAAACTATTCACTCACCAATTCCGAATAATCGCTATAGCTGAAGCAAGGAGAAATCAGCGACACTTAGGAACAATTGACGAAGTGATAACAAAGTAGCTAACCTGTTATCTCTCGTCTCAGTATCTTCGCAGTTTACCATCACCAGTTCAAAGTACTGGTCAATGTTCGCTTGTAGTTCTCCCAACAACGCTAATCTACTTGTGAACTCCGGAGTTTCTATGACTTTAGACTGAATTTTTTCAACCTCAGTGTAAAGCTGGTCTTCAATTGGCGCTTCGAAAAGTGCGCGGTTGACACTCGGAAGCGTGCCCGAATCAACATTTTTCAGTATATTGGCGACGCGCTTATTCGCTGCAACCAAGCCCTCTGCCGCTGGTTGTAAAGAAAATTCCTGCAAAGCCAGCAAGTCGGAATGATTTTGAGCTAGTGACACCACGCCTCGTTTGCTGTGTCGAATTGCGTTGAAAAGTGAAGCGTCTATATTCTGGTCCAGATACCAAGTTTCTAGTCTATCCAAAAGATAAGAAGAGACATCATCTGCTTCGAAATTTTTCTGATGCAGTTCCGCTGCATCTTTCACCAGGCTCTTAATGTCAATATCAAAATTGTTCTCGATGCACATCCGTATCACACCGAGCGTCTGGCGACGCAGCGCAAAAGGGTCTCTTGATCCGGTCGGCGGCTGGCCTATGCCGAAGAGCCCGGTAAGCGTATCGAGCTTGTCAGCGATAGATACACAGCATCCGACAACAGACCGAGGCAAGTTACCGCCGGATTGTATTGGAAGGTAGTGATCTGCTATCGACTCACTAACATCGTTAGTTTCACCAGCGTACTGGGCATAGTAACCACCCATCAACCCTTGGAGGTCTGGAAATTCGTTGACCATATCTGTTACTAGGTCTGATTTACAAAGCATTCCGGCTCTGGTTGCGGCTTCAACATTTGCGCCTAGTCTTCCAGCGATCAATCCGGCTAAACTTGAGATGCGTTCGACTTTTTGTTTGTAAGTTCCGAGATCACTCTGGAAAATCACCTGATCTAGTCGGGGTAGCATAGACTCCAGATCTGACTTTTTATCCTGACTAAAGAAAAATGCGGCGTCTGAGAGCCGCGGCGCAATGACACGTTCATTCCCCTTAACTACAGCGTTAGGGTCTTTGCTTTCTATATTCGATACGGTGACAAACCTGGGCAGCAGCTTATTGTTTGCATCGGTGACGTGAAAATATCGCTGATGTTCCTTCATGGCAGATATTAACGCTTCTTCTGGTACCGCGAGAAAACTTGGGTCAAAGTTGCCAGATAGTACAACCGGCCATTCAACCAAAGCGGCTACTTCCTCCAACAGCTTCTCATCTATAACAACGTTAGCTTCTAGCGTTCTTCCTATTTCTCCTATCTGAGTTCTTATCGACTCAACTCGTTCTTCGAAGTCTACGATGACAGAATGGCTTCTGAGGGTAGCTGCGTAACTATCGGCTGTTTTTATGACGACCTGCCCTTCACTCATGAAGCGGTGACCGACAGTCTTATTTCCAGCTTCATGATCTAACAGGTTCATCGGAATGACCTCGTTGCCGTATAACAGGATGAAAGACTGCACCGGTCTTACAAACTCTGACCTAGAACTACCCCAACGCATTCGACGCTCAATGGGTAGGGCTTTAATTGTTTGTTCGATGATCGACGGTATCAAGTCACCTACGGATGCTCCGGTTTTCTCCTCACTAAAATAGAACCAAGTGCCCTTTTCTGACGTTCTTTTTTCTAAATCATCAATATTCTCTACGCCGCAAGATCGGGCGAACCCGAGTAGCGCTTTGCTTGGTTCGTTATTCTCGTCGAGTGCTGCCGCAAGTGCGGGACCCCTGCGTTCAACATTTTGATTCGGTTGGCGATCTGCAAGCTGTTCAACGATGACTGCGAGTCTTCTTGGTGTCGCGAACCCGATAACGTTGCTATGCGAGAGACTCTGCTTTTGCAGCCCCTTTTTGATGCCAGCAACGAGGTTATCCCTCAGGTTCTTAAGATTTTTAGGCGGTAGCTCTTCGGTTCTAACTTCGATTAGCAGATTTTTATTTAACATCTTGCCCCTCCGCTAAAACGGCTCTGCGAATGGCTTCGTCTGCAAGGGGGAAGCCGGCGCGTTCTCGCGACTCGTAATAGGCTTTGGCAACTGCTCTAGCAAGCGTACGCACTCTCAAAATATACCGCTGGCGCTCGGTAACAGAAATAGCATGTCGAGCATCCAATAAATTGAAGACGTGTGATGCCTTCATCACAAATTCATAAGCTGGCAGTGGCAGGCCTACCTCTAATAGTCTGAGTGCCTCGGTTTCATTGAAGTCAAATTGAGAGAACAGCGCTTCGACGTTGGAATGGTCAAAGTTATAACCTGACATCTCTACTTCGTATTGGTGGAAGACGTCGGCATAGGTAACAGTTCGGCTACCATTCTGAGACCAGACTAGCTGGCGAAAGTCTTCTACGCCCTGCAGGTACAAAGCCAACCGCTCAAGTCCATAGGTAATTTCCCCGGTCACGGGATAACATTCTAGCCCCCCAACCTGTTGAAAATAGGTAAATTGAGTGATTTCCATGCCATCCATCCAGACTTCCCAGCCCAAGCCCCACGCGCCAAGGGTAGGCGACTCCCAATTATCCTCAACGAACCTTATATCGTGCACCAGGGGATCTATTCCGAGCATGCGTAATGAATCCAAATACAACTCCTGGATGTTTTCAGGCGACGGCTTCATGACCACTTGGAACTGGTAGTAGTACTGGTATCGATTGGGATTTTCTCCGTATCTGCCGTCGGTTGGTCGACGGCAGGGTTGCACATAGGCAGCATTCCAGTTTTCCGGGCCAAGCGATCTTAGAAAAGTAGCAGGATGAAAAGTGCCAGCCCCTACTTCCATGTCATAGGGTTGCATGATTACGCAACCCTGCTTTGCCCAATACTGTTGCAGGTTGAGAATTAAGTCCTGAAATGTCAACGCGCTCATTTGCCTCGATGCCGGGTTAAAAAAGAGCGCTAGTATACCTGATGCGACGGGAAATTCAGAAAGGGTAAAATAACATCAGTGGACAGACCAATGTTAAACTATCACCGGCGCTTGCTTGTGTCATGGTGGCGTTTTCGTTCAATTGGAGAAACTCGAAAATGATGTGTAAAGATGCTGATCGACGATGACAATAGCAGTTGCGCTGGCCGTTTTTGGCACGTTGATATAGCAATCTTCCGCACTACTTTGTCAACGTAATAGGTTTTTTGAATATGAAGGTTAGATTACAAACGCTAGCAATTTATGGGCTAATGACCTTAATTTCTTGGTTTCCACGTGGTCTAAGTGGCGCCATCGGTAGCTTTATTGGGTATCTGAATCTGAAGTTGGACACCCGCGCTTCTAAAGTCACCCGGACCAACATAGACCTTTGTTTTCCAGAGCTTAGTAATGATGAGAGAGCTCAATTAGTCATCGAAAGCCTAGAGAATACGGGTAAGAACGTCATGGAAACTCCCGCTGCGTGGATGGGTTCCTTCGACAGAATAAGCCAATGGATTACCCGCGTTGAGAACAACGAACTTTTCGAGCAAGCCTATGCTCAGGGTGACGGGGTCATTGTTATTTTGCCTCACCTGGGCAGTTGGGAATTGTTTAATGTTTATTACGCCATGAACCCCATCGGTGAAATGGCGGGCTTATATCAACCGCCGGATAAGCTCTGGTTACAAAGCATCATGGAGGAGATTCGGGGTCGATTTGGTAACGAATTGGTACCCACGACAAGAAAAGGCATTACACGGCTTTATCGGTGTCTTGACGCTGGCGGTTTAGTAACTATTTTGCCGGATCAAGTACCCGAGACGGGTGATTTTGTGCCTTTCTTTGGCGAACCAGCCTTAACGGATCGGCTAATCAGTCGATTACAACGAAAAACAGGTGCGCGTATCGTGTGTTGTTTTTTGAAGCGACTACCGGCGAATAACGGGTTTGCTGTCTGTTTCAGAGAACCTGTGGCGGACGTCTATGCTGAAGATAGTTTGGTCGCAATGGCAGGTGTTAACAAGAGTGTTGAAGCTTGTGTGAGGGAGATACCCGCCCAGTATCAGTGGGAGTACAAGAGGTTTCGTGAGCGTCCATCAGGAAAATTACGAATTTACAATTACGAAGGCAATAGCTGGACGCATCACTAGAGAGTGATTCACTATTTTCTCCAGAACATGGGAGAAAACAACACGAGTAAAGTAAAGATTTCTAGACGTCCAAGCATCATTGCAAAGCAGAGAATCAGCTTTGCGCTGACCTCAATATCTCCATAATGGTATGCGACATCTCCAAGACCTGGTCCCAGATTGTTAATAGTGGCGCCTACTGCTGAGAATGCTGTGATGAAGTCCATACCGGTTGCGACCAACATCAGGTGCATGAATAAAAAGACAATGACGTAGATAGAAAAAAAGCCCCATACTGCCTCAATAATATTACTTGGTACTGGTCGTCGATTGAGTTTAATCGGGAAGATTGCGTTCGGGTGAATCAGCCTGTCAATCTCTCTCAAGCCCTGTTTGCAGATGAGCATGACTCTCATGACTTTCATACCGCCTCCTGTTGAGCCAGCGCAGGCGCCTGCAAATGCGCCGAAGAAAATCAAGTATGGGGCCATACTTGGCCATACAGTAAAGTCCGCAGTCGCAAAGCCTGTTGTTGTAAAAATTGAAACTACTTCAAAGACAGCGTACCTAATAGCATCAGAAGTCTGATAGGTGCCTGTTGTTGCAAGGATGAAAGCAACAATTAGCGATGCAGCAAACAAAATAGAAAGATAGAAACGTACTTCATCATCTTTGAAGTAGTGAAGGACAGAACGCTCTTTGAAAGAGAAAAAATGTAAGCCGAAGTTCAGTCCAGCGAGTACCATGAAGAAAATAGCAACAGCCTCAATTGCGGCAGAGTCAAAATATCCAATACTGGCGTCGTGCGTTGAAAATCCGCCAATGGCAACGGTTGAAAAACTGTGGCAGATGGCGTCAAACCAAGTCATCCCTGCGAGCCAATAAGCGAGTGCACAGAGGACTGTCAGGCCGCAATAGATTGACCAGAGTGCTAATGCTGTTTGTTTGATCCTAGGTGTTAGTTTGCTGTCTTTGACGGGCCCTGGTGTTTCTGCTCGATAAAGCTGCATACCACCGATGCCCAACATGGGTAATATGGCGACGGCAAGTACAATGATGCCCATACCACCAAGCCATTGTAGTTGTTGCCGATAAAACTGTATTGATTCAGGTAATTCATCAATGCCGGTAATAACGGTTGCACCGGTAGTGGTTAAACCAGAGAAAGATTCGAACAGTGCGTCTGGCCAAGAGAGCGCTATTCCTGACGGTTGAACTAGAGGGATAGCGCCAAAGGATCCGAGCGCCATATAGAACATAAATGTAATCAGAAACCCGTCTTTCGTCCTCATTTCCTGCATATTTCGCCTAAACAGCAACCAGAGTACCAGACCAGCACCAAGGGTAACTGCGAAGGTGTCTATAAATATGATGCTCACACCATCTTCAAATAACCAGGAGACAAACGCGGGGGGCAGCATAGTCAGACTGAACATCATCAGTAGTATGCCAAGTATCCGTGCTGCGATTTGAATATGCATGAAGGAACCGGACTAGAAGAAGGTGAATGGGGCCTGGAAAAGTTTTTCTACTTCGGCAATACGTGATCTATCCACTAAAAAGAGAATCAGATGGTCATCCGGCTCAACCACAACATCATCGTGTGCGATTATGACGTCTTTACCTCTAACAATCGCGCCGATGTTTGTACCCTGAGGTAGATCAATTTCTTCGATTGTTCGACCGACTACTTTAGAACTGCGCTTGTCACCATGTGCTATTGCCTCAATTGCTTCAGCCGCGCCGCGTCGCAGCGAATGCACCTTTACAACATCGCCCCTTCTAATATGCGTTAGTATACTGCCAAGTGTTGCTTGTTGTGGCGATATCGCGATATCAATTTCGCTGCCTTCAATAAGGTCAACGTATGCGGGATTATTTATCAGGGTAATGACTTTCTTAGCCCCGAGACTCTTAGCGAGCATAGATGACATGATGTTAGCTTCATCATCACTCGTGACGGCGCAAAAAACATCGGTTTCCTCAATATTTTCTTCTAGTAGAAGGTCCCTATCAGAGGCATTGCCGGCGAGCACAATGGTGCGATCAAGTGACTCAGAAAGCTCGTAACATCGCTGCCGGTTGCTTTCGATAATACGCACGCCGTAACGTCGTTCTGCAGCATGAGCGAGCCCCTGACCTATTTGTCCGCCTCCAGCGATAATGATCCTTTTGGTAGGTTTTTCTGTTTGACGTAGTTCGCTCATGACAGCCTGAATGTCGTTAGCTGCAGCAATAAAAAAGACTTCATCATCAGCCTCAATAATTGTTTTACCTTCTGGAATCAGAGGGCGGTCCTTCCGGAAAATCGCCGCCACACGCGTATCTACCGTTGGCATATGTTGCCTAAGAAACCTTAGTTCTTGGCCGACAAGTGGTCCGCCATAGTGCGCTTTGATACCAACCAATTGGACCTGCCCGGCGGCAAAGTCCATGACTTGAAGTGCACCAGGGTTTTCAATCAGTCTTCTAATGTCATGGGTGACTATCTGTTCTGGATTTACGAGGAAATCTACCGGCATCGCGGTATCACCAAAGATACCTGTGTCCATATAAGTCCGGGATCTTATCCGGGCGATCTTCGTCGGGGTATGAAAAACGGTATGGGCAACCTGACATGCGACCATGTTTACTTCATCACTGCTGGTCACCGCGATGATCATGTCAGTATCCTCTGCCCCAGCCTGTCTTAACACATCAGGATGTGAGCCCATGCCACGAATTGTTCTTATATCAAACTTGTCTTGCAACTCACGAAGTCTGTCTGCATCGTGATCAATGATGGTGATGTCGCTTGCCTCTTTCGTCAGATTTTGGGCAAGATTTCCGCCTACTTCGCCGGCGCCTAGAATCAGAATCTTCATTGGGCCTTCTTCGTCAGGAGTGCGTAGAAAAAACCGTCGTAAGCATCCGTTGTGGGTAATAACTGCCGACCGGTAGGTGTTCGCAAGCCCCAATTTACGTCGTGTTCGGATGCAAGATCGAGGACTGCTGCATTCGGGTGATTCATGCAGAAATCGGAGACTATATTCTCGTTTTCTTCGGGAAGAATAGAGCAGGTTGAGTAGAGCAATTTTCCTCCTACCTTAAGGAGATCCCAAGCTGTGGCTAACAATTTTGACTGGGTTTGCGCAAGTTTAACAATATCCGTATCTCTGCGCAGCAACTTAATATCTGGGTGCCTGCGGATGATACCAGTTGCAGAACAAGGGGCGTCGAGCAGGATTCTGTCAAACAGGTCAGGCGCTCGGTAATCTTCTAAATCAGAGGCAACGACGGTTGCTGTAGCACCTATTCTCTGGAGATTCGAGTCAATCCGGTGCAGTCGAGCAGCATCCTTGTCAATGGCGGTCAACTTTATTTCTGGACAGGCTTGTAACATGTGGCAAGTTTTCCCACCCGGTGCCGCACAGGCATCAAGTACATTTTGCCCAGGTGCTAAATCGAGTAACAGCGCCGCCATTTGAGAGGATTCATCTTGGACACTTGCTTGGCCTGTTTCGAAGTCGGGTATTTCTTCGACGGGCATCGGTTTAGAGAGATAAAAGGCTTGCTCGTAGAGGGCACCCCAATGACCTTCGATCTGGTTTTCACTTAGCTTTTTACTAAAGTCTTCTCTGCTAATGTCGTCATTTATTCTTAGCGTCATTGGTGGCTCGCTGTTGTATGCGGCGAAAATCTCTAACGCCTGCGTTGGCCAAGCGATGGAGATTCTATCGCTTAGCCAGTTCGGCAGGTTGGTCTCGACCTCCGGTGTTGCGCCAACGGGAGCGTTGAACTTCTCGGTTTTGCGGATATAGTTGCGGAGGACACCGTTTACTAAACCCTTAGCCCAGCTTTTATTGAGTGTTGCAGCGCATTGAACAGCAGCATTGACGCTGGTGTATGCAGGCCTTCTTAGGGCGTCAACACTGTAAATGCCGGAAATTAACAATAGAAAAATGTCATTGTGTTTAGCTGGCAGTGGTTTCTTAAGCAGCTGGGCGACGATGCTTCTTAATCTGTAATAGTCACGTAGCACGCCGTAGCAAACCTGTTTTGCCAGAGCAGAATCGCTGTTTGAAAAACAACTATCCAGTGATTTTCCTTCAAATACGACACCGTTTAGCACACGGATGGAGGAGCTATATGTTTGCATTAATTCGCCACTTTGACCGCTCCTAGCATCGTGCCGGGAGAAAACATCTCTTTTCTTGCGTTAAGAAGGTCGGCGGCATCCAGAATACTCCCTTTACCCAGGGGTAGTTGAAGTCTGGTAATTGTGATGCTACCTGTTCCGCATGCGACGACGAGCCCCTGCTTTGTTAAAGAGACGATCGATCCAGGTTTGAATTCGAGCGGTTTATCATCACAGGTTGCTTCCCAAATTTTTACCCGAAGGTCTTTCAGCCAACTAAAGGCAATTGGATCTGGATTGAATCCAAGGATGTTTCGCAGGATTTCATCGCTATCAAGTGACCAATCTATTTCTGCCTCTGATTTATCTATCTTGTTGGCATAGCAGATGCCCGTTTCGCTTTGATGACAAGGTTCGATTTTACCTGTGGCAACTTTGGACAGGACTTGCGGTAGTATCACGGTGCTTATTCTGGCCAGTTTTAATGCGAGAGTGGCGCTCGTATCTGCTTTCGAAATCTCGCATGACTTGCTTGCTAAAATAGGACCGGTATCGAGACCCTTGTTCATTTGAATGATGCAGACGCCACTTTGCGTATCTCCAGTAAGTATTGCTCTTTGGATAGGCGCAGCACCCCGCCATCTGGGTAACATTGAGCCGTGGACATTGATACATCCAAATGGCAGTGTTTCAAGGACAGGTGGCCGAAGTATTTGGCCATAGGCAACGACGACCATTGCTTGCGCATCGTAGTGAGAAATATCATCCACGGTCAATTTATTTGGTTGAATAACCGTCAGACCCTCTTGTAAAGCAAGGACCTTAACTGCGCTTGGAATTGGCTTTTTACCCCGCTTTCCAGGCTTATCCGGTTGCGTGATGACGCCAACAACCTGATGCTCGCTGTCGATCAGACATTTGAGATGCAGCGCGGCAAATTCTGGTGTACCGGCGAATAGGAGTTTCAAGTCAACTACCCTGCTTTTGCAATTTCAGCAGCTTCTTCCGAATCATTTGCCGCTTAGTGGAAGAAAGGTAATCAACAAAAAGTTTCCCCTCTAAATGATCCATCTCATGCTGTATGCAGACCGCGAGCAATTCCTCGGCATCAATAGAGAATGGGTTCCCCTCGCGATCAACGGCTTCGACGGTGATCGCAAGAAATCGATCGACCGGTTCATAAAACCCGGGAATGGAAAGACAACCTTCGTTGGTTTCAATTTCGCCTTCGCGGGCCACAATCTCTGGATTAATTAAAACCAGCGGACTGGACTTGTCCTCGGATACATCGATCACTATCAATCGTTTGTGAACATTGACCTGACTCGCCGCAAGCCCTATCCCAGGAGCAGCGTACATGGTTTCTAGCATATCGTCGGCTAATTGAGCTATTCGGCCGTCTACGTCTTGCACGGCCTTTGCTTTAGTGCGTAATCTGGCATCTGGGAATTCTAAAATATCTAATAACGCCATACCGTTTAGTCATATACCTCTAATGGAAGAGCAACTTGTGCTACTAAGATTACGATTATGTTAAATATTCGACGTTTTTACTTAAATTGCCCCAAGACTTTTCGCTTGTCCTGTTCTAAAAAAAGGACACGGAGTCAAGGATTGGTCGACCGATGATTGTACTCTTTTTAGCGCTGGGATTCGCCCCATGAAACAACTTCTTCTATCCATTTTGGCAGGTCTAATATTTTCGGCTAGCGTGATGAGTGCCGATAATGTGCTAAAAGAAGAGCATCCAGATAAGTACACGGTGCAGGAAGGTGACACGCTCTGGGATATTGCATCGATGTTTCTTGTTGACGCATGGTTGTGGCCGGAAATCTGGCAGGTGAATCCTCAGATTGATAACCCCCACCTTATTTTTCCAGAAGATGTGATCTTTCTGCGATACGTTGAAGGTCGACCCCAATTGGTCCTAGAGAGGGGGAATGCTAGCAGAACGGTGAAAATATCCCCGGCGCAACCTGTTCGACAAGGTGATCGAAATCAGAAGTTAATGCCTCGGGTGCGATCATCCTCCCTTGCGAGCGCAATACCGGCGATACCACTAGATGCCATAGCCAGTCTGTTGACGACAGGAAGAATAGTAGAGGAAGAAACCCTGCCTAACGCACCCTATATTCTCGCTGGGGAATCCGACCGATTGATATTTGGACCGGGGGATATCTTCTATGGACGCGGCATCTGGAAAAGGGGCACAACGGTCTACGGCATAACCAGGCCGGGGGAAGTTTACCGGGATCCGCTTACCAATGAAGTGTTGGGATATGAAGCATTAGAGGTAGGTATTGCCACCCTCGATGAGTTAGGTGATAACGATGTGGCTACGTTTACCATCAACAGCGTCTCCGAGGATGTACGTTTGGGAGACAGGTTATTACCCACTGAAGAGCGTCCGGTGGAATCAACATTTTATCCTTCGGCGCCGCAGCGGTTAGTTGATGGCACGATCATGACCGTGATCGGTGGTGTCAGTCGGGTTGGTCGAAATGATGTTGTTGCCATCAACAAAGGCGCAAACTTTGGCCTCGAAGCCGGGAATGTATTGGCGATTTATAAAAGTGGTGTCGTGGTACGTGATCGTAATCGGCGCGACGAGGTAAAATTGCCGGATAAACGGGCCGGTATTCTCATGGTGTTTAGAAGCTTTGAGAAAATGTCCTACGGCCTTGTGCTCAGTACAGATACCCCCCTCAGTGTAGGTGATCGAGTAAAAAATCCGTAGGACATCGGCTCTAGGTCAATAAGTAAGCGCTTGTTAGAGTAACGGCTATAGTCACAGCTGGAACCGAACGTGCAAGCCGACACCACCCTGCGAAGACTTCACACTTCTTTACTGCTATATCAGTATCCCTTGGTTGCCAGTCAACTTTTGGATATCTGCGGTGACGTTGACCATATTTACGCATATCTTGAGGCCAAAAAAATCTCTGAGGTCAGGTTACCCTCGAAGCTAAAAAAAGTGCTCAAGGTTAATCATCGATCCCGCAACCAAGATCATTTGAACCACATAATAGCGTGGCTGAATCTGCCCGATCGGACATTTATCTGTCTTGATTCAGCGGACTACCCGACACAACTTGCAGAGATTTCTGATCCACCACTGGTGCTGTATGCCCATGGAAACCTCGATTTATTAAAACAACCACAATTAGCAATAGTTGGATCGCGTAATCCTACGCAATACGGTCGAGGCGTCACCAAGCTATTTTCGGAAGAAATAGGCAAGAGTGGAATAGTTGTGACCAGTGGTATGGCAAGGGGCATTGATTCAGCTGCACATCGGGGTACGCTGGGTGTTGGCGGTAGCACCATTGCTGTGCTTGGGACCGGGTGTGACCATGTATACCCGCCTGAAAATGAGACATTGATGCACGAGATCGCCTCCTCTGGCTTGTTGCTTTCGGAATTTCCACCGGGTATCGGGCCGGCACCAACCCACTTTCCGCAACGCAATCGAATCGTAACCGGGATGTCTTGCGGTACCATCGTCGTGGAAGCCAGATTGCGCAGTGGTTCGCTCATCTCGGCTCGTTTGGCGATGGAGCAAGGCCGCGGAGTTTTCGCGGTGCCTGGCTCGGTGCTAAGCAAGCAAAGTGAAGGGTGCCACCATTTGCTGAAAGAAGGTGCCCAGTTAGCGGGTAGCGTGGCGGATGTCATCGAAGAGCTAAGTTTGAGCTATCCCGACTTGAGAGCCCATCAGAATGCGGGCCCAGTGCTTAAGCCGACTAGTCTGAATCAGCGCCAGCGAAATGTGCTTGAAGTTATTGATCTGGAGCCAAGAAGTGTTGATTCAGTTGTGAAACAAACGGGCATGGTAACGGCGGAAGTTCTGCAAACACTGGTTGAGCTTGAATTGGTCGGCTTTGTTAGCTCGGTGGCAGGTTGCTATCAACTTTGTAGCGACTGGTCACGAGACTAAAGGCACTGATGACTAATTGGCGGGTTGTTGCGTCAAGTGTGAGTGAAATTTCGAATAGATGATTGAAACATTTGAAGGGCTGGGGTACCGTGCCGACCCGTCTAATAACCTTTATTTGGAGAGCTTATGGCTGCCCCTTTTGTCTCGATTCTTATGGGCTCTGATTCTGACCTTCCGGTGATGGAGAAAACATGTCAGATACTGAAAAAATTTGATATTCCTTATGAGGTCAGAATCTATTCTGCCCATAGAACACCAGAGGATACCAAGCAGTTTGTCGTAGACGCCGAAGATCGTGGCTGTGCTGTGTTTATTGCCGGCGCAGGACTTTCTGCTGCTTTGCCTGGCGTTGTTGCCGCATACACAACACGCCCGGTGATCGGGGTTCCAATCGATACGGGTCCTCTGCAGGGTGTTGATGCATTGCTTTCCATGGTTCAAATGCCCCCCGGCATTCCAGTGGCGACTGTCGCTATTGGCTCCGTTGGTGCTCGGAACGCCGGCTATCTCGCTGCACAGATGTTAGGCATGATCGATGAGAGTCTTGCCGCGAAGATAAAACAGGAGCGTCTGGATAACGCTCAAGTAATCAGAGATAAAAATGAAGGGCTGTCAATCTGAGCGGAACATTACGCGTATGAGTCATAGAGATTGGCAATACAAACTAGTCGCTACGAAGCTTCATTCCGGATATGTCATTGCTTACCCAACGGAAGGAGTATGGGGCCTTGGATGTCTGCCGGAAAATGAGACTGCGACTATGAAAATACTCGCCCTCAAAAAACGCTCATGGGAAAAAGGGTTAATATTAATAGGCTCTAGCCTGAAACAAATAAAACCCTATATTATGCTAGGAACCGGTGAAGCAGGCGTGTTAGAGAACTCAGCCGACCGAGGCGTGACGTACCTCGTCGAAAAGAGTGAAAGAGTCCCTTTGTGGATTAGTGGCATACACCATAAAGTAGCCGTTAGATTGACAAATCACGCGACTGTAAAAGGAATATGCGAATCTGTAGGTCAACCTATAGTTTCTACGTCAGCAAATATTGCCGGCAGACCAGCAGCTAAAACGCGCATGCAGCTCCTCGGAAGTTTTGGACAACAAATTGATTACATTGTGCCAGGTCAATTAGGTGGCAGGCAGGGAGCGAGTGAGATCGTTGACTTGGCAACTGGCGCGGTGATTCGGCAAGGGGGAACATAGTGAATTTGTTAGCGGTTGTTGGCAATCCGGTTGGGCATAGTCTTTCACCACAAATTCATCAGATGTTTGCTGATGAGACAGGTATGTCTGTCACCTATCAAAAAGTGCAAGCGCCCTTGGATGGCTTTGCAGAAGCATCGGCGAAGTTACTTGATCAGGGCGCAGTGGGCTTTAATATCACTGTCCCTTTTAAATTTGAAGCATGCGATTTAGCCGACACATTATCGCAATATGCCAGCAGGGCGCAGGCGGTAAACACGATCAAGCGTGAGCGTTCGGGGCTTCTCAGCGGCCACAACACCGATGGGCTTGGTCTGGTGCGGGACATGACGGAGAATTTAGCGTGGTCGATTGAAGGAAAGCAAATTCTGGTACTAGGCGCCGGTGGTGCTGTCAGCGGTATTCTTGAACCAATACTTGAACAGGGCCCTTCGAGTATTCATATTGTCAACCGCACTCATGCAAAAGCCGTGGCGCTGGCCGAAAAATATGCTGGTAAAATTCAGGCAGTAAAACCATCTGAGTTATCCGCGAATTATGATCTCGTGATCAGTGGTTCATCGGCAGGCTTGCCCAGCGCTGGTGAGAGTGCGCAAGAAATGCCGATTCCCAAGCAGATTATAGGCGAGCACACATGTTGTTATGACCTGATTTACAGTAAGACCGAGACACCCTTTTTATCTCTCTGCCGGGACCTAGGTGCCAAAGAGCGGGCTGATGGCCTCGGTATGTTAGTTGAACAAGCAGCGTTGGCGTTTGAAATCTGGTTTGGAAAACGTCCGGATTCAGCGTCTGTTATTAATAAACTCCGCGGTGGTCATATGAATGATGAGCCGGAGAATCCGGATTTAACATGAAAAACCCATTACTGGAACAACACGAATTACCTCCCTTTGATGTCATTAAACCTGAGCATATCGTGCCGGCCATTGACCAGATTCTTGCCGACAACAGAGAAGCTGTTAGCCGTCTTCTGAGTGCGGGTGCTATGGGCTACGAAGATCTGGTTGTTGAACTTGAAGCCCTTGATGACGCACTCAACCAAGCTTTCTCACCCGTTTCGCATATGAATTCCGTAGTGAACTCGGCGGAGTTGCGAGATGCTTATAATGCCTGCTTGCCGAAAATTTCGGAGTATGCGACGGAAATGGGACAAAACCCGAGGCTTTATGCCGCTTATCAGGCGATTCAGGCGAGCGAGGAGTTTGGTAAGCTTGATCAGGCACAACGGATGGTCATCGAGCAAGCAATTCGAGACTTCAAGATGTCCGGGGTTAATTTACCGAAGCAAGAACAACAGCGTTTTTCGGAAATCTCGAAACGACTATCAGAGCTCTCCAGCAAGTTCAGCGACAACGTGCTCGATTCAACGATGGCTTGGTCTCGACAGTTTGACGACAGCAGTGAACTTCGGGGGTTACCGGAAACCGCGCTGGAGTTAGCCAGCCAAACGGCAAAGCAAAGAGGCGAAAAAGGCTACGTCTTCACGCTTGAATTTCCAAGTTATTTGCCGGTGATGACCTATTGTGAAAATGAATCCTTCCGCAAAGAAATCTATGAAGCTTATGTAACCCGAGCTTCGGATCAAGGCCCCAATGCCGGAGAGTGGGACAACACTCCAGTGATGCAGGAAATTTTATTGCTGCGAAAGGAGAAGTCCGAGTTACTTGGTTTTAGCAATTATGCCGAACATTCGATCGCAAAAAAAATGGCACAGAGCACTGATCAGGTAATTACGTTTTTGGAAGATCTTGCCTCAAAATCTGTCTCCGTTGCGACGGCGCAGTTTGAAGAGCTCTGTGAGTTTGCCCGACAGCGTTACGGAAAAAGTGAGCTGCAAGCCTGGGATGTTACTTTTTATTCAGAAAAGCTCAAAGAGCAAACGTTTGATATCTCTGAGGAAGCTTTGAGGCCTTATTTCCCAGCGTCTTCTGTGTTGGATGGCATGTATGAAGTCGTGCGTCGTTTATATGACATTGACGTGGTCCCTGCGACTGACGTCGTGACATGGCACGTGGATGTTCAGACGTTCGACATCAAGAAGGATGGTCAGCGCGTTGCCAGATTTTATCTAGATTTGTTCGCACGCCCGAATAAACAAGGTGGCGCCTGGATGGATGAATGTCGAGTGCGAAGAAAGGTCAAAGCAGCGGGTGAAGAGGTTGCTTCCATTCAACTGCCAGTTGCTTATCTGACTTGTAATTTTACCGGGCCGGTTGGAGATGCGCCTGCCCTGTTGACCCACGACCAGGTTGTCACGCTGTTTCATGAATTTGGACATGGCTTGCACCATATGCTGACGAAAGTATCTGCCGCTGGTGTATCGGGAATTAACGGTGTTGCATGGGATGCGGTCGAACTTCCTAGCCAGTTTATGGAGAACTGGTGTTGGCAGAGAGAGGCGCTTGGTTTTATTTCAGGGCACTATGAGTCCGGAGAAGTTTTGCCCGAAGAGATGTTGGCGAAAATGTTGGCGGGGAAAAACTTTCAATCGGCTATGTCGATGGTGAGACAGCTCGAGTTTTCTTTGTTTGACTTTCGACTTCACGCAGAGTTTGACCCGACGGTTCCAAATCAAATACAGGCAGTGCTCGATAGTGTGAGGCGCAAGTTGTCAGTTGTTCCAGCGCCGGAATTCAACCGATTTCAACACGGTTTTGGGCATATCTTTGGCGGTGGATATGCAGCGGGATATTACAGTTATAAATGGGCCGAAGTGCTGTCCGCAGATGCGTTTTCCAGGTTCGAACAGGACGGTATCTTTAATCGGCAAACGGGTGAGCAATTTCTGGTCTCTGTGCTTGAACAGGGTGGTTCAATTGATCCGATGGACATGTTTGTTTCGTTTATGGGTCGCGAACCCCGGGTTGAGGCTTTGTTAAAACAAGATGGCATCGTTGCCTGAGTCTCTGGCAGGTGACGAAGATGTCAACTAGTGCCAGTCGTAGAAGGTTCATCGCGGGTGCAACATGCCCGCAGTGCGGAGAAGTGGATAAAGTGTTCACGCAAACTCGCAGCGTGAGAATTTCTGATTCAGAGGTAGCATCTGAGCAAAGAGAGAGAGGCTGTGTTGCCTGTGATTTTCTTGAAACGATTGAGGAAGTGGTGACGAAAAATGCGCCCTCAGACGTCAAATCAGGTGAGGGAGGAGACTGGTCACCGGTGAAATTACCGGAGTAATAGCAAGTCATTAACATCCCTAAGGGCTGACCTGTTTGACAAGACATAGCCGAGATAGCCTGAGAAGAAATCTAGAGCGCGATCGGCTGCAGGTGAAGTATTCAGATTTTCTTAGCTATCTCCCTGATATTAAAAAGAATATTTGACTGATGCAGTTGAGCACAAATTCAGGGATGATCAGTCGGGCGCCGTCCTAACTTTTATTCCAGAGTGCCAGCGAAGCTATTTTGGCGCAAATTTACTTTTAACATCAGTAATTGGAGGGAGACATTGTTGGTGAGTTTGCGATTTCGTTGCTTGCTTGAAGTCTGCTTTTACAATTGCTTCGTATCAAGTTACTCGAAAGGTTATTCCAATTGCGGGCAAAGAAAGGGTTCGCCTGAGTGAGTTTGCGGAAAGCCTTTAAATTTAAAGTTTTCGAGGTTGAGAATAAAATGAGCGCTGCTATAATTGCCGCTTTTTTTGACTAGGGTCATTTTTTTGCAATCAAGGTTAGTGTTGAATCAATCTTCAGGGCGATTCAGCTGGGAAAAAGAAAGGGTCAAAACAAGCATCGTACCAAAGCCTAAGCTATCGATAGTTTGCGTTAAGGCTAAATCGCATAGATCAGCAAGGTTTCAATCTGACCGCAATCTGCGGTATTCATTGGTGGGTCCCGGTCTGAGTTGGTTTCAATGAAAAGTTGAAGGCATTAAGTAGACTCGACAACAATTGTTTATAAATTATTATTTGAAAAGTGGAGTTCTTCGGATGAAGAAAGCTAAGCAAGGGAATTGGCTAGTTGCTTTGTCAATGCTGCTGTCCAGTAGTTGGGCACATGCGGATTGGACAGTAAATATGCGGGAAGGTGTGACGGCGATCAGTCGTGACGTTTATTCGCTACACATGATCATTTTCTGGGTCTGTGTGGTGATAGGAGTGCTGGTATTCGGGGTGATGATACTTTCGATGTTGATGCATCGTAAGTCGCTGGGTGTTAAACCGGCGGATTTCCACCACAGTACAAAGCTTGAAATTATCTGGACGATCATTCCAGTGGTTATTTTGGTCGTGATGGCGATTCCGTCTACGGCGACCCTTACTGCAATGTACGACGCGAGTGATGCGGATATCGACATTGAGGTGAGAGGCTTGCAATGGAAGTGGCAGTACACCTACCTCAACGATGATCCCGAGAAAGAAGTGAAATTTATTAGTTCCCTCCTTACGCCCTCGGAAGAAATTTACAACGACGCTCGGAAGCGAGAAAACTACTTGCTTGACGTGGATAACGAAGTGGTTATCCCGATAAACAAGAAGATCAGGTTCCTCATCACGTCGCAGGATGTTATCCACGCATGGTGGGTACCGGATTTTGCTGTAAAGAAAGACGCGATACCCGGCTTCGTCCATGAATCATGGGCAATTGTTGAAGAACCAGGCATCTACCGTGGTCAGTGTGCGGAGCTGTGTGGCAAACAGCATGGATTTATGCCAATTGTGGTGCGAGCCGTTGAGCAAGCCGAATATGAGGAATGGTTGGTGGGCAAGCAGGAAGAAGCCAAGGCTGTCTTTGAGACGGTTGGTAAAGAATGGACTCAGGAAGAATTGATGGTGAAAGGTGAAGAAGTGTATACGCGCGTCTGTTCAGTTTGTCATCAGGCGAACGGCCAAGGTTTGCCACCCGCGTTCCCATCGTTGGTGGGTACGGGACTCGCAGTGGGTTCGATGCAAGAACACATCGACATAGTGCTGCACGGAAAAGCCGGTACTGCTATGCAGTCATTTAGTTCTCAGCTGAACGCCGCGGAAATCGCAGCGGTGGTCATTTACGAGCGAAATGCTTGGGGCAACGATATGGGTGACATGATTCAGCCCAGGGAAATAAACGCAATGATGAACGGAGGCCAATAAAATGAGCTCAGTTATCGAAGACCATCATCACGACGATCACCATCATGGGCCTGCCAAGGGCATCATGAGATGGGTCTTTACAACCAATCATAAAGATATCGGCACACTTTACCTCTGGTTTAGTTTCATGATGTTTTTACTCGGGGGCACTTTTGCACTTGTAATACGTGCCGAACTTTTTCAACCCGGATTACAAATCGTAGAGCCTGAGTTTTTCAACCAGATGACTACGATGCACGGACTGATCATGGTATTCGGCGCCGTGATGCCAGCTTTCGTGGGTCTGGCGAACTGGCTCGTTCCCATGATGATTGGCGCGCCGGATATGGCGCTTCCCAGAATGAACAACTATAGCTTCTGGATTCTGCCTTTCGCTTTCACAATGTTAGCGAGCACGCTATTGATGGAAGGTGGTGGACCGAACTTTGGTTGGACTTTCTACGCACCGCTTTCAACTACTTATGCGCCACCGTCGGTGACCTTCTTTATATTTGCGGTTCACCTAATGGGTATATCGTCGATCATGGGTTCAATTAATGTGATTGTTACGATCTTGAACCTGCGCGCGCCAGGCATGACGCTGATGCAAATGCCGTTATTTGTCTGGACCTGGTTGATTACCGCTTATCTGCTGATTGCTGTTATGCCAGTCTTGGCAGGTGTAGTGACGATGATGCTGATGGATATTCACTTCGGTACTGCCTTCTTCAGCGCAGCCGGCGGTGGTGATCCGGTGTTATTCCAGCACGTTTTCTGGTTCTTCGGGCATCCTGAAGTCTATATTATGATTCTGCCAGCATTCGGTGTCGTGTCAGCGATCATTCCGACATTTACGCGTAAAAAATTGTTTGGTTATGCATCAATGGTTTACGCAACGGCTTCAATCGCTTTCTTATCTTTCATCGTGTGGGCGCACCACATGTTCACAGTTGGAATGCCACTCGCGGGTGAGCTTTACTTCATGTATGCGACGATGTTGATTGCAGTGCCAACAGGAGTGAAAGTTTTCAACTGGGTGGCGACGATGTGGCAGGGCGCTATGACTTTTGAGACGCCTATGTTGTTCGCGATAGCCTTCGTAATCTTGTTTACGATTGGTGGTCTCTCTGGTTTGATGTTGGCAATAGCACCCGCTGACTTTCAGTACCATGACACCTACTTTGTTGTCGCGCATTTCCACTACGTGCTAGTGCCAGGGTCCATCTTTTCCATTATGGCAGCAGTCTATTACTGGTTGCCGAAGTGGACAGGTAATATGTACGACGAGACACTCGGTAAGACACATTTTTGGCTATCGTTCGTCGGCGTTAACGTGACGTTCTTCCCGCAGCACTTTATTGGTTTGGCGGGCATGCCAAGACGGATTCCTGATTACGCGTTGCAATTTGCTGATTTCAACATGGTTTCATCAATGGGCGCCTTTCTCTTTGGGTTCTCCCAGCTTTTCTTCATGTTTATTGTCATTAAGTGTATTCGCGGTGGTAAGCCAGCAACTGCACAGGTCTGGGAAGGCGCGCATGGTTTGGAATGGACGGTGCCCTCACCTGCTCCATACCACACCTTCACGACACCTGATGGGATCGATTTAAAAGAAGCACACGGTTAGGAGCCGCGGATGAGCGAATTAGAAACAGCCTCAAAAACCAGCAGCGAGTCTGCTGGTTTCAATCCAAGACGATCTGTCGGCAGGTTGTTAACGGTTGTTGTAGGGATGTTTGCTTTTGGTTTTGCTTTGGTACCTTTATACGATGTGATCTGTGATGTAACAGGTTTGAATGGTAAAACAGGCGATCAATACACTGAGGCCATCAGCCAGTCGGCAGACCCGGATCGGGTCGTTACGATTCAGTTTCTGACGAACAATAATGCTGATATGCCTTGGGAGTTTCGTCCTGAGGTGAGGAGTATCAAAGTTCATCCTGGTGAATTGAACCAAACGACGTTTTACGTTCAAAACCCTGCTAATCGAACCATAATGGCCCAAGCGGTACCCAGCGTAACACCGTTTATTGCGGCGGGTTACTTGCACAAAACGGAGTGTTTCTGTTTTGAGCAGCAAGAATTAGCGGCAAGTGAGTCTATGGACATGCCTCTTAGATTTATCATAGATAGTGAAATACCAGAAGATATCGAAACATTAACTTTATCTTACACTTTGTTCGATATTACGGATCGAACATCAGGACAATTAGCTGTAGTCGATAATTAAGACGCGCTGTTCGCAAGATTTGACGGAGATTTAACATGGCAACTGATGCTACATACGAAACTTATTACGTACCAGCGGATAGCAAATTACCAATTTTCGCTTCCCTCGGAATATTTCTCACGGTCTTCGGATTAGGAAACTGGTTTAATGACCTAACAGCTGGCAATGAGAGCTCGTTGGGCGTCTGGATACTATTTCTGGGCGGTCTGGTCATGGGCGGGACTTTGTTTGTTTGGTTCAGTAAAGTCATAGAAGAGAACCATGCGAAGATGTATAGCCAACAAATGAATCGTTCATTTGTATGGGGAATGAGCTGGTTTATTTTCTCCGAGGTGATGTTTTTCGCGGCATTCTTTGGGGCTTTGTTTTACGTTCGGGTTTTAGCTGTGCCATGGATCGGTGGAGAGGGTGCACGCGGCCCAACGGATATGCTGTGGCCAGACTATGTTCCCGAGTGGCCTTTGATTAATACCCCCGATCCTTCGCTGTTCCCCGGCGCGAAGGAGCCTATGGGCCCTTGGGGGCTGCCGCTGATTAATACGGTGTTACTGGTACTATCCAGTTTTACGGTCAACATCGCACACCACGGGATAAAGGAAAACAATCGAAAGAAGATCGTGACATGGTTGTCAATTACCGTTGCCCTCGGTGTTGCCTTCCTCTTCTGTCAGGCTTACGAGTACTACCATGCCTATGAGGCGTTAGGGTTAACGTTGAATGCCGGAATTTATGGTACGACGTTTTATATGCTAACGGGTTTCCACGGTGCACACGTCACATTAGGGACCTTTATGCTTGCAGTGATGTTGGGTCGAGCAATCAAAGGACACTTCCGTGACGACGACTGTTTTGGTTTCGAAGCGGCGGCTTGGTATTGGCACTTTGTCGATGTGGTATGGATTGGATTGTTTGTGTTTGTTTATATATTCGGTAGTTAAGACAACGCGAGTGTGAATAAGGCTCCTGTTTTGGAGCCTTTTTTTTGATTGCCGTTTTTATCCGAAACTACTGGTACCAGGGAGAAGATACCGCAAGGTCGCCCGACCAAAGACCGTAGGCGACGGCCACCAGCAATAGTCCAGCTAGAGTTACGCGTATTAACAACCAGTTAGCTGTGCGCTTACCAGCCTGTCCCTGATCAACCACTAGCGTATAAAAAGCGCGTCCTAGCGCCAGAATGTTCCCGATAAACAAAAGCACGATAACGACTTTTAACCACATAAATTACTCACCAAAGTTGGGTAGGATTTCGGAAATAGATACGATGTTAACTATTGTACAGATCAAATGATGACAAGAGCTACTGCCAATGATGGTCAATTTTTCCTGAAGCTGGTCTCCGGTATTAGGATGATAGATTGGCGTATGATGGTTTTTTGTGTCGTATTTTTTTGTGTTTTCATTTCGCTGGGCTTCTGGCAATTGGATCGAGCCGCACAAAAGGTCGAGATGCTCTCCGCACTTGACAAAAAAAGAAACCAACCGCCCATCGAGCACGTAAAAGATGTTGTGGAAATGCCTGAGGAAATCGACGGTATACCGGTGCGTTTGAGTGGGGAGTATTTACCCGAACGCGCTATTTTGTTGGATAACGTTGTGTTGGGAGGCAAGGTCGGATTTGATTTACTTGTTTGGTTCAGAGAAGACGAAACGAACCGGCTCTTCCTTGTGAATCGCGGTTTTATTGCTATGGCGAGAACGCGAGCAGAAGTTCCGCAGATACCTTTGATAAAGTCTGAGACAGAGGGCCTAACGGGCCATATTTATGCTCGTCGTTACGATGAAGAGTCGCTGATCGCGCCTGTGTCGATTGGCTTAAAAGATGCTGCTGCTAAGGTAGGGAGCGTCCGCATCACTCAGCGAGCTGCACCTGAATTTCTAGCTGCTGGTGAATCGTCAATCGATGCCGATATTAACGCAGTCTACCCCTACCTTATACGGTTAACGCTCGATGATCCGAATGGCTTACCCAGGAACTGGATATTAGCGAATATCATGCCTGAAAAACACACAGGTTATGCTATTCAGTGGTTCCTGATGGCATTCGCGATTGTTGTCCTTTTTGTCCGGCTTGCACTGAAAAACGAATCAACTAAAAATGAAAAGGGAGACCAAAATGAACGACCTAGCGACTAAGCTAGATCAAGAGCCGGAACAACATTTGACTAAAACTCGAATCAAGTTGTCCGTGATTTTTCTAATGTCCTTAGCGCCCTTTGTGCTTGCTTATATTGTGTTTTTTGTGAAGCCGGAATGGATACCGACAGGCACTACCAACCAAGGTGAGTTGCTTCTGCCACCGATTCAGGCAAGTGAGGTCGGGATTGATCATAAAGCGTTGTTTGAGGGCGATCGTTGGATGCTTCTTATCCCAGCAGGTAGCGAATGTCACCAAGGCTGTGTTGATGCTCTGTATTACACCCGTCAGGTTAAAACGGCGCTGGGCAAAGAGGCTGACCGCATTGAACGCATTGTTGTAAGCGACGCCACAAATATTTCGAGTAAGTTTCAGACGTTACTTCAGCAGGAGCACAAACATGCGAGACTTGTCTTCAATAGTGGTGTTGCGATTAGCGCGCTTGTCGAACCCTTATTAGGTAGAGAACCTGATGGTGCTTACATCCTGCTGATGGATCCGAATGGCAATATTATGATGTTCTATACACTTGATAAGGCTGGTAAACTAATGCTCAAGGACGTAAAACATTTGCTTAAGGCTTCAAATATCGGCTGAAACTTTTTTAGCACAGGGCAAAACTGCTGTGCTCCCACTGAACGTGGCAGCTTGTGCTTCAAATATAGTTAAATGAAGAATTTGATTTAGAATTTCTAAACCACTGAAAAGTAACGAGGATTCTAGTAATATGCGCTCCCTATCTCACAACACGGGGTTTTAAGCAGTGTCAGACTCAGACCCCAACACCTTGCTGGACAATCCATTGAGCCAGACTTCTCCAGGATGGCGTGATTATCTCGAAATGTGCAAGCCACGAGTCGTGTTGCTTATGCTTTTGTGTTCTCTGGTAGGCATGTTTTTGGCCACACCCGGTATGGTGCCTTGGGATATATTGATCTTCGGTAATCTGGGTATTGCGCTGGTAGCGGGTTCTGCTGCCGCCATGAATCACCTGATGGATGTGAGAATCGATACGGTCATGGCGAGAACTCGAAATAGACCAATGGTGCTTGGAAAGGTATCAAATACCCAGGGTGCGATATTTATTGGCGTGACCGGTGTGCTTGGTATGGCGATATTAGCGATCCTTGTTAATCCGCTAACCGCCTGGTTGAATTTGGCTTCCTGGGTGGGTTACGGCATTGTTTATACGGTCTATTTAAAAAGAGCCACGCCTCAGAATATTGTTATTGGGGGAATTTTTGGTGCGGCGCCTCCACTGTTTGGATGGACTGCTGTGACCAACTCTATTGATCCGGGCGGATTACTGCTGGTACTGATTATCTTCGCGTGGACACCACCACATTTCTGGGCACTGGCGATCGATCGTATGGAAGATTACAAAAAAGCCGATATTCCAATGCTGCCTGTAACCCATGGTGAGGCCTATACGAAGCTACATATCCTTCTTTATACAATCATCATGATCATAGTTTCAATCCTTCCATTTTTGATTGGCATGAGCAATATACTTTACTTTATATCAGCGCTCGCACTGGGTGCTGGTTTTCTTTATTGGAGCTTGGTGTTGTATAAGGGCAATAACAGAAAAGCACCGATGGAGACCTTCCGGTATTCAATTCTGTATCTGGGACTGCTATTCCTGGCGCTCTTGCTTGACCACTACATTTTACCAGCCGAACATCTGACCTTGATTTGACTGTTACACCCCACTGAATGGGTAAAACCAGCGCTTGAGCAACGAATAGTGACCAATATATGGATAAGAATGTGAGAAACACACTAATTTGGATTTCTGGATTCATTGCACTCATTCTTGGATTATTCCTTTACAATTTTCTGGCGCCGAAACAGCTCACGGAAATGCAATATCAGGAATTGGGGTATTTCGGTTTTACCGAGAGGCGAGAAATCAGGCCATTCCAACTTGTCGATCAGGATGGTGACTCTGTCGGGCTCTCCTCTTTAAAAGGTCGTTGGTCTTTGCTCTTTTTTGGTTTCACCTACTGCCCTGATATTTGTCCAACGACGTTGGGCGTATTGAATCAGGCGATGAAGAAAATTGAAACGCCACCTAGCGTGATTCTGGTGAGCGTGGATCCGGAGCGGGATACGCCTAGTCTGCTAAAACAGTATTTGGTTAGTTTCAACCCCTCCTTCAAGGGCTATACAGGGGAGTTTGATCAGATTGTCGGTCTAGCGACGAACGTGAATGTAGCCTTTGGTAAGGTACCCGGACCTCAACCAGGAACATATTTGGTTGATCATAGCGCTAGCATTGTCGTGGTGAGCCCAGAAGGTAAGTATGCTGGGTTTATTAAAGCCCCTCATCAGGCTGAAAAAATCGCAACTATCATAAATTCACTGCAGCGTTAGCTGCCCGTTAGGGCAATAGACGAAGAATCTTCAGGAATTCCCGTGGGTCTTTGAGGTAATTCTGTCCTTCACCGGATAGCAGCCTTGTGAGTACAAATCTAGAAGCTGCTGTTCTGCAGAACATGGGTAATAGCCTTGTTTCGTCGTCCGTCAACGAGCGCACATCGCCATACCCTTGTAGCAAAGCCTGTGCTAATTCCTCATTGACGTGGCCACCGGAATCCGTACACCAGACGAGTAACGCGATCGCAACATCCTGAATAAGATAGTCTTCACAGGCGTGGTAGAAGTCGATGACACCGGTAAGCCTGTCTCCTTCGAACATCGTGTTGTCCATAAACAAATCACCATGGATGATACCGCTCGGAAGGTCGAGCGGGTTTTTAAGCGCATCTTTATAATCTTGGAGAGTTGCCTCAAGCATGGCGTGATCGTTTTGATGTAGCTCGCTTTGCTTCGATTGCAACGTTTGTTGCGCCCAATCGGGATGAAAGGGGTTGGCGCGGTGATAGCTTGCGTTGGCCGATGCGGCATGAATATCTGCGACGAGCTTACCAACAGTCCTGCAATGTATTGCTGTAGCGACCGTTGGGTGAGAGCCTGATAATTTTGGGAACAACCACGTGGGTTTTTTGCAAAAGATGGTGCTCGACATGCCGTCAAGGGTTCGGAGCGGGCTCGGAACGGGAAGGTGCTTGTTGCTCAGTTGATCCAGAAGTCTTCCGAAGAAAGATACTTCATTAAAATCCAGTGATTCTGATATTGTCAGAACGTATTCGGTCTCGAAGCCCTCGTTATCAAGGGTAATAAAATAATTGGAATTCTCAATGCCCGCTGTAATCGGGTCGAACGACACTAGCTCGCCGAGATCAAACATCGCAAGATAATGCTCGAGAGAAGTATGACTAAACTGCGTAAATGCTGCCATGGCTAAATATTCTAGTCGTTAATTTGTTTACCACTCAAACAGTACCCACTGAGGGTAAAGTGCCTTGGCGTGATCCAAGCTTTCAAAATGAGGTGAGCCGTCTGCAGGCACCATGTAATAGGGGCGACCCAGTTTTGGTACGACTTTAATCGCAATCAGCACGCCGTTGGAGCGGTACTCATACACGGTTTTGTTTTCGCCGATAACAATTTGAATATCCGGTCCCGTGCTTTCCGTTTCAGGGGAGAGAAAAATTTCATCAGCGACTACCCTAGAAGCAGGAACTGAAGAAAGAGCAAGCGCCAAAATAATGCCTGCAATGATTCTCGCATTGAAGTGGCACGCAGTCAGGTCAATAAGATTTCGCAGAGCCATTGAAAAGATCCTGTCGTTCAAAGTAAGGTTCAAGCAATCAAATTCAACAGTGAATTTTTATGAAAAACTCAGAACCAATGGTGCTGGTCGACGGATCATCCTACCTCTTTCGTGCATTCCATGCACTTCCGAACTTAATGAGTACCAAGGGCGCAAACACCGGTGCGATCAAGGGTGTGGTCGCCATGATCAAGAAATTGGTTCTGGACTATCCCGATAGTGCGATTGTCGTGGTATTTGATGCTAAGGGCGACACGTTTCGTAATGAGTTGTATCCCGAGTACAAAGCTAATCGCGCAAAAATGCCGGATGATCTGAGAGAACAGATCGCGCCGATTCATGAAATCATAAAGGCCCTAGGTTTGCCTCTTATCAGTATCAGCGGTGTCGAAGCTGATGATGTTATCGGGACGATGGCTGTGCAAGCGAAGGCTGCAGATTACGATGTCGTTATTTCTACCGGCGACAAGGATATGGCCCAGTTAGTCAACGAGAACGTGTCGCTTATCAACACCATGACGGGTGTTGAGATGAATATTGATGGCGTTGTAGAGAAATTTGGTGTCAGACCAGATCAGATTATTGACTATCTCGCTTTGGTTGGTGATACGGCAGATAACATTCCTGGTGTACCAAAGTGCGGCCCTAAAACAGCAGTTAAATGGCTTACAGAGTACAGTACGCTAAAGGGTGTGATGGATAACGCCGACGCAGTCAAAGGCAAGGTAGGCGAATACCTGCGCGAGTCACTGGCGCACCTACCTTTGTCCTATGAACTGGCCACGATAAAACTGGACGTTGTGTTAGATGAAGATATCAAAGAGATGCATCCGCGTGCACCTGATAAGGCAGCGCTTAAAACGCTTTACACGGAATATGAGTTCCGCCAATGGAATGAAGAGCTAGCTGATGGAATTGAAGCACCAGCGTCTATTAGCACGGAGGATTCAGAAATCCAGGCTAGTCGCGAATACGATGTGGTTTTTCAAGCTTCCGAGTTTGAGCAGTGGCTCGAAAAACTATCCTCAGCAGAGATGATAACGTTTGATACTGAGACGACCAGTCTGGACTATATGGCCGCTGAGCTTGTCGGGGTGTCTTTTGCCGTTGTCGCCGGTGAGGCTGCATACGTGCCTATTGCTCATAATTACGAGGGAGCACCGACTCAGCTATCTCTTGATACTGTTTTAAGAGGTATTAAACCGATTCTTGAAGATCCCAGCATCAAGAAAATCGGTCAAAACATGAAATACGACATGAGTGTGATGGGTAAATATGGTGTGGAAATCCGGGGATTAGCCTTTGACACAATGCTCGAATCTTACGTGCTGAACTCCGTCGCCTCGCGTCACAATATGGACGACCTCGCCTTGAAGTATCTAGGTCGAACAACAATTCACTTTGAAGACATTGCTGGGAAAGGCGCAAAACAGGTGACCTTCAACCAGATTGATTTGGAAGTCGCGGGTGAGTATGCGGCCGAAGACGCGGATATTACGCTACAGTTGCATCAGACAATTTGGCCCCGATTGTCAGAAAGTGAAAAACTTCGCTCCGTATTTGAGAAAATTGAATTGCCGCTTGTTGGCGTTCTCTCAAGGATTGAGAGAAATGGCGTGCTGCTCGATACCGATCTTCTGGCGAAGCATAGCGAGGCATTGGCAGTGCGAATTGTTGAATTGGAAGAGGAAGCCTACTCGCTGGCAGGTGAGGAGTTTAATCTTGGTTCACCGAAACAGTTGCAACAGATATTTTTTGAAAAATTAAAACTGCCTGTTATCAGAAAAACCCCAAAAGGGCAGCCTTCTACTGCAGAGCCGGTTCTGCAAGAGCTGGCGCACGATTACCCGTTACCGAAGGTGATAATGGAATATCGTGGACTGACCAAACTGAAGTCAACGTATACAGATCAGCTACCCAAACAGGTACATGAGTCTACAGGCAGGGTTCATACTTCCTATCACCAAGCCGTTGCCGCAACCGGTCGGTTGTCTAGTAAAGATCCGAATTTGCAAAACATCCCTATAAGGACAGAAGAAGGCCGTCGGGTTAGAAAAGCGTTTATTGCCGCGCCTGGTTATAAACTGATTGCCGCGGATTACTCCCAGATTGAACTCCGAATCATGGCGCACCTTTCAAAGGACGATGGATTGTTAAAGGCTTTTAAAGATGGACTGGATATTCACAGTGCTACGGCCTCCGAAGTGTTTGGTCATCCCATCGAACAGGTAAAGGATTTCGAGCGAAGGAGTGCCAAGGCGATCAACTTTGGTTTGATCTATGGCATGTCAGCTTTTGGGCTTGCCCGGCAGTTGTCTATTCCTCGCAGCGACGCGCAGGATTACATCGATTTGTATTTCGAGCGCTATCCTGGTGTAAGAGCCTATATGGATAGCGTCAGAGAGCAAGCCGCGGGTGACGGTTACGTTGAAACTATCTTCGGCCGTCGTCTCTACTTGCCTGACATCACTGCAAGCAACTTCCAACGCAGGCAGGGAGCCGAGCGAGCTGCGATAAATGCGCCAATGCAAGGCAGCGCGGCTGATATTATCAAGCTAGCGATGATTGATGTAGATGGCTGGCTGATGGAATCGGGTATTGATGCAAAAATGATCATGCAGGTGCACGATGAACTTGTACTCGAGGTTAGAGAAGACCTAGTACCAAAAGTAATGGCCATCGTGGATGAGAAGATGTCCTCGGCAGCGGAACTCGATGTGCCGCTTGTTGTTGAATCGGGTATGGGGGACAACTGGGAAGTTGCGCATTAGAACTATTGACGCGTCAAGTTTCCATGCCTCCAATGTGCCGCTGATCTGCCCAAAAACAAATTCTTCTTAAAAATTTAACACTTTGTTTGGAACTTTTTGCGTATGCGTTAGTCCCAATACTGTGTTCATAAAATGAAACATGGTTATTCAAAAATCTGGTTTGCAGTTTGATAGCAAGACCTTCGGTAATTTCCCCCAAAATGACCGAAGACACAGGCTCTAGTCACACCCTCCCCAACAGTGACTAGAGCCTTTTTTTTGAGTGATATTTAACCAAATCTCAATTGTCTGCCAAGAAAGTTGTCCTAACGATAATACTCTGCCTTAAGTGGGTAACCATTATTCGGTCAAAACAGATTGTTCAGCGAAAAAAAGCAGTTTTTGTTGGAACTTTTTTTGAAAGGATCAGTCTGATTTGTACGTGTAGACGTGTACAAAGTTGGTTTCCCACGCAGGTGGTTTTTTCGACGGTAATAACTTCGGTAGTTTCCCCCCAAAGCACCGAAGATGAAGGCTCTGGTCACATACTCCCCCAACAGTGACCAGAGCTTTTTTGTCATAGTCTGTGAACGGATAGAATCCTGTCAGCATTCTTCTGATATTCGGCAAGGTTATTCGTCTGCTAGCACAAAAAATTTGTCTACATGTTGACCAGATCAGCCAGCCAGATTCGGAGTTGTATTAGAAACTGATCCTTACCAATCGCATGGGTAGAGGAAAACAGTTGGACAGAAACATTATCAGGAAGTTGTTTTTTGACAGCAAACAACGCTTTTGACTGCGCTCCGCGTTTGAGTTTGTCGCACTTGGTCAGAAGAATATGCAGTGGCACTTGGCTGTTGAGTGACCACTCAATCATGGTTTTATCAAACTCTTTCAGGGGATGCCGGATATCCATCATCAGCACTAATCCACATAACGCTGCTCGTTTTTGTAGGTACTGGTCGATGTTTCGGTGCCAGTCCTTTTTCACCGCAGAGGGTACCTTTGCATAACCATATCCGGGTAAATCAACCATTCTGAATTCGTCAGATATTGAAAAAAAGTTAATAAGCTGAGTTCGGCCGGGTGTTTTACTGGTTCTGGCTAGTTTCTTGTTGCTGGTGAGATAGTTGATTGCGCTGGATTTTCCCGCATTTGATCGACCACAAAAAGCGATTTCGAGTTTGCCATCAACAGGGCATTGAGCAAGTGTTGCTGCACTCGTCTCGAATGTAGCATTCTCCAGCTTAAGATGTGGATTTGAAACGCTCATGCTGTTCCTTTTTTTGGTATCGATTAGTCGATGTAGATCTAATACTACTATGCAACCTTGCTCACTTGTCCGGTTTTGAGACATCGAACGAGATTTACTGCAGATCATGTTGATCTTGGCTGAAAAATGTATTTTGGGCTTGCGGGCCACGTGCTGTATAATGCGCCAGCTATTTTACACAGCATTGTATAGATTTGTTTTTAGGAAACCTCATGTTGAGAATATTATTAGGAATTATGGTGTTGCTCGGTTCTTCGGGTCTGCTTGCTGACGGAAACGCCGCAAACGGGCAGGATTTGGTGATGGTATGCGGGGCATGCCATGGTCAAGACGGCAATAGTCCGGCGGGAGCCTTTCCGAGCCTCGCGGGTCAGGGTGAAAAATACCTCTATAAGCAGATGGTAGACATCAAGGATGGTCGTCGTTCCGCTATTACCATGACAGGATTGCTGGACGGGTATTCGGACCAGCAAATTATGGATATTGCAGCCTACTATGCGTCACAGCAGACGAAGGTTGGAGCTGCCAGCGCAGATCTTGTTGCGTTAGGCGAAAAGGTATACCGAGCCGGCGTTGCTAGAAAGAATATCGCCGCCTGCACAGCCTGTCATTCTCCGAATGGTGGTGGCAATCGGGCAGCAGCCTTCCCTGCGCTCTCAGGACAGTGGCCGGAATACACAAGCGCTCAGCTGAAGGCGTTCAGAAGCGGAGAGCGAAACAACGACGGTGAGAGCCGTATGATGAGACTAACCGCAATGGATCTGAGCGATAAGGAGATAGAGGCCGTATCGAGTTACCTATACGGGCTGAAATAATATCGCCGTCCTGTTGCCAACAGACAATATTTGTTGAGATTCAAATAAACGAAAAAGGGGCGGTTGAGCCCCTTTTTTGATGCACTCACAGGATGCACCGCCAAGAATTCTGAACGAATCCTGAAGTTGACGTGTTGATTGGACTAGCTCAATTACAACTTCAACCTGTACACTCCCCTCTTAGAAAATCGAATTGGAAGAAGAGATGATCAATATCAAAGCACCTGTTAAGCCACTGATCTTTTTATGGGCAGCTTGTCTGAGTATGCTGGCGCATGCGGAATCGTCCGGCGAGACGATTAAGTATGAAGAAGGTACGCACTATGTCGAGTTACCTGTCCCCATTAAGACTCGCAACCCTGGCAAAGTCGAAGTGACGGAGTTTTTCTCCTACGGGTGTAATCACTGTTATGCATTTGATCCGTTATTAAAAGTTTGGGAATCTCAGCTAGCGGATGATGTTGAGTTTAACCGATCCCCGGCGATCTGGAACAAAGCCTACCAGCTGCTGGCGCAAACCTACTACACCGCTCAGGCGTTGAAAGTCGGAGAGAAAATTCATGCGCCACTTTTCGCTGCGATTCATCGTGAGCGGCGAAGACTCAATGATCCTAAATTAATCGCGGAATTTTTCGGTGAATATGGTGTGGATCCCGAGGATTTTGCCCGAACTTTTAGCTCCTTTGGTGTGCGAGCAAGCACGCAACAGGCTGAAGCGCGAGGTCGAGCCTATCGTTCGAGCGGTGTGCCGGCGCTAATCGTTAACGGCAAGTATCGGATTGAAGGCAGTATGGCTGGCGGCAACACTGAGATGATACGTGTGGCAAATTTTCTGATAGAAAAAGAACGCAAGCTAATCTCTTCAGAGTCCTGATTCGCAGCCAAGGAAGGTGAGCGAAGTGGTCACGCTCAAAGAAATCTGGAGTGAAGATGAGAAAGTACTCGGGTGTGCCAGATCTGACATTCTCTCCAAACTGCCTCGCCGACTCAGCCATTCAATCCTGAAATGGGCAGAGATCAGCCCGCATGCGCCTGCTGTTGTGGGAAATGCTACGACGCTGACTTATGCGGCACTGCAACAGGCGGTCACTGAATCCATTGAATTTCTCAAAAGCAAGGGTGTCAGGCCTGGCGACAGAGTGATGCTGGTGGCTGAAAATGGCATAGCACTCATGTGCTTGTTTGTGGCGCTGAGTGAAATGGATGCGATCGCTGCTGTAATCAATGCGCGATTAAGCGAACGAGAACTTGGTTTGATTCAGCAAGACTGTGATCCCAGGATTGTCGTATTTACTACGGATGATTCAACGGACGCGCAAGCCCACGGAAAACGTCTCGGAGCATTGGCTGATCAGTTGTCATTCGCGAAGGTCGCAACATCAACCGAATTTGAGGCTTCGCCTGAGACGGTTCATGCTGACCCAGCGGAACAGGTTTTAGCAATGATCTACACGACCGGGACAACCGGCAGTCCGAAGGGCGTGATGTTGACCCACCAAAATCTATCCTTCGTCGCCTTTATTTCGGGGCAGCTACGCGGCATTTCTCCCGGAGATGCTGTTTATGGTGTATTGCCGATGTCCCACGCTTTTGGCCTTTCTGCCGTGTGTTCTGCAGTACTGTTTGGTGGTGGTTGCATTCACCTTGTATCTAGATTTGATGCTGGAAAAGCCATTCGGACCATCGCGGAGAAAAATCTTGTAGGGTTTCTGGGCGTTCCGACCATGTTTGCGCTCATGCTGGAAAAGCTCAAAGATTTGCCGGATTGGCAGGCTGGAAAATTAAGGTTTATGTATTCCGGTGGTTCACCTCTGGACCCTGACCTCAAATTACGGGTTGAACAGCAATTTGGTCTTCCGATGCATAATGGTTATGGTCTGACCGAGACTGGCCCCACAATTAGTCAGACCAGACTCTATCTCCCATTAGACAATTGTTCTGTGGGTTATCCATTGCCGGGAGTAGAAACAAAAGTTGTCAGTGATACCGGCGAAGTGCTGCCAGCAAACGAAGTTGGCGAGCTTTGGGTCAAGGGGCCGAACATTATGAAGGGATATTTCAGGAAACCAGAACAGACCGCTGAGGTGTTGATTGACGATTGGTTTAATACGGGAGATCTCGTCTCTAAAGACGACACAGGCGCTATTCATATAGCGGGTCGTACCAAGGAACTTATCATTCGATCCGGTTTTAACGTTTACCCTCCTGAAGTTGAAGCGGTGCTCTCAAGTCATCCCGACGTCAGCCTCTGCGCGGTGCTTGGCGAAATTGTCGATGGCGATGAAATGATTGTTGCTTATGTCCAACTGGTGGCAGGAAGGGCCTTAAAGCCAGCGGTGCTGATCGATTACGCGCGGCGCACACTGTCTGGGTACAAGATTCCTGGGCGCATTGAGATTCTGGATCAGCTACCCACTGCCCCTTCGGGAAAGATACTAAAACACCAACTTAAATCGATTTAGAAAACTTATGCCGGTGAGATTTGCTCAGAAAGCGACTCGGCATGAAATTCTTCTCTGGATTCATCGACTCGGCGCTTCAGATCTTTTCCAGGCTTAAAGTGCGGGACAAATTTTCCAGGCTTGAATATGCCAATTTCTCCGGTTTTTGGATTTCGGACCGTACGTGGTTTCCGGTAATGATTAGAAAAGGTCCCAAATCCTCGTATCTCTATCCTTTCACCTGTTGCCAATGAATCAGACATGATTTCAATAATGCTATGAACCGCGAGATCGACGTCTCTGCTGGTGAGTTGATCAAGCCGTTCAGTCATCTTTTTAATAAGTTCGGATTTGTTCATAGATAGAGCCAGCGTCCAACCGAAGATTATTGAGCCGTTTAGTCAGAACACATGATACAAAATTATGCACTATAATCAATAGTTTATAGACAAACACTAAAGTATTTGATTAATAAAACCACAATTAGCGGTGAGACCAGCGCTTAATCGGAGTGATGAACTCGACATATCTCGGCACGACGGCGTTGAATCCACGTGTTTATTTGACTAAAATTCGCCATGGCGATTTATGAATGTCCAAAATTTTCTTGTTTTGAGAGATATTCCTCCTCTATTCGCTTGCCGCTCGTCCGTGCACGAGCGGGAAGTCAAATAACCCCGTTTTTATTGATCCCGGATCGTATGTCTGAGTATTCGGAACGACAGGCTATTTGTTATCTATTGAACCATACCCGACTGACAGGAGCCTGACATGGCGACCATATTAAATGACATTTCTCGTACTTTTTCTGAATATCTGCTGATTCCTCGACTCACGAGAAAAGGCCAAGTGGCGGATAAAATAGGTCTCGGGTCGCCATTATCAGCCGTCGAAAAGGGTCAAGAACCTCGCTTCTCGATCAACGTGCCGGTGGTATCAGCCTGTATGCAAGCGGTGTCGGGTACGAAATTGTGTGTTGCGTTAGCACGTCAGGGTGGGCTCGGGTTTGTTTTTTGCTCTCAGCCTATCGAGGCGCAGGCTGAGATTGTCCATCAGGTAAAAGCACACAAAGCAGGGTTTGTGCAAAGTGACTCAAACGTCACCGCTCAGGCGACATTGTCTGAAGTCGTCGAGTTGATGAAGCAAACCGGTCATTCCACGATACCGGTCACCGCTGACGGATCAGCTATCGGGAAGTTTGAAGGCATTATTACAGACAAGGACTTTTGGGAGTTTGAGGATGACTTGGATGGTCTCGTAAGAGACCACATGACGCCCCTGGCTAGCGTGATTCACGGCCTCGATGGTATCAGTTTGAGGGAAGCCAATTCGCTGCTACATAAACACAAAAAAGACTGTTTACCTATTCTTGATCCTCAGGGCAACCTTACCTCTCTGGTGTTCAAAAAAGACTATGAGGATCATAGACTTCATCCTCTTGAATTGCTGGATGACACAAAAAGGTTGTGTGTTGGTGCTGCGATTAATACTCATGATTACCAGGAACGCGTGCCTGCATTGCTGGCAGCAGGCGCCGACGCTTTTTGCTTTGACTCATCTGACGGTTTCAGTGAGTTTCAGAGAGATGGCATTGATTGGATAAGAGAGAAGTTTGGTAATCAAATTGTTATCGGTGGAGGAAATGTCGTTTCCGCTGAAGGCTTTGACTATTTGGTTGCTGACGGCGAGCATGGAAACAGGGGTGTCGATTTTATCAAAGTAGGTATTGGTGGCGGCTCAATATGCATTACCAGAGAGCAAAAGGGCGTTGGCAGAGGGCAGGCTTCGGCTTTGCAGGAAGTATCCGCTCGTCGTGATGCATTTTATGAGGAAACCGGTCGATACATTCCCATTTGCTCCGATGGCGGCTTGGCGAGTGATACTCAGATTGTACTGGCACTTGCCATGGGTGCTGACTTTGTCATGATGGGTCGATATTTTGCGATGACAGAGGAAAGCCCAAGCCCCAAGACGACAATTAACGGGCAGATGTATAAGCCCTACTGGGGTGAAGGGACTCGTCGCGCACAGAATTGGCAACGGTATAGCGAAGGCATGGACACCAGAAAAATGGTCTTTGAAGAAGGTGTGGACGCTTATGTCCCCTTGGTTGGACCGCTCGGTGAGGTGCTAGAGGCTACGCTATATAAATTAAAAAGTACGATGATCAATATTGGCGCTGAAAGCTTGTCTGAATTTAGAGACAGGGCGATTTTGACGTTAGTTTCAGAGCAGTCCGTTGTGGAAGGTGGTACATCTAATGTTTTCCAGTTTAGTCCCAACCGGGAGCTGGATAACGGCGGTTGGGGTAATCCAGGCTAGTGTTTATGCGTATATACTGATGTATAATTGTTGCGGTTGGTTTTTGAGGTGTTTGACGAACATGTTAGAAATCAAATTTGATGAGTCATTCAGGAAGAAATAGTTGTGAAAAGTTTAAAGTTGATGTGGTGTGTTTGCCTTGCTGTACTGTGCATGGTTCAGACGACTTTCGCAGGGACGACGGAAGATGAAATTTCGAGCCGACTTGAGCGTGTTGGTTCAGTCTGTGTCGAGGGCGAAGATTGCGGTAGTGTAGTCATGACGACGAGCGTTGCTGCTGTTGCCGGGGCTGATAGCCCAGCAGATACCTATTCAAAATCTTGTGCTACATGCCATGCAATTGGTCTTGCCGGCGCGCCTAAACTGGGCGACGTAGCTGCATGGGAGCCACGTATCGCCAAGGGTATGGAGACTCTTTACGATAGCGGTATCAATGGTCTTGCCCCGGGTATGCCTGCAAGAGGCATGTGCTTCACTTGTTCCGATGATGAACTGAACGCTGTCGTTGACTACATGGTGGCGGAATCCAGGTAAACAAAAGCGCTCCAAGAAAACCTATTTAACGTTGGACCCTATATCCCAGCGCTTCCGTAAGGTGAGCGCTGGACACGTCGGAAAGCTCAGCAAGATCAGCGATGGTCCTCGCCACCTTTAGTACTCTGAAATAGCCTCTAGCAGAAAGCCCCATACGGTCTATCGCGGCAACTAAGAACTGCCGACTTGATGGTGCTAGACGGCACTCAGCCTCCACCTCCTTGCCTTCGAGTTGCGCATTTACCTTACCAGCGCGTTCAATCATCCGATGTTGACTCACAGCAATACGCTGGATCACCTCGTTGTCTTTGTCGGCCTCTTGATGACGTGACGCCATTAACTCGTTTACTGGAATCGCGGGCACATTCACGTGCAGATCAATTCGGTCTAGCAGCGGACCGGAAACTTTGGACCGGTACTTCTGGATCGTCATCGGCGCACATTTACATTCGCGATCATCATCGCCGAAGAAACCGCAAGGGCAGGGATTCATTGCTGCAATCAGCTGAAAAGCGGCAGGATACTCGACCTGATGATGTGCTCTGCTAATGATGATCTTGCCTGATTCGAGAGGCTCTCTTAACACCTCCAGCGCTTGCCTAGGAAACTCCGGTAATTCGTCCAGAAAAAGTACCCCCCGGTGTGCCAATGAAATTTCCCCCGGCTTAGGTGGGTTACCCCCGCCAACCAGAGCGACTGCTGAAGCAGTATGGTGAGGTGCCCGAAATGGGCGAACACCCCAATTTTCCGCGCCAACTGAGGTTGCTACACTGAATTGACTGGAAACGGATTGAACCGCAGCCACTTCTAACTGTTCTCTCTGGGACAGAGGTGGTAGCAACTCGATGAGGCGTGATGCAAGCATCGTTTTACCGGTGCCTGGTGGACCCGACATTAAAAGGTTGTGTCCCCCTGCTGCTGCAATAATTAGCGCCCGTTTCGCTAATTCTTGACCGGAAACATCCGACAATCTGCGGCCAGAAGTTCCAATCGGGTTTAGTTGTTGTTTTTTCACCGGTGGAAGTGAAGTGGTGCCATGTAAATGGTTCACAACATCCAGCAAAGAACGCGCTGCGAACGCACTGACCTGGTCAACTAACGCGGCCTCTGTTTCGTTAGCGAGCGGTACGATCAGTTGATTATTATTCTCTTTGCACCTGACCGCTGCCGGCAGCACGCCCTTTACCGCTCTTAGTTCCCCATCAAGGGCGAGCTCTCCCAGAAATACAACATTGCGAATACCTAACAGAGGGATATCACCGTTTGCGGCAAGAATGCATAGGGCAATGGCGAGATCGTAGCGGCCGCCCTGTTTTGGCAGGTCCGCAGGAGCGAGATTCACCGTCACCCTTCTTTGAGGCGTTCTAAAACCGGCATTGACAATAGCAGCCTTGACGCGATCTTTTGCCTCTTTAACCGCTGCCTCTGGCAGACCAATAATCTGAATTTGTGGTAAACCCTGTGATATATCGACTTCGACGGTAATGATCGGGGCTTCAATGCCAACTTCAGCGCGTGAATAAGTGAAGGCAAATGGCATGATCTGGGTCCTCATTGAGCGTTTTGCTGGCAAGATTTGTTTGTAACAAGCAAGTTGCTTTATTGTATGCGGGCGTTCCGGGGGTTTATGTGGGCAATCACCCTGGTTGTTTGTGAGAGGTAAGGGATAGCCGAGCTGTCAATTGCTTGGCTCGATAGCTAAGCCGGCAAGTTTTTGACGGTAAATTGCGTTGGCGCATGGTAATGGGAAGGCAGATTAGATACATTTCTAAATAAATAAGGAAGCCATTGTAATTGAAGCCTTCGCACTTGGCGGCTCCTCTGGTTTCTACTCAAGGGAGTTAACATGAAGTTAGTCACAGCAATCATCAAGCCATTTAAACTCGATGATGTGAGAGAGGCACTGGCTGAAATATCCGTACAAGGTATGACAGTGACGGAAGTGAAAGGCTTTGGACGTCAGAAAGGGCATACCGAACTTTATCGAGGTGCAGAGTACGTGGTTGATTTTCTCCCGAAGGTGAAAATTGAGGTGGCCATTGCCGATGATGCATTGGAACGCGTAATAGAAGCGATCACTTCAGCCGCGAATACCGGTAAGGTTGGAGATGGAAAAATCTTTGTTTCCCACCTGGAAGATATTATCCGAATCCGGACGGGTGAGACCGGAGGCGATGCTGTTTAGCCGCCGTTGACCGGACTTTGCACTTTTTGTCACTTGAACGACAACGACGATAGTGATCGTGTCTCCAGGAAATTGTGAGTTTAACAACGAATGAGGCACCGGAGACAATATTCGTTGATTGATGAGGAGTCCGCTGCCAAACGGTAAGCAGGAAACGAGCCTGGGGATTAGCTGGAAGGAGATATTAAAGACGTGCTCACGGCGGTTGAAAGCGTCGAGAAAACTCACCCAGATCTGACGCTTAATCCATTCACTAAATCTGAATTTAATTTTTGTGACGGATCCAGCAAGATTCCCATCTTTTCCGTGCAAAACCCTATTCATCCGACGGATTCCCCGCCGGAATTTCTCATCCGGGTGGGTACTAACATATAATTCGCGTTTTCCGCTGTGCAATTCAGCTCAGCCGTCAAAATCCGTTGTCTATAAGGAAAGCTGAAATCAAATGAGATATAAAAGCACCCGAGGTCAGGTTTCAGATTTAAGTTTTACCGAAGCTGTTCTCATGGGGTTGGCCTCTGATGGCGGTTTGCTGCTACCAGAGTCGGTTCCTGATGTATCTGAACACCTCGAAGCATGGCAATCTTTGAGCTATTCCGAGTTGGCTAAAAATATTATGGGTTTGTACATCGGTGATATCGCCGCAGCTGAACTCGGCGGGATCATTGATAAAAGCTATTCAACTTTCACCAATGAAAAAGTCACTCCGCTGAACAGGTTAGGTGAAACCTATATTTTAGAATTGTTTCATGGACCGACGTTGGCCTTTAAAGATGTTGCGTTGCAGTTTCTTGGTAATGTTTTTGAACATATTCTTAAGGAGACAAAAGGTGAACTGAATATTGTCGGTGCTACCAGCGGTGACACAGGTAGTGCAGCAATTGCCGGCGTCCGTGGAAAAGACAATATCAATATTTTCATCATGTTTCCCGAAGGCAAGACAAGCGAGTTGCAGGAATTGCAGATGACCTCTGTGCTTGACGCTAATGTTCATAATTTAGCCGTTGATGGCAGCTTTGATGATTGTCAGGCTCTGCTGAAGTCAGTTTTCTCTGACCTTCCTTTTAAGGCGCAATACCAGTTGGGCGCCGTGAACTCCGTCAATTGGGCGAGAATACTGGCGCAAATCGTCTATTTTTTCTCTGCCTATTTTCAATTGAAGGAAGAACAACCGCAGACGCACAAAGTCGATTTTTGCGTACCAACGGGGAACTTCGGAGACATCTTTGCCGGTTATTTGGCTCGTAAGATGGGACTACCGATTGATCGTCTTATTCTAGCGACTAATGCCAACGACATACTGGCTAGATTTTTTAAGACTGGGAGGTATGAGCGAGAAGAAGTAAATTTCACCCATAGTCCAGCGATGGATATACAGGTTTCAAGTAATTTCGAACGCTATTTGTACTACGCCCTTGAAGGCTCGAGTGCGAAGGTAAATGAGTTTATGGAATCCTTTGCGAACACAGGTGCGGCATCTATTGAATTTAACACCCCATCATTTGATCAAACATTTGCCGCGGGCTCGGCCACAAACGAGCAAACGCTTGCTGCGATCCAAGAAATTTACGAGGTTCATGGTTATATTACCGACCCACACACGGCGGTAGGATTGCATGTAGGTAAAACGCTCCGGCGTACAGAGGTGCCGATAATTCATCTTTCAACGGCGCACCCTGCCAAATTTGATGCAGCTATAAAATTGGCGTTACCTGAGGTTCATCCGGTACACCCCACGCTGGAAGCGCTGAAGGGCGCTAAAACTAGAAAGAGTAAACTCGAGGTTGATGAAGACGCACTTAAGCATTTTATCAAAAAGCAGCGCGCTCCCGAGTGATAACTGCTCAAGAATTATTTTTCTAGTCTTGCAAGGGCGGCCGGTAGTTCGTCAATAAGATCGATTACTTGGTCTGCCTGTGTTGCCCCTGGGTCAGGCTTTGTCGCTGATTTTAGCCAAACTGTGTGCAAGCCTGCTTGATTGGCTGCATCAACATCGAGTACCGGATCATCTCCCACGTAGACCATTTGCGAGGGTTCTATATTGTTATGTTGCAGCGCTGCGTGAAACAGATCGTGCGCGGGTTTCGGTGCTCCAACCTGCTCCGCGGAGAATGCAAAAGAAAAATAGGTATCGAGACCGATACGTTTGATATCAGCATTCCCGTTAGTAAGGGCGCCTAATATGTAACGGGTCGAGAGATGCTCGAGGGTAGCAAGGCTGCCTTCGAAAAACTTTACCTGATTGCGCGCTACTAGGAATACCTCAACTGCCTGATGCGACAACTCCGTTGCCTCCGAAGGACTAACATCGCTGAGTTCAAGAGCATGTTCAATTATTCGCCGGCGTAATTCGGTAATTTTCGTCTTAAGTTCAGGTTCCCGATCAGTCAAGGCGTGTCTTAGTTCACGCATTGACTCAGCGGTATAACTGAGTTGCGGTACCGTTACCTTGAGCCACTCATTGAGCTTTTTCTCTGCCCTTAAAATAGTTGGTTTTGTCGCCCAAAGCGTATCATCAAGGTCAAACCCGATAACCTTAATCATTCGCACCACCAGAGTCGTTAGATGTTTTTGACTTAGCGTGTGCTCGCGGGTGCGCTTTGTCGTAGACATCCGCAAGGTGTTGAAAATTCAGATGGGTGTAGATCTGGGTTGTTGAAATGTCAGCGTGACCGAGTAACTCCTGCACGGCTCTCAAATCGCCGCTCGACTCGAGCATGTGACTTGCGAAAGAATGTCTGAGCATATGTGGGTGAATATTGCCGGGAATACCTTGCCGCGATGTCCAGTAGCGTATTCTTGCCTGCACATTTCTCGTGCTGATGCGGTTTCCGCGCTCACTAAGAAACAGCGCGCTCCGATCTATCACTTGCGCTTTCTTGCCGGGAAGATCTTCTCTGATTTTTAACCAGTTCAGGATTGCCTGTGTCGCTTTTTTACCTACGGGCAAAAGTCGCTGTTTATTGCCTTTGCCCGTGACAAGCACAGACCCATCGGCAGGATTAATGTTATGCAAATCTATTCCAACGAGTTCAGACAGTCTTAATCCAGAAGAATAAAAAAGTTCAAGTATGGCGCTGTCTCTGATTGCATGCCACTTAGAAGTTTTGACATTCAGTAGCTGATTAACCTGATCTGTATCGAGTGTTTTCGGCAGTCGCTTGCCGGATTTTGGTGTAGACACAGCAAGCACCGGATTCGCCCGGGTTAATCCTTCCTTGATGAGGAAGTTATAAAAGGTCCTAAATGTTGATAGTCGGCGCTGCTGGCTTGTTCCAGAGATACCAGTCTGGTGCGCTAAAGCCACGTAACGCCGCAGGTCGTGTGATTGAAGCGCTTGCCAGGAAGAGATTTTGTTTTCTTGACAAAACTCGATAAGTCGAGCCAGGTCCGCTTGGTAACTTTTTATTGTGTGGTTCGAAAGCTGGCGCACAGTCTTTAGATGGACCAGAAATTTATCCGCAAGAGATTCCAACGAGTCTGCCTCGAAAACGGTCATTGTGAATCACTCTTCAAGGCGCTTTGCTGGCGGTGTGTTTGAGACGGGTATGTGAAGTGGTAACAGCTGAGCTAATACATCAGCCACAAATCCAATGAAAAGCGTATCCATGGACGCGTCAAAATAGTCTTTCCTGTTACTGCCGATGGAGAGCAGTGCAATTTGGATATGCTCAAAGGTTGCGTCTTTATTGATGCTGCGAGTTTTAATTGGAAGCACTGCTGCAGACTTGACTTTGCTGCTGGCATTGGGGAACAAGAAGTCCTGTTCTGAAGGTCTGAGTGCGCCCAGAGAGGGTTTTGTTCCTTTTATTAAATCGCCGACATACTCCTTTGCATTGGCGAGGGATACTCTGCTCGTAAAGGTATTGATCTGCTCCGGATCGTCACTGAAAATCACTAGGCTATAGGCGTGGCAGTCGAATTCATGTTTAAGACCCGATTCCAGTGCGTCAAAGAAAGTGATTGCGTCTTTCGCTGCCAACAACGATAAAATTAGGCTTTGACACTTGTCGAAGATTTCGTTGTTTCTCCGAGCGGCGTTGAGCAAATCATCAAGATGATTTTTAGTCGACCTGTTTCGGTCGCGTAAAACGGAGACTTGTCGCTCTACTAGAGAGACAGCACCGCCCTGCTGGTGCGGTAGCGTCATTAAGGCGAGCAGGCTGTCCCGATCACTAAAGAAATCTGGGTTTGCGGACAGATATTCTGCTACTTGTGTGCCGGTGAGTTCGGGTTCATCGGTTTTTTGTTTTGACTTCATGATGGGCTACCCTGTTTCGAAACTGTGATGATACTAAATTTGCAAACGACCTTCATATACCCTGTTTGCCGGACCCGTCATTATGACTGGCGATTGGTCTCCCTGCCATTCAATTGTGAGGCTGCCTCCCGGAAGGAAAACTTCTACCTTTTCATCCAGTAAACCTTGCATACGACCCGCAACAACGGCTGCACAAGCGCCAGAGCCACAAGCATTTGTCTCTCCAACGACCCGCTCATACACACGCAGGTTGATGCGATTCCGACTGACTATTTGCATGAACCCCACGTTTACTTTTTCAGGAAACTGAGGATGGGACTCGACCAGTGCCCCTACCTGGTTAACAGGCGCATGCTCGATGTTGTCAACAATAGTTACCGCATGCGGGTTCCCCATGTTGACCGCGGCAACGCTGATAGTCTCCGAATGAGTTGACAAACAAGACGCCAGTTTAAGCGTATAAGTAACCGCGCAGGTATCGGTGATGAACGGGATTTTGTCTGGTTGTAACACGGGTGATCCCATGTCGACGCTGATGTTACCGTCCTTTTGCAGTTTGCATTCAATACTGCCTTTGTTGGTTTCAACCTTTATTGAATTTTTTGTGGTTAATCCTCTGTCACGGACGAAGCGAAGGAAACAACGTGCACCATTGCCGCATTGTTCAGCCTCAGTGCCATCAGCATTGAAAATTCTGTATCGGAAATCCATTTCAGGAGAGCGCGGTGGACTGACAGTGAGTAACTGGTCAAAGCCAATACCGGTGTGACGATCTCCAAGCTTGGCAATCGTTTTCTCGGTGAGACTGACAGATTGAGAGATGAGATCAAGGAAGACAAAATCATTCCCAAGCCCGTGCATTTTGGTGAATCTCAGTAACATATGTATTGGTAAGTATGGACTTGTGTGATGTAGGAACGGATAAGTTTACATCTGAGTGCACTTCAATACACTAAACTATCCGAAACAAGCTCAAATCGGGAATTTTCGTTCAAGTTTCAATTGATCATCGATGGTTTCCCGACTGCGGACACAGTGGGCTTTTGAACCTGAAACGATGACCTCCGCGGGTTTATTGCGACTGTTGTAGTTTGAGCTCATCGCAAATCCGTACGCCCCTGCTGAGTGGATCGCAACGAGATCATCGGGGGCTAGGCTCAAGTCCCGGTTTTTGCCAAGGAAATCCCCGGTTTCGCAAATGGGTCCCACAACATCATATTTTTTTGTGTCGACTTCTGTTTTAGCAACCTCTGTAATTTGTTGCCATGAGCTGTAAAGCGCGGGTCTGATCAAATCGTTCATGCCGGCATCGATGATGGCGAAATTCTTACCTTCGTTCTGCTTGATGTTGATGACTTTTGAAACGAGTATGCCGGCGTTGGCCGTCAGGTATCGTCCTGGCTCAAAAATGAGCTTGGATTTTCTGTGACCCATCAGCTGAGACAGTGCACTAGCGTACTCTTCGAGGTGGATGGGCTCTTCCTCGGCGTATTGAACGCCCAGTCCACCGCCCACATCAATGTGATCGATCGCAATATTATTGGACTCAATCTCGTCGACTAGCGTCAAAATTTTAGTCATAGCATCTAGGAAAGGTGCCAGCTCTGTGATCTGTGAGCCGATGTGACTGTCGATACCGCTGATTTTCAAGTTGGACAATGTGGCTGCTAGTTTGTACATGTCGACAGCATCAGACATGGAGCAGCCAAATTTATTCTCTTTTAGCCCTGTGGAAATATAGGGATGGGTCTTGGCGTCTACGTCAGGATTCACTCGAATAGAGATTGGTGCTTTCAGCCCAAGCGTTTGCGCGAGGTAGTTGATTCTTTCCAGCTCCTGTCGGGACTCAACATTAAAGCAGGCGATACCGGCGGTAAGGGCAGCAATGATTTCTGGATCTTGCTTACCGACGCCTGAAAAAACAACTTTGGTTGGATCACCCCCTGCCCTGATTACTCTTTCGAGTTCGCCGCCCGAGACAATATCAAAACCTGCGCCCATCCGAGCAAACAGGGATAACACACCTAAGTTTGAGTTCGCCTTAACCGCATAACAGATTAAGTGGTCATGAGAACTAAACGCGCTGGAGAATGTCTTGTAGGCTGTTTCAATGGCCGCGCGAGAATAAATATACACAGGTGTGCCATACGCCGAGGCCACCTCTTGAGCCGGCATATCTTCGATATAAAGCTCGCCGTTTTGGTAGTGAAATGCGTCCATCAATCGACCATCAGATCTTTTGCAGAATATTCTGCCGCTATTGCTGTGTGCTGAGCGAGTTGCTCAGGTTCGCCAGGTAGGAAAAGGGGGCCTTTCTGACCACAGGCGCTGAGCAGGCTCACGAGCAGCAAAAGGATTACGGCACTCGTTGCCCGGTTATTCACCATGATGTTAGTCACGCACATAGGTTAACCCCGAAAAAGCCTAAGAGTATACGTCAGGCATTGGCGTGGGCAAAGGAGGGAAAAACTTCCAGTGTGATCGCTATGCATAATTGTTGTTACAATCTATAAAAATATACAGCAGGTAAACAACAGGTGGATAAATATATCTGCTTGGGCTTTCGGGGAGACGTTCGCAAAGGATATGGAAGATAATAAATACTTCGATTTGGTAGAAACGATTTTTAACGATATTGAAGATCGAGTGGATGAATTGCCCTTTGATCTGGATATTGATGTGTCCGGTGGCTTGCTGTCTGTGATGTTTCCCGACGGGTCGAGTGTCGTGCTCAGCAAACAAGTAGCGAATCAGGAGATCTGGGTTGCGGCGAAATCTGGCGGCTTTCATCTTCACGCGCAAGACCAGCGCTGGATGTGCAGCACGACCGACGAAGAGCTTTATGTTCTGCTAAACCGCGTCTTTACAGAGCAGCTCGGCGCTCAAGTTGTGCTTTAGCGAAAGCGATTGCGCTTCTGACCATCTCGGGGGCTGTACCTCCTATGTGATTTCTAGCGCGGACAGAACCATCCAGTGTCAGCACGTCGTAAACATCTGAGTCGATCAAGTCTGAGCAGCTTCGTAGTTGATGTATAGACAGCTCCGACAAGTCAGCATTTTGCTCAATGGCCAGGGCGACTAGTTTACCCACAACATCATGTGCATCTCGAAATGGTAATCCTCTGTTGACCAGATAATCTGCCAGGTCTGTGGCTGTTGCATACCCCTTGGTTGCTGCGAGCCTCATGTTTTCTCGTTTTGGCTCCATTGCTGGAATCATATCAGCGAATGCTGTCAGACAATCGCTGACGGTTCGAACTGTATCGAATAGAGGTTCCTTGTCTTCCTGGTTGTCCTTGTTATACGCCAGAGGCTGGGACTTCATGAGCGTCAGCAGTGAGGTCAGGCTGCCGTAAACTCGACCTGTTTTCCCCCGCACTAGCTCGGGCACATCTGGGTTTTTCTTCTGGGGCATAATTGATGAGCCAGTACAGAATCGGTCTGGGAGGTCGATGAACCCGAATTGAGGCGAAGACCATAGCACTATTTCTTCAGACCAGCGCGACATGTGCATCATCAAAATGCTGGCCCAGCTACAGAATTCAATCGCAAAATCTCGGTCGCTAACTGCGTCAAGAGAGTTTCGAGCCACGCTGTCGAATGACAGGAGTTCAGCCGTCATTTCACGGTTTATTGGATAAGTAGTACCGGCGAGTGCAGCCGCACCCAGTGGCAGCACGTTTACGCGTTTGCGGCAATCCAACAATCTAGAATAGTCGCGCTCGATCATTTCATACCAAGCCATCAGGTGGTGGCCAAAAGTCACAGGTTGGGCAACTTGCAAGTGGGTAAATCCAGGCATGATTGTTTCTGACTCGTTTTCCGCCAAGGACAAAATTCCCTGCTGTAGTCTGGTCAACAGATCTGAAATTTGATCTATTTGATCTCGTAAATAAAGACGTATGTCCGTAGCAACTTGATCGTTTCTCGACCGACCTGTGTGTAAGGTTTTCCCTACAACACCAATCTTTTCAGTCAGTGCACTTTCAATATTCATATGAACATCTTCGAGGCTGACAGACCACTCAAATCGGTTTTCAATGATCTCCTGTTGAATTTCATCGAGTCCGCCCAGAATTAACTCAAGCTCACTTTCGCTGAGAATATCTGCACGCTGTAGCATTGTTGCGTGAGCGATTGAGCCTCTGATGTCCTGAAGAGCCATCTGTTGATCGAAGCCAACCGAGGCCGTAAATACCTCGACGAAGGCATCAGTCGCTTCTGTAAAGCGCCCATCCCAGAGTTTTTTGGTTGGAGTCTCAGTCGCGTCAGCCATGATGTTTCCTGTGCTATAGATCAGAAGGCGGCATTATATCGTATGTGAACTGGCACGTGACGTTAATTGCCATCTGAAATCACTTTGCTGAAACGCGTATACTGTTCGCCGAAAAGTGCAAGCCGGATGAAAAAATTGGATCCAGATTTGAAAGATACACCTGAGGCTGCGGAAGATTTTTTCCTGCCGGATTTGTGCCAACCCCAAAGTATTCTCTTCCTAGTATTGATTTCTGAGCTGCTTGTTGTCGTTGGTGTGCTTGCGAACGGTAATCTGATCAATTTTGACTGGACCCAGTTGGGTCTGACTTCTTTGTTTGTGCAGTGGGTTGTCTTGGCTTCTGCCGCCGTATTGTGCAATTTCAGACCAGTGTTGATGCGGATGTCCACCGCCTACGCCACACTGACTGGCTATGCTCTGATTCTATCGCTGACACTGATTTTCAGCATTATTGGCGAATGGATGACGCTGGACGAAATGGGGTGGGATCTGGATAAAACGGGCATTCTCATCAGGAATTTGCTGGTGGCTGCGGTGATGTCAGGGATCGCTTTCAGATACTTTTTTCTCCAGCACCAGTTACGACGCCAGGAGCAGGCAGAACTGAACTCGAGAATTCAGGCGCTTCAGTCACGTATACGCCCCCATTTCCTCTTTAACAGCATGAATATCATTGCTAGTTTGATCAGTATTGATCCAGATACGGCAGAAACGGTGGTTGAAGATCTTTCCATGTTGTTTCGCGCCAGCTTTAATGACAGCAGCAATCGTCCGGTCGCTTTGTCAGAAGAACTGGACCTATGTCGCAAATACGTGCATATCGAATCTCTGCGGCTTGATGATCGTCTCAAAATTGACTGGCAGGTGGAAGTTGATCCGGATTCGGTGAGAATCCCGCTACTCACATTGCAGCCACTGCTTGAAAATGCCATCTATCATGGTATCCAGCCTCTGCCAGAAGGGGGTGAAGTGGTTGTTTGTATAAAGATTGAAGATAGAAAGCTCATCGCAACGATATCCAACCCCCTGCCTGATAGTGATTACAGCCACGAGCCAAGCAACCGAATGGCTTTGGACAACATAAAAAGGCGTCTAGAAGCTATTTACGGCTCTGAAGCGTCGCTTGTGCCTGTCCGCGGCGAGCAAATATTTACGACAACTATCAGCTACCCCTTGGAAGATTAAGCCGTTTTACTGGCCTGCAGCACCATCAAGGCCCTGCCTTATGTGCCTTAATGATGCTAGCGATAAGGTGTTTGTTTTCGGTTGATAACGTCATAATACCCGTAAGGAAATGTGAACAAGTTCACAAACTTTCTAATTAACTGACTCAGATTCGTAAAATATGAGCCGCGAGTCGCAGTTTGTCGTAAAAATCAGTTAACCTGTCAGTTTTTCGGTCCGTTGAGCCGATGGATTGTTCAAATAACCCGAGGTGTTATCGAAATGAATGTGTTGATAGTCGATGATGAAAAATTGGCTCGAGAAAGGCTTCTCAGAATGATCAGTGCGCTGGATGACTACACGGTTGTTGGACAAGCAGAATCTGGAGAACAGGCCGTCAATATGGTGCTGGAATTCGAGCCGGACATCGTGCTATTGGACGTTCGTATGCCGGGTATGGGCGGAATAGAGGCTGGTCGAAGAATATCCAAATCGACTGAGCCACCAGCGATCGTATTTTGTACTGCATTTGGCGAGCACGCGATTGACGCATTTGGCGTAAACGCTTCTGGGTATCTGTTGAAGCCGGTTAGGCGGGAGGCTTTGGTAGAAACGCTATCCAAAATTGGGCAGATAAATCGGGTGCAAGCGCAGAGTTTTTCCGTTGACGGAGAAGACAAGCCGCGGTCGCGAACACATATTAGCGCCAAAACTCGAAAAGGTATCGAGCTTATTCCACTCACGGAGATTCGTTTTTTTCAGGCAGATCATAAGTACGTGACTGTGCGACATGAGAGTGGGGAAGTGTTGATTGACGACACCCTTAGGGATCTTGAGGACGAGTTCGGTGACAGAGTTGTAAGAATTCACCGAAATGCTTTGGTGATGATGGACCATCTTGATGGTCTTGAAAGAGATCCACGAGGCCATTATCAGGTGAGGATGCGAGGCGTTGACGAGCGTCTCGACGTGAGTAGACGACATGTGTCGGGGTTGCGGCGATTGGTCCAGACACTTTAGTTATGAGAGATCGGGACTGAAGAAAGCAAGTGCGTGCTAGTCAAAACGATTAAGGGCATCACTCAACCCAAAAGGCGGCTATAATAGCCGCCTTTTTTGTGGCTCGATGGAAGATTAACTAGTGGGAACAATAAGGTTAGCGACACGGGAAAGTGCTCTTGCCATGTGGCAGGCAAATTTCGTCAAGGATGCACTAGAGGCGGCGCATCGCGATCTTGAGGTTGAGATTGTCGGTATGACGACCTTGGGCGATCGCAATAAACATTCGCCATTAAGCAAAATTGGCGGCAAGGGTGTGTTTGTAAAAGAACTGGAAGTCGGTTTGCTCGAAAACCGCGTAGATATAGCGGTGCACTCCATGAAAGATGTTCCCTCGGAACTGCCTGAGGGTTTGCAGATTACGGCTATTTGCGAGCGGGAAGACCCGAGGGATGCCTTTGTCTCTGTAAATTTTCAGAGGCTCGATGACTTGCCGGAGGGTGCGCGCATTGGTTCTTCCAGCCTGAGGCGGAGAATCCAGTTGCAGCAAAAATATCCTCGGTATCGGTTTATAGAACTGCGGGGAAATGTTGATACGCGGCTCAAGAAGCTTGAAGCAGGAGAGTATGAGGGTATCATTTTGGCTTGTGCCGGCTTAAAGCGTCTTGGCCTTGAGGCAAGAATAAGTGAAGGCATTGATACGGCCGTAAGCGTCCCCTCGGCGGGTCAGGGTGCTGTTGGTATCGAAAGCAGAGCTGGTGACAGTCGGGTGAACGCGTTACTAGCAGCGATTAATCATGATGATACATGGCGTTGCGTCACCAGTGAGCGACTTATTTCGTCGGGTCTTGGCGCAACATGCAACATGCCGATTGCTGCATTTGCCGAACTTGGTCCAAGTGGTGTCACCATTTCGAGTTTTGTCAGTGATATTGCGGGTGAGACAATCCTGAAGGTAGATAAGCAAGGACCCAAGCTTGAAAGTTACCGCTTAGCCAATGAGGTTACTGCAGAGCTTATGGCGCAGGGTGCCGAAAAAATTATTGAAGCAGGTAGAAATTGATTCGAGACAGCGTTCTTTTAACGAGGGCTGGTGGAAATAATACAAAATTTGCGACAGCGCTCGATGAAATATCATTAAAGCTCCTGCACAGGCCAGTGCTTCAGATTGAGCCTGTAGACATCGGTGCTCGCTGTCTAGAAAACATTGAAAATCTGGATCTTTACGATCACATTATTTTTATCAGCACCAATTCAGTCATTTACGGATTAGGTCCCTTAATGGATAGGTGGCCGCAATGGCCGGTCAAGCTGAAGTGGTTTGCGGTGGGAGACTCGACAGCCAACCAACTTCGAAACACTGGCATCGCGCCGATTGTTCCTCAAAAATATTCGTCCGAAGGATTACTTGAACTGCCCTGGCTTAAGTCTATCCAGCAACAGCGCGTGCTGATTGTGCGAGGGGTCGGTGGCCGGGAGACACTCAAGCAAGCGCTGATCAAGCGCGGCGCTGTCGTGGATTACCTCGAAGTCTATAAACGTTCGGAAAATCATTGGTCTGGAGAAATTGTGACGCCGTTTGAGGTCGATAAACTCCTCGCCACGATTGTCTATAGTGCTGAGAGCCTGATGATTTTTGACCGGCAGATCAGTGATGCGGTACGACATTTGCCGCTCTTGGTGCCATCGAGTCGCGTTGCAGGGATAGCGCGGGAACGGGGTTTCACAAGAGTTTTTGCTGTGCAGCCAAAGGATGAGGCGCTCATTGGCCAGTTGGTCGACCTCAAGAACTGAAAGGCGGTAGGAGTCAGGACTTACATTCTAGTGGGCATCGTGGGCGACGTAAGTGGTATTATCAACACGACAAGCGAACCCACCCTTCCCCGGCATGTAAATAGAGCAGATCAAAATGACAAGGAAAAAACCAACCGAAAAGGGTGGCAGTGGACAAAAGCCAGCATCTGGAAATGCTAACCGTGTATTGACTGAGGAGGGCTCTGATATCGATAAGAGGCTCGATGAAGCATTTACTCAATTGGAGAAACAATCCGACGATATTCCGTCATCCAATTCTGGCAGTAAGAATAGTCAAACGTCGAACACGGGTTCGGTGTCTACTGTGACAGAAAACAAAGCTAATACAGATGGGTCAACTAAAAGAGGGGCTGGCCTAATTGTCAGCTTTGGCATGTTGATTTCGATTCTTGCGCTTGTCGTCGCGGGATACGCGGCGTATTTGATCTACGAAAGCAATAGCGAACTGAAAGACGCTCGTACTTCGGTTCGGTCGCTGGAGACTGAACTAGCAAACCTGAAGAGGACATCAGATCAGAAAATTGAGCAATTATCAGTAGTACTGGAGCAAACAACTGCCTCGATCGCGCAAACTCGTGAAGCCGAGAACACTGCTATCGCAGATTTAGGGGCATCTTTTGAGGTTGCCACTGAGCAATTGCGAACAGAACTGAGAGCCGAGCTCAATGAGGGGCTTGGAACGAGCGGCGAAGACTGGTTGTTGGCGGAGGTTGAATATTTAATTCGGCTAGCAAATCAGCGAGTGCTGATGGAAAGAGACGTCAGCGGTGCACTGTCTTTGCTCAGCTCTGCGGATGAAATTGTTGAGCAGACCTCTGGAATCGCCGCGTACGAGTTAAGAGAGTCGCTTGCATACGATATCGCAAATTTGAAAGCTGTATCTGATCTTGATACCGACGGTATTTTTCTATCCTTGTCTGCTATGGCGTCTCAGGTTCCGGAATTGCGTCGCAAACAACCTGAGTTGAGTTCACCTAGACCGACTCAGGTTGAGAATGGTGAAGCGCAAAATTTTTACCAACAGTTTATTTCTTTGGTGAGTAATATTTTTGGTCGTGTGTTGAATTCTGTTGACTATAGAAGAGACGGCGTCGCAATCACGCCGTTGCTGCCGCCTAAAGAGGAATATTATCTTCGACAAAATCTGATCTTGAAGTTCGAGATGGCGCAATTGGCACTGTTGCGTAACGATCAACCGGTATATCACACCTCGTTGTCGGAAGCTAAATTGTGGATTGTTAACCATTTTATAGAAACAGACCCGAGAACAATTGCGCTTGTTACCTCGCTGGATCAGTTGATGGAGGTAGAGGTAGATAGATCCTTGCCTAATATATCTGGTTCCCTTCGAGCTGTCCGAGGACTCTTGAATACGTTGCACCAACAGGATAGCCGTGGTGCAGAGAAATGAAACGTCGATTGATCATATTGCTCATCGTCATTGTTGCCGCGGGATGGATAGGAACCTTGGTTGCCCGAGATCCTGGCTATGTTTTGATTTCCTACGACGGCGCCACTATCCAGACGGGCTTCTGGGTGCTGATTGGTGGGTTGGGCTTATCGGTTGTAGGAGGCTATTACCTATTGAAGTTTTTCGGTGTCGCGTCGAGGTCTGCAACCTACTACCGGCGTTGGCAGGGAGAACGAAAGCTTCAAAAGTCTATTCAGCTGACCCAAAAAGGTTTGATATTTTTGCAGGAAGGAACTCATGACCGTGCATTGAAGTTTCTAATGAGTGGAGCAGAGAACAGCGAAAATCCAGGGATTAATTATATTTCTGCTGCAGATGCAGCAGACCAGTTGGGCAATGCAGAACTACGAGAGCAAAACCTCCGGCTTGCTAGAGAATCAGATAAGGAAATGAATCTTGCAGCAATGGTTGCTGAAGCAAAAATGTGCACCCGAAGGGCCGATTGGCAAAAATGCATCGCAAGCCTCAAGGGTGCGCCGGACAATGATGTTGTGCTTGAACTCAAAAAGAACGCACTATTGCAGCTAGGGTCTTGGCAAGCGTTATCTGACTTGATGCCTGCCCTAAGAAAAACGGTAGTTGATCGGCAAGCGCAGAAAGAATTCGAAAAGCATGTGGCGCTACAGCGACTTGGTGCACCGGGAAATACCGATGATGGCGTCGTCATCATTTACAAGAAACTGGCTGACGATCTGAAAAGTAACACTGAAATAGTATTAACATTCTGCGATGCGGTAGATGACGAAGTTGAAATTGAGTTAGTACTTCGAAATGCTGTTAAAAAAGAGTGGCGAGACCAACTCGTGGTTCGCTACGGAGACGCTACGCGTGAAACGGTAACGCGAAGGCTAAAGGTTGCTGAAGGCTGGAACAAAAATCACAGCGATGACTATGCTCTACATCTTTGTTTGGCTCAACTCAACGAACAAGCAGGCAATAAGGAGCAGGCAATGGCTTCGTATCAACAGAGTATTGCGATCAGAGAGACCAGATTAGCAAATGAGCGGCTAGCGTTTCTCTTTGCTTTCGAGGGAGATTACAAGAAGAGCAATGAGCTTCTCAGAACGGCTCTGTCGCTTGTCTAGCTAATACAACGCTCGCAGCCATGCAGCGCTAGTCTCCTTTGTAACCATCAAAAAATTCGGTGAAACCGGCGGGCGCGTACGGACCGATAACCAGTTGCTCTAGCACGCCGATGCCTTCATTTTCTCCATCTGTCGCTTTGACGACTTGTTGGACATGCACATTCTCTTTAGCTAGCAGATCCAGCTGATTGGTTTCAAAAGACTCGCCGCCGATTGCAAGTTCTCCCTTCCAGAAACCCTGGCCCCATTCAGGGTGCAAATAACCAAGTCCCTTCATCTGAAACTTAAGTATTGGTTCGAGATGAATAGTACGTTTTTCTCCTTGAAGGTTAATCAGGTCAATCTCTGCTGAGGAAGCCAAGCGAGTGGCTGGGTGATACTTGACTCGGTGAATGGCGGTGGCCATCCGCTCATCTTGGGGTTCCGCTGTATCGGGTATATCGGCTTCTGATTTGTGCAGTGGTGCTGTTAATCCTTCGCGAACCAGCGCCTCGCCTTTTGTGCCATCGAAGAATATAGCGTGGGATACATGATCCTTCCAGAATAAGGGGGCCCAGAGAAAGAAAATGCCGCCAGGCGCAGATGGCGCGCTGCCGGTTTCCGGCGCACCAATGCCGCGAACGCCCCATGAGCGATCCTTTGTGCCGTGGCAAACCGATGCTTCGACGTTGATTTTCCCATCGGGGTGCGAGAGGTGACCAGACCAGAATCCAAATTGATCAAATCGGGTGGCATCCATTGTTCTCCGAGCACCTTGCCACAAGGTCTGTCTGTTTTCCTGGATGGGTGCCGTTCGTGAAGAGAACACCAGGTCGCAGGTTAAGCCACTCTCATTTTCTTCCAGAGTCACCCTCGTTTTGCGCATGGGTTCCAGTACTTCAATTTTAAAAGGACCAACCGTCATCTCGGTTCTTTCCAAAGGTGCTCTCCGCGATCCATAGAAGCAGTGTTGGCGGCCATTTCTTTCGACAACGCTAAAAGCGCAATCCATGATCCCGAGGTAGGGATAAATCGCCATGCCGATGCCAAAATAATAAGCACCATCCGCAGAATAACCATTGAACCAAGTTCGGTCATAAAATCTTCTGTCGGAGGTTTCTGGGTGAGCGATAGGTTCTGGGGTCTGATGAACAGGATAGTCGTCAAGTCTGTTAAGCATGATAAGTGACCGATAGATGAAAATTAAAACCTATCACACCAGATTCACCGGCGCATGGTTTAAGTTTAAATCGAGGTTGGATACTTAAGAATTAGCTGCGCGGCGCGTAGGAAAAAACGTCGGAAGACATGTTTTTTTCGGGCATGCCTCGCTCGACGAACCGATCGAGCGTCGCATAGACCATGCCGGGCGATCCTCCCACGATGACAGAAACTTCTTCGAGGTTCGAGAAGTCTTCCAGCACGGCATCGGGTACCAATCCTGTTCGACCCTGCCAATCAGGTGATGTATTGGGTTCGCTGACAACGGGTATAAAATGAAAGTTCTGGTTCACCTTTTCCCATTCCCGGCATAATTGAGCAAGGTAGAGATCAGAGTCAGCAATAACGCCCCAGTAGAGATATGTTGGTTCGGAAATGACGTCCGCAGCAAGATGTTCGATGATACTTTTCATTTGCGTAATGCCGGTACTAGCCGCCATAAGTATCAGGGTACCCTTGGGTGCTTGCTCGACATAACAGTCGCCTATTGGAAGTTCTATTTCTAGCGTCGTTGCTTCATCAAGTAATTTTTCAATTTCGACAGAGTCATCAGAACCTGGCGTGGGTTTGATATGCAACTCAACCTTTCCTTTAAGTTCAGGCGGGCTCGCAATCGAGAAAGGGCAAAGTTTTTCAGCCAGTACAACATTAAGGTATTGACCAGCTTTGAACGTAAGGCGCGCACTTCCATCAGGAAGGGAAAGAATTACTCGCCTAGTGTCGTGATTAAGGTAATCAATAGATTCAATTGCGCAGACAAATCGATTCACAACTGCCCTTCCCTATCGCTTCTTACTTGCGTTTCATAGAGGCAAAGAATTCTTCGTTTGATTTTGATTTTTTCATCCGTTCTAACAGGAATTCGATGGCAGCAAGATCATCCATTTCGTGCAGTAATTTACGAAGAATCCAGGCTTTTTGTAGTTCCTCCTCTGACATCAGCAGATCTTCCCGACGAGTGCCCGAGCGTCTGATATTAATGGCCGGGTAAACTCGTTTTTCGGCAATTTTGCGTTCAAGGTGTAATTCCTGATTACCGGTGCCTTTAAACTCTTCGTAGATGACTTCATCCATTTTTGAACCGGTGTCGACAAGACAGGTTGCGATAATCGTCAAGGAGCCGCCCTCTTCTATATTTCTTGCAGCACCGAAGAATCGCTTGGGTCGTTCCAACGCATGAGCATCAACGCCACCGGTAAGTACTTTGCCAGAGGCAGGAATAACCGTATTGTAGGCTCTCGCAAGGCGAGTGATGGAGTCCAGCAGAATAATGACATCGCGTTTGTGTTCTACCAACCGCTTTGCTTTTTCTATAACCATCTCGCTAACTTGGACGTGTCGTGATGGTGGTTCATCAAAGGTGCTTGCAACAACCTCACCCCTGACAGAGCGCTGCATTTCCGTTACCTCTTCAGGGCGTTCGTCGATGAGCAACACAATGAGGTCACACTCAGGGTTGTTGCGCGATATTGATTGTGCGATGTTCTGAAGAATGAGTGTTTTACCGGCCTTTGGCGGTGAAACGATCAATCCTCTTTGCCCTTTGCCGATGGGCGATGTCAGGTCAATGATTCGGGCTGTTAAGTCTTCGGTACTGCCGTTGCCGGCTTCTAACAATAATGGCGAGTCCGGAAATAACGGTGTCAGGTTTTCGAAAAGTATCTTGTTCTTTGATTCTGAAGGATCGGTGTAGTTGATCTGATCAACCTTCAGGAGTGCAAAATACCTTTCGCTATCTTTAGGCGGCCTGATCTTTCCTGACACGCTGTCGCCTGTGCGTAAATTGAAGCGTCTGATCTGACTTGGTGACACATAGATATCGTCTGGTCCCGCGAGGTATGAGCTATCGGCTGAACGTAGGAACCCAAATCCATCTTGGAGAATTTCAAGGGTGCCGTCTCCGTAGATCGCCTCTCCGCCTTTGGCGTGTTTTCTTAGCACGCTGGCGATGATTTCCTGTTTCCTGGATCTGCCCAGGTTGTCCATACCCATTTCATGGGCGATTTCAAGAAGTTCGGGTATTGGCTTGGATTTAAGATCGGTAAGATTCATAGGTTCACTTGTTTGATTAAACTTTTATGGAATGGCGTTAGTGTGCAAAAAGCACAAGAAAGAAATTGGGTTTTTAGAACAGGAAGAGGACTTATTGTTAGGTAAGTTTACTTTGTTAGTTTGAGGTTAATGTGAGCAGGAAATATGTTTTCGCAATGCCGTTAGATGTTTCAAGGTTTTTCACAGAATGTTGCGAGAAAATGCTGTGAGAGGCAGCGTGATATTACGTTAATTTCTGCTCAATAAGTCGAACGATGTGTAAATTGTCGCTTTTCTGGTCAGTTGTCAACGTTTTTTATGATTTTTATCTGCTGAATACCAAGCGGAAGATGTCTGCCGCTTGGTATTTTGTCAGTGTCGGATCCAAATTTACGTGTAGCTAGATATTACTATCGAGGAATGCTGTGAGTTGGGATTTTGATAAAGCGCCAACTTTAGTGGCCTCGACTGCACCATTTTTAAACAGCATTAGGGTTGGAATACCACGGATGCCATATTTGGGCGGGGTGTTCTCGTTAGCATCAATGTCGAGTTTGCAAATCTTCATTTTGCCGTTGTATTCCGTGGCAATTTCTTCCAAAACAGGTGCGATCACTTTGCATGGGCCGCACCACTCTGCCCAATAGTCAACGAGGACCGGGACATCGGAATTTAAAACTTCAGCATCAAATGTGTCATCGGACACGTGGCTAATATCAGACATTAATAAAATACTCCAAGTAAACGAGATTATAGGTGTGGTTTCTGCTGGCTCCTGACGAAATTTAATGCGCACGAGCTGCATAGAACAATCGTGCGATATCCTAACTCGCAACATTCTCTAAGGGAATTGAATTTGATGGGAATTGTATAATAGTTCCGATTCAGGACTTTATGTCCGCAGCAATTTTTTTAGCAAAGTAAGTTAATATCGCGTCAGCGCCGGCACGTTTCATTGCTATTAGCGACTCTTCAATAACCTTTTCATCAAGCCAGCCATTCTGAATAGCGGCCTGCAGCATGGCGTATTCACCGCTCACCTGATACACCATGGTCGGTACACCAAAACTTTCTTTTACCCTTGAGACGATATCCAGATAGGGCATACCCGGCTTAATCATCACCATGTCTGCGCCTTCCATAATGTCGAGTTGTACTTCGTGCAAGGCTTCATCCGAATTTGCGGGATCCATCTGATAAGTAGCTTTGTTGCCCTTGCCAAGATTCCCCGCAGACCCAACGGCATCCCTGAATGGCCCGTAGAACGAAGAAGCGTATTTTGCTGAATAAGCCATAATGCGGGTATTGATGTAACCAGCTTCTTCCAGCTCTAGGCGTATTTCCCCAATTCTGCCATCCATCATGTCCGAGGGTGCGACAATATCAACGCCTGCTTCGGCATGAGATAGCGCTTGTTTAACGAGCGTATCGACAGTGACATCGTTCAGTACATATCCCTCATCGTCGATGATTCCATCCTGTCCATGCGTGGTAAACGGGTCCAGCGCGACATCTGTCATGACGCCAAGCTCCGGAATTGCAGACTTGAGCGCCCTAACGGTCCGCTGTGCCAGACCTTCGGGGTTGAAGGCCTCTTCGGCTAACTCGGATTTTTTCTCAAGCGAAACAACAGGAAAGACTGCCATCAGAGGAATACCAAGTGCGTGAACCTCCTTTGCCTCCTCAACCAGTAGATCAATAGTCTTTCGTTCAACCCCTGGCATGCTGGGCACCAGCTCTGTCTGGTTGGTGCCCTCAATGACAAAAACCGGATAAATCAGATCATCTGGTCGAAGGTGATTTTCGCGCATCAGACGGCGTGAAAAATCATCTTTTCGCATTCTTCTCATTCTGGCTTCTGGAAATTGTCTGCTCATCTGGTTCATCCTCAAACAGTTCTGCTATCAAAGCGTGCAGTATAGCTTGGTTTGCGACAATGGTCTTAAAGCATCGTTTTTGTTAATTGACAGAAGATTGACTTGGGGTAAAGCAGCGAGTAAAACAAAAAGTGATAGATTCTCATTAATGAGCAAAGTCGGACCATGTCCCTCGAAAAAAGAATCGTAGCAACAACCTAGCTGCCGAACTTGCGGTCGCGCCAAGGCAAAGCAATCCTCTGCAAAAGTTAGCAGGTGCTGCTCGAGCATGCTTTTTGAATGAGGGGTTTCATAAGACTCGTCCGCAGGACATCGCCAGAAAAACGGGTGTTGCAAGCGGCACCTTCTACTTTCAGGGCGTTACACTGTAATTCAGTAGCAAACGTTTCCAAGGAATGAACAAAGAGCAATCGGAGAAGAAAGAATATGAGTAAGCGTGTTTACAGCCTGGTTGAAATAGAAGCGGAACATGAATACGCAACGCCTCACATTGAGTGTGGACTTAAGTTGCACGGTGGATTTGATGCAGAAGGTCGCTATTTGTCGCCTAGAACTCAGAATCGTTGGCAGGCCATTGAAGCCTGGACAGCACAGCTGACAGACCAAAATGTGCCGATAGTGGAAGCAACAACAGATCTGCTCTCAGAGCCTAACTATCCGACAATTGATCAACAAATCTACTTGCTGGCAAGCGGAGTAGAGCAACCGTTGTGGGATTCTCTGACCATAACCGGAATTATAGAAGGTCGCGGAAAAGCTTTAGCCGATCTAGTTGCTCCTGACTTTCAGTCGATCATCAAAGAGGATATTTCAGACACAGCACTCGGTCATATGAATAAAGGGCTCTTGAGTAGCCACGGCTGGGATGAAGGCGGTCACCCTGCAAACGATACCGGAGGTCATGATGTCATGTGGTACGCGGTAAGGGATTTGATCTTTGGTAAGGACAAATTCCCTCTACCCGAGGCACCGGCAAGCATTGGTCGTGAAAAGGATGAGCGTGAAATAAGCGCAATAGGACCGGAATTCGAGGGTGTTATAGGCTTTCTCATGAATCTGCTGATGATTGAAGTCAGAGCCGAGAGAGCCTTTGATTTTTATGAAAAAGTGATTGCCTCTGAAAAAACTTTCACAGACAAGCAAATCGAATCAAAACATGCAGTTGAACTTGTTAACAGAATTCGTCAGGACGAATCAGTACATGTGGCCTGGTTAAGAGTTGCCATCTCGGAGTTCAGAAATTCGACGGTGATAACGCTCGATGGCAGCGAGGTGATGGGAAGCGAGTTGCTTGACCCGGTATGGGCGCAGATGGTGCAGTGGCATGGCGTTGATATGCACAGGGCAAACTATGACCGATTGCGCGCTGACCTTAAGGAGAAAATTTTAGCGGTGGAAAATGGTGAGAAGATCTTCGAGAAATTTGACGCGATGACGAAACAATAGCGCGAAGCAAACGTTCGTATGACAGACAGTGAAGAGGGGAATAGCGATGAAATTTGGCATTTTTTATGAACATCAACTTCCGCGTCCTTGGACAGAGGGTATTGAGCAAAAATTGTTTCAAGATGCCCTCGACCAGGTGGAACTCGCCGACCGACTGGGCATTGACTACGCATGGGAAGTAGAGCACCACTTTCTGGAAGAGTATTCGCATTCGTCAGCGCCCGAGATATTCCTAGCCGCAGCTTCCCAGAGAACAAAAAATATTCGACTGGGGCATGGCATCCGGCAGGTGATCAATAACTACAATCATCCGGCACGAACGGCAGAGTGTATAGCGACGCTCGATCTTGTCTCGAATGGTCGGGTAGATTTTGGTACCGGAGAATCTTCAGCGATTCTGGAACTCGGCGGTTTTGACATCCCTGTTGAATCTAAACGAGAACAATATCTCGAAGCGACTGAGCAAATAGCCAACATGCTGGCAATGGATCCATATCCAGGCTACGAGGGTAAATATTTCAGCATGCCCTGCCGAAATATTGTGCCCAAATCGGTGCAGAAACCTCACCCGCCAATTTGGGTTGCCTGTTCTAACCGGGAAACGATCAAAATGGCGGCAAGATTGGGCATTGGTGCACTGACCTTTGCGTTTGTCGACCCCGCTGAGGCCAGCCATTGGGTCGAAGAGTATTACAGCATCATTAAGAGTGACGAGTGTGTACCGATTGGGCATGCCGTTAACGCCAATATTTGCATGGTAACCAGTTTTTCTGTGCACAATGATCGCAAAACCGCAATCGACCGTGGTCTGGAAGGTTTTGAGTTCTTTGGCTATGCCCTTGGTTCGCTCTACGGCTTTGGGGAGCACAAACCAGGTAGAACGAATCTGTTTGATGATTTTAGGAAAGCTCGAGCTACTCAACTTGCAGATAATCCAGTCAATTCAACTTCTGCGCTCGCCGCTGAGCGGGGTGGCATCGGAACACCGGATGATATGAGAGCGCATCTCAAAAAATTTGAGAAGGTGGGAGTCGATCAGGTGACGTTTATCCAGCAGGCAGGCATGAACAAACATGAGCACATCTGTGAGTCACTCGAATTGTTTGCCTCAGAGGTCATGCCTGAGTTCAAAGCGCGTGAAGCCGAGCGAGAGGCGAAGAAAGAGGTCGAACTCGCGCCATATATTGAAGCAGCAATGGCACGCAAGGTTCGAATGCCAGCCCTCGCTGATGAGGATATTCCGCTCTTTCCTGCGCTTGGCAGGTCAGTAGTGGAAGGCCCTGCGGATCCTAACAAGGTCGCTGAGGGCTAACCATAAGTTGAGGGTCATCATTTTGCATTGAGTAATCAAATTGCCCTGGACCGATGTGAATTAAAGCAGTCATCGAAAACAGTTTCTACTGGCTACTAGATGGCTTCCAACATCGTACTCATTTCCAGCCAACTTTCTTCAAGCTCACCGATTTGATCTTTCAAATTTAGTTGATCTCTCAGCAGGGATTGTAAATCGTCCCCACCCCCATTCTCATAGAGACTGGAGTCTGTTAATCCTTCTTCAACTTCTCCCAGTTTCCGGTTTAATCGTTCAAGTTGCGTCTCAATGGTACGAAGCTTTGTTTTGAGTTGACGCGCCTGTTTACCGCTGGCGTTATTAGTACGATTAGATGAAGTCGTCCCGACGACTGGCTTTGTAACCTGTTGATTGTGTTTCTTGTTAGCAGATTCTCCCGTTATGCGCTTTGTTACTGGTTCCCGCGGACCGTTATCTTTGCTGCCTGCACCAGGTGTCTTGATGCCATCAGTCAGCACAAAACGTCGGTAGTCTTCCAAGTCTCCATTGAATTCTGTCAATCTTCCACGGTCGAGCAACAGAAACGAATCGACCGCATTAGCTAACAAATGCCGATCATGTGAAATTAATAGAATAGCCCCGTCAAAAGTCTGTAGCGCCACTGTCAGCGCCTGTCGCATGTCGATATCCAGATGATTAGTAGGTTCATCCATTAATAGAAGATTAGGTTTTGAATAGGCAACTAGTGCGAGTGCGAGTCTGGCTTTCTCTCCTCCGGAAAAGATGTTGATAAGCTCGTTAACTCGATCGCCCTTGAAGTCGAAGCCACCAAGATAGTTTCTGATGCCTTGATCGCTTAGCTTTGGGTCAACCCTGCGGATAAGTGTGAGTGGTGTGATACCTAGATCGAGATCATCTACCTGGTGCTGCGAAAAATAGCCGATTTGAAGATTTTCACCCTCTATTCTGCGTCCGATGGTGCCGGTGTTGTCCCGCGCTTCTACAGACTTTTTCAGTAATGGTAGTTCTCCGCTGAGTGACTTCATCAAGGTTGTCTTGCCAGCGCCATTATGGCCTAACAAGCCAATCCTATCGCCAGGGTGGAGGCTGATGGCGACCTCGCTCAAAATAGGGTTCGTGTATCCAAGATTACATTGGTCGAGCAGCAGTAGAGGATCTGAACTCTTTTCCGCTGTTGGAATTTGGAATGAAAACGGCGAATCGATATGTGCCGGCGCAATCACTTCCATTCTTTCAAGCGCTTTTATGCGACTCTGAGCCTGACGCGCCTTGGTTGCTTTGGCTCTGAATCTTCGAACAAAATCCTGCATGTGCCTTATTTCGCGCTGTTGTTTTACGTAGCTGCTCTGTTGCTCTGCTAGCCTAGCGGCTTTAATGATCTCGAACTGTGAAAAATTACCACTGAAGAGCTCTATGGATTTGTTGTAGAGATAAGCAATTGTATTGACCGTTTCGTCAAGGAATTCTCTGTCGTGAGAGATGAGAATCATTGATCCGTGATATTGCTTGATCCAGCTAGATAGCCACATGATTGCATCTAGGTCGAGGTGGTTTGTCGGTTCGTCAAGCAGTAACAGATCTGCAGGCGACATGAGTGTACGAGCAAGATTCAGCCGAATCCTCCAGCCGCCGGAAAAAGAAGAAAGAGGCTCGCTAAATTCGTCAACCTGAAAGCCAAGGCCCATCATTAATTGCTCGGCTCTTGCATTTGCCGTGTAGCCGTCAATGGAGTCCATTTGTTCATGCAAGGTTGCGAGTTTCTCAAACTCGCCATCCTGCTCGGCTTTGGTAATCGCCTGATCAATTCGGGCCCAGTGTCTATCTCCACTCTTGACATAGTCCAGTGCTAACTCAGACGTTGCAGCGACTTCTTGCTCTAGATAAGAGATCTCCATATTTTGCGGAAAATCGAGCGCGCCGGTATCTGCTTCCAGTTCACCGGTGATGAGTTTGAATAAGCTGGTTTTACCGGCACCATTGGCGCCGATTAAGCCAACTTTTCGACCTTTGTGGATGGTAAAGCTGACATCGCTGAATAACAGGAGGGTTCCCCTGCGAAGCGCCAGGTTAGCGAAAGTGAGCATGGAGTATCTGCCAGATTGGATTAAGCAAATGATAACATCTATCGGGTTGTGCTAAGAAATACCGTGAAGGCAGCATTGAAATAATAAAGCCGACAATAGTCCTTGTGGTAGTTACTTGGGGTGGATTTTTTTATCAAGGACGTAGATGAACAACCACTCGTGATGATTGATGGGTTGTTCAGCGCGCGAAAATGCGCGTGGAACTCAATCTTTGTACTTGGGCTTTAAAAAGACAAAGCCACAAATAGCAATCAATCCAAAGAAACCTACAAGCGTCCATCCCGGAATACTGATACCCAGAAAGCTCCAGACCACTTCAGCGCAGTCTCCGTCGCCCGCGAGCACCATACTAAGGACCTCTGTCAGGGGAAATACATCGATCAGATAATCAAGAGAAGGTCCGCAGGCAGGCACCTGTTCTGGGGGTAAACTTTGCAACCATAGTTGCCGACCCGAAACGCCTGCGCCAGTAGCCGAAGCGAGCATGCCTAAGCTCGCATACGTCTTGATGCCGGTGACGGCTGGGCCGTGAATAGCAGCGATCAAAGCGATAAAGGCTGTTGCAATAACTGCTACTCGCTGCAGGATACATAAATTACAAGGTTCAAGACCCATGACATGTTCCATAAAGAGCGCGACACCCATCAGACCGGTACAGCCTAAAAAGACAATGAGGAAAATGGTTCGGGACGAGGGTAAGTTCATATTGCTGGATGCTCTGTCGCTTCGGAAATTAACTGTTCGGCTATTATGTATTAATCAGAACGCGAAAGCATGGTGAAAGGCGCTGACAGGGTTGTGAAGGTTAAAAGGTTAAGAACAGGGTGTGGCAGTTATTGAGGATCTCCTACCCGGGGAGTTTGTTGTTCTGAGGTAGATTGGTTTGCCTGCTGCCAAGTCTCCGTGAAGTGCTGCAGTTCTGGGAAAAAAGCCAAGAAATCTTGCTCGAGCGCCGGCTCATATCTTACAAATTGTGTAAAAGCGACATTCAGTGGATTTTCACGGGTCAATCGCTTGTTCAAGTGAGCAAAAGATCGTTGAACAAATTCTCTTGTGCCGTAATTTTTTAAGGTCTTGTGTTCCGCAACGTATGAAATGAATCTAAGCGCGCTGGTAGGCAGTTCTGTATCGTAATTTAAAATTGTGCCAGAGACGTGATCACTGAACTGTTCAAGATTGTCCACGCGAAACCTGTGCCAATGTCGTGCGAGAAAGTAGTCATAGATGATATCCATCATAATGGGTGCGACCCTACGAAACTCGTTGTCAGGTCGCAGGCAGCTTCGTCTGACAATTGGATGTCTGTCGGTAAAAGCATCGATCGCCCGATGCAGTTTTATGCCGTTTTCAATGTCATGCGGGTATTGACCATTCAATCGCCCCTTCACAAAATCGCCTAAAAAGCCACCGACCAGCAAGGCAGGGTCTGATGCTGATAAAAGAAAATGTGCCAGATGATTCATATTAGCTTTTTCATAGCTCGCGACTCATAACAAGTCGGAATATGAGGTTTGCAAATTTCGTAGATATTTTTCGAATGAAACCTCGTCTTTCGCCTCTATCGCTCGCTGGTCATCAAAAGATTTGCTCGACATCAGTTCGAACATTTCTGCGACGTCTTGCGAAAGTGGGGATTGCTGAAAATGCGTTTGATATTCAATGGACTTGTTCATTGCGAATCTAAAATACGAAATTCCTTCTTTTTCCATCTCTGCGAGCACGCGGGCGCTTAGAGTAAGGCTGCTGTCTTCGAGGCGAGCCGATTGTTTCTGTAAACTTTGTAGATGTTCCCCGCCCGCGGTCAGTTGATCGAGTAGCCTCGCTACCGGCGCGAGTTCTTTGGTAAGTTCGAGCCCCCAATCTTTTACCGAACGTTTTCTTGGCCCGTCTTCTAGCAATGTTGTTGGCAGCCGACCCTGCTCGACAACTTCTTCTACGTTGCTGGCAACCGTTTCACATAGCTGGTTATTGTGCTCTGGGCTTGGCAATAACAAGCAGTAAAGTAACAGCGTATCGATAAAGTTAGCTTGCTCTTTGGTGAAGCCAACTGGAGAGAATGGATTAACGTCAAGCAGTCGCACCTCAATATATTCAACGCCATCTCGATGCAGGCAATCTAGGAAGTTTTCTCCGTTGCGGGCAACTCGTTTTGCCCGAATGGTTGTGTAGAACTCGGCTTCAGATTGCAGAATATTTGGATTGACTTGGGTGTGCATGCCGCCCGTCATCTCATCGAGATTCTTGAACTGTGGATGCGGTGTGCAAACGGCTTGGGTTAAAGTACTGACGTAATTATCGAGATTGTTGTAACAAATATTGAGTAATTCGGATTGCTGTTTGCTCTGGTAACCGAGGATGCTGCTATTGCGCAGAGACGTGCCGTGAGAAAGGCCGTAAGTTCCTCGCCCCATCGCCTCAAGTTTTTTCTCGGCAGGCGTACCTTTTACAAATGACTCACAAACAGCGGGAGAAGCGCCAAACAAATAGATCGGTAACCATGAGAATCGCCTGAAATTTCTGATCAGATCGAAGTAACGTTTTGACCTCCACGCAGGCGAATTGTCACGTTTTTCATATTGGGCAAGGTCTTGCCAGAATTCATCGCTGAATGAAAAATTGTAGTGAACAGCAGAGATTGTCTGCATCAAACGGCCATAACGATTACCCAAGCCATTTCGGTAAGTGGTTTTCAATTTGCCGAGATTTGATTTGCCGTAGGTAGCAAGAGGTATATTGTTATCGCCCTGCAAAGCGCAGGGTAAGCTTGCCGACCACATGACTTCGTCGTCTAAACCGCGATAGACAAATTGATGAACCTTTTCCAGCTGGGACAAAGTATCGTCAATAGATTCGGCTGCCGGTGTGATGAGTTCGAGCTGTGCCTCGGAAAAATCTGTCGTGATCAACGGGTGCGTCAACTTTGAGCCAAGATACCTCGGGTGCGGTTTGGCCGAGACGTGTCCCGCGGCATCGACCCTTAATGCCTCTCGCTCAAGCCCTCGCAGTGTGCTGAATGTTTTACTCGAATACGCACTTGCCAGAAAACTCAATTTCTCAGTGATCTGCTCTGTCATAGGGTCTTTGCTCTGTTCCCGCCAGTATTAATTAATGTCCGGCTTTCCAGTATGAATGGTAATCAAGACGATGCCCTGATATCCATGATTAATTTCAGAATAAATTTGTTGTCAGGTTTTAGCTCGCGTTCAGATTCTTATCCTTGAACTGGTGAATCAGCCGACGATTTCGTTTGCTTGGTCGTTCCCGGGAAACTGCTTGTTGACCTGCGGATTTTCTTTGGGCGGCCTCGAGGAGTCGGTGCTCGAGACTTTCAGGAGTTTCTTCGTAAAGTGTCTCGGCAGTTGACGCATCACGCCGCTGATCTGATAGCGCTCTTACAATCACTGTTTTTTCATCCCAGCCTTGCCGCAGCCGGATTTCGATACCCACCTGTAGTTCCTTCGATGCTTTACCTTTGGTGCCGTCAATATGTACTTTACCCCCGTCGATTGCCTCTTTGGCCTTCGCACGGGTTTTGTAAAAACGGGCAGCCCAAAGCCATTTATCAAGCCTAACTTTATTTGCAGTACTCATTAGAGGGTTTTCCTCGGTAACCGGCGGAAAGTCTGGCAGGAAATTGCCCGAAGGTACAGACAGTCTGCTGGTTAAGCGAAGTGGGAATTTGGCAGAGGAAATTACAGACACGTTGATAATGGCTATACTCGGATTTTTCCAAATTTGATCGGATGAACATTATGCAAGACATGCTAGATAATTTAACGGAAATCGCCCGCAATGCAGGGGAAGCGATTCTTGAGGTGTATCAGAAAGAGGATTTTGGCGTCGAACAAAAGTCGGATGATTCCCCGCTGACTCAGGCGGATCTAGCCGCGCACAAAATAATCAGCGAATCACTTGAAAAAATATACCCCGGCATACCCTGCTTCTCTGAGGAATCGGAGGTTCTCCCTTTTGAGCAACGTAGAACCTGGCAACGCTATTTTCTGGTTGACCCGTTAGACGGCACCAAGGAATTTATCAATCGTAACGGTGAGTTCACGGTAAATATTGCCCTGATTGAAAACGGGAGATCTCTACTTGGCATCGTCTATGTGCCAGTCATTGACAGAATGTACGCAGGATATAGCCCGGCTGAGTTGAGCGAACGTATCGCCTGGGTTGAAGAAAAAGGGGAACGTCGAAAGATTGCGACCCGCACAATGGACAGGTTTGGCGGCCCCAATACTGGTGTGAGTATTGAGCCAGTGACGGTGGTGGCGAGCAGGAGGCATGGCAGCGACGAGATGGAGGTTTGCATGGGTAATCTTAATAACGCCTATCCTGATCTTGAGACCCGAAACATGGGTAGCTCTCTTAAGCTTTGTTTAGTAGCAGAAGGGCAAGCCGACCTGTATCCGAGACTGGCGCCCACCTGTGAATGGGACACGGCTGCTGCCCATGCGGTTGTTGAGGCGGCCGGTGGTTTGGTTGTTGACGCAAATTTTGAACCTCTTCGCTATAACCAGAAAGATGAACTGCTCAATCCATATTTCCATGTTATCGGGGATCCGGATTTCGATTGGCAAAAGCTGATCAAGACTGCATAGGCCGCAATCAGATAGGCCTTAAACAGACAGGCCGCAAACAGGCTGCAGAAAAGAAAGCACAGACAGAAAGAATGTTTGATCAAGGGTTGGTGTTGAGGAGGAAAAAAAGACCGTCGAGACTTTGGTCTCAGCTAGCTAAGCTGTACGCGCATCCATCCTGCCGAGGAGAATACTGTATATTCATACAGCTTGAGCTAGCGAGGGTTGTAAATATACGCACAAAATCTCGCGATTAAAAGAGGAGAAAAATGGAGGTTTCTGCGATTCTGATAATCTTTGTCTCAGGAATCAGCGCTAAGGTTATGAATTCAGGAAAGAAATGTCTCTCCGCTGGCGTGCTTTTCTTTTCTGAATCAGGTCGAGAATAATATTCATGTCGTGCGGGGCTTAAGTAAAAGATATTTCAGTATCAATATTGAGAGAAACAGCGGCCTCCTCGCACTAAAAAGGCAAAGCGCTCGGTGAGAAATCTGAAATAGTGATAGACATGATCAAAAGACACACCGATAATGACAAGTGGTATAATCCAATCTGGGTTAGTATGCCGTATAAACTATTCTTATCGTCTTTTCGTTCAAAGAGAACGCACTTACCGTCAATGTGCTTATTGCAAAAGCTGGGTATGAATATAGTAGAGAAGTTCGTGGAGTGCTTGCATGTGTTTCAATTAACACAGCACAAGCGACCCTTGATGATGGGGTCAATGATCTCGAAGACTTTAAATCAGCTACCCAAGCCCCCATATACGACAGCACCGTTAGGTATACAGACACTTAAGCACTTGCCTTTAAGAGCGCGGCTCTCATCGACAGGTACTGTTTTTTCGATCTTTAAAAGCCCCGATGACTCTGATGGAGAGTTAGTTCTATGACCAGTAATGTACGAGAAGGTGATTTTGAGTCAATCCTTGACGATGACACGCTTGAAGATGCATCGCAAAATCTCGACGACGTTATTTCTGACTCTGACTCTCTGACGCAAGCTGGTCAGCAAGGCGTTGAGGGTGAAGAAGGCGAGGAAACGGCGGAACAATCGCGGATCAAGGTGTTGATAGACAAGGGCAAAGAGCAGGGATTCCTGACCTATGACCAATTGCTGGAGGTCTTGCCGGACAACATCATTCAGTCCGATGAATTCGAGAGTGTTGTGCACATGTTCAGTGAGATGAATATCAATGTGTATGAACACGCCCCAGAGAATAATAGCCTGACGGAGATGACGAGCGAGGAGCCCAACCCGGACTCCGCCACGATTGGCTCCGCAGAATCAATGGTGGGCCGAACCATCGACCCGGTGCGTATGTACATGCGCGAAATGGGTACAGTGCCTTTGCTGACGCGCGAGGGTGAAATTGTTATTGCTAAACGTATCGAAGAAGGCATCCGTGAAAGTATGGCGATCATGGCGCGTTATCCCGATATCGCCGCCGGGGTTGTTCGAACCTACGATACAATTGTCGAAGAAGAAGGTGACCTAGGTGTCCTAATCACTGGCTTTCTGGATCCAGAAGACAGTATTCCGGACATGTCAAAGGTCGCTGAGGCGAAGTCTAGCGGCAACTATCAGGCTGATGAAAATGAAGAGAAGAAAGGGCTAGACGAAGTACTTGTTCACTCACGTTTCCGAGCGATTAAATCCGCCCAGAAAAAACTCGCAAAACTGCTAGAGACGCATTCTCGAAGTGACAGTAAAACCGTCAAGGCGCTCGATGATCTTGGCGAAGCCTTTTGTTCGCTAAAACTGGTTCCGACCCGTATGGAGCCTTTGCTCGATCGTGTGCGCGACGACATGACCACAATTAGGAAGCAGGAAAAAGCGATTCGAGAGCTGTGTGTTCGCAAGTCGGGCATGCCGAAAGACAAATTTCTGGAAATCTATCTGAATAATCAGACTAACGTCGAGTGGTTAGATGAACAAATAAGCGCTGATGAACCTTGGTCCGAAAATCTTGCTAGAAACCGCGTTGCACTTCGTCACGCGCTAAAGACCGTTAGCCGAATTTCTCAGCGAACCGGAATGGAAGTCGTGGAAATTAAAGAGATTAACCGCCGTCTTTTTGTTGCGGTAGGTAAAACCCGCGCTGCTAAGAAAGATATGATCGAGGCCAATTTACGTCTGGTTATTTCAATCGCGAAAAAATATACCAATCGCGGTCTGCATTTTCTTGATTTGATTCAGGAAGGAAATATCGGCTTGATGAAGGCTGTTGATAAATTTGAGTACCGACGGGGATTCAAGTTCTCGACCTACGCAACATGGTGGATTCGCCAGGCGATTACGCGTTCAATCTCTGATTTGGCGAGAACGATTCGAGTTCCTGTTCACATGATGGAAACGGTGAATAAGCTGAACCGACTGACCCGACAGCTGGTTCAGGAATATGGCAGAGCGCCAACAATTGAGGAGCTCAGTGAGAAAATGGAGCTTCCGGAAGACAAAGTGTTAAAGGCACTGGATGTGGCCAAGCAACCAATCTCTCTAGAGACGCCCGTTGGAGACGATGACGATTCGACGATGTGGAATCTTGTTAGCGATACATCGGTTGAGTCGCCGGTTGACCATGCAACAGGTGCAGGCTTGAAAGAGACAACAACGGATGTGCTGACTGCACTCACCGAGCGTGAAGCAAAAGTATTAAGGATGCGTTTTGGTATTGACATGAATACTGACCATACGCTCGAAGAGGTCGGAAGACAGTTCTCTGTCACGAGAGAAAGAATCCGTCAAATCGAAGCGAAAGCGCTACGAAAGCTGAGGCACCCAGCAAGATCTGAACAACTAAGAAGTTTTATGGAAGGTTAGCGTAAGCTTTACGCCTCAACAACTAATGCTCAGGGCACTTGTTTGCGTGTAATTAGGTATCTGGCGTTTGTTGGAAGATTGTTCAATTCTGAAATTTCTCCACTAGGCCAATGAATTTCAACCTGACCCACAGTCCTGTGGTGCGCCAAGCCAAAGGTTACTACCGTCTCGTCAAAAGATTGATAACCACCACTTAGCTTTATTTCTCGCATTTGATGACGCTGGTTTCCGTAGTGGATGGTGATTTTTGCGCCAACTGCATTTCTATTACCCTGTTTATCCATCAAGTTAAACTGAATGCTACGGTTTTTGTTCACTTGGTTTTCCAGGAGAAAAGGTTGTGACATCACGCTGCTCGTAACGATGTCTATATCGCCATCACGATCAAAGTCCGCATAGGTGAAGCTTGAGGTGTTGGGCATAAAATCGAGATTGAATTTCTGTTCAGCGCGTTTAAAACGCTTACCCCCGTCATTGTGGAAGAATACGTTTGAAAAGAGCTGTACCGGATTGCCAAACTCATAGCCATTGCCGATATATATATCCTGATATCCATCATTATCGAGGTCAGCCGCTTTTGCGCTCCAACTCCAATAACTTGACTGGACACCGGCTTCCAAAGTGGCATCCTTAAACGTGCCATCTAATTGTCCTAATAATAATTTGTTGCTCATTTCCTGATCTGGATATTGGTCATAAATGATGGGTGAGTCTGGTGCATAGCGTTTTGTCAGCCGCTCGCATAGCTGTCTTGCAGAATCATCTATGAGGACAGCGCAAAGTTTAGGGTTCTTTTCTGAGGCAGCTAACTTTACCGTCATTGCTTCAAGGCAGGATGAGCGTTCGTGATTTGCCTTTAGGCGCTTACACCATGAAATATCGAGGTCGAGAATCGCACGGGCACCTGCCAATTTCTCTGTGCATGATTTAGCGTCTGTCTCTTCAAGCAGATGGCAATAGGAAGTCACACCGTCATCGTCGAATGACATATCTGAAGAATAGACATCCATAATCAGGTCGTTGTTAAAATCTGCGGATTCATAGCTCATTGTATTCAATGATGTTATGACATCGTTTCGAGTGGTCGATATCAGCGCAAACCCGTCTGCCTCACCAAAATACCAGAGATCCGGTACATGGCGGTCATTCGCCAGAATAATATCCAAATCATGGTCATTATTGATGTCCGAAATTAAAATCGACAGTGTATCTCCGGTAATTTCATCGATTGTTTCTGTCAGATAATGGCCGTCATCATTTATCACTCTCTGGTTCGCCGAAAAGGTTGTTCGGAAGTTCTCCTCCGTGCCAAATGACCAATTGCCCAGTAAAAAATCAAGATCGCCATCTTTGTCCCAGTCGGCGAAGCCGGTGGATAGCGTGACATTTGCGTCTTGGTTGATGAATGTTTTGCTTCTGCTCTGGTTGAAACTGCCTTTTTGGTTGTTAAAAACGATTGACCTGCCGCCGTAGGCTGTCACAAATACATCTAGCCACCCATCGTTGTCTAGATCGACGAGTGCTACGACAAAAGCATCGAGTGGCTTAGACAAATTTAATCGTTTGTAAAAGCCAAAACGAAGGCCACCATAGTTTCGATAAAGAATAATGCCGTCGTTGGTTGAAATCGCGATATCACTCCAGCCATCATTATCAAAGTCGCCGGAGGCAATGCCACGTCCCAGTACAAATGGGTCAAAGAAATCTGTGAATTTAAACTGCCAGAGTTTTAGTAAACCGACAGACTCGCCTGGATGTTGTACAAATTCTCTGGCCAGTCCTTTTTTCAGGCTTAGCACGTCATTTTTGACATATGGTGCGACCTGAACAGAGATGTGGGAGCTCTTCGAATTTGTTTGAAAACGAGCGTACTGTGGTGCTGAAATGTAGTCAGGTAAATAAGTGGAAGCTTCGAGTTTTTCGGGAGGCGCATGGTGTGAGGCAAGACTATGGGTGCTACGTTGCAGCAAAAGGCGCTGAAATCTGCGAGCGACGATACTGCGTTGGCACAAGAGTTCTCGCCAGGGAGCTGTGATTTCTGTGCATTGCGCTTCACGATCGCCATCTACTGCTAATCTTAATATTATTTCGTCTAGGCAATCCTGTTTGTTGGACATGGATGCCAGAGTGCGACAGAACTCAACTGTTTGTTTCTCGGGGGATTCAGAAAAGATGAGGGAATAGCACAGCCGGGTTGCTGCTGTGTTTACAAGACCATTCTCGGTCTTAATCGTGCCGCCGGGTTCCGTGCGTGCAAGAGATGCGCAGTTTGCGAGGTTTTTGGTTTCCGCAGTTTGGTACCCCCTAAGTAACGCGAGGCAATGGTTTTCCTCCTGCTCCGTGAGATTGAGAGCGCAGGCGGTCGGGTTTGCGAGTCCTTCAATCCTTTTTAAATAGATATTTTCAAGGCAGTTGTCGACCCGAGCAGGGCTAACCTGCGTTCGACATTTGCCAATGACATCCGTGCTAAAGCTTTGTGTGGTCAGCACCCTGATGATGCAGCTCTCTCTCTGGGGGGTAAGCTTCAGATCAGCGCACGGTTGCTCACTCTGGTCCAACAAAGCAGCTTTGGTGGCAAGTCTTGCAGCAATGTTTGCTTGACACGATGAAATAGCAGCTGAGTTGCCTAAATATTTGTTACAAAGATCAGGGTTAGGCTGACCTAGGCTACCCGATTTAATAAGTGCGATGTAACACTCATCGATTTTCTCAAATGCTGATGCGACGCAAATCTCTTTTGCTATCACTTGATGTTTAAGCGAGTTATTCTCGGGCGGTTCAATAAGCGCTAGCGCTTCCCGCAGCAATTCTTGTTTTTCCCGACTTCTCTCTTCGCTTATCCGTTCTGTTAGGGCTCCAAGCAAAACAGCAAAAAGTATAACAGCGCCGATTAAACCCAAACTCAGTCGAAGTGAAACGATATTGGCAATAATCATAGCGGGATAGATGCTAAAAACCCCAAGGGAAAATAGCAGGGTCATCGCAATGCCTGGCGAAATACCTGTCGCAAGTAGTGCGCTAACGGCGATGACATCAAACGCGATAGGCACGGGTAACAACACGGCGATAATTGCGACGAAAGTGAGCGAGAGCAGTGAGTACTCGAGCAAAGTCAGTTTTTCTAACGGCAGTGTCTCAATAAGGGCAGCGCCGAAGAAGCCGGCCGCCAACATCATCGGAACCGCAATTTTGAAGAGATAGATCGTATTGTCGACCAATAAGCGCCCAACACTGGCAAGGCATTCAGGGGCAGCGCCGCGAATCACAACCCGTTTTTTTTGATTGAACCTTTGCATGCCTTGGCTGGCATTTCCCATCTGATTCGCCAGGCGCTGCGGTACGACCTCGTTTTTGTCGTTGGGACCGGTCAGGCGAATAACTAACGGCACAATTAAAAGAATGAATATGAGTGAGCCGAGCATTTTGGTGAGCACAAAGTAGGCTGGGAAAACAGAAAATGAAATAGTTAATACGATGACATTAAGTGTTGGCGAACTAAGTAATGTCGCGAGCACGGCTTCGAGCCTTAGACCGCTCAGGTACATTCCTTGGGCAATCGGTGTGGCGCAGTTGACGCAGACCCCCAGAGGAACGCCACTTGTGACGCCAATCAAACTGTTAAGGAGTGGGTTTTTTGATTGATTAGGCGGGGGATGTAACTGCAACAGACTGAGGACGAGTACGCCAAAAAACAAACCAAAGGCCATGCCTTTCCAATTGGTATAGCTCCAGTTGACGGTTGTCTTGGCGACACGCTCAACCATAAGTTGATCTGCATGGGTAGGATAGACAATGTCGAAAGCGATCGCTGTAATATTATTTCGCTCAGCCATCTGAGCTTTTTGATCAAGCGCGGGTACCCGACTTTGTGACCAGAAGAAGAGAGTTCCACCCACGAGTAAAGTCATCAGCAGAATGCTGACTGGATCAGTGAAAACTCGTCTCAGGTAACTGCGCTTGTGTTGTCGATCGTCTTCCATACTCGCAGTATTCGTCCTGCTGCCTTCCGATCAGAGTATGAAAAGAGTATCAAAGCCACCTGCGGTAAAGTATGTTTTGGGCATTGAATCCGACTGAACCCTTAAAAATCAAGATGAGCATACCTACCGACCCAAATTGGATGCAGCCTTGAGCGTATCGAAAAAATGCCAAAAAAAAGGCGCTATCCGAGAGGAAAGCGCCTTTAGGGAAAAACAAAAAAATTTAGAACTGATTCATTGTGTTGTCTTTACCACCTGCTAAGAGAGCGTTGTCTCCTGAGAAGTATTCCTTATGATCGTCTCCGATGTTAGAACCGGCGAGGTCTTGGTGCTTCACAGACGACATGTCACGCCTAATTTCCCGGCGCTGAATATCACGCACGTAAGCCAACATGCCTAGGTCACCGAAGTAGCCTTCGGATAGGATGTCGGTACCCAACGCTGTTTCGTGATAGGTTGGTAACGTAATCAGATGGTGGAAAATACCGGCATGCGCTGAAGCGTCTTTCTGAAATTGTTGAACCAGAGCATCTGCAGTGGCGGCAAGTTCGGAATCGTCGAATTTTACGTCCATTAAACCCTTTGGATCGCTCTCAGGGTTTGGATATTCAGAAACGTCCTTTCCTGCCGCAACCCATTCGCCGTAAACCTGTTCCCTAAAAGACAGCGTCCAGTTGAATGAAGGTGAGTTGTTGTAAACAAGCTTCGCATTCGGGATGTGCTCGCGTACCGCATCAACCATGCCCGCTATCTGTGCGACGTTGGGTTTCTCCGTCTCGATCCATAGCAAGTCAGCACCATGGTTCAGACTGGTAACGCAGTCGAGAACGACACGGTCAAAACCTGTGTTCTCCTTGAAAGAGTAAAGACCGTTGTCGAGTCGAACAGGCTTAACTAGCTTACCTTTCTGGTGAATCGTAATGTCATTTTCCTTTAGCTCGCTGAGATCGTTGACCTCCTTAGTTTCGAGAAAATCGTTGTACTGACTCGCAAGATCGCCTATCTCCTTAGAAACGGGCACTTTTTGCGTGAGACTGGCGCCGAGTGAATCTGTACGGGCAACGATAATGCCGTTTTCAATACCGAGTTCGAGAAACGCGTAACGAATAGCATTAATTTTAGAAAGGAAGTCCTCGTGTGGGACAGTCACTTTACCGGCCTGGTGTCCGCATTGTTTTGCATCTGAAACCTGATTCTCAACTTGGATAGCACAGGCGCCTGCCTCGATCATCTTTTTCGCAAGAAGGTAGGTTGCTTCTTCGTTACCGAAACCGGCATCGATATCAGCAATGATGGGTACAACGTGTGTTTCAAAGTTGTCGATCTGGTCAAGGATTGGCGCAACATCTTGGCCGGCTTCACGGGCTTCATCTAGCGCGATGAAGATGTGGCGCAGCTCGCGCGCATCGGCCTGCTTCAGGAAAGTATAAATTTCTTCAATGAGATTTGGCACTGTTGTCTTTTCATGCATGCTCTGGTCAGGTAGAGGACCAAATTGCGAACGCAGCGCTGCGACCATCCAACCACTCAAGTAAATATAGCTTTTGTCCATGGTGCCTTGGTGTTTCTTAACAGACATTGCTAATTGCTGTGCTGTAAAACCGTGCCAGCAGCCAAGCGACTGGGTATAGCGCGAAGAATCGAGGTCGTAGTCCTTCATGTCCTTGTGCATGATGTCCGCAGTGTATTGTGCGATTTCCAGACCCGTCTTGAATCGGTTTTGTCTATCCATACGGACAGCGTACTCGGCGTTAATGCCTCCCCATGTAGGGTTGCCTTTTTTTAGTTGTGCAAATTCTTTGATGGCATCTAGATATGCGGACATTGAAGTTCCTCTTTGCTCGTTTCAAACTAGGTGTTTGAGGTTGTAGACGTTTCGTCGATGGACAACGTGTGTGAAGAAGTAGCCAGCGTTTAGCGGCCTACTTACAGAGGGCGAAACTTATCAACCAGCAAGAAACAAAAATATGGAATATTTGGATACTAATACATTCCATTTATTCACTACTGTTAGAAACTGACGACCCCGCCTCGTGAACTGACCCGGCGGATTTTGTTTTTCGTTAGCAGCAGCGTCCGAATTGCCGCATAAAAGCCGTTATGTTCCATTGGTCGTATGGCGGGAGATCGATCAGGTCCACACTGTGTATGAACATTGCGTTAGCGACTTCAACTAACAGCATTCTCGCAGCCGGTATTTGGGCGCAATCGGTGTCGAAAAGTTGAGCAAGGGTTATTTATAGTGGGTATAATTGTGTGTATGCGCTCACTAACTCGCATCTGGTTGATGTTGGTCAACACGTTTGATTGATTGCTCTGCTTGTCGAAGCGGTCTGTCATTCCTGCGTGGTTAAAAGAGTAGCCAACATCACATCATCCAAGTGCATCTCGTTGCCCATTTCGAAATATGTCGAACCCACTTTGGAAAAACCAGATCTGGCGTAAAATCTGATAGCGCGTAAGTTGCCACTGAAAACGCTTAGCCATATTCCAGCTCGATGATGTTTGTGACAGATATCAAATGCAGCTCTTATCAACAGGTCTGCAGCCCCGGTACCGTGAAAATCAGGCGAAACATAAAGCCTTTTCAGTTCAGTGGTATGCGCGAGTGTTGGGTTGGCAGGGCACGGACTCGAAAGCCCTAGGATAAGAAAACCGACAATGCTTGAGTTTGCCCATGCGCAGAATACGGGCGTTTCGTCGCTTAACAGCATTTGCTTAAATTGTGGCTCGCTGAGGTTCTCGGCGATATATTTGGCGATTTCTGATTTATCAGAGTCAGCTGGGCACGCCAATTCGAACGTTGACTGCGCGATAGCGCTCAGCGCCTTCGCATCTGTGACTCTGCCTGGTTCGATGCTTAGTTCAAGACCCACTAAACATCCTCTGCACGGGTCTTGATGCAATCGAACTCGCCCATTTCGAATTCGCGACAAATAAGCGGTCTTTTGTCGTATATGGTGCAAAGAAAGTTCTCACGATTGAGTGCTGAGCACCATCCATCATCGAGTCGCAACATGGTTTCACCGCCATACGCATCACGCAAAATGTGCTGTTCAGGGACGCCGGTTTCAGTGATTAATAGGACTTCGAGTTTGCAGCAACTTGCTCGACACGTTGAGCAAGTTACCGTTGAATCTGGCAAATTCGTGACATGAATGGTCAAGCGGTTAACCGCGTCCGGCGTATTTCAATATTTCGACAATCTGTCCCGGTGATGTAGCCCAGGCTTGGGCAACAGCATCAACTTCTTTCAGCGGGTGGATTAGGTCTTCTCCATGCAGGGTAATATAGGGTTTACCAAGCGCTGCGCAGTAACCGGCATCAAAAGCTGCGTTCCACTGTTTGAATTTTTCGCCAAAACGAATAATTGCAATGTCACTTTTTTCGATCAGTGTTTTTGTTCTGACTGCATTGACCTTCGCCGATTTGTGATCACGCCAAAATGAATTATCTTCGGCCCCCAGCATGTCCCCGGCGGCATCACTCGCCTCATGGTCTGTAACCGCCGAATAGAATTCAACGGCTAAATCATTGTCTTTACAACCCTGTATAATTTGCTCTCTCCAGTCCGTGTGAATTTCACCGGACAGATAAACCTTCAATTTCATTACTTGGCTCTCTTTCTGATTGTGCGTTGGTCGTTCAGTCGTTAGGTTATCAGTAATGGCTGAAAATGTTTCAAGAACATCGCCTAGAAAATGGGTGGATTATTCACGAGGTACAAGCGGGTCTTAGCGTCTGGCATGTTGTGATGAGCTTTTAAGTCATGGGAGGATAACGGGCTTCTTGATCTAATCAAGTGTGATCTCGGACCAGGGCAATCTTCCGTCTTCCTCTCCACCAAAGGTGTCGGGATCAAGCAGTACATCGAAAACCGGGATCGCTGGGTCTTCGGCAAAGCCCCATGCAGACAGTCGTTCCCGCATTTTTGTCACTCGTTCTGATTCAGTGGCGGCAAGGTCAGTTTGCTCCAGTGGATCTTCCAGTAAGTTAAAGAGTTGCGGTGACTCGGTGTCTATCAGTTTCCAGGGCCAACGATAGATCGCTTGTCCACTGAAGAGACCAGACACTGCATAGTCCGGGTGCTCGCTGACACGACCATTCAGTGCTTCTAATTGGCTGCGTCCATCCAGATCATCTGGAATGGCA
>ERZ1047985.52-NODE-52-length-103965-cov-11.559147_pt1 | contig 103965 bp, 83 predicted proteins | sample MGYA00383097_ERZ1047985 | MGnify/ENA primary metagenome ERZ1047985 (study PRJEB29581, sample SAMEA5548367) | metagenome | biome: marine; feature: coastal; material: water | depth 50 m | study: Short-term variability in the microbial, nano- and picoplankton...
CGCCAAATGATCCGAATAAATTTATCATGTCTCAATTCCTTATAGGTCTATTACTAATCCCTATTTTCGCTGGTTTCATCACATCTGTTGTAACTATGTCAGCCGAAAGAGCTGGTGACGACACCTATTATGGTGATAGTTATTATTTTTCTGGATTTGATAATTCCTATACAACTATTATTTCAGATAAAGAATACTATGCATGGGATGCATATTTTAAAATCCCTGATATTGATATCTCAGAAATACAAGAAAAAGATTATTGGTTACACACAGAATTCAGCGCTTCGGAATCTTGGGGATATTGCTACTTCGATATGGATATTTTAGATAATAATAACTTGATACAATCAGATGATGGAAGTTACTGGTACTCTATGTCATGTTGGGGGGATATGGAAGGGTATGATGTGCTTTTAAGAATAGAAGAACAAACTTTCACTTATGCTATAGATCAGGATGTACAGCCTAGATACGCGTTTGTTGATGGTGACCGCGATATTAGTGGTGTTGGAATATTGCTACAACTACTTCCAATTCTAATTGTTTTATTCTACATTGGCACTATAGTTTGGAGTTTCATATCTAAGAGAAAATCTTTAGGTTTTGGTTTAATTGGGGGAATTATAATTGCTCCAATTTCTTTCTGCTTTTCTATGATTTTCCTTTCTTTCATCTATTGGAACAATTTTTAATTAAATAACTCCTGCAATCATAAGCCCTGCAAAGACAAACATCAATACTCCCATTGCCCCATCTATGATGTGTGATACAGATCTTAATTTTTCTACACGACCTCCAGTTGTTAGTACCAATGCTACGGTTACGTACCAAGTCCCATCTATTGTCATCCCTAATGCCCCCATACCAAGAAGTGTTTCAATACTTACATTATCTTCGATAAATGGGGTATAAAGTGCTAACATCCAAGCAAGAATCTTTGGATTTAGTAATGCTATAGAGAAACCCTGGATGAATCCTTGTTTATTCATCGAATCTTGATGGCTTTCATCGAGAGATTTCGATGGTCCCATTCTTGCATGTTTGAGAAATGTATATCCAAGCCAAATTAGAATACATACTCCTGCCCATTTTAGCCATGTTTCAGCAGTTTCATGTATGGAAATTGCAGTAGCAAATGCTCCCGCTGCAAGAAATGCATAAATTCCGAAACCTATACCATGTCCGATTCCAGTCATTACCCCTTGTGATCTTCCTCCTGCCAAGGTATTACGCAGGATTACTGCTAGAGATGGACCAGGGCTCATTGCACCTAAACTGAAGACTGTCGCCAGAGCTAACCATGCTTCAGGCGTCATTATGTAACCGACCTTCAAGCGCCTTCATACATAGATTCAATTTCACTAGCCCAATTCTCTCTGATTTGTATTCTTCTAATCTTCAAAGTAGGAGTTAGTTCCCCGAAATCTACATTTAAATCTCTAGGCAATATAGTGAATTTCTTAATCTGTTCTGGATTGCTAAATTGTCCATTTAGCCTGCTTACTTCAACTTGCATTTCATTAAATATTTCTTCACTGTCTGTATAATCTGATAGCGTTTTTCCAAAACTTTCTAGAGTAGTAATCTGTACTGCTGGATCCTTTGGTATTTTAGCTGGGTCCATTCCATGTTTATCTCTCAGAATAGCACCAACATCTAAAGTAAATAATGCACTACAATATTTTCTCCCATCCCCAATAAGCATGCACTGAGAAACCATTGGTATTGATTTCATGGTTTCTTCAATAACTAAAGGTGCTATATTTTTCCCACCAGAACTCACGTATAATTCTTTGATTCGTCCGGTGATTTTAACGTATCCATCTGAATCAATTTCTCCCTTATCTCCAGAATGTAACCATCCATCTGCGTCAATTGTATCTGCAGTTGCTTCAGGATTCTTGTAGTAACCTTTCATAACATGTCTTCCTCTAAATAATATTTCTCCTGTATCCGAAATCATAAGTTCTGTTCCAGAAAATGGTTTCCCTACTGTCCCGAATTTATGGTTTTTCTTGTAACCTAGACTTGCACCTGCTGTAGTCTCAGTCATCCCATACCCTTCGTAAAGTGGAATATCTAGTGTATGGAATAGTTTGAGGATATCTGGATTTATTGGTGCTGCCCCTGTAATCGCATATACACAATTAGACATGCCAATAGCTTCCTTTGCCTTTTTCTTGATTATTCCACCTAGTAATGGGACTTTAGCCAGTTTAATCTTACCTCCTAATTTAGCAACTAAGTTACTGTATACTTTTTCATAAATTCTAGGGACTCCAATAAATAAGTGCGGCTGTACTTCTTTGGCATAATCTATGACATTCAACGGTGCATCTACAACTGTCATGTGTAGTCCCCATCGAATATGCGCATGACAATCTACTAGTTGACCGAAAACGTGTGCACAAGGGAGCCAAGATACATACCCCCATCCTCTTTCAAACTCCTGTAATTTCCAAACTTCTGCCAATTCAAAATCAATATTGTCGTGACTCAATTCTACTCCTTTGGGATTACCAGTAGTGCCAGAGGTATAAATTAGAGAAAATGTGTCTTCAGGAGTAATATTCTCCACTCTTTTCTCGATCTCTGAATATTCAACATCTGCTCCTTTCTGTATAAAATCAGTCCAAGACATACATTTAGGATGTTCTGGCATATCTACGCCATCCATTACCACTACAGTTTCTACTTTGGTTAATTTGTCCATTATTTCATGCAGCCTATATGCACACATTTTCTTTTTATTACCTCCGTCCATTGGATTATCTCCAACAAAAACAACCTTTGAATCCGAATTTCCAACTACCCATTCTACTTCTTCTGGTGAGCAAGTATGGTAAACACCGACTGCTGCTCCATTACACATATTTGCAGCGTGATAAGAAGTATACCATTCTACTCTGTTATATGAATAAATACTTAATTTATCGCCTTCTTCAAAACCCATTGCAATTAATGACTTTGCCACTGAAGCGGTTTGATCATGAAATTCACTCCAACTAATATGATTCATATTTCCATCAGAATCCTTCGTAGAAATTGCTTTTTCATTTCCATGATTCTTCGCGTTCGCCATCAGATATTCGGGAGTAGTCATAGCAGACATGGGACTTGACAGTCGTTGTTTCATCTTAATTGTTTACCAGTGTAATAATTGATACTTAGTATGATTAAGTACACTCAAATCTTTGATTTCAAGGTAGAACTGATCTAATATTTTCTCTCCAATCTTTTCCTTTATTGCGATTAGCCAAAGGTGATGCAGGTGAAGGGTGCCAACAACTTACAATCTCTACATTCATACCCTTTAGTGCTTGATTAGCTCTTTTTTCAGCGTATTTCCCAACACCTATTACTCTCTTGATATTCATTATTTCTACAACTTCTTTCAAATGTTGATCACATCTTTGTATCAATTCTTTGACAGATTCTCCAGATATCTTATCAGGAGTGATATTAGTAGCTCTCTCTCCATTGAATAACATCAACGGGCAGTGATTTACAACGAATATATTAGAAAATATATTTTCAGCGCCGCCATAGTGTTTTTCTAGTAAATTCCATAGCCTTGTCCCTGATACTTCTTCTTTATGCCATTTTAATCCCTTAACAGGTCTTTTAGGGTGTAAATTACGTGGCTGTTTGACTTCGAGATCTCTGATATTTAGTAAATCTCTAACTACTTTTGTAGCCGAAAAAGGAATACCCATTTGTCCCATACCATGTGGTCCAGGGTTCATGCCTAAAATGAGTGTTTTCGCTCCCTTTCCCCCTCCTAATTCTATGAATGCTTTATGCGGTTCCCATGCATAAATTAGAGGATTATAGACGCAATCTATTTTTCCATCGTCAACTAATTTTTTTCCAATTAAATCTACGTCATCTCTCAGTCTCGCTGCTGCTTGAGTAAGTTCCTCAATTACCATGATATCACTATTGTTTTACGTCTCTAACGGAAGCTCCCGTAATTTGTTTTAGATTTTCAGGAGTTATAGGGAATACTGTATCAGCAGTGCCACCAGCGCCCCAAATTAATTCATAATTAAAAAGATCTTCGTCCATTATGATTTTAGTATTTTTCAAATGCCCAAAAGGGGGCACTCCACCTATGGCATATCCAGTATTATCTAGGACGTATTCTGGGGATGCTTGCCCTGGCTTGTAACCCAGTATCTTCTTTAGTTTCTTTTTACGATCGACTCTATTTGAACCAGATGTAATCACAACAATAGCTTCATTTTCACCCCTGAAAACAATTGATTTGGCAATATGTGATATGTCACAACCTAATTGATATGCTGCATCTGCAGAAGTCCTAGTCCCTTCTTCATATTTTCTCGGTTCAGCAATATAATTGATTTTTTTACACTGCCCCATCCATATCTGATGGCCGTCCATATTTACAGGTGTAAGGTTTCAGAATAAAAGTTGTTTCTACTTCCGCATGGTTGATGACCCATAGTATAGCGCGAGAGAACTAATGGATTGGCCGATTGGTCCTTATGGGACTTCTATGGGTGCTTTACTGCTACTCACATTACCAATACATTTTTTATTAACACGTGACGAAAAAGATCGTAGGGTTTCACTTAGAGAACTACCTCGAGAAATACGCGAAAAGGGCTATTGGTGGCATATTTCGCTTTATGTTCTTATGTTTTTATACAAAGCAGTGATTGACTATCATAATGAACCTATGAAAGATAAAGTAGGGGGTTTTACTCATTGGATTTATTCAATTGAAGGTGATTGGACTAATAATATCCAAGAGTACTTTTTGAATGACACACTCACAAACCTTCTTTCAGGGCATTATTTATTCATGTATTTATTCATGATTTGGTTCTCTCCAATATACTATATCTTATGTCGTGATGAAATTATGGCAGATAAAGCGGCTCTGAATTATTTTATAATTTATGTTCTCAGTGTTCCGTTGTACTTATTTTTCAATGTGGAAGTTACTTCCACATATATTGCAGATATGGATGCACTCCTGTATCATGATTCATTCACACTATTTTTCTTCATAGATAATGACCCAATGGATAATGCGATACCAAGTTTACATGTAGGTTTACCTATCAGTCTATTGATAATAAATAGATTACATTGTAGAAAATTAGGAATAAATTTCAATGATTGGCGCCATAAAGAATTTGACCGTTTTGTTTCTATCAATGTCATTATTTATTTATTTTCTATTCAGTATCTCGGGATACATTGGTTTATCGATATTATACCAGGGATTTTCCTTGCAATAATTACTTCTTCGTTTGTTCATTCCGTTCAGCCCATAATTCGCGCAAGAAATGAAAATGGTTATTCTTCATTGTTACCAAATAGGAATCAGTTAGTTGCCTCATTAATTACTGTAATTATTTGTTCTACTTGGTTACTTGCAGGAGTAGTAGATGGTCCCGGAACAGATGAAAATGAAGCTAATATGAGGGTGGGTATTGGTGATGTTAATTTAGATACAATAGAAGTACATAGTTTATGGGATCCAGTATTTGTAGATGTATCTAATGTCGGTGAAAATAATTTAGATATTCTTCTAATACAGAGGAAATATGTTCAACCTCATGTAGAAAAAGGTATTTTTAATTGGGATTCTTTTGAAGATTCAGGCCAATTTATTTTTCTCCCAAGTAATGAATCAATAGAACTTGAAGTGAATCCAACTACCTTATTTGATGTCTATATTATTCTCGTCAGAATATCTGAATCCATTGATTTAGATTCAGATGCTCTGGGAGAGGTGCGGATTTCATCTCATTATGTCGATGATAAGTTACTTTGGACTGGTCTATTAGTCAGTTTACCTGCTTTTATTATAACGGGTATAGTTCTTGAAGGCGCTATTAATTTACGTAGAAATCAAAGTAAATTATAAGCCAAGATTCCGCCAATATATAGTCCAGACATCGCCCCTAATGCTAACCAAATCCCTATTCGGAATGGTGGGTAATTATACTGCCATATGTATATTGACTGACTTAGCCAAACAAGAAATACTACAACTATTCCATAAAACCCGAATAGGAAACGAAATGAAAAAGACAATAAAAGCGTTAATGTATATCCTAAATATAATTCTATTTTATTCCCATATTTTTGGGGTAGTAGAAAACAACATATCCCCAAAAGTCCTAAAACTATTATCGGCGCTAAAAGATTTTTTTTACTGAAATATCCTATGTCAAATAGATATGGTATGAATGACAGTAAAAACCCAATTATTGATGGTAGAGCCACCGGCCATAGTGGAGCAGACTCCCACTTCATGTTTTATCGGATTAGTATCTAGCATATAATACTCTGAATGGTCCCATGCGTCTCATTCATGAATAAGGAGAGTCTCCGCTACAATATGACGAAAGGCGAAATTGTACTTGGATGTCTTGCCCCTCACCCTCCGCATCTTGTTTATGCAGAGAATCCTCCTCAGAATGAAGCATTTAGTGAAGGCGGTTGGGAAACGCTTCGATGGGGCTATGCGAAACTTGCTAGAAAATTAAAAACAATTGATTATGATGCAATTGTAATTTTTACCCCACATTGGCAAACTTATATCGGAACTCATTTCTTAGGGCTTCCAGAATTCAAATCAAAATCCGTAGATCCTGTGTTCCCAAATTTATTCCGATATAATTATGATCTAAAAGTTGACGTAGAATTAGCTGAAGCCATGCATGAAGAAACAGAGAAAGCAGGCATTATAACAAAAATGATGAGAAACCCTGATTTTAGAGTCGATTACGGTACAATTACTTCATGCCATCTTCTGAATCCTGATTGGGATAAACCTATAGTTACAATTTCTAGTAATCGTAATTCACACTACTATTCCAATGAAGTGATGATAGAACAGGCCAAAGCATTAGGCGAGGCTTGTATGAAGGCTATAGAAAAAAGTGGCAAAAAGGTTGTTTTAGTTAGTAGCCATAGTTTAAGCCATCGTCATTTCGTTACTGAAGCACCTCTTCCAGAGGATATGAGTAGAGAACACATCTACAACCATAGTCAATATGTTTGGGATATGAAGATAATCGATATGTTCAGGGAAGGGAAAATGCAAGAAGTAGTTGATATTATGCCCGAATATACTGAACAAACGATTGCTGAAACAGAAGCTGGTGGACTAATTTGGATGATGGCAGCCATGGGTGTCCCAAGCTATCCTGCAGAAATTTATGGCTATCAATCAGTAATAGGTACAGGTAATTGTATTGCATGTTGGGATCCGAATACTAATACTAGGGAGCTAGTTCTTTGAGGTGATTTAATGAGCGAAGATTCCCCTATTTTATTCGGACTTTACGTCCCTCCGCATCCACAACCTCTGCTCAGTCCTGATGCAAATCAAGGATATTCTAACTTACGTGCTGCCTTTGAAACTTGTAGGAAAAGAATTGAAGAAAGTGATGCAGACCTAATATTAGTTTATTCAACAACATGGCCGAGTGTTGTTGGTCATCAGATACAAGCACTGAAAGAATCAATTTGGACTCATGTCGATGACGATTTCCATTATCTAGGTAGTATGCCATATAATTTCAAAATAGATACTGATTTTGCTAATGAATATTGTTCTGCTGCTAAAAAAAGAGGCTTACATGCGCGCACTGTTGAATATGAAGGATTTCCGATAGATACTGGTTCTGTTGTAGCACTCAGTTTACTTAATCCCGACAATCGTATACCTGCATGTATTGTTTCCAGTAACATGTATGCAAATCGATCAGAAACTATTGTCTTAGGTAAATCCGCTAGTGATGCTTTAATTACTCAAGGTAAAAAAGCAGTTATAGTAGTAGTATCAAGTCTTTCTAATAGGATGTTTACTGAGCATATAGATCCATTAGATGACAGAATTCATAGTTCTAAAGATAATGAATGGAATGAGAAAATTCTACAATTTTTCGCTGATGGTAGGTTAGAAGATTTAAGTCAATTAAGTCGTGAAATTCATGGACAAATAAGAGTTCAAAAGGTAGTTGCATACAAACCTGCTTGGTGGTTAGCATCTGCAATGGGTCAGCATAATAATTACCAAGGTGAAGTATTGGCTTACGAAGCATTACACGGTTCAGGAGGAGCAGTTATACAACTAACTCCTTCTACAGGTTCGTTTGGTGACAAAGAGTTTGATGAAGATGATGTTGAATTTTATCAAGGCGACCGAAATGTCTTGAATAAGGGGAACTTTTGATGCCTAAAGATGAGTTGACTGATTTTGAGAAACGTCGTAAACTCATCGAAGGAATAATATTTTCTCCTGATGATTTTGTTGAAAAAATGTATTCAGATTATGGTAAATCATTGCTTAGTTCTGCGGGTGGTGCACTAGGTGCGGCAGCAGGAGTAGCTGTCGGCGGTCCAGTAGGTGGAATTGTAGGTGGCGTAGTAGGTAAGAAAACTGCAGGTAAATTAGTCATAGAAAATGGTCCTTTCATATCTACTGAAGGACCTTCAGCAGTCGGTGCATATCCTCATTTGCATAGAGTAGGTGATTTGATTTTCGTTAGTGGAATAGGACCAAGGAAGCCTGTTACAAATGAAATACCTGGTGGTCCAATTAAAGATGAAGATGGTAATCCATTGGACTATGATATCAAAGCTCAAACTCGTTCTGTTATTGACAATATTCGAATAATTCTAGAAGAATACGGGTCAAGTCTAGAAAATGTCGTTGACGTATATTCGATGCTAGTAGACATGGATCGAGATTTCGCAGGATATAACGAGGTATATGCTGAGTACTTCTCAGAGATTATGCCTTCAAGAACTACTTGCGCAATATCCGCCCTACCTACTCCTATTGCAGTGGAATTAAAAGTTATAGCTAAAGCCTAATTTAGAATTTTATTTATTCTTTCAGAGGTACAGTCTATAGGCGCCGATATAGGGTTACATGCAACCGGGTTTCCTTCTGGTATATCCACCCAATAATCTATCCCTTCGACTTTAGCAGGATAGTCAGTAGATATTGAATGCGCACCTACTGATAATGCTGCATTTAGCCTAGTCTTATTATTCTCATCTGCCTCGCCATTTTCTGCATTATCTGCTCTTGACCTGACAATATAACCATCTTTGACTAATGCTATAATTTCATCTGCATTTCCTACTGGGTCTGTATCTGAAAATATCGCTGCTTCGGAACTACCCGTTTCTGACATTGTGAACATTCTCGCTTCAATTAGCCCTGGGAATTTATCATGATAACTTTGTCTTAATTCTCCACTTGATAAGAGAATAAACATCGCTTTACCTCTCGAATCATCTAGTAATGGCCAGCCATTTTCCATTATTGCCTGAGAAAGTGTTTCTGAATCCTTTCTAACATCATCGGGAGTGATTGTTTTGTTTCGTGGCCAAAATTCAATTATTTCTTGTTCAATACTATCCAATAGATTCTGTAGCTCCACTATTGCAGTATTATCCGTACTTTGCTCCATCCATTCCTTTGGTTCAATCCAAATCATAAATGGGACATGTTCGGGGTTTTCATTTGACCAATTCAAAAGTGTGTTTAGACATTCCTCAAATGTCACACAAGTTGTCCGTAAGTCATACTGATTATGATAAACATAAAGTTGCCCTCTGGCATCCCACCAAACATCAATTTCAAACTGTCTTACCCCCTGTTCTTCCGCTTGTACATTTAATGGCTGATGTGAATATTCATATGCTCTTAATGTGGGTCCTAATGGCTCTAAGTGATATGAATTATGCGTTCCCTTTACCTGAATATGATTTATTCTTAGAGGCGTCAAGTCATCTTCAATTATTTCTTTAGAATCTTCGCTCATGGAAAGACAGCCACTCATTGAACCAGTCATCATAATCAGAGTTATAATACAGGTAATCGTCTTCATCTTGTTTCAGCCTGAACGGCACTTAAACATTAAGAATTGGGAAGACCAAACCTTGAACAGTAATGTTTGAGCCGCTAATATCATGGATAGGCTATCTCCAAAAGAGGTCCTTGGGATTGTTCTCCAACCTCTTGAAATGGTTTCAGAAACTTTAGAAAGAAAGTTAGGGTTATTTTCTGTAGTTATTCTTTCATTATCTGCGATGCTAGGTAGCGGTTTATTCGTACTACCTTCTTTGGCTATGATGGAACTCGGAGATGGTAATTTACCTCTTGGTGGTATATGGTTAGCATATTTATTTGCAGGTTTAGTTATTCTTCCTGGAGCCATCTCGAAATCGGAACTAGCTTCTGCGATGCCATCATCGGGTGGTGCTTATGTCTATATTGAGAAAACATTCGGTCCAATAATTGGAACAATATCTGGCCTAGGGTTATGGGCTAATTTCATGCTTAAATCCGCATTCGCCCTTATTGGTTTCAGAGCATATTTATGGGTCTTAGAGGGAATTCTTGATGTTTCAATAAATCTTGATTATGCCGTGATGATAATGCTAGGCTTAATTGTAGGAATTAATATTTTAGGCGCTAAAAGTATTAAGAAAGTTCAAACGCCAGTAGTTTTAGTTTCAGTAACTTATTTGATGTTTGTTTGTATTTACGCTTTGTTAACGATGGAGCTAAATTGGGATGCCGCAATATCTCGAGAAGCATTAGGGGCAGATTGGCATAGTTTCTCATCAACTGCTGCTCTAGTTTTTGTTTCATACATCGGCGTCACAAAAGTTGCAGCAGTAGGCGGAGAAATCAAAGATCCAAGCAAAAATATGCCGTATGGTATACTGATTTCATTATTTTTCAGTGTTTTCCTATATGTTTTTGTCACTCTAACTATGGCTATTACAGTTGATCCTTTGAGTTATGTAGAAAATGGACATGCTAGAGAAGATCCAATCTATGTTTTTGCTCTGATTGTTGGTGGTAAGACTATTGCAACAATTGCGGCTACTTTCGCGGCATTTACTGTTCTTTCAGGATCTCTCGCTGGAATAATGGCAGCCTCAAGATTCCTTTTTGCTATGGCTAGGGACAACCTATTGCCTGAATTATTCGAAAATGTCCATAGCAAATACGATACTCCACATTGGGCGATAATTGGAACAGGTCTTTCTATGGCGGCAGCAATTCTTTTCTTACCAGTGCATGATGTAGCAGAACTTGCTTCAGGATTCAATTTAATGGTGTTTATCCTTATCAATGCATGCGTTCTAGTATTGAGAAATTCTGCAAAATCTCATTGGTACAAACCTGAATGGAAATCTCCTCTATACCCTTTTACACAGATATTTGGGATATTAACAGGTTCAGTATTGATTTATGCGATGGGAGTTAAAGCTTTATTCGGAGGTTCAGCAGCAGTTATAATTGGAATTATAATATACCAATCCTATGGGAAGAGGCATGGTCAAAAGTCAATAACTCCTTGGGAAACATTCCGGCTTCAGTTAACAAATCCTGATGAAGTCGAACATCGAAGAAGATGGGCGGCATTTCATGCGGCAGATATAAATCGGAATAATCATCTGAATTTACATGAATTTGTTTCAGCAATGGAATCTCTAGGCTTTTCAGATGGTAACCAAGATACTTTCAGAGAATATTTCCATGCTGCTGATCATAATGAAGATGGAGTTTTAGAAATAGATGAATTTTTGTTAGGTGTAGAGGAATTAGAATCCGATTAGTGAATGAACAAGCGTTTAATTGAAGGTATGTATGTTACTCGGAGAATAACGGAAGTGACCATATGGCAATATCTAGTCGAGTTAAAAAAGTCACAACTCATACTCTCCAAGAGATGAAAAGAGAGGGTGAAAAAATCACTATGTTGACATCATACGATTATTCATTAGCGCGACTTGTTGATGCCGCTGGTATCGATGTAATTTTAGTTGGTGATTCTGCTTCTAATGTGATGGCCGGTAATGAAACAACAGTCCCAATTACTTTGGAACATATGATCTACCATGCTCAATGTGTAATCAATGGAGTAGATAGGGCATTAGTAGTGGTTGATATGCCATTTGGGACATACCAAGGCGATTCTAAAACTGCACTTGATTCAGCAATTCGAATTATGAAAGAATCAGGAGGTCATGCTGTTAAATTAGAAGGTGGTTCTGAGGTAGTAGAATCTGTAAAACGTATCCAACAGGCTGGAATTCCAGTCATGGGTCACCTTGGATTAACTCCTCAATCAATATACAAGTTTGGAACTTATACGGTAAGAGCAAGAGAACAAGATGAAGCAGATAAATTACTTGAAGATGCCAAGGCATTACAAGAGGCTGGTTGCTTCTCGATAGTTTTCGAAAAGATACCTGCAGAATTAGCTAAAGAAGTCAGTGAAGCCCTAACAATACCTACTATTGGAATAGGGGCAGGAGTCGACTGTGACGGTCAAGTTTTAGTCCTTCATGATATGCTTGGTATTACAAAAGACTTCAGCCCAAGATTCCTAAGGAGATATGCCGATTTAGGCGAAACTATAGACGGAGCAGTCAAGCAGTACATCGAAGATGTACGAGATAAAGAGTTCCCAAGTGCTGATGAAGGTTACTAGTTTTTATCATTCATCACTCCAAAACTTCAAGGACAGCCGCCTGCATAGATGAGATTGCTATGAGCGAACTTTGGGTCGAGCGACATCGTCCGCGTACTGTTGGTGATATCAAAGGTCAGCGTGCGGTAGTTGAGAGACTGAAAGCATATGCTCAGAAACGTACTTTTCCGCATCTGCTATTTGCTGGTCCTCCTGGAACGGGTAAAACTACTGCTGCAATTGCCCTAGCAAGGGATGTATTTGGAGAGGGATATCGTACTAATATGCTCGAAATGAATGCTAGTGATGAAAGAAAATTAGAGTCTATTAGAACTAAAGTAAAATCCTTCGCTAGAACTGCACCTGTGCCTGGAACCACATTCAAAGTTATCTTTCTTGATGAAGCAGATGCATTAACTCCCGATGCTCAGGGTGCTCTGAGGAGAATAATGGAACAATATGCCGAAACTTGTAGATTCATCCTTTCTTGTAATTACTCTTCAAAAATCATCGAGCCGATACAATCACGATGTGCTGTATTTCGTTTCCGTCCACTAGCTGAAGATCAAGTTAGAGAAATGATAGTTAATGTGGCTTCAGGAGAGAATATTGAATTACATCCAGAGGCGGCAGATGCGATTGTCCATGTTTCTTTAGGAGATTTAAGAAAGGCAATTACCTCTTTACAAGTCGCTGCTTCCTTAGATACTAATGTGACTCGTGAACTAATCTATGAAACTACAGCGACCGCGCCTCCTGAAGAATTACATGGTTATTTTTTAGCATGTCAACAAGATGGTTTTCAACCTGCTCGACGAAGATTAAGGGAACTTCTCGATAGATTTGGTTTAGCCGGAACCGATTTAGTGAATCAGTTACATAGAGAACTGGGCAGTGTATCATTTTTTGACGAATCGCAGAAACTCAAAGTTACCGAAGTGATGGCTGAAACCGATTTTAGAATGGTTGAAGGTGGTGGTGAATCACTACAATTAGACGCCATGACTGCAAAGATTTGTTCCCAAATCAAAGAACAGTAGTTTGTGCAATTGAAATTGTGTAAACTAATTCAGATGTATTTACCCAAGGTTCTCCTTGTTCAACCATTGTAATCTCTAGAGTATATTCCCCAGGTCCGAGAGTCCCTAGATCCCATGCCATCCCTACATCACTCTCATGTTGTCCTATTTTGCTACCTCTAGTCCAGTTGGTTATTGAATCAAACATTTCTTTTTCTTCAGTATGTGAAATAGCAGTTCCATTAGCCAATTCTTGTAACATTTCTCCTCGATAATATATCGCTGCGTTTATCTGAACAGATTCTGCATTTACATTGTCTCTTACTGCCATTCCCAAAACTACATCCACAGTATCTTGATTCAAATCTATAGTATAGATGCCATTCTTCCAAGTTGTATCTTCAATACCTTCAGTTTGTTCTATGTCTATCCCTCCTGCTAATGTAGGTGGAGCAATATCTGCAAGTGGTGGATTAGACAATATGAAGGACAATGCTAGCCAAGTAAAAATGAACAAGAAAATACCTCTGAACCAGTTCCCATTAGTATATAATTCATTATATTTAGTAGGTAAAATAATCTTGTGGAGTGGAATTATTGTTGCGGATAATAATAATGGTAACAGGTACAATAATGGCCCTGGCCCCTCAATTCTTGGCATTAACAAATAACGAATACCTGCAGCCACTGCAACTCCGTAAATTATTACAAGCCACATTGAATAAGCATCTGCTAATTCTTTTATTGAATGCATTAATGGATCAAAAGGTTCAATCTTTTTCGAGGTAGGTTTTCCTCCATCTCTTTCGCCATTTGACTTACGTTTACGATCGTTGTAAGCGCTTGCACGCAAGGCAGTGTCTACGTCAACCACGTGTTGCCGATGATGAACTATACATCAAGGATGCGGGTAGATAAGGTTCCTTGAAAACCTCTTTTGGAGGACGTTATACTCAAATGGTGGTTGTTACTCGAGCGACTTACTGCCGGGGTGGCGTAGTTGGTAGCGCGTCGGACTCATAGGGTAATTTTGTGTGGAAATTTAATTTCTGCTGAAACTAGTCATGAGCGCAACAGCCTGCTTTGAGTGTCTGAGACATCCGAAGGTCGCGGGTTCAAGTCCCGCTCCCGGCACCATCATTTCCAAATAGTTCAAACGTTACAGTGTGACATTGATTACGAGTTTTGGTCAGACTTATACTGGCGATTATGGAAGTCTTTCGTTCGATACTAGAGTTTCCAGTCATGTTCATTGGATTTGTTCCATATCTGATTCCTCAGCAGTAAAAATAGACCGTTGTTAATCTTAGTTACAGTCGCCATCACATGCATCTAATATTTGTCCTTTCAGAAGAAACCCGAAAGCAATTTCAGCAGGTTCTGTAGGTGTCCATAAATACCCATGAGCACCATTCCCTGGTCCGAAGATATTTTCTTCAGGTGCTGTATAATTTCCGTTAAAATACACAGCTACTGATGAAGAGGCATCTCCTTCAACCCATATTGATGTTTCAAGTGGATGATAAACTGAACTATTCATAATCAATGCACCTGAACTTCGAACCATTCTATCTGCCGATAAAACAGGGACTACTTGGTCTCCCATTGAATTCAAAGCAACAAATCGATGTTCATGTAATCCTAAATGTTCGCTGTTGAGATATGCTGAATATACGTCAGGGTCTACAATGTCCCATAATTGCTGAATTACAGCAGACATAATCACGGCTCTATCCATTTGATTATCATATGATATGTCTAGGGAAAATGCATAATATAATCCTTCTACTGCTCCGGATCTTTCAGCAATCAAGGTGTATGGGCCTCCGCCTGCGAATAATGCTCCTCGCTCAATATCCGGAGATAATGCCATCACTGGGATTCCTACTATCCCTCCTAGGGAATAACCTCCCCAGTGAATCTCGTCTGTATTTACAATCTTGACATCTGAATCATAGAATTCAGTTAAGTTAGAGCAAGCATCAGAAAATGTTCTTGCTAATACAACATGATTGATCATCCCCTGTTCTAAACTTGCAGAGTGATGAGTAAAATAATTAGGATCTAACAATGCAAAAGAAATAGGATCATAGTCAACGCTGGTGAATCCTGTAATATCTGTTGTAAGCATCACAGTTTGGTATGTATGAGCCCACCCTCTAGGACCTCCATCACTTTGTCCCAAGAAGCCATGACCCCAGATTGTAATAGGCATGTTTTCTGTACTATCTTCAATATTTGGGATAATCATTGTGAATGGTACTTCTCGATTTTCTACGAAGACAGGCATACGATTCTCATCTCTCTCAATCAATGTAGGAGTATATTCTGAAACGGTATATTGAGGTGTCGTAAATGTACCAGTTATTCTTCTCAAAGTGAGATTATCATCTCCATAATTTTCATCAACGGAATCTATGGTACAACCAATACCTCCTCCAACTCTCTCTAATGCATCATCTCTCATGTGTATTGTTGGACCCAATGCAGATTCTGCTGAGTTAGTCGTAAAGCTCCAAATTGCTTGTATTCCGGATCTTTCAACATTCTTCTCTTCTATGAAATAGTCAATTAGAAGCGAAATTTCCCCTCTTCTATCTTCAATATCTAATGAGTCAGTGGTATTTCCATTCATTATTGCGCTAAGTGCTTGTGAAGGCTCAATTAATTCACCTAATTCGTCACTTAAACCATGTACTAAAACACCATATTCAGTATTGAATTCCAAATGTTTAATTGTTCTTATATGGAGTATTACAGCCTCTCCTTCTTCAGCCCTAGCATCTAATTCAACCCAGTGTTCAACAAGATCTCCTGTATCCATATTCACTAGCATTGTTTGATGCCCTGAATTCATACTAAGTGCGATATTATTCTGACTTGCAAGTATATCTATTATTGGAATTGATGAAAAGGCGGTCATTATTTGAGTAGATGTACTAAATCCATCCATTTGATTGATTAGTGGTATTTCTATGACTGACTTTGATCCAGAACCTGGTAAACTATTAGCAGCATAATTGATTCTTTTTCCTGTAGTAGTAGTAGAATCATCTAGCAAAAAAGCATTAGATGGGAATGGCAACATACAATGAATCGGATTGATATTATCACACCCATTTGAGTGAGGGACAGTCAATACTTCATTTTCTCCATTATCGAGTGTATCATCTATGCAACTGTTATCTAATTCACAATCAGGTAGTGGCATATTATCTTCGATTTCTTCTGTTGTTTCATTCGATGCTTCAGTACATCCTGAGAGTAACATTGATGTCACTATTAATATCGCTATCAGAGTTCTTTTAGTAGTATTCATCATTACCTCGAAACGACTTAGCACTAAAAATCATTGTCCGAAGAGTTGGTTAATACCTGGTGGAGATGATGGACTCCTTTTTGTTTAGATGGTGAATCTTCGATCTCCAATTTACATAAGCAAATGAGGGAATAGACCACAGAATTATTGAACCTATCCAAGCTATTGCAGAACCGACTATCAAACCATATTCAATCATTGACCACATCGCTATAATTGAGTATGCAGCAACTGACGCGCCTCCCATCATCATGGGGCCTGCTGCGCCTAGAGGAACCGAAGGTCCTTGAGCAATCCATAATGCTACCATACTTGTAAGAAATATTGCAGGGAATACTGATGCTAGACCTGCAATTAGAGGCATTCCTAATCCTGAAATTATAACTGCAACACCTATAGCAGTGGCAGCTACAAAACCTCTGGAAACAAGGATTTTCTTACTGACTTGATTATTTCCTTTTGGTGCAGGTTTCAGATTCCAGCACATAATAGCTCCAAGTGTTCCAACCAATACAAATCCTGTAATTGCTATTTGATAGGCAGAGTAATTTTTATCGATAGCTAAATCTACTGTTTTAATTGCGAATATACCTGTACTCGTCCATACTAATAGTGAGCATATACTGGTTACAATGAGCCTTTTATTTGAGTTCCATGTTTTCGGTAGTTTACTAGGTAGAATCGCCCAAGTTGAAAGAAATATTGCATTGATTAACATTCCTGCCGGAACTATCGCCAGACTAAGAATCAATGAATCATCTCCACCTTCTGTTCCCATTCCTATAGCAGCAGGAATAATTGTGGTTGGTATAGTTCCTAGAATTCCTCCCAAAACCCCTCCATATTTCTCAATAAGTACGGTTACAGTTGTCGCAACAACTCCTGCCATTACCGCTGCTAGCAAGGCGGTCTGCCCATCCATGATGGCTCGTGATGATAACTAACCAAGAAGTCTTCAGCGAGTCTTCCAGAGCGTGTGTTTGATGTGGTGGCAGTATTCCACAGCCATCGTGGTAGATTGGCCTGAGGCGGGAACCGCTGTTCGTTTGGTAGTGAAGACTTGGGCTGGAGAGGCTTCACATGAAGGCCTTGCATTGCCTCCAGCAGGGCCTAAATTAGTAACTATGAAGTTAGTAAATGGTTACAATATTTCTTATCCTGAAATCGTGGTTCAAAGTATTGAGATTCTTGAATCAGTAGAAATTCATGAAGAAGAAAAAGTACCATTTATACCTCAAGACGAATCTCTACCTCTTGTTCATTTAATCCATACAGGAGGTACGATTGCATCAAAAGTTGATTATAATACAGGTGCAGTATCTGCCCGTTTCGAACCTGATGAATTATTAGATGCAGTTCCCGAACTCCGTTCAATTGCCCGAATTCATGTTGTGAAATTAGGTAATATGTGGTCTGATGATATTCGCCCACGTCATTGGAATCGTATGTTGAAGGCTACTGAGGAAGCGTTCTCAGAAGATGCAGTAGGAGTTGTCATTACTCATGGTACCGATACATTACATTACACCGCTGCAGCAATGTCTTACGGTTGGGCAGGCCAAGGTGGTAGACCCCCGGGAAGAATAGTTCTAACAGGTTCTCAACGATCTCCTGACAGAGGTTCATCTGATGCTGCTGAGAATCTTATAGCGGCAGTTCATTGGGCCGCTAATGGGCCTAAACCTAGCGGTTATGGCGACTCTTCAGTAGTTGTACTTCATGCAGATTCTTCCGATGGTCGTTGCGCAGTTCTCCCCGGTTGTGCTTCCCGTAAATATCATTCTTCAAGAAGAGGTGCTTTCAAATCTATAAATCAAAATCCCCTTGCTCATGTTCTTGTGAATAAGGGTTCAGCAACAATCGAATTATTTGAATCAAGGGCTCATGATGCTAGGATTGAAACAGAATCTCCGACTTATTTTGATGAGTCAATTCGTATTGCAGAATTTTCCGCTGGGCCTCACTTACATTCAGACTTAGTCCAGGCGGCAATTGATTCAGGTTACGATGCTCTGTATTTCCATGGCACAGGTCTTGGGCATTTACCTATACAGGACCCTGAGGACGATAGTCCTGAAAACACCAAACTAAGATTTACAGTAGAAGATTACTGTAAATCAGGGGGGGTAGCGGTGCTAACTACTCAAACGATTCATGGGCCAGTTCATTTGGATGTTTATTCCAAAGGACGTATTCAGCAAGAAATGGGGATAATAGGACATGGGTCACTTTGTCCTCCAAGTTCTGGTTTAGTCAAGTTACATCATCTTCTTTCAGTTGGTAATGGAAGTGATTATGTGGCCTCAGGATGGGAACAAGATCTGTGCGGTGAAAATCCGTATGACTCTCAATCTTGATTAAAGTTCAAGCCGACTCTGTCAATAACCGTCTGTTAGTTCGGAACGTTATGACGCGGGTATCGCCGAGTGATAATTTAGATAATTTTCGCCAACTTGCAAATAGTCCCGGCGATAGGATATCGGTACAAAATCTAAGAAAATCTGGTCGAATGACTGCTAGAGAAAGGATTCATGCTTTAATTGACTCGGACTCATTTGTTGAGATTGATGCTTTTGTTCAGCATCGTTCCGGTGACCATAATTTACACCTCCATCGTCCTTTTGGTGATGGAGTAGTTGCTGGACACGGTATGCTCGACGGCCGAAGAATAGTGTGTTTTGCTCAGGATTATTCAATATTCGAAGGGACAATGGGTGAGATGCATGCTAAAAAAATAGCAAAGATAGCAGAATTCGCAGAAAAATCTCAGTTGCCTATTGTAGGTATTTGGGATGGTGATGGTCAACGTGCTTACGAAGGAGTTCCCGCTTTAGGTGCTACAGGAGAATTACTTGATATTCTCGTAGCATGTTCTGGTCGCATACCGATAATTTCGCTAGTTCTTGGCACTGTTTCAGGAGTCAGTGCCTTGGCGGCTGGTTTGTCTGATTTTGTCATACTTAGTTCGGAGCATGGACAGATGTTTATGCGCAGTCCGTATTTCATTCCAGAGGTTATTAGTGGAGAAATCGATGAACAAACACTTGGTGGTGCTGAGTCTCATGCAAGCCGTAGTGGAGTTGCGTGCTTAGTTGCTGATGATGAACACGATGCAATAAATATTGCAGCAGAAATACTAGGTTACTTACCAGACCATACTTTAGCCGAATCATTTAATGTTAATTCAGGCGATCCATGGGACCGTAGATGTAAGAAATTAGAGAAGATAGTTCCATCTGACTCCAACAAACCCTATGATATGTTGGAAGTAATAAGAGAAGTCGTCGATGAACAACGATTTTTAGAGCTATTTCCTTCTTATGCTGATAATATTTTAGTTGGCTTTGCCCGCCTTGATGGGCAGTCGGTTGGTATTGTTGCTAATCAGCCAAAAGTATTAGCAGGTTGTTTAGATATCGATGCCTCTGTTAAATCTGCCAGATTCATTAGAACTTGTGATGCATTCAATATACCTGTAATTACATTTGTTGATGTGCCAGGTTTTCTTCCAGGTACCGTTCAAGAATGGGGGGGAATTATTCGTCATGGTGCTAAGATGCTCTATTCTTATGCTGAAGCAACAATTCCTAAACTTACAGTAGTGACTAGGAAAGCATATGGCGGTGCTTACTTAGCTATGTCATGCAAACACCTTGGTTCCGATTACAATATTTCTTGGCCCACTGGTGAATTAGCAGTAATGGGCGCAGATGGTGCTGTGAATATCATTCATCGTCGTGAACTGGAGCAATCAGATAATAGATTTGACACTCATTCTGAACTTGTCGACGAGTATAGAAATAAATTTGGAGACCCATATGTTGCGGCGAAAAATGGCTGGTTAGATGATGTAATTGAACCAGCAGATACTAGAAAAATGTTGATACAAGCATTGAGACCGCTCAAAACAAAGAGGGAATGGGTGCCACCTAAGAAACATGGGAATATCCCGCTCTAATCAAACAGTTTTTCTAAAATGTAACTCAAATTAGGTAATTTTTCTATATTCTCATAGAGAAAAAATCGTTTCCATGCCTCTAAATGCTGAGATGCAAGCATAATTACTGCAAAATCATCTATTTTAGAATATTCATTATATGATATTGAAACATCCATCTTTTCTTTAATTGTTTGACTTTCTTCTCCACCCGGATTGACATCTAAGTCGACTGAAATATCTGCTTCTCCATTTTCAATTATAGATATATCCCATGGTCCAGAGACTAATTTTCTTCTTCCATTAACTGGAATAATCTCTCCTCCGGATTCAGACCATGCTGCAACAATAGAGCGAGCAGTAGACCCTCCTCCTCTGATTTTTAAAATTGATTTACTTGGATTTATCCCTATATATTTCGCAGCTTCTACGAAACCATAACCGTCAGTATTGATCCCATTCCATACTCCATTAGTTCTCATTAATTGATTGATAGAATTAATTTCTCCTTCGTCAGATATTCCTAATAATTCTCCTATTATATGTTTCAGTGGTGAGGTAATAGATATCCATAAGTCACCATTTAATTCTTCAATATTTCTTTTGAACTCTTCAGAGTTATTTGCTTCTAAAAACACAGGTCTAACTTCGTCTATCTCAAGTGCATTTCCCACTATTTCGAATAGTCTTGGAGTCAAAGAATGAGAGATAGGGAAACCTGAGATGCCCCAATAGGCGGGTGTCTTCACATGACCTCCTACGAATTGTTAGCAATGAAGGTTTCAAGTGAGTAGTTCGACCGGAAAGCCTGATGGACAGTGATTTGGATATCGCCCGCAGGGCAGAACCTAGGCCTATAGAAGAGATTGCCGCGAAGCTCGGACTTTCTACTGATGACTTGATTATGCAGGGCCCAACTATTGCTAAAATTAAGTGGGATACTATGAAATCTAAGTCCTCCGATAAGCAAGGTTTCTTGATTCTTGTCACTTCTGTTAATCCGACCCCATTCGGAGAAGGAAAAACAGTTACTACAATAGGTTTGAATCAAGGTTTAAATCGCCGAGGCCACAATGCTTCTTGTGTAATTAGAGAGCCGTCAATGGGCCCTGTTTTTGGAATTAAAGGAGGTGCTGCTGGTGGTGGTTTTTCTCAAGTAATTCCTATGGAACAAATCAACTTACATTTCACAGGAGATTTACATGCCGTAACATCTGCGCACAATCTTTGTTCTGCCATTCTCGATAATTATTTGCACAGAGATAATGAACTAGATATTGATACAAATCGTATTTTCTGGCCACGAGTTATTGATATGAATGATCGTTCATTAAGAGAAGTGACAATTGGTTTAGGTGGTAAAATGAATGGTCTTGTTAGAACTGATAGATTTGATATTACAGCTGCGAGCGAAGTAATGGCAATCCTTTCTTTGTCTAGTGATTATTCTGATTTACGTGCTCGTTTAGGTCGAATTATTATCGCGGAATCAAAGTCAGGGAAACCTGTAACCGCGGAAGATATTGGCGCAGCTGGATCTATGGCTTTACTACTAAGGGATGCTCTTTTACCAAATCTAGTCCAGACTTTAGAAGGTGACCCCGCCTTTGTTCATTGCGGACCTTTTGCAAACATTGCTCATGGTAATTCTTCGATTATCGCAGATTCTCTAGCCTTATCGTGTTCAGATTATGTTGTCACAGAAGCAGGTTTCGGAGCAGATATGGGTGCAGAGAAAGCACTTCATATCAAAGCTCTAGCATCCGGAAAAACTCCCGATTGTGTCGTAATTAATGTCACAGTTAGGAGTATGAAACTTCATGGAGGAGGGTTTTCAACAGGTGGTGGAAAAAGGCCTCCTAAAGAAGAATTAGAGTCTGAAAATGTAGAGGCTACACGCAAGGGTTCCAGTAGTAATCTTCGCCGTCATGTTAGAAATATTTCTATGACAGGGCTTCCAGTAGTGGTGTCAATTAACAAATTCGCTACAGATACTGATGCTGAAATTAATGCAATTAGTGAAGAGGCCAAATTAGCAGGGGCGAGAGAAGTTGTAATTTTTGAAGGTCATGCTAATGGTGGTGAAGGTGCAGGTAATCTTGCAGATGCTGTTGTCAACGCCTGTTCAGATCATGATAATGCAGGTAGGCCCTACAAACCGATAGTCGAATCAGGTATGTCCGTTAGTGAAACTATTTTGAAGATCGCTACAAACGTATACGGTGCTCATACAGTCGATTTCAGCCCACAAGCCCACCATGCTTTCGAGGTCCTTAAAAAATGGGATATGGATAAACTACCAGTATGTATGGCTAAAACTCAGTATTCATTCAGTCACGAAGCTTCTGAACTTGGAGCACCAACTGGCTTTACTTTACCGATAAGAGAAATTAGAATAAATGCAGGTGCTGGATTTCTAGTAGCAATTTGTGGTTCAATGATGACCATGCCAGGGCTACCAAGAAGACCCGCAGCTATGGATATGGATATGGATGAAGACGGCAACCTACTCGGAGTATTTGGTTGAGGCTGTGATTGTGTGCGACAAATTAAGAAGCTCGATGAAGGAGTTCGTCTAAGGATTGAATCCGAAGACGATCTATGGGTTCTGGCTCAATTATGCCGCCCACAATCTACTTTGGGTATGCTTTCTCATCGAAGAGACTCAACAACCGGTACGAAAGAAGATGGTCGTGCTAAAAATGCTGAAAGAAAGCCTATGTGGATAGTTCTTAAAATTGAAAAAACAGAGTTTCAGGCATTTACTGATAATCTTAGAGCACATGGTATAATCATAGATGCTAATTTTGATATAGGCTTACATCATACACATATTATTTCTCCTGGTGACGAGATAGAATTGTCTTTCCCAGGCGGTCTTGTTAACTCTGACTTGATACTTCTCAAAGAAACAATCAAATCTGGTTCAAAGGCGAAATCTGGATTGATTGTTGTTGAAAATGATGAGATAATTCTCTTTGAGGTTACTTCTCACGGTATTCGTGATGTTTCACAATTTAGTATGCGCGGAGGAGGTAAAAGAATCTCTGATTCTACGAGTGTACGCAAAGGTTTTTTTGAGAGAGTTGCGAAAGAAACTGCGTTAGTATTTACTGAAAAAATACCTTTAGTTATATGCGGGCCAGGTCTTGCAAGAGAGCAATTTGAATCTATTTTAAGGTTAATAGGTGCTAAAAATCAGATGCTGAACATTGCTGCATCAATAGGAGGTCGTCCCGCAGCTAATGAAGTACTTTCTGAAGGATTGGCTGATTCATTTTTGGGAGAACACGCTCTCGTATCCCAGATTAAAACAATAGAGGAAGGGTTGAAGAGAATTTCAACAAACGGGGCGGTATCTTATGGGTTAAGATTTATTTCTGAGGCCGCTGATGCCGGCGCTATCGAAGTACTCGCAATTGATGCTCAATTACTTCGGAGTCTAGATTCAGAAATTAGGAAGTCATGGGAATCAATTTCAGAAACGGTTATTTTATCTAAGGGCCGGGTGATTCAAGTATCTCAAGATCATGATTCTGCCCAGCAACTGATGGGATTAGGTGGAGCTTTGGCTCTACTTAGATGGAAAATGGATTGATTACAATGTCTATCTCTGATATCCAAATAGTTGCTTTCGGTAATCCCTTAAAAAACGATAATTCATATGATCTTTTATCAAAATCTAAATTATTAGGTGCCAAAACAAATTTCTTAACCTGTAAAGATAATGAGTCTTTTTCGAGTTTTAATCATGGAGTTATAGATTGGAGAAAGATGACAAATGGTATTCACTGGCTTCTAAATTCTACTGAAACTATACTTTCTGGTATATCTCCTAAATCAGCCTTAGGTGCTGGTATGACCTTTGGGGAATTAGAAGGTGCCCGGATGGTCATGGTGGTTGATGTGCCAGATGATCCTGAGGATATGGTCAAAGTTTGGGGTTTTGTTATTAATAGGATACGTCAAATCCATGTTCTTTTTCTAACTTCAGAGGCATTATTTGCTATATCAAAATTAGAAGGAGTTGAAGTTGCAGATTTACTTAAAGAAATACGGAATAGAGGATTAGTGCCTCACGTGTGTAGTTATATTGCCGATGAACGAAGGGCTCTTGTTGAACATTCACTAGGTTCAATTAATGTGGTGACTAATGATACTCTTGAACCATTAGAATGGCTTGCAAGGTTCATTTGTAATCTTCCGCTCTCTGAATCAGGTAATTTAGGTGTGAAAAGCGCTTGTTTGAGTTAATATTAACGTTTAGTAATTAAATCCCAGTTATCTTTCTTAACTTTAAAAGGGACTATTAGCAACAATCCCTTTTGAAGGGTCACCCTTTCGGCCAACCCTCGGGGGATGTAAGTATGCCACTACGATTAGGTCCGGCAGGTGTGCCATTATCATGTAAAGGGCGAACTATTGTCGAGGGAATGGACGATATTACTGTCCTTGGATTAGATGCAATGGAGATACAAACTGTACGTACAGTTCAGCCTAAACATTTTGATCAATATTGGCAAGCAGGTATACTTTCATGGGACTCAGATATTGAGATGAATATGCATGGTCCATATTATGCGGAACTTCTCGGTAATCGCCGTGAACGTAATCGAAGCCTATTGAAAATGGAATCGAGTATGCAAGCAGGAAAAATCTTGAATGCACGCCATTTGACTTATCATGTAGGGCCATACGGCGATTATGAGCCTGGTACAAGTGCCAATGAGCAAGTTGCCAATGTATTTTCAGGGGTTGTTGACAGAGTAAGATCAATTTGGGGAGTTGCTAAAGAAGAGTTAGACTATGCAGCATTTCCTTGGATACATGAATCTGAACCTTCTCTCGTGGGTATTGAAACCTCTGGTCGTCAAGAATTATGGGGGACTATAGAAGAAGTTCTTGAAGTTTGTAATCACGTTGAAGGGACGGTTCCAGTAATCAATATGGCACATATTCATGCACGAGGGCACGGGAAGATGAAGACGAGCGAAGACTATGCCGAACTATTTGATTTAGTTAGAGAAAGTTATGGTGGCAAAAAATTCTACTGCCATTTTGCAGGAGTTGAACATCGAATGGGCAATGCATTACACTATACTCAAATCAAAAAGTCAGATCTTAAATTTGAGCCATTTGCAGAATATTTAGCGGAAGAAGGGGACTGGTTGGATATAACGATAATTTCAGATTCACCTTTACTTGAACATGATGCTATGTATATGTTACAGCATTATGACAAAGCAAGACAGAGGTTGTTGGAAATTCGAGCACGTGACGAACGTCAAGTTAAGTTGGCTCGGCAAGCAGGTATGTCAGATGATGAATTAGCCGAATTTGAAAGGCAAGCTGCTGAGGAGAAATCTAAAGAAGCAGAAAAAGAATCTGAATTAAAGGAGCCTGCTAAGAAAACAGTATCCAAGAAAGTAGATACTAGTTCTATGATTTCTTTCGAAGATGCCGATGATGAGGATGATCTTTTCTGAGACATTAAATTATTCAATATGGCTCCTTACTAATGCCGAACATGGCATTTTTGGGGGGTCACTAAATCCAAAATTAGCCTTAGGATGAAATTTGGTATATTCTCCTAAATTCTTCTTCTTGAACTCTGCCTTCGCTAAAGTTAATTTCGATAATCTATCTACTGCATACCACTCTCTTCTTCCATTTTTTGTTTTGCCATATGTTTTTGTTCCAAAAATAAGCCATCCAAAGAAATATTCGATACTTGCAACAAACCACAAAGGCCTTTTCTTAATTAAGAATGAAACTCCTTTACTCCATTCGAAATGACAATTCAAATCTTTAGTCTGTACTTTCATCATACTTCCGCTATGTTCTATTTTTAGATCTTCAATTTTGATGATGTCAAAGTCGTAAAGAGAGGAAATATAATTTGCAATTTTCTCATTAGGAGCAATGAGAACTTTTGAGCCATCTGGTTTTGCCCACATTATATCTGAGAAACTACCAAATGGAGTATTCCTCCAAGTCCCAACAACTATCCTATCTCCTGATGAGAAACCACATGATGTTATGCGCCCTTCAAAAATATCCATACTCTTTCGTGGAAACTTTAGTTAATGAAATACTGTATAATACTACACGTCAATTTAGTAGGTTGCTGGTGGGACTGGCCGGACTTGAACCGGCGGCCTCCGCATCTTCAGTGCGGCGCTCTCCCAGCTGAGCTACAGTCCCTTTAGCGTCCATGCCAACGCGCTTTGCTCTTCAATTGTTCCGAGCACTTAATTTGCTTCTGAAAGTACTTTTGTCTGCATCTCATGGAGTGCTGCGTTGCCTTTTTCGGCCATATCGAGCAATGCATCGAGTTGTTTACGGGTATATGTTGATTCTTCGCCCGTTCCTTGGACTTCTACAAACTCTCCGTTACTTGTCATAACAACATTCATGTCAACATCGGCATTACTATCTAAGATATAGTCTAAATCAAGATATATATCATCGCCCAATAATCCTACACTAATTGCTGCTACATTATTACTAATCACTCGATTTTCATGTATAGTTTTCTGCTCTTCAGTTAGTTGGGGTGCTTTCCAACCATTTTTCAAATCTTCTCGACTTGGTCTCATATCTTTAGGCAAACATTCACCGCTAGAAATTAGTCTGCGAACTGCTAATCTTAGAGCAATACATGCTGCTGTTATTGATGCACATCTTGTCCCTCCATCTGCATTTAGAACATCACAATCTACTGTCAAAGCTAGAGGCCCGAGTTGCTCTAAATCAATCGCCCCTCGTAACGATCGAGCGACTAATCTTTCAATTTCTTGCGTTCTTCCTTTCGCTCCGCCTCTTTCTCTACGGAATCTACTATCTGTAGAGCCAGGTAACAAAGAGTATTCTGCGTGAACCCAGCCTCTACTCGAGTCTCTAGGGAACCATCTCGGCAAACCATCAGCCTTGGTTACACATGCTAAAATAACAGTATTTCCTTGACGGTATAATATAGATGCTAACGCATTAGGTGTGAAATCTAGAGTTACCTCAATTTCTCTTAATTCATCATGTTCTCTATCTGTTTCGAAATCGCCACTCTTCATCTTAGCCATGGATGTCCGGCTGAACACCCTCTCATGAATCATTCTCTTCTAGCATGAGCGGGTCTGAATGAATTTATTACCTCTGGATGTGTCGTAATATATGGCCCTCCTATCAAATCAACACAATACGGAACGGCTGAAAAAAGTTCATCCAAGATTTCTCTAATAGATCTAGGTGAACCTGGCAAATTAATTATTAGACATTCACCTCTAATTCCTGCGATTTGTCTGGATAATATGGCCGTTGGGACATATTTTAAGGAGATATTTCGCATTTGTTCGCCAAATCCGGGAAGTATCCTATCGCATATTGCTTCGGTAGCTTCAGGAGAAACATCTCTTGGTGCAGGGCCAGTCCCTCCCGTGGTGAGGATCACTGAACATTTCTTATTATCTACTAAATCCCGTAACTCATTTTCTATTTGTGTTTTTTCATCAGGTACAATTATTCTAACTGTTTCCCAAAGTGAAGATATCGCGTCTTCTAAGAATCCCTCGATTGCAGGTCCACTAAGGTCTTCATAATCACCAGAACTTGCTCGATCAGATGCTGTTAAAATTCCAAATCTGCACAAACCATCGCCTTCCATCGGCCTTCTATAAACAGCAATGAATCAAAACGCCATCGGTCCGAATCTTTGACAAACTGATGAACATGTTCAAAGACCTCCACGCTAGCAAAGGTCTCCCGGAGGTTTGCAAGTGTTGAGTCTACCCAAACATACACGCCGTTGCTATACTCCATTTTTCCATCAAGAATCTTTCTTGTTGGCATTTGCATCGGTAGTTAAAGTAGTCTCGCCATTACAATCCTGATGTAGGTGTAATATTATGACAGATTATGAGAAATATGCGGCGCAAGTTGCTTTGGTCAAAGAAGAATGTAAAGATGCTGATAATAATGAAATCGCAGAAGAATTTAGGAGATATGAAGAAGAATTCTTGATAGAACCTAATGATGCAGTAAGATCTGTAATTCTTAAATTTATGAAGGCATCAGGCCAGGAAATCAAATCAATATCTAATGCACAAACACGTGTTGAGAAGAAGGCTGATAGATTTTCAGATTTAGGTTCAGAAGATAAGAATGTAACCATTGAAGTTGCAGTTGTAACATATGTCCCTCGTGTTCAAATGGTCCGTGGCGAGGAGAAACAAATCGCTTTTGGATGGATCGAGGATAATCCTTGGGAATCCAATGATAAGAGAGTGAGATGGGACTTCAAAGATTGGGGTTCGCATTCAGAAAATCTAGCCCCTAACTCAGTTGTCAGACTTGAGGGAGTATCTGTAAACGAATGGAATGAAAAACGTTCGATTAACATTAATCGTTCGAGTAGAGTTACAGTTCTTAGAGAAGGAGGTCCATCAGTACCTCCTGTGAGCGATGAACCAGTAACAATAGAAAAGGCGTCTGAGAATGAAGGTTATGTCAATCTTTTAGCCAGAATAATATCGCTTAAACCTGACGTTATAGTAAAAAGAGATGGTAGCGGTAGTTTAGATATATTCAGAGGAACTTTTGCTGATTCTTCGGGTAAAATAAGCTTTCTTTCATGGGTTCCTATTAATCATGAAATTGGAGATTTAGTCAAAATTGAGGGCGCTATGATTCGGAAATTCAGAGAAACTCCTGAAGTTAATATCAATGATAGGACTAAAATAGAAAAGTATCATGATAATAATTTCGCTAGTACTGAAGAATTATCTGAAGTCACAACATCAAAAATTGGAGATTTAAGGAACGGTATGAAAGATGTGATTACTACAGTCCAAGTAGAATCTTGGCAGTCTCGCACATTTACTAATTCAGATGGCGAAGAGAAGACAGTTAGGAGCGGAGATATCATGGATCCTACAGGAAGGTGCCGTCTTACTGCTTGGTGCGAAATAGACCCTAAGCCAGGAGATTTTCTTCACTTAACTGGTGCTCGAGTGCAATTTTGGCAGGGGTCTCCGGATCTTGTTGTAGATAATTCAGATCAGGTATCCAACCTTACAGATGCCCCATGGGAATCTATTGATCCCGAGCAACATTGGGTAGATATTGAACTTTCTAAATTAGTCACAAGTGGTTCTAGAAGAGGCATTAAAACAAAAGGGACGATTGTCGCGATTAGATCAGATTCTGGAATAATACAAAGATGCCCAGAATGTCGTAGGATTCTCCGAGAAAGTGCTTGTTTAGATCATGGGCCACAGCAGGGGGTAGAAGATTTAAGATTGAAATTTGTAGTGGACAATGGAATCCATAATGCCTCGTTAATATTAGGCAAGGAGCCTTCTGAGAAATTATTAGGAAATACTCAAGAGGCAGTTAAAGAAATTATATCTAAAACTAGTCAAGGAGATTTTCTTACAGAAGTAAGGAATAATTATTTAGCTAGAAAGGTTACAATCCATGGTCGCTCATTAGTAGATGCACAAGGTGCTATGATATTAGCCGAAGGAGTTACTTTTGACGATACATCAAATGAAACCGCAGCTAATTTAGTTATGGAAGAATGGGGGGTGCTTCTATGATTAACCAAATTAGAGTAGGTAGGCAGAGTGCAATAAGAATATTTGCTCAAGAATATTCTGATTCAAACCTTCCTTTAGAAGGAGTAGGCGAATATGCTCCTTCATTCATAATTACTAAATTAGGCGCTAAAGTTAATCGCGCACTTTTCGGAGGTGTAATTGATAGATTTGAAAGAAGAGACGGCGACAATGGACCTTCTTATTCCGGTCAATTGAGAGATGCTACTGGCGGTATTCACCGTTTCCAAATAGCTCCCTTCCAACCTGAATTGCATGCTGATGCCGAAGAACTACTTGCTCGTTTTGAGTCAGGTGACCGATTTCTTATGATGATGGTAGGTCGTGCTCGATGGTTTGAAAGTGACGATGGAGGAATTTTCACCTCTTTCCGTGCCGAAGAATTTTGTATAGTTGAGAGAGAAGTTTATGTCAATTGGTTAGTTGAAACTTCTGAGGCAACGTTGAGGAGATTATCTGCATACTCAGCATCATTAGGTTCGGATAATAATCCTGAAGCCTTAGAAACTGCAGGCGTTCCTTCCGACTTAATTGAAGGAATGATTCTAGCCAAAGATCACTATGGTGCTTTTGATCCAGAAAGTTACAGAGTAGGCGTATTACAGGGTCTTTCAATGGCTCTGAATTCTAATGTCGAAATTGAAACTATGATGGCATCCTCTGAGAGTCCCCAATCTGATGGTGATTTAGGTCCCTCCTCATCTAGTGTCTCTGAGCCAGAAAAACCTAACTCGGAGCCTCAAGGTGACGTCGAAGATTTAATCCTAAATGTAGTTAGAAATTCATCTGATGTTAATGGTATTCCATATGACTCGATTGTCCTTGCTTGTACTGAAGCAGGATTTTCGAGAGAATCCTCTGAGGATGCCATTGAAGACTTAAGGGACATAAAGTGTCAAATCATTGAGCCTAGGTTTGGATTTTTCCAAATTCTCGACTAACTTTTTTTTCTTTCAGCGAGTAAATTATCTATTTTTGACAACTTATTTCTTACTCTGTCTATTGTCCCCGAATCACTTAGGTCAATTTCTGTTGATGATTTCATTTTCGCACCTTTAATTTCTGCAATATTAGTTGCTACCAATACTAATTTCTCTCTTACTTTATCATTAGACAGTGGCCATCCTCTCCTTGTTGCGAGTCTGAGGAGTAAATCGCTCTCCTTTTCTCCCCAAAACCCTTCATGACTTCTAATGATGGTACTTATCATTCGGTCCAAATCTTCAATTCTTGCTTGTATGGTTAAGATATCTCCTTGAGTTGTAAAGTCTGAATTCTCAAAGCCCATTAATAGTGAATCATGTGCATCTTCCAGTGCAGCACTAGATGCAATATTTATTTCAACATCTTGTCTTAGATTTAAATTCGGAATTTCCACTGATATTATTTGTTCATTTAATTCCGAAATATCATTTAGATTATTAGTGACATTTGGAATACCATTTCTCCTTAGACTTCTTTTTATTCTTCCCCATGCGTTAAATTGGCTTGTTAATACTCCTGCAACCCTTCCCATCAATATGGTTCTATTTCCTGTTAATGGTAGTTCCAGATGTTGGCACATGACATGTAATTTATCTCTATCTAGTTCAGCCAATCTTTCAATTGTCATTCTTCTTGAATCGAAATTCAGATGTAACCATAATCTCTGTCTTCTCTCTTTATGTGAGCCCGATGATTTGATTCCAAATATTTTCAGAACTTCACCGATTTGTTTATGTGGCATAGACTGAATTCCGTCCCAAGATAAATCCGTATCAGTAAGAATTTGATATTGAATCAATCTCGCTCTAAGTACCTCTACTGAGCCAGATTTACTAAGTTTAATTTCTTCAGCTTTTTGTCTCAATGACATCAGACGTGATCGGTATAGGTCATCCAGTAGTACTTGGTCAACCTGCAAAATCTATCCCCCCTGTATGGTCGAGAATTATTCTGCATGATATTAATTGCGTACGAATTAATGATTCAGTATGTATTTTGGTAGTTAAATCTGAAAGCCGTAATTAATTGTTAAAAAAATCAATTCCTGTAATTTTTGAACTCTCAATCACTCTTCTCCAGTCTTTTTCAGTTGCAATCATTGCTATTTCATAACCTGAATATGGAATTACTCTATCTACCGCAATTGTTCTTTTCCCATCATTTGAAATCGTTTCAATTCTAAATTCAACTAGTACTTCATTTGTGTTTGCTTCGCCTTCTAAATCATGAAAGGCCTGTTCCATAGTCAAGTCTTTATGTTCTTCTGCCTGTTTCATCAGAGTGCTCATTTTACGATGTCTAGTAAGAATGCCTATGCCATTTAATTGATTCTCGTCCATTTCTCCGATGAAATGATTCTGGATTTTCCAAACAGTCTCTCCTTCAATTTCTGAAAATAATTTAGCATTTTTATTAGGATAATTTTTCCTACCCACTAGCACAACTAAATCTGAATATGCGGTTGGTAAAAAGTGGTCATCTCCTCTATTTTGAGGGTCAGGAAGTAGGGTATGTCTTCTTTCACTGATGTTTAATGTAGAATAAATGACTCTTGGAATTATATAGCCATCTATTTCGTTATTTTGACGTAGCTTTTCCATCCATGAATACCTTTCTAATTCATTTCCTAATGACTCATCCCTCTTTTCAATTTCTATAAATGCGGTTGGTGATAAAACTCTCATTCCTCCACGTGATCTTCTTAGCTGCCTCCTAATCAGCTTTGATTCACACAAGATTATAGCAGATTTTGGCTGATATTGAATTTTATTTTCCGAAACTAATACCATATTCGGTGTTCTAGGAGTTCTTGCTCCATGTACTTGGCAATCTGCCTCATACATTTCCATTTGTTTGCCATGTAGGAGTCTCGCTGGCATCGCGAGTAAGTCTAAGTCACCATTCTGAAGATTTTCTAATGCTTGGATAAAAGATTCTTGCTTTTTAGTTTCTATCTGAGCATCAGGTGCCTCACTAGATTCAAAAAACTTCTCCATATATTGGTTAACGGGGCATGATGATATAGATAGGGTTCCAAATTGTATTCTTTCCATAATCGCGTCCACCTCATGGGAGGGAGCACGTACCGTACTCAAACCGACCGGCTAGACACTTATTGATATAGGCGACCCCTTCTAACGCATATTGAATTACCATGGTCTCTCTCCGTTCGGCTCAGCAACAACTTCGAAAAAGAAGAAATATTGTTGAAGAAGCCTTGGAAGATTTTGTGCAAGAAAAGATGGCCAGTACTCAGGCACCTGCTATGACTTTAGCTCGTGAGGTATTACTCGCAGGAGGGAAGAGATACCGTCCTGTTCTTACGATGTTAGCCTTTGAATCAGCAGGTGGTGAAGAGATATCGGAAGTCATGGACCTAGCTCTTGCCGCGGAACTAATTCATACTGCAACTTTAGTGCATGATGATATCTATGACTTTTCAAAGACTAGGAGAGGTAAACCTACTCTGCATGCATCTCATGGTCTAGCACATGGAATTATTGGAGGGGATTATTTATTTGTACTTGGATTCGGTTTAGGTGGAAAATATGAGGCTAAAATTGTTGAGAAAATGGCAGATACCTGTGCTAACATAGCATCTGGTGAGTTGTTACAGCATGAACACATTGGAAACCTAGCAACAACACCTGAAGATTATTATTCAATTATCGATGGAAAAACAGCTGGGCCTTTTGCTACTGCATGTGCTTGTGCTGCAATTGTTGCTGGTGCTTCGGATGAGGTAGTAAATTCTCTTGAAGAATTTGGTTGGGAAGTAGGCAGAGCATTCCAACTCGTAGATGACTTACTAGATTTGACAGGTGATGAAAACATGGGTAAACCCAAGGGTGGCGATGTACATGAAGGTAAAATGACGCTTCCAATCATTCATGCATTAACTATGCTACATGGGGTCGAACGTGAACAATTAGCTGACGTATTACAAAATTTCTCAGATGATCGTTGGAATGAGTTAGTATCGCTACTTTCAACCGCAGGTTCTTTCGAATATTCTGAACAATTAATCGAAAATCATGTTAACAGAGCTCTACTTCAATTGAAATCCTTGCCCCAAAGTATTGCTAGGAATTTGATGGAAGAAGTTGCTAAAAGGTCTCGTTCAAGAAAAAAATAAAATTTAATCAGTACTCTTAGGTGAATATATGAGTTTCAAAAAAGATTGGGAAGTTATTGTCATTGGAGGTGGTCCTGCTGGTTCAACGACTGCAAGATATATCGCAGAAGGAGGTTGTGAGGTTCTAGTAATTGATGGGAGAGATCCCATCGGGACGCCCCTCCAATGTGGCGAATTAGTACCGACTAATGATGAAATGCGCCGTCTTTGCCCCGATGTTCCAGACATTGATGATTTGTTACAAACACCTTCAACTGCAATATCTAGAAAAACCTCTGAAATGCATTTAGTCCCTCCATCTGGAAAACCTCTTCGTTACTCATTTGAAGGATTTATGTTAAATCGAGTAGTTCATGATGAAGCTCTTGTTGATTTGGCTAAATCAAACGGTGTAGAATATTTGGTTAATTCAAGAGTTGACTCTGTAGATGGTAATGTGGTTAAATTAAGAGATGGTAGGGAATTTTCTGCAAAAGTAATAGTTGGCGCAGGAGGGCATAATGATCCCTTGAGGAGAAATTTTTGGGATGAATCCAGTCTTAAAATACCAGTCAAATTTGTTTTGATGGATGGTAATTTTGGTGATGCAGTAGAACTGCATTTTGGTTCAATGGCTCCCGGAGGTTATGCTTGGATGTTCCCTAAAGAAAATGGTGCCAATATTGGCGTAGGAATCCAAAATAAGTTTTCAAAAGGTCAAAATCTGAATGATCTGACAGAAGATTTCGTCAATCGTTATGATGGTAATATTACCTTCACTGGAGCTGGTTCATTGCCTATGTCGGGGACTATTACAACCTTTGTCAAAGGCAACTATGTCCTAGTAGGTGACTCTGCAGGTATGGTCCTGCCATCAAATGGGGCAGGAATCACCATCGCTATGATAGGTGGAAGGATTGCAGGGCAGGTGATTTCTGAACATCTCAAATCCGGTGTGCCTTTATCTGAATTTGAAATTCGCTGGAAAAAGCAGATGGGTAAGGTAATGCGTAATTCCAAAAGAGCATTTATTTTTGGTAGTTATATCCTAAGATTACCCGATTGGATAATCAATTTAATTTTCAATCGTTTCACCAAACCTTTTGTTTGGAGATCAATAACTTGTAGGAATATGTTTTTCATTTTCTGAGTTTTGATGTTATTCTGGTTTTTCTGCTTGCCATATAGTTGCCATTCCCGGGAATATGACTTTGGCTCGTGAATTAACAAAACCTACTTCTTCTAACATCCTAGTGTAATCTTTGGTCGTTCCAAAGTGGACATATGTTTTAGTCAGCCACTTCCAGGGGTGATCATCTTGCTTACATACTATTTTTGCATAGCTTCCCACCCAAGTTCTCATCCATAACCAGCCAAATAGTCCATGAATTTTATTGATTTTTGCAGGGTCTACAATTACTACTGGTGAACCTGGTTTCAGGACACGATATACTTGCGTTAATCCCTCTCTCTTGTCATACCAATCTCTGAATGAAAATAACGAACAAACTGCGTCAAAAGAATTATCTTCAAATGGTAATTTTTCTGCCTTACCTTCTACGAATGTTGCTTCCGAAAAGCCACTCATTTTTCTTGATTTGTTAACTCTCGGTTCTGCAACACGTAGCATTTCAGGAATAGGGTCGAGACATACTAACTCCTTTCCTTCAAATTCTTCAGCAAAACTACCTGGTCCGCAACCTACTTCCAATACTCGACCATCTTGAGGTAATCTATTCCTCACCATTCGTCTCCATTTTGAAACCTGCCCTAGAGTTGCAAAGCGATTTATTTTATCGTAAACTGGTATCGTAGCTTCAAGATTTCTTTGGAGCTCATCCCAGTCTTTTTCGCCGATAGTCTCGGTGTCCATATTATGCCGCGGAAGACTCAGGTATTTGGTACGTACTGATATTAATGTCAAACTGATTACTATGATGCAGTTTAGGTTGCTCATCGGTTATTATCATATACTAATTTTAGGTCGACATTGATATATAGGTGCTGAATATGACTAGGGAAGATGTTCTACGTTCAATTAAAAATGCAGAAATAGCGGCCACTGAGACGCTGTCAGATGCTAAAAGAGAAGCGGCATCTATAATTTCTCAAGCAAGACAAAATGCATCAGAAATTTTGACTTCTGGTCGTTCAGACTCCGAGTCTAACGCCCAAGGTTTGATTTCAAAAGCACGTGAAAGTGCTGGTTCTGAAGCAGAAGTTGTTTCAAATGACGGAAAAGTTGCACAGAAAAGCATTCATGATTCTGGGATTAAAAATCGTCAAAAGGCAGAAAAAATTGTAATTGACGCTTTTAGAAATTAAATTTAATTTTTTGGTGGTTACAATTATGTCTCAGGTTAAAACGCAGCAAATGGGTCGTTTACTCGCTGCTGGTAGCAAAGATCTGATTGATGAAGTAGTTGATGCGTTGGCAGAATTAAACGCATTACACATAATAGAATACGATGGTACGGATGAAGGTTTTAATCTAGGTACTCCGAAAGAAGAGGCAGAAGAAGTAGGGAAACGTCTGTCTAAATTACGTTCTGCTGCATCTCTTGTCGATGTTTCTGGTCCGAAAAAACCAGTGTCAGCAAAGAAGGTCCGTTCAGAACTCGAAAATAATCTCTCTAAGGCAGTAGAATATCTTTTGGAAAAAAGTACTCGTCTTGATTCAGTAGAGAATAGTCTGTCTTCTCTAGAGGAAGAAGCGGCTGTCTTGGAATTAATTTCATCAATTGATTTAGACGTAGAGTTATTATCTGGTTATTCGGAATTATCTTCATTCGTAGGTATTGTGAATGATTTAGAAATGGCTAAAGAAATCACATCTAATAGCCTTTTCTTTAGCGGCGTATCTAAAAAAACTAAGGTGATTGCTGTTTTTGTTAAAAATAGTGATTCTAACGACACACAATCTCAATTGAATGCATCCGGATTCCAGGCAATTAACCTTCCAGAGAATGTCAGTGGCAGTTCGCATATTTTACTCTCAGGAGTACGTGAGTCAATCAGCGCACTATCTAAAGAGAAGTCATCAATAACTGAAGAGATAGATAATTGGACAAACGAATTCGGAGAATCTCTAGTTTGTGGCTTAGAATTATTAGAGAGAGAACATGACATTCTGACTGCACCTGTTAAAATCGCAGTATCGGAGCATGCTTTCTTCATCGATGGTTGGATAGAAATGTCTCGCTCCGAGGAAGTTAAATCTGCTCTGTCAAAATCTTGCCTATACACTGAGGTTTCTCCCTTTGTGCTGAAGGCAGGCGGCGGTGGCCATGGTCATTCAGATCATGCTCATCATCAAGAGATGCCTCCTATCTCCTATCAAAATAGAAAAGTCAGTAAGCCAATGGAATTACTTACTGATGCAGTAGGGAGACCAGCGTACGGAAGGATAGATCCTACTTTGTTTATGTTTGTTACTTATCCAATTTTCTTTGGAATGATGCTTGGAGATATGGCTTATGGTTTAGTCACAATGTCTCTAGGTGCACTAGTAATGAGTCGCGCGGGTTCAAATGAAATGATGAATTTAGGTGGTAAATTCCTAGTCTACATAGGATTAGGGACTCTCGGATTTGGTTACATCTATGCAGAGTTTGCTGGTTGGGAGATTCTTCCTCATCACGGCCACAATCCTGCCGAAAATCTAGCCTTCCTGTATCCATTTGAGCTAGACCATGGGCATGCATGGGCGGCCCACCTCCCATTTGGCATCGAACTGGCTTTCCCATTCCATAGGGTTACTCCAACGTCTGATTATGGCAACTTGGAACACCTAATTGTCTTGACGATTTACCTTGGATTCCTTCATATCATATTTGGCAGAATTATCGGATTTAGGGATGTTTTATTTTACGGTACTGATCATGGTCACGTTGGACTTTTAGCAGCATTTTTTGAACATGGAGTATGGATTTTATTACTAATTGGAGGTTTCATGTTTTCATATGGTTATCTTGGCCCTGATGAGGCCGAATATATGATGCAACCTGGTGCTATTGTGGCTTTAAGTGCAGTTGTTTTGCTGATGTGGACATTGTACAACTATCATGGCATACCTCTGGCAATAAGTTTGTTATTAGCTCCCATTGAAGCTATTGGAATGATGCCTTCAGTTATATCCTATGTGCGTCTTTTTGCAGTAGGAATTGTAGGAGTGAAAATCGCTGAGACCGGTAACATGTTGTGGGACCCAATGAAAGATGCCGTCTCAGATGATCCTTTATTTGTGCCCGTTTTCTTTGTAGGTTGGTTAGCAGTTCAATTCTTCGCATGGGGTCTTGGGGTATTCAGCCCTAATATTCATGCGGCCAGACTTCATTTCGTAGAATGGATGAGGCAATATTATGATTCTAGCGGAGAGGCATTCGTGCCTTTCGGTTTCCGCTCGCACCACGTGGAGGTCGAGTGATATCACATTCCAAGCTATTATGCTTAGAAAAAAAATGGAGGAAAAAAATATGAATAACAAAAATAAAATGAGTGGATTAAGTCTGTTACTAGCATTATCGTCAGTTGTGATGATTGCGAGTGGCGTTCAGGCAGAAGCAAACGAACAAACAGTAGAAGCATATGCGAACATAGGCGCAGGAATCGCCCTAGGTTTAGCAGGAATTGGAACTGGCCTAAGCCAAGGACCAATCGGTGCAGCAGCTGTTGGTATGATTGCAGAAGATAGCAGTAAGTTCGTTAACGGACTAATCTTCACAGCTCTACCTGAGACAATCGTTCTTTTCGGATTCCTTGCATTATTCTTGCTCTGAGCAGAATTGTGTAGGTTCGTATAAATGATTAATTAAAAACACGAGGTGTAATGAAATGACATTGGATGCATTAGCAAACGAAATCGCGGCTCAAGCGAAAGCTGAAGCTGAATCGATTATCGCAGCCGCTAAGCAGCAAGCTAAAGAAATTGAGGGTGAAGCAAAAGCAGTAGCTTCTTCTTTCTCCTCAGATATGAAAGCACGTGCTGAGCGAGAGAGCGCCCAGTTGTCAGTAGAAGTAGTAGCATCAGCTAAACAAGCAAACCAGAAGCATCTTCTAATCGCTAGACGCGAAGAATTGGATGAGACCTGGAATTCAATACGTGTATCGGTGGCGTCACCAGATCTCAAAGGTCGTTCTGATGTCCTAAGTGCACTTTTAGCTGAAGCGAGCAAATCTGGAGAAGGAATGTTACTTCGTCCAGTTTCGACTGATCGCAAAGCGCTTGAAAAAGGGAATTTTTCTCTTGGTGACGACGTTGAAGGATTAGGGGGCTTTGTCCTTGAATCTAAAGACGGTTCAATAGTACTTGACTATCGATTTGATAGTCGTCTAGAAGAAGCTTGGAATGCTAATCTAGGTACTGTAAATAAAACTTTATTTGGTAATTAATTGGTGAAAATATGACTGGAATAGTAAGTGGCCGTTCTAATATTTACAACGCTTCAGCTCGCGCTAAAGCACGTAAGGCTTCTCTAATTGATCCCACCCGTATGCGACAATTGTTGCAATTAGGCCCGGAATCAATTGGTGCAAGTATTGGTGAGCTAGGATATCGTTCTGAAATGGATATATATTCCGCTCGTATGGACGGGGCTGATGCAGTAGAAGCTGCACTTTTCCACAATCTTGATAATGATCTATCTGAGGTAATGAGATTCTGTCAAGGGCCTCTTAAATCAATAGTTTCAGTCTATGTTGAACGTTTCTCTTATGAGAAGGCAAAGACCGTTCTCCGTGCAGTTAACGGCGGATGTTCAGATGAATTAATTGAATCACAAATTCTTCCTTCTGAAAATCCTAAAAATTCATTATGGCTTGAAATTGTTAGGAATACAGAGACAGTTGCAGAAGCAGCTAGTGCAATGGCAGGTACGCCTTGGGGTAAGGAATTAGGTAAATTAGAAGGTACTGAATCAACACTAGAAGAAATGGAAGATGCATTGGATCGACAATACTACAATCACGCTTTGAAAGTTTCTCGAGGAAAGGATTCCAGTATCCATCTAATGAAGTATATCAGAACCGAGATCGACCATCGAAATATAATCAATCAATTCCGTGAACTACGTCAAAATATTTCTCCAGACAAACGTTTACAGATGGTTATTTCAGGCGGTCGTATTCAGAACTCAGTAATGGCACAAGCGTCCCAAGCAACATCTCAGGAAGCGATAGTAGATGCTCTTCGCCGTAGCAACTCATTTGATGATGAGGGCTTCGATGAAGCACTTCAACAGTCAAAAGTCACGGGTTCTTTAGATCCAATAGCATCTCTTTTGACACATAAAAGACATGCGATGCTAAAGCGTTTCGCGTATCTTAATCCGGTGTCATCATTCCCAGTAATTTACTATATCGAGCGTAAAGTGCTCGAAATACAAAATCTTCGTCTTCTTGTGCGTGGGAAGACGATTGGCCTCACATCAGAGGTATTAGAAGCGCATATGGATTTTTGAGGTAGATAATATGGAAATAGCAGTAGTCGGTTCCCTTGATTTTACCCTTGGTTTCCAACTTGCAGGTGTTTTGAGATTACACAACCCTGCTAATCTAGATGAGTTGACTTCAACAATGAAGTCTCTATTAAATGAAAAAGAAGTAGGAGTTGTTGTAATTGATAACTCCGATTTATTACAGCTTCCGGAAAGATTGCGAGTGCAACTATCCGAAAGTATCACACCCACTGTATTGGGTATTGGGACCGAAGAGGATAATACCCTCAGAGAGTCCATCAAGTCGGCCCTAGGAGTCGACTTGTGGAAGTAAATCCTAGAAAAAAAAATAAAGGAAGTGAATTAAAAATGAGTGAAGAAAATGGAGTGATTTATCGCATCTCTGGACCAGTTGTAACCGCAGTAGGAATTTCGCCAAGAATGTATGAAGTTGTGCGAGTAGGTGATGAAGGTTTAATGGGAGAAGTTATTGAATTACACGGCGAACAATCAGTTATTCAGGTATATGAGGAAACCTCGGGTGTCAGACCTGGTGAACCGGTTATTAGAACTGGGCAAACCTTGTCTGTTCAACTAGGACCAGGTCTTTTAACTAAGATTTATGATGGTATTCAGAGACCTCTACCTGAACTTGAGAAGACCATGGGTGTTTTCATCAAAAGAGGAGTCGATGCAGATGGTTTAGATCTAGAAAAGAATTGGGATTTCAAAGCAACCGCTAAGGCTGGAGACTCAGTTACGTCAGGAGATGTTATTGGGACAGTCCAAGAAACAAAGACTATTGAACATAGAGTTATGGTTCCTCCGGGCACCTCTGGTGTGATCAAGAGCATTAGTTCTGGAGAATTTAATGTGACTCAAACTGTTTGTACTTTAGAAGATGGAAATGAAATTCAGATGATGCAAAAATGGCCAGTCCGTACTCCACGTCCGTTTACAAAGAAACACGCTCCAGAGGTTCCTTTACAAACAGGTCAGAGAATTCTTGATTTCCTTTTCCCTCTAGCTAAGGGAGGGACAGCAGGAATCCCTGGGCCATTTGGTTCAGGTAAGACAGTTACACAACAGCAACTTGCTAAGTGGTCCGATGCAGATATTGTTGTTTACATTGGATGCGGTGAACGTGGTAATGAGATGACAGAAGTTCTTGATGAATTCCCTCATCTTATGGACCCAAAAACAGGTGAGGCTTTGATGAACAGGACTACCATGATTGCGAACACATCCAACATGCCTGTTGCAGCCAGAGAAGCTTCAGTTTATACTGGTATTACAATTGCTGAATATTTCAGAGATATGGGCTATGATGTTGCTTTAATGGCCGATTCAACTAGTCGTTGGGCTGAAGCAATGAGGGAAATTTCATCTCGTTTAGAAGAGATGCCAGGTGAGGAAGGTTATCCTGCATATCTTTCCAGCCGTCTCGCAGAATTCTATGAGAGAGCAGGGAGAGTTGAGACTCTTGCCGGGGGAGATGGTTCAGTATCTGTAATAGGTGCAGTTTCACCACCAGGCGGAGATATTTCAGAACCAGTCAGTCAAGGAACTCTACGTATTGTTAAAGTATTCTGGGGTCTTGATGCAGGTCTTGCACGTCAAAGGCATTTCCCTGCAATTAATTGGCTTAATTCATACTCACTATACCCCCCATCACTTGATCAATGGTATAGGGATAATATCAAGAGTGATTTCCCTGAACTTAGAACTGAAATCAGTGCCTTGCTTCAAGTCGAGGCGGAATTACAAGAAATCGTTCAGTTAGTAGGTTCCGATGCTTTACCAGTCGATCAACAACTAACTCTAGAAGTTGCTCGTATGATTAGAGAATTTTTCCTACAACAGAATGCATTCCATGACGTAGATACTTATACCGATTTAAAACTCCAATATACTATGGCCAAGGCTATACTTTCTTTCCAAGAAGAATCTAAGAAAGCTCTAGCGGGTGGTGCTGCTCTTGAAGATGTAGTTAACGTACCAGCACGTACTGACCTCATGAGAGGAAGGTTCGAATCAGGTTATGAAGAAAAAATCGATAAAATGTTAGAAACTATGATCAAACAAATTGCCGAGACTATGGAGGATAACTGAGAGGTGGTATAAATGACTGGAAAAGAATATAGAACAATCACTGACGTAAAGGGGCCTCTTGTGTTCCTAAATAAAACTGAACCTGTTGCCTTTGGAGAGATTGTAGAATTACGTCTAACCGATGGTACTTTGAAGAATGGGCAAGTTCTAGATACATCTGACGATCAAGTTATCGTTCAGGTTTTCGAAGGTACTGCTTCAATTGATAAACAAACAGGAATAAAATTTCTTGGTGACGTGTTTAAGTTACCAGTAAGTACAGATATGATTGGAAGAATCCTTGACGGTGCTGGACGTCCAAGAGACGGCGGACCTGCTATTGTAGCAGACGAAATGGCAGATATTATTGGTGCTGCTATCAATCCTTATTCACGTCAGAGCCCTGACACATTTATTCAAACTGGAATATCTGCAATCGATGCTTGTACTTCATTAGTCCGTGGTCAGAAACTACCTATTTTCAGTGCTTCAGGACTTCCACACAATGATATTGCATTACAAATTGCTAGGCAAGCTAAACTGGTTGACAGCGATGATGACTTCGTGGTAGTTTTCTGTGCAATGGGAATCACGGCAGAAGAATACAATTTCTTCGTTCATGATTTAGAAAGAACTGGTGCTTTAGAAAATGCTTGTCTTTTCGTCAATCTTGCTGACGACCCTGCTGTTGAGAGATTGATTACTCCAAGACTAGCTCTTACTGCTGCTGAATATCTGGCCTTTGAGAAAGATTATCACGTATTAGTTATCTATACTGATATGACCAACTATTGTGAATCACTTCGTCAAATAGGAGCAGCACGTGAAGAAGTTCCTGGTCGTAGAGGTTATCCTGGATACATGTATACAGATTTAGCAATGCTATATGAGCGAGCGGGTTTGGTTAAGGGGAAGAAAGGCTCAATAACTCAATTCCCTATATTGACAATGCCTGGAGACGATATTACTCATCCTATACCTGATCTTTCTGGATATATTACCGAGGGGCAAATTGTTATTTCTCGTGAGCTTCACCAGAAAGGAATTTATCCTCCGATTAACGTCCTACCATCTCTATCCAGACTTATGAATGCAGGAATTGGCGATGGTAAAACTCGTGAAGATCATAAATCAGTTTCTGATCAACTTTATGCAGCATATGCTCAAGGAAGAGAATTACGTGGTTTAGTGGCAATCGTAGGTGAAGATGCTTTGAATGAGCGTGACTTACAGTTATTGAAGTTCGCAGACATTTTCGAGAATAAATTCCTTCGACAAAGCCGAGATGAAGACCGTTCAATCTCAGAGGGGACTCTTGATTATGCTTGGGAGCTACTTTCAAATATTGACACAAAATATCTTGTACGTCTTGACCAGAAGTGGATTGATAAATATCATCCAACTGACAAAAAAGAATGAATAAATTGAAAATTATAGTTAGGAGATGAGAAAGATGGCACTAGACATCAAACCAACACGCTCAGAACTGATAAATTTGAAGCGTCGGATAAAACAGACTTCAAGTGGATATAATCTCCTTAAAATGAAGAGAGATGGTTTATTTTTTGAATTCCGTACACTATTGGCTGAAATGATTGCAGCAAGAGAAGAACTTGTAGGGACTTATCGTGACGCATTGAAATCAATTGCCTTAGCGTCATCTATTGAAGGTGGATTAGCAGTCAAAAGTGCAGCAATTGCCGCTACATCAGGTCCTGAAGTAATGGTGTCAAGAAGAAATATAATGGGCGTCGTTGTTCCTAAAGTTGAAGGTGCAAATCTTACAACCACTGTTGAAACAAGACCTACTGGAATCATTGGTGGTTCGCCATATATTGATGAATCAGCTGATTCTTATTCTATCTTAATATCAAAAATTGTCAAGGCAGCAGAAATGGAAGCAACTCTCAAAAGGCTGCTTGAAGAGATTGAAGCTACAAAAAGACGTGTTAATGCCTTGGAGTTTGTTGTTATTCCTGAAATGAAAGAGGCACAATCATTCATTCAACTAAGATTAGAAGAGATGGAAAGAGAAGAAACATTCCGCCTTAAGAGATTCAAAAACAAGTAATTTTGCATTTCTTTCTGCATAGCAGCACACACGGTTTGATAGGGGGTAATCTATGCTCAGTAGTCAAGTAAGATGGTGGGGTGACTATGTCTGACAGCAAACCAATTGTTATCGATAAAGAAACTTGGAACCAAAATGAGTTTCTAGAAACTATTTGCAATCGCTATTTTATTATTGGTAATCAATCTAGTATTGGTAATATCTCATGGGAGATAAATAGTCGTAATGGTGAGGATATTAGCTCAAGTCTAATTCTTCTTAATAAACATCTCAAACCCTTAAGTTTGATAGGGCTATTAGATGAAGGAAATCCTCCTACTTTGACAATAACAAGGTATCCTGTTGATCCCGTATATGTTCCATTCTGGCAACAGATATTAATTTGGGTGACTATGTTCTCATTTACTACATTAGCAGGCAGTTATTGGATATCTCAGTATGAGATAAGTAACTCAGTGCTGGCATATGAGTCATTAAAAGAATCGTTTGTATATTTTAGTTTCCCTATTTTCGCTGTCACCATATCGGCTCATCTTTTTAGAAAATATATTGCGTCTCTCTTTGAAGTCGAAGTTGGTAACTTAGTACCCGTAGCATTTCCTTTGATATCTCCTTTCTGGCCATTTGGGATTGTGGGTATTTTCGGCCAAAAGCGTGTTGACACCATAACATATCCAACTCGTCGTTCATTAGGTTTGATTGAATCTTCATCTGCATTTGTATTCTTAATAGGGGGTTCTATATTCTCATTCATAGGTATTTCATTGACCTCTGATTTACCTCCAGAAATTATATCTGATCCAATACTATTAGAATTAAGCGTTATAGTTGATTTATTGTCGAATCTATTTATTGATTCGGATATTTCAGTAAGGCTTCAGTGGGTCCATCCATTAGTGTTAGCAGGTTCAGGATTATCGATAATTGGTTGGATACTTCTACTTCCTATTCCTGGATTCCCAGGGGATCGAATTTTACATTCAATAATTGGTCCCAAAAATCTTGAATCAAATGAAAATGAAACTTCATTATTCTTAGTAACTCTAGGGGTTATGTGCATAGTTTTCTTAGAAACTATATTTTGGCCTTGGTTGATTCTTGCCTCATTAGCTTCTTGGAGAAGATTTAGCGGAGAACATATACCCACCCCCTTGGTAGTTGATGAGGCATTTGGTATTGATAAGAAATTCCGAAATACGTTTGCTACAGTGATAGTTGTTGCATTACTACTAGGGTTCCCTGGAGTTCATCCAGTTAAACAAATTTCTAATTTGGAAGAAGGTTTGGATATATCAAGTTGGGATAATCAGATAGATTACTTAGGCGAAGGAATGAATACCTTGGATTTGTATCCTTCGGGAATAATGCCTGTTTCAGGAACTATACAAGTTTTAATCGATGGAGATAATGAAAGATGGGATATTGATTCTGAATGTTTTGATGATAAATTAATTTGTTATTTTGAAAATATCAGCCAAAATAATCATGGGTCATTGGACTTTTCGATTTCAGATAATAATTTAACTGACACTTCTCCTGTGCAATTACGTCTTATCATAGATACTGGAGACTCAACTAAAGAACATATTATCGCAGTCAAGTACCCTAATGTCACATCACCTGATCCTCTTTGGCACAGGGATAATCAATTTCCTAAAGAAAGAATTTGTATAAATGTTGAAGTTACTGAAAACCAATCTGGTAATTTGACTGTAAGTTCAAATCCATTCTGGTCAATAGAAAATTCAAGCTTCCTTCCAGAGGGAGAGAATGAATTATGTCTCATTTCTGAGAAAGGAGGTTGGGAGTCGTTAAAAATCGGTAATTCTGGAATTTCTGGTTATAGGATGGGTCCTATTGTAGAATTTGAATCTGATAATGGTGAAAAAAGAATTTGGAATTTGCCGATTGAAGACTCTTATGTTAATATATTCTTGAATCAAACCACTGGTCTTAGATTAAACCAGGTTACAGATGGAGTACTATATTCTGATACATTCAGTTCACCATTTTGTCCCTCAGAAAATATTATTCCAACATTAGATTCAAATTCTGTAGATAATTTTACTCTTTTGATTGGTTCACCAATTATTATTGATGGAGATTATGAGGATAGTAATATATTGATTCCTGAAAGTGGATGGTTGGTAAATTGTGGTGCTGAGAATTCAAAGGCATATTATTTGAAATCCGGCTTTGATATAGACATAGACGGTTTAGTAATGAATGACTCAAAATTACCATTCTCAGATTTAACAATTAATTCAAGAGTGGATAAGGATCTAACTTTAACTCTAGATATATCTAGTAATTTAAGAAATGACTCTGGATTAGAAATATCATTGCCAGATTTAATTCTTGCAAATGATTCAGTGGATATTGGAATTAATCTTAATGAAATAGATAGCGAGGTATGGAGAGTGTTTTGGATTACCCAAGATTCCGAGAGTTTAACTCTACATTTTGCATTAAAATGTCCTATCGGGGGATGCAACAATTGAGAGTGGCAATCATTGGAGTCGGTTCTATCGGGGGGGTTATTCTTGGTGCTATGGCTGATACAGATGTAGATTTAGTCTGTATCTCTAGAGGTTCCACTGCAGCAAGTTTGTCTAATCTGGGGTTAGTTTTACACACTCCTGAAGGGAGTATAGAAGTTGTGCCTTCTGAAAGATATCTGCTAGTGGATAGTCAAGCCGGTCCTCTTTCAGAGCAGATACGAGGCACCTGCGATATTGCAATAATTTGTGGTAAGACACTGGATACGCCAGCATTAGCCGAATTAGCATCTGAGGTTCTTACAGAAGATGGGTATGTACTGACAATCCAAAATGGATTGGGTAATGCAGAAATATTAGCTAATAGGATTGGTCGTGAACGTGTCTTTGTCGGTTCACTTACCCATGCGGCTTGGCGAAGTAACGAAGGGGAGGTATATTGGGTAGGGAGAGGTAGTATTAATTTTGGTGCATTAAATATACAAGAAAATTTTAGAGCAGAGCCTCTATTAAAAATCCTCAACGACGCTGATCTTAATGCTATATTAAGCGATGATATTCAACAGATTATTTGGAAAAAATTACTGATTAATGTTGCAATTAATCCAGTTTGTGCTATTGCAGGGGTTCGTAACGGGGCTCTTTTAGAAGTCAATTCACTTTGGCAACAAGCAATGCAGGCTATGCGTGAAGCTGCTATTGTAGCACGTGCTAGCGGAGTAGATTTAGGCGATATCAAATTAGAAAATTATCTTCGAGAGGTAGTAACTATATCTCCCGAGAATAGATGCTCGATGCTACAAGATATAATGGCAGGCAGACCTACTGAAATTGATGCTTTGTGTGGCGCAGTTGTTCTAAGGGGTGAGGCAGAAGGAATACCAACTCCTTGTAATGCAATATTACACGGTCTTGTCAAAGGTATTGAGAAATCTTCTAAATTTGATTGATTATTTATTCTAAGTCCTTATTATAATGTAAGCCTATATTTTCTTCTCTACCTAATGATGCGCTGACTACAATTTTTGCAACTTGAATAAGATTTCTTAGTTCTACTAAATCTTGTGTTGGTTTACATCTTTCCCAGATAATATTGACTTCATTTTCTAAATGATTGATTCTTCGCTCAGCTCTTTTCAGTCTGTCATTACTTTTTACAATCCCTACGTCCATTGTCATAGTTGTTCTAAGAGCATCTAAATCTGCGCGCAGAGGTGAATGTTCAATTAATATAGAAAGATTATCAGCACGCCAGAGCGGGATATTTTTAGGTAACTTCTGTAATGTATTTTGATTATAATTCTCAATTATTTTTTTTGCTGCCCGTTCTGAGTATACAACCGCTTCAAGGAGGCTGTTTGATGCTAGTCGATTTGCTCCATGTAAGCCGGTCCTTGCTACTTCACCAATTGCATAAAGCCCCGGCATCTCTTTATCATGTACAAGCGCATGGCCATAGTGGTTAACTTTCACACCACCGACCATGTAATGAGCAGCTGGAATCACTGGAACCGGATCTATCCCGATACAAATTCCATAGGATTTTAATTTTTTATCAATATTTGGAAACTTATCAACTAATTCTTTCCTATCTAAGTGTTCAGTTATAAGAAATACATGTTTGTCTCCCGTTTTCTTCAATTCCGAATCAATGGCTCTTGCTACAATATCTCTTGTGCCGAGTGACCCCATTTCAGAATATTTATTCATAAAGGAGTAACTCTCTGGATTCTTTACTCCTGATTTTTTCCAGTTTTTAATGTCCTGTTTAGTCATTAAAATTGCGCCATAACCTCTCATTGCTTCAGTAATTAAAAATGGTCTAGAACTATCTGAAGATAATGATGTAGGGTGGAATTGTATAAATTCAATGTCTTTGATATCCGCTCCAACTCTAAGTGCCATACCTACACCATCACCTGTTGCAATTGATGGATTTGTTGTTGAACGATGCAGATAACCAACTCCTCCAGTGGCTAATACTATCGCTTTTGCCGGTAATGTGTGTACTAATCCTGAAGGTGCAAGGCACCAAACACCCACTACTCCTTTTTCTGGTTCTCCATATTCTTTCTGAATTAGGTCGATTGCCATCCAGTTTTCTAGTATTACGAATCTGTCATCAATTTCTCCCGATGTAGACTTAGTTAGTGCTCTCTCAATTTCTTCTCCAGTTGCATCCTTTGAATGCAGTATTCTTTTATCTGAGTGCCCGCCTTCTCTAACTCTATCGAATTCACCACTCTTATTCTTATCAAAACGGACTCCGTGTTTGATTAAATCTCTTATTCTATCTGCTGCTTCTAATACTACTGATTCGACAACTTCTTCATCGCAAAGTCCGGCACCGGCAGAAATAGTATCTTTTACATGAGCATCAATCGCATCTTGATCTTCTGGGTTAAGTACGCCAGCGATTCCTCCTTGTGCCCAATTTGTATTAGATGTCGAGATATTCTTTTTAGTAATCAAAGCAACATTCAGCCCTTTTTGCACGCAACGATGTGCTAAAAATAAACCTGCTATTCCCGAACCAATAACCGCGACATCTACAGGGCGCATTAATTCGTCTCTGACGACGTCACCCATATTACTCTCGATGAGGGCACTCTGAATGAATCTTCGCTTATTTTACAGGCTAACGGCCTAAAATCAGAGGTCTATTTTTCGCTCTGCTGCGCTCTTGTCCTCCTCAATGTTCATAGACGGAAATGCGGCAGCCGACTAATGATGTCGGCGAGAAATTGCTGATATTATATGGTGATGGGATGCATCTAGTAAGAATTGAACTTGAAAATTTCAAATCATTTGGTGGGCAGATAATCATACCATTTGAAGAGGGATTCACTGCAATAACCGGCCCTAATGGGTCAGGGAAGTCTAATTGTGGAGATGCCATACAATTTGTACTAGGTCCCAAATCCACTCGTTCTCTGCGTGCGTCTAATGTTTCAGAACTAATATTCAACGGCGGAGGCGGAGGAAAAGCAGCCAGAAATATGTCTGCAACGCTTGTATTTGAAAACACACCAGAATCTGACGGACGTCGTAGATTAAGAATTGACACCGAAGAAGTTTCATTTACGCGTTCAGTTAGATTAAATCGTAAAAACGATACGATTTCTTCATATTACATCAATGGTAATCCTTCTACTGCTACAGAAATGAGGAGAATTCTAGCCGAAGCAGGCTTACATGGCGATGGCTACAATATTGTATTGCAAGGAGATGTTACAAACCTGGCTTCTATGACCCCCCATAAAAGGAGAGGTGTTCTTGAAGAAGTAGCAGGAGTAACTGCTTATGATGATGAAATACGTCGTGCAAATAATCAACGTAAGGTAGTTGAAAATAACATTGAAACTATCGACTTATTCGAAGAAGAACAAAAAACAAGGCTAAAAGGTTTGGAAAAAGAACGCCAACAGGCACTGAAATTTAAAGATCTCAAAGATGAATTAGATTTGAATAAGGTAGTTCTTCAACAATCTAGGCACCGTAATAGGTTAGATGAAGTCAGACTTTTGGGAGAGGAGCGTTCAAGTTACTCGGAACAAATTACTGGTCTCACTGAGAATATTAGGGCAGGAAATCATAATCTAGGTGACTTCGATGAAGAACTTGTACAAATCGGAAATGATTTAGATGATATAATGAGCGGGGATGCAAGAGAATTATTAGATACTATTCGTCAGCATGAAATCGATATTGAAACTAATTCTGATAGAGTGGGCGATCAATTAAAAATCATTGAATCTACAGAAGAAGATATTGAAATAATTCGAGAGGATTACGAAAGTGCAGAGAATGCAAGGATATCTGGTCAAGATGAGTTAGATCAAGCCAAGGAATCTTTGTTGAAAGCAGATTCCGACCTTATTCAGGCCGCTTCTGACGAGAAACAAGCAAGGGAGGCGATTCAGTCAGGAGATAGACATGGCCGGGATTTAAATCGCGCACTTGGTCAAGCAACCGATTTAGTTGCAGAAAAGCATCAAGAATATTCTATTGCTAGATTGGAATCAGATAGGGCTGAGCAAACTGCCCAAATTTCCTCTGAAAAACTAGCAGACTTAGAAGAAGAATACGAACAAGCAACACTTACTAGAGATGATTTGACGTTAGTTGGAGATGAGATTCAAGGCAGTGGTGGGCAGGTAGATCGAACTGCCTTAGCGAATGAATTGACAAGATTAACTAAGCAAGAAATTGGATTGCGCGAAGATCGAGATCGCTCTGAAGTTAAGGCTAGAGATACAGAAGTCGAACTGGCAAAGGCCAGAGCACGACAAGAAGCGAAAGCAAATAGGCCGGGCTCAGCGATTACTATAGCCGCTTTAACAAAATTAAGGCAAAGTGGAGAAATTAAGGGTATTCTTGGTACATTAGGTGAGTTGTGTTCTCCAAAAGATGTAGCACATGAAGATGCGTTGGCATTAGCACTAGGGAATGGTTTGAGGAGCATAGTGGTCACTAATGATGAAGTTGCAGCTGACTGTATCAAGTGGCTTCGACTTAATGGTGGAGGCCGTGCAACATTTCTACCTCTAAACAAATTGAATGTATCTAGGCCACAAGGACGGACATTAATAGTCGCTAGAAATCCAGGGATTCTTGGTTTCGCTCATGATTTACTAGATTATGAATTAGAAGTCGATATTGCAGTTAGATATGCATCTAGGAATACCTTGATTGTACAATCAATGGATGTTGCACGGAAGAATATGGGTGGTGTCCGTATGGTCACCCTAAAAGGAGATATTATCGAAGGTTCAGGTGCAATGACAGGAGGTTCTCCTGCAGGTTCCTCAAGACCACGTTTCGGAGGAGGCAGTCCCGGGCAACTAGGTTCAGAAAGACTCGAGAGAGCAGTTGAAGAAGCGAATTTAATTTATTCAACTGTTGAAGCAGCATTAAGAGAATTACGTACTAATCAACAAAAATTACGTGATCAAATTCATGGACTTGATGATAGTGATCAATCGGTTAAAATACGCGAGTGGAAATCTGATCTTTCACGTGCGCAGAAAGATGTTGATGAAATTGGTAAGAAGATTATATTAGCTAGAGATGAATTCTCACGTGTCGATAAATTATTCATTTCATCAAAAGAAGCAGCCGAGAAAGCAAATCAAGATCATGAAGAATCCCTTCAAACGAGATCCGATGCTGCTGCTGCACTCCAAAACCACACTCCAGATCATCTTTCAGAAATATTAAGGAACGCAGAAAAAACAAGGACTGATGCTGAAAGAACCAAGATTGTATCTGATGCCGCCATTCTTAATGGTAATGAAAGAATGAACATTCTTTCAAATAGGTTGTCAGAACTTGCTAGACAAATAAAGAACAAAGAACAATTAATTTCTGACGCGAGAGGTGCAATATTTTCTTTGAAAGAATCTATAGCTAATTCTCAAGAATTATTGATAGATTTAAAGGGGCAATCATCACAATTCGATGAAGAGCAGCAAATTCTAACTCAACGCCGAGAAATAATTATTGAAGAGAGAGCGAGTTTGAGAGCGGCTCTAGATTCTCACTCTCAGAAACGCGAAACATTAGCCTCAAGAATTGAAGAATTAAATATTCAAATCCAACAAAAAAGAGTGGCAGTCAATGAAATTGTCGCAGAATTAGCAGATGCGGAAATCGACGTACCATCTGCTGAAATCCAATTACCCACTGTGGCCGAGGCGGAAAGAGTAGTGCAGGGACTCGAACGTCGCCTCGGTCATCTAGGGGATGTCAATATGTTAGCCATAGAGCAATACGATATCGCCGTCGAACGTGTAGCCGGACTCATAGAAGACGGGAAAATACTCAGACAAAGGCGTGATGACCTAGTAGGTATTGCAGATAGGCTTGAATCTGAGAGGAAAAAGAGGCTTCTCCTAGTATTCGAACATGTAAATAGAAATTTCAGTCGTGTATATGCACAATTACAACCTGGTGGTATAGGTAGTCTACGGTTAGAAAATCCAAAGAATCCATTTGATGGCGGTCTTGAGATGGATTGTGTACCTCCGGGTAAGAATAGTAAAACTCGCAGAAATTTACTATCAGGTGGTGAAAAATCTATGGCCGCCCTAGCTCTGATATTCGCTATACAAGATTACGAGCCAAGCCCATTCTATTATTTCGATGAAGTCGATCAGAATTTAGATCCATTTAACTCTGAATTAATTGCTGCACTTTGTTTAATGCGTTCACAAAGGGCGCAATTCATCATGGTCACATTAAGAAAAGTAAGTTTGAATTTAGCTAATCACCACATCGGTATCACTCATGCTGGCGATGGTTGCAGTCGCCGAATAACTGACTTCGATCGCGCCGCTGCTCTACAGATGAGTGAAGAGATGGAAAAAGAAGAAGCAGCCCGAAAACAGTCAGAAACTGAACGTTCAGAATTAGTATTGCCTGATCCAGAAAAGATGCCTCGTGTCCCCGAACCTCTCGGGACTCCTAAGTCATTAGGGGGTCTGGCAGAAAGGGCTGGTTTAGATATTGATGAATCCGAGGTAAATGAAATAGACGAAGAATCTTCAAAGAATGGAGATCTAGTAGCATTAAGGGAAAGAACAGAAGATTGGACAGAAGATATTGAAGAAGCCGATAAAGTTCAAAATGCATTGGTTGATGAAGAAAATCTCCAGAATGATAATGTCGAGGTCGATTCATCTGAAATTGAAATTGAGTGAGGTGAAATATGTCCGTTTTCGATGGTAACTCTATGAAAGATGACATAGTTTCAAGATTACTTGGTGGAGAAGCAGATCTTGAAACTAATCGTTATCTCGATAGACTGGTGGAATTGTCTCTTGTAGAAGAAGCAGAACATCAGTTCTTGATAGATCCCTTCGATAGGTCTGTAGCATTAGTGTTTCAAATGTTTCATAATACGGATCTTGACCCCTGGGATGTAGATCTTTCAGTTTTTCTAGAATTATTTAATCAAAGAATTAATGATTCAGAAAATATAGATTTACCAACATGTGGCAGATTAGTTAGGATGGCCTGGTCTATCCTTCGCGGCCAAGCTAGTTCCCTTCTTGAAAGGCAAGAAAAATCTCTTATTGACGAGGAGGTGGAGGAAACTTGGGATTTTGAGGATTCTTGGGAATCTGAATTTTCCGATGAAGATTATAATTTCTCAGTGGGCGTCCTTACTGGCGCTGCTAGCGATGTGTTGCCTACTATGTTCGAAGGTAGAATACATCGAGAAGAGGGGCGTCCAGTAACTCTGGGTGAGTTGCTTATGGGTCTTCAAGCAGCAGGTAGACTTTCTGAAGAACAAAAAATGCGAGAAAAAATAGCAAAAGAACGTCGCGAGGCTAATGAAAAAGCCCGAGCTAGGTTCGGAGGAAGTTTACATGTTGAGAATTTGGAGGATGATTTGAAAAGAACATGGGATGCATTACGGAGCCGTACTCTTGAAGAAAAAGAATCTACAAATCTTAGTGAGATAGTTGAAGTTTTAGAGAAAAGTTCTATTGATTCAGGATTAAGTGCTGAAGATGCGAAATCAGAAGCTCAAGTCACTGCATTAATTTCATCTCTTTTCCTAACTCATAGGGGATATGCCGAAGTTTCTCAAGATTTGGATGGTAATATTTCATTAAAAAATCTTCATCTTCGAGATGATGATTTTTCTGCCTTAACTAACCGCCTTAATCCTAAAGTAAGGATTACTGAAGGAGTGATATCCAATGAGTGAATCCAGCCTTTCAATTATTCTTGAGGCAATAATGTTCACTTCAGGGCGTTCTATGTCTACTGATGAACTTTCGAAAACCGTAGATAAAACCAGTGAAGAGGTACATACTGCTCTATCAGAATTACAAGCAAGAATTAAACGAAGACAAGATTCTGCTTTGCAATTAACTGAAGTTTCAGGCCGCTGGATATTTGAGGTCCGACCTAGTCTTTCTCCTCATTTACCTGAATCATTCCGCCCTGACACCCCTCAAAGACTCCTTCCTGCCGCTGCCTTAATCGCCTATCATCAGCCAATGGCCCAATCTCAATTAGTAGAGATGCTTGGGCAAAGAGCTTACGATCACGTAAGGGAATTAGCAAACTTAGGACTCATCGATAGGCGTAGAGATGGCCTGACACGTCGTCTAACTACAACTAGGAGGTTCGCAGAGTATTTTGGTTGCCCGGAAGTTGATTATCGTGCCGTTCGTTCATGGTTCCGTTCTGAGGCTACCAAAGCGGGTCTGACTAGTGCTCAACTCGCTGCGTCTCTTGCACCAGATGAACAAATGTCTATTTCAGAGTTTATTGAAGAAGACAATAATTCTGAATCTACTCTGTCTGAGAATTAGATTAATTCTCTCTAATTTTTAATAGTGCTGCCTCGACGGTTGCCATAGTTATTCTTTCACCACTTTCTTTGACCATATTTGCAATTAAATCTATTTCTTCATCTTTTGCGCCTGCTGAACTTATCATATTCTTTAGATGCAATTTCATATGTCCTGCCTGTATCCCTACAGTGGCTAATGCCCTGAGGGCACCTAAGTTCTGTGCCATTCCTGCAGCTGCCATTACTTTAGCCAAGTCATTCGCACTCTTAATCCCTAAAAGTGCTACATTTGCCTGAGCCCCAGGGTGTATTCTTACAGCCCCTCCTACCAGTCCCACAGCCATTGGACATTCTATAGATCCAACTAAATTCCCTTCTGAATCTTTCTCCCAATGTGTCATTGAGGTGTATTGTTTCTCATGCGCACAATATGAATGAGCGCCTGATTCTATTGCGCGCCAGTCTTGACCACATGCGATTGCTATAGGGGAAATGGCATTCATTATGCCTTTGTTGTGAGTAGTTGCTCTGAACGGATCAGCAGCCGCGAAATGATATGCTTGTAATACTCCTTCGATTACTTCCGCTCCCTGACTTGCATCTCCCTTGTCTGACATTTCTTCTGGGGTAAAAGTCGCACTAACTCTGGCCAACCTATGTATTGCTAAATTACTAATTATTCTTAGAATAACTGTCCCCTTTGATAATGATTCTATTTTGGGTGCAATAGTTTCAGCCATTGTATTTACTGCATTTGCTCCCATTGCATCTCTACAATCTACGAGGATATGGACGATGACCATTGGTCCTGACATCGTTTCTATTATTCTTACTTCAACATCTTTACAACCACCTCCGAATTTTACTAAAATCGGGTCGACATCATTACATGACTGAATCAGTTCATCTTTCGCTGCAAGAATTAGATTTCTAGATTCTTCTGGGTCTTCGCAGCCAACTATTTGTATTTGGCCAATCATTATTGGATCTGTATTATCTGATCTAAAACCGCCATTAGCCTGGCATCTTTTAGCCATGTTAGATGCTGCAGCTACTACGCTTGCTTCTTCTACTACGAATGGTACTAGGTAGTGTTCACCATCTATTATGAAATTCGTCGCTACTCCTATAGGCAGGGAATATCTTCCAACGACATTTTCAATCATCCTATCTGCAGTGTCTTCAGATAATTCAGCATCTGCCCATGCATTAGTTTGTTCTTCAGTCAAACCAGCTAACTCTGCTAATTTCTGTCTTCTTTCAGGCACTGATAGTTTGTAAAATCCTTTCAATCGACTGTTATCTACTGGCATGTTTCCACCATTCTTTGGCAGAGCATACTACTTGTAATCTCTTTGCTTTATTCTGGTCGAATCAACTCTTTTATTCAGTTGTGGCTAAAGAGGTAATATCTTTTATTTTTACTTGATATTATTTACTTAATCTCGAATCCAAATCATTTCATCATATATTTCGAATGGTAAAAAGCGTTAATCTTGTCGTTAACGGGTTATTAACGTATCAAAAAAGCGTTAACAAAGCGTTAATAATTTACCTCATTATGTGCTTTATTGGTTTATTTTCTAATTTTTATTTCTGAACTTGTATTATGATGCGTTAATTTAGACAAAATTAAGCGTAATAATGCGTGAACATTATGAACTAGTAGTGTTTCACGTCGAATATGTCCGTCGGAGGAGTTAGTATGCTAGACTTACCCTCCGTAAGAGGAAATCCCTTTGACAACCGGCCAATTGAAGCATCTCGTGCTCATGATTTAGTTGGAAGACAAAAGATACTTCATCGATGGAAAGACCATATTCTCTCAGGTTCACCTAGGATGATATTACTAGTTGGAGAATCAGGTTCAGGTCGTACATCAATGATTAACACCATCTCGTCTCAAACACCGAAGAAATATATTGGTCAGTTTTTATCAGATGATGACGATCAGGTTCGTACAGTATTACATGAAATTGTAACTCACTTTGGTTCATTCCAGCCAATACCTACAATGAATCAATTATCTCAAAAATTAGTTTCTATTCTTGATGAAGAAAAAGGCCCATTACCTCTAATTGCATTAGACTATCCATCCAGGGCAATCGATATCAATATCTTTCTTTCAAGAATTTCTCCAATCTTATTGAGATTAAGGGCCATGATTATCGTAACTATTACTGAATCTCAACTTCTAGAACTCGACTTAGAACTCAAAGAAATGTTTGATGAACCAGATAGGATACCTAGCTTTACTAAAAAAGAGATTCAAGAAATGGTCAATAACAGAATGAGGATTAAATCGAAAGAGAAATGGAATATTAATTCTAAGATTCTTGAATCAATTCACTCCAGCACGGGAGGTAATCCTCGTGATGTAATCAAGATTTTGAAATGCTTAGTGGATGAGAAAAGAGAGCTTGGATATGATGGGACTTTAGAGAACTTAATGGCATGGCAAAATCAAACATCCCCTAGCACAGAATCAAAGGCAGTTAGTTTCCCCTCTACAATAGAGGGAAATAAAGTAGAAATAATTCCGATTATTAATTCTGAAGCAAGTAGCATAGAAGATCTAATCGAAGAGGATGATGATTTTATTGATGATGAAGAACCTTTAGATATGTGGGAAGAAGAAGAAGAAGAAGAAGGCCAGATTTGGTCCGAAAATTTCTCATTCGAAGATAATGTTGATAATCCTGTAGATGATACAAATAATATTGATGAGAAACTCTCTTCTCACGATGAGTTTTCCCATCCAAAAATTCCCGAATTTAAAGAAGAGAATAGTTTAGAAAGTATATCTCCAATAGAATCTCTAATACCAGAGATAACTTCTGAACCTATTTTGGAGACAGAGTTATTCATGGAACCAGGAACTGAACCACCAAAAAGCTCTATTTCAGGAGGTGCTTTTGGTGGTTTACGTGCACGTCTTGCAAAGACATCTTCTGATATGATCGAGAATGAGGTCAGTGATGTTCCAATAACTTATGCAGATATGCCTCTATCTCAACCGACCTTAGATCGATTTGTAGATAACGATAAAGTTATCGAAGATAAAAAAACGATTACTGAATTACCTAATTACTCTAATGCTTCTTTCGATAGTAATGTCGAACCTAGAAATTATGACCGAGTAATGAGTGATGAAGGAGCCGAATGGTCAGTAGAACCTACTTTCTCATCAACTTTACCTGAACCCTCATTTGAAGGCAATATCGTGCCCTCAAATTCTGATTCCGGATATAAAGATCCAATACCGATAGAAGAAACTTTTTTTGAAGATTTCAATGAACCTGAAGAAATCATTCAGCCTATTCCTGTAAATTCTCGTAAATTATATTCGGTACCAACCGATAAATTAATTCCTAATTTCTCAAACTTTGAACCGAGATGGGATCCTGATCGTCCTTTGGATACGGCACGTTTTTATTCATTATCGGATGCTGAAAGATTAATTTTACAAATATCTTCCACAAGAGAGATATCCCCCTCTGATAATGAATTACAAGCCCGATTGGAAGTAGGTAGGCCACGCTTATCTCAACTTTACAATAGTTTACATAAGTCCGGTTTACTATCAGTGAGGAAACAAGGTAGAACACGTCTATTCAAATTAAGCAATGCTGCAGCCGAAGAATTTTGAGGGAAAAATATGTCAGATGATGGGAATATAGTTACGAGAGATAAAGTTGAAATGTACCTTGCTTTAACAGCTGAAGCTAGGATTAAAGCAACCCCTATTACCAATAATGATGAGGATGAAAGAAGACTAAATTCGATGCTTAGGATGTGTGATGATTACCAACATGATGCTCGCCATTTCATGAATGAAGGAGACCTAGTACGTGCCTTTGGAGCCATAAATTATGCTCATGCATGGATTGATGCTGCAGTAAGAATAGGATTGATGGATGGTCATGATGATGACCGTTTATTCACATTACCCTAATTATGGATTAAGCGCAGAACATTTCTTGAAGTAACTTCAATATATGATCCTCCATTATTTATTAGCCGCTCTTTCAATCTCCTGTCTACTGTCAGTACTGGCCATCCATTTTTTGTAGATAAATCAAGTAGCATCCTATCGGTATGCCTAATTCCTTCTGGTGCCTCAATTAATTCTGACTTGCTATCTAATAAATCTAATAATAATCCCTTGCGATGTTTCGATAGTGAAATTAGTTCTTCTCTAACTTTTGATAAAAGTAGGTATTTGGGTTTCCCAATTACTTTACTCATAGAAACATCTAGATTTAGACCAGCATCCATTAATGCAGCCCATCCACAAGCGTCTATTAGGACGCAACTCATTGATTCACCCCAAAATAGTTCCATGGCCTATTAAACGCCATCTGGAACCTACTCTTCTTGATAATGTGATTCTACTACCAACTTTAGCGCAAATTGGTAACCGAAGAGAAATTTTTGAGACTTTTCCTTTCTTAGCAACCGTTCCTACCGATGTAGCTGTAGCTGAATTTATCATTAACATCTCATTCATTGATAATGGACGAACAGGATCTGAACCTCCATCTCCGCCGGCAACCATTTTCTCTAGTAATTCCAGCTCTAGTTCTAATGTTTCCCATATTGGAGGTAATTCTCCTTCTTTTGCCATGACTTGACCGGATAACTCATCAGCTTTCGTAGCAACTGGGTCGAGAGGTGTAGCGATACCACAAAGTCCTCCTGCATGTGCCGTTTCAAGGTTTATCCCTCCTCCTTTAATACTCTCAATATAGGTTTCAAGTGGTTCCCAGCGAGTTTTATTCCCTTCTTTTATTCTTCTTCCTGGAGCAATCATTATCTTATCTCCAACATTGAAAGACCCTTCAACAATACTTCCTCCGATGATTCCGCCTGATAGTTCATTGGGGCGGGCTCCAGGCCGATTGGTATCGAATGATCTAGCTACGTACATCAAACCAACATCTTCTTGTGAGCGGTCAGGAGTTGGAATAGTATGTTCAATTGCTTGTATTAGGATATCTAGATTTACATCATGGTGGGCAGAAATAGGTATTATAGGTGCTTCTTCGGCTATGGTTTCTTTTACGAAATCTTTGATTTCATTATATGACTCCATCGCCCTTTCTTGTGAAACTAAATCTATTTTATTTTGCACGATTACAATATTCTCAATTCCTGCAATTTGCAATGCCGCTAAGTGTTCTCTTGTTTGAGGTTGAGGGCATTTTTCAGTAGCAGAAATCAGCAATAATGCCCCATCCATTATAGATGCTCCAGAAATCATTACCGCCATCAGAGTTTCGTGACCTGGTGCATCAACAAAAGAAACAACTCTCAATAAATCTTTTTCGGCATCTTTCTTACCTTCAGGATGCTTTCCTTTAGCATAATATTCATCTTCACTTGTCGAATAGAATGTAGTATCTGCATAGCCAAGTTTGATACTGATTCCCCTCTTTCTTTCTTCCGAATGAGTGTCAGTCCAAGTACCAGAAAGGGCTTGTGTTAGAGTTGTCTTACCATGGTCGACATGTCCGACCATACCAATATTTACTTCGGGCTGTCTTTTAATCTCAGCCAGAAGCATCATCCCCTACCGTTCACTCCTCTTCATTGGAAGTGGTTTCGATAGGTACATCTTCTTCGTCTCCTAGAATTGATCCCAGAGACTTCTTGCCATATTCCAATACTTTTAGGTTTAGTTGACGAGTATCTGTACTAATAGTATTGCCGCGAAGATTTCGACGACGGCGTAGACCATCGTACTTGTATCGGTAAATTTTTGAATTTTTCTTAACATAGCGCTTGCCTTTGTATCCGGTACCCGCTGTGATAAGTATTGATTTTACATTACCACCTTCTAACTCTGAACGCATGGGACGACCAGTTTTATCAGATCCGCCTGTAATTTGAAGTTTGTATCCATTTAGTGAACTCTCACCTTCTCCTACAAACATGCCTTCAACTGAGTCTCCAATCTTCTTTCCTAGGAAATGATTGAAGTTTGAACCAGTAATTTCTACTGAGAAAGAACGACCCTTAGCACTAGGCTTAGTATCATTGATTACCGCTTTGAAAGATTGCTCACCTGCCATATTAGTCACCTTAGACGGCATCCCGACATACGGCCCCTATAAGAGCGGTTCGGAAGACCCTATGACAAGGAAGAATCATCTTTGCAGATCTATCTCAATCCTAGTAGCAAGATTTGCGGGTGCTACATTATTCATTGTTATGTACTGCGTTCTCCCTCTTCCAACGTTTGATTTATCGTTTCTTGTCTCAATTAATCCCTCATTTTCAAGTAATTTTAGATGTTTCCAGAATGTGGTATGGCTCTTAGGTTTCAATTCATATTCTTCACATACTAAGTGATATAATTTCTCTGCATCGCCCGTGTTAATTTCTGATTCCTTCTTCAATCTTCTACATAAGCCGAGCATAATTAATTTTTGATCTTTAGAAAGTCGATCTACTTGACTTGGTTCTATCGAGGCTGTTCTCGCAGAGCTTTGTTCAATATCACTGATTAAGACTTCTCCTCTGCCTGCAGACTCGGCTTTTCTAATTGATGAATCAAGTAATTCTATAGCTAATCTTGCATCTCCTGAATCGCTTGCTATAGTTCCGATTTTTTCAAGAATTTCTTCACTTATTGACCCACTTCTACAGGCAATATCTGCTCTCTGTCTTGCAATTTCAATGAGTCCTTTCTTATTATATGGTTTTAGTTGTAATATATTACTAGCCCCTAATCTAGAGATTATCGCTGGCTCGAATAATTTTAGTAACATCGAATCCTGACTAACTAGAATTAGTGACAAAGAACCTTGTCCTTCCTGACTCTCATCTATTCGTAAGAGTTTGTATATTAAATCGAAATTATCCCTTCTAACTAATACGTCTACTTCATCTAATACAAGTAAAAGATGATTATTATGAGTCATTAGATTTCTTCGTATTGATTGGATTATTTCACCTGAACTTAATCCTCTTTCTGGATGTCCAGAATCTAAAGATTTTGCTATTTGCTGTAAAACTTGAGATGTAGAGGGGTTAGTCCTACAGTTAACATGAGAGTAAGAAATTTTTCTTTGACCTTCTAAATGCTTTAACAGGTCATGCCCAAAGCGCTTACTCAGAACTGTTTTACCTGACCCAACAGGGCCTGTGATGACTGCTCTGCAACTTGAATTATGATTCTCTATATGGGAAAACATACTTGCGAGTTCACTCAATTCTTTATCTCTACCTACTAGATTATTAGGTGTCCAATCAAATGAAATTGGTTCTTTATTGACTAAGATTTTACCTGCGCCTATCCGGTCGAGGTATCCTGACATTAATTTGTTATTTATTCGGTCGTTCTTAGACATATCCAGAACAATATGTTGCTGTGGCTATTTTCTAATAATTTTTCTAATCACGGTATCTCATCAAATTGATAGCCATGTTCCCAATTCTTCTCGCCCAGAGATACTTCTAACTCAAAAGGTGTAATCAGTGGCTTAGCATATTTAACTGCATCATCTATTGCAATTCTTGGACATGCTGTATTGACAAATGCATCAACAGGATAGAAATCGATTAGATCAGGACCAACATGATCTAGAGCCAATAAATAACCTTTTTTCCCGTGCTTTTTAAGCAGATTTTTCATTCTTATAGCCAGATTTCTTCTCATTTGCCCAGGTTTTTCTCCAATCAATATTCCGAAATTCTTAGCATTATCAACTGCAAAAATCAGCCCCATTCGTTGTCTTAATAATCTCTCAATTCGGCCAAATGACATTTCACTAGCATCTCCAGTGTATGGGTCTAGTAACGCCAATGGTTTACCTGTGTGCATGACTAAACCAATGGGGTGAAAATCTCCTGAGCCTAGGAAAAGATAGTGTCCAATCTCGGGGTCATCTCCTGAGTAATTACATCCTAGAACTTGGCCCGGGAATGTCAATCTCGCGCCACCTACTGGTATTTCAACCTCGAAGCCAGCACTCTCAAATCTTTTCTTATAATCAAATAACAGATGTAGATGTTGAATTGAACCGACTAGTCCTAATTTGGTTCCAGTTAGGGGGGCAACTCTCCCTACCGCATCTACGAATCTTTCCATTGCTTCTTCATCAGTCAAGTCCAAATCTTCTCCTGAATCCGCCAACCTTGCCTCTGCAATTGCTTTATGCTGTGCTAAAATTGGTAAGACCGGATCAATTACAGGGTCTCCTTCGTATGTGACAGGGATAAAATGAGTTGGCATCCCTGAATCAATATTCATCTGAGAATGACCCATGTGAGCAACTAATTCCACCCCCATCATTTTCATTTTGTCATGTACTAAATCACATGCTCCATAACAAGGGTCTGCTGCTAGAATAACCTTAGCTGCTGATTCATCTTCTATTGAATCCATCATCTCCAAAGCTTGCATCTTGAGTCCTTCAGGAACTTGTAGAGCAACAAGTCGATGATCATTTTCTTTAATTCTTGCAACCAAATCTTCTAGTTCGAAATCATGTTTATTTAAATCCAAATCTTCACCTCCTTCAATCTACTATCTCGACCTTTCCATCAATAATGTCAATTCTTGCGAGTGATCTTATTGGCCATGTTGGTCTTTCATGATTTAGTCTTTTACGACCTTCTCCCTTTTCGATTGCTATCACGATATCTTGTAAAATAACTCCCATATTCTCTAAAGTTTCTAGCAATGGTTCTAGTGTCCCTCCTGTTGATATAACATCATCAACAATTAAGATTCGTTCTCCAGGATTTATGTCATTTATGTAAACTGTAGATTGTGAATAACCCGTAGCAACATCAACTTTAGTTTCTCCTTCCATTCCATATGATCTCTTACGAATTACTACAGTTGGTTTCCCCGTAGCATCTCCTACTGCAGCCAACAAAGGTAATCCCATTGCCTCAACCGTGACAATTAAATCAATCTTTGACCAGTCGACACTTTCGACAATTAAATCACGGGTAGCACGTAAAACCTTAGCATCCATACGTGGAATCCCATCTGATATGGGATGTATGAAATAAGGGTAATCGCCTTTCCAAATTATTGGTGAACCACGTAATGATTCGTGTAGAATTGAGAGAGGAGTACTGGGCGTCATGCCCTACACACTCAGACTAGTCCCTTCAATTGCTCGGAACCCTCGATTACTTTGATAGTGCAAGGAGTAGGGAACTTACAATTTGCCTTTCGTAGTGCATCTCTTGCAACGAGGTAATGTTCAGGAGTAGTAACGATTGATATTACTGTCTGTCCTCTTTGAACACGTGCTGCAGTTCCTACATTCTTTCCAAATGCCTGTCTCATGCCTTGTGATACACGATCTGCTCCTGCCCCAGTAGCCTGTTTGTTTTCTCTGAGGATTTGATGAGGGTATGTATGCATTCTTAATGCATAATTTTCCCCAGCTGCATCTCTGATTCTTGCATTGGCAACTTGACGTGCTGCTTCTAATGCCTTATCTTGAATTTGACATGAGTTATCTGCTAGAAGAGAAACCTTAACTGGAAATCCTCCAGCTTCTGCCACCTTTCTGTTACCCATAAAGTAACGAAGAATTCGATTATTTGGTACACCTCCAGTGTACTGACGTCTTGTGAATGCCTGACCCTTAAGTCTGCGGTACATGGATGCGGGCTTACGTGCCATTTGAACTACCTCGACTTCGGCCGACTGGCCTACCGTATTTAACAATAAGTGAGTAGAAGAAACTATCTTCGTCCATTATAAATCAAGAAGTTGTAAGTCTTTCACTCTCAAGTTGGACGATTTTCACTCCTATTAATATCATTATAAATCCTATAATAATAGTATATCCTAATCTTTCATCTAGTAACCACCAACCACCTAATATTCCAAAAACAGGGACTAAGAAAATATATGAAGATGCAGAAGTAGCACCTAGTTTTTCAATTCCGATAGTGAACCAGTAATATGCGAGCACAGTCGAAAATGCCCCTAAGTAGAATATTGCAAACCACCCTTCTTTTGATGGATTAGGGATACCATAGTTCCACGTCTCATAAATCATAAAAGGAGTGATCATAATTGTACCTATCATAGAATACCAAACAACAATTTCTAATGAGGAATAATTATTTTCACCATCTTTCCCCTCCATCAAACGTTTGGTCATATTTGTTGTAGTCGCCCAAGATAGTGATGCAAAAAGTATCAATAAATCTCCGAATATTCTATCTTCAAGGTCAATTTGTGTATTCGGACTCCATCCTGTCACTACCCCTACCCCCAAAAAACCGCATAATAGGCCCAAAAACATCTTTTTAGATATTTCTTGACCAAGTAGTGGGGCGGCTAGAATTACTGTGAATATAGGGTTAAATGTGATTATCAAAGATGCATCCCCTGCAGCAGTGTAGAACATACCATGCATAAAGAAAAATTGGTAGCATAATACTCCAGTAAAACCGATTATTATCAAACTCCTAAATGTTTTCTTATTATCGGGGAACCATCTTACATCTCTCCCTTTTACAGCAGTCACAGCGAACCATAGATAAAAAATCATCATCGTTAATATGTACCTTAACCAGGCTCCCGTCATAGGTGGCAATTCTAATGATAGCATCCTCCCAATAGCCCAAGATAGCCCCCAAATTATTGCTACCATAATCATGAGTAAGTGTGTTCCAAAGTTATTCTCATCCTTCATAGAACCACTCTTCTATGACTTCCGATAACCTGTAGTAATTTATGTATCCGCCTGTCAAGATATGCTTACTTTCTAGTAATGCTAAGCGATTTGCTTATGCACCCCCTGCTTTGTGCTATAACTCACGCTCCGGCGTTAGCATTGGAAGGATTAGAAATGTCGAAGAGATCAATGTTAGATCAATTTGCTGAAATCAAGGCTCAGCACCCCGATACGGTCTTATTTTTTAGAATGGGAGATTTTTATGAAATGTTTCACGAAGATGCAGTCATAGCGTCAGAAGTTCTAGGAATAACATTGACCAGTCGCGATAAAAATTCCGATAATCCTGTTGCGATGGCAGGTGTTCCATGGCATTCAGTCGAGTCTTATCTTCAGTCAATGCTACGTGCAGGTTACAAAGTTACTATGTGTGAACAGGAAGAGCAGCTACGTCCCGGTTCTAAGATTCTTGAAAGAGTAGTTACTAGAGTTTATACTCCTGGGTCACTATATGAGGAGAACCTTATTGGAGAAGATGGTTCGAGTATTTTAGCTGCAATTTCAGTTAAGGATGACAAGGTTGGGCTAGCAATACTCGACTCGTCAACGGGTCGTTCATGGGTTCAAGAGCAATCAGGTGCGGGAAGATGGGAGAGGATTAAAGATGAAATCCAACGTTGGTCACCTAGTGAATTAGTTGTATCCAAGAAAGATGCTTTATCAGATGTTATATTATCATTAGTTTCTGATTTAGATAATATCCTAATGAGTGTTCATGATGCTAACGCTGAGCAAAGACTACAATCTGTTCGTGAACATCTAAAAGTTTCTGACCTTGGTAGTGTCGATTTAGATTCTAAACCGTTGGCACTTCAGGCCTGTGGACTTGCGGCAGGATATATTGCCCATTTACATTTAATTGATATTGTTCCTCTCAGAGAGGTGCATTTTGATGCAGACGATGGTCACCTTGTTTTAGATCAAACTACTTTAAGAAATTTGGAATTAAGCCATACTCTGATAGGTGAGAAGCAGGGTTCACTAATTCAATCCATAGATTCGACAAGAACTTGGATGGGCAGAAGACTACTAAAAGAGTGGATTATGAGACCTCTAACAGATAAAGAAATCATTGCATCAAGGCATTTAGCAGTCAGTAGTTTATTCAAGGCTCCAAGAAGGCTAGACTCAATACGAGAGAATCTTAAATCGATGCGAGATTTAGAACGCCTATCTACTCGGCTGGCTTATGGTAGAGCGAATGCAAGAGATTTAGTTGCAGTTTCTGAATGCTTGGGAAGAATGCCTAAATTACAGACATTACTTACTGAAGGTAACTCTGAGCTCCTCCATAGTTCTTCTTTAGGTTTGAATAATTTAGACTCTATGAGAGAACTTATCTATACTAAAATTATTGATGAACCTCCCGCATCGATAAGAGATGGTGGTATTTTCCGACATGGTGTCCATGAACAACTTGATGAACTAAGAAGTAAAGCAAGTGAAGGCACTAGTTGGTTGAAAGAATTTGAGTCTAAAGAGAGAGAGAAACTTGACATCCCTAATCTTAAAATAAAGCATAATAGGCAATTTGGATTTTTTATTGAGATCACTAAGTCGCATGTAGGTAAGGTTCCGGATAATTACCGACGACGACAAACAATGACTAATGCAGAAAGATATACTACTGATGAGTTAGTAGGCTGGGAAGAGATAATACTCACAGCAGACGATAGGGCAAAGGCTCTTGAAAAAGAGCTTTTCATTGATCTTAGGAATAGCGTAGCTAGTCATTCATCCGAATTAGCAACAATAGCGAGGCAAATAGCCACAACTGATGTATTGTCTTCCTTCGCAATTCATGCTAGAAAAAACTCTTGGTGTAAACCTGAAATAATGGATGGAAGAAAGATAGAGATTATTTCTGGTCGGCACCCCGTATTAGAAGCAGATGGAAGATTTGTTCCTAATGATATCAAGTTAGATGAAAAGAGGAGTTTCTTATTATTAACTGGCCCAAATATGGGTGGTAAATCCACTTATCTTCGCCAAACTGCACTGATATCAATTCTAGCTCAAGCCGGATCTTATGTGCCTGCTGAAAAAGCTAAGATTGGATTAATAGATCGTGTTTTCACAAGAGTAGGTGCTCATGATGATCTACGCCGAGGCCGTTCAACATTTATGATGGAGATGATTGAAGTGGCTCATATCTTGCGTCGTGCTACCGATAAAAGTTTGATTTTACTAGATGAAATTGGCCGAGGGACCTCAACTTTTGATGGTTTAGCCATAGCTTGGTCCGTTACTGAAGATATCTGTAAAAGATTAGGTGCCAGAACTCTTTTCGCCACACATTATCATCAACTAATTGGATTAGAAGCAGAATTTAAAAATTTAGCAAATATTCATGTTCAAGTAGCAGATGTTAATGGGGAAATACGCTTTCTTCATACGATTTCAGAAGGTTCTTGTGATGATTCCTATGGTGTTCAGGTAGCAGCATTAGCAGGTTTACCCATTTCAGTGGTTGAGAGGGCTAGGGATTTACTTGTATTCCTTGAAAGTCAAGCCCAAGGTGCCAAAGCCGGTTCTTCTAATTCACCAGATTCAAGACCAAATGGTCAATCTAGTATTTATGGTTGGATGTTAAGTTCTGCTAATCAAAACGAATTAATTTCTAATGAACCGAAACCATTAGATTTAGATGTAAAAGAAGAAATAATTATCGATCCAGTACTCAAAGAGATTTCAGAGCGTCTTCGCTCTTTAGATGTGGATAATCTAAGCCCTAGAGAATCTCAAGAGGTGTTGTATGCTATGATTGATTCACTTGAAAAATCTAGATATACGGATTTGTTGGAGGAATAATATGTCTCCAAACTCTCGGCAGTCAATCATCCAACTTGATGAATTAACTATTGATTTAATCGCAGCAGGAGAAGTGGTAGAAAGGCCTGCCCAAGTGGTCAAGGAACTAGTTGAAAATTCTATAGACTCGGGTAGTAGCCAAATAAGAATTGAGATTGAAAAGGGTGGTTTTGATAGAATATCTGTCATTGATAATGGGCACGGGATACCAAGAGAAGAATTGAAATTAGCGATTAAAAGACATGCTACGAGTAAGCTTTCAGTACCTGAAGATCTTAATAGAATCGTTACTAAAGGTTTTAGAGGGGAAGCATTAGCATCAATTGCTGCAGTTAGTAAGTTGGTATTATCAAGTAAAACTAAAGATTCGGATGGCTTTTCTATCCTAGTCGATAATGGAGTAGTCGGAAAAGTTGAACCTGTTGGTATAGCACCCGGTACAAAGGTAGATGTTCTAAATTTGTTCAAAAAAATTCCTGCACGTTTATCTTTTCAAAGAAGACCTTCAACTGAGAATGCAGCAATTGTAGATATAGCAATTTCTTTGGCCTTAAGTGAACCGAAAACGGGTATAATAGTAGAATTAGACGGGAGAAAAGTACTAGATTGCCCTCCCTGCGAAGGTATGGAAGATAGATTATACGATCTCTTCGGTTCGACATCATCCAAACTAATTCCACTTGAATCTTCAGAAGATGATCGAGATGCACCGGGTGATGAAGTTTGGAGCGGATGGATATCTCCACCTGGGATATCACGTTCTCGTTCAGATGATATTCACGTTCTTGTTAATGGACGTCCAGTTAGTACGGGGCCATTTATTCAATCAATAAGAAGAGGCTATCATACTAGGCTAATGGTTGGGCGTCATCCTATTGGCGTGATATCTCTGAATTTACCTACAAGCGAGGTAGATGTTAATGTTCATCCTACAAAACGTGAAGTGAGATTACAATATTCTTGGAGAGTTTTGGAGAGATTAGAGAGGTCTATTCAATATACTCTTAGTAAAGTTTCAACACAACCTGAATCTAAAAACTTAACCTTACTCCAAGGCTTGGAAGTTAAGCCTGATATTGTTCAAAATTCGGATGTATTTGTTCCATCATGGGCTCAAGTAGAAAATAAAGAAACGGTCCAAACTCATTTTAGCAGTATTCGGGGAGTAATACCTTCTGGTGAAAAGTTAGAAAAAAAAATTTCATCCAATGAATTAGAACAAGAAACATTACCTGGCCTGAATCCTAATCCTATATCTCCATCATTATCTTCTGCAGAGCGTTCGTTACACAGGCTTTCAATTTCTGGAGATTCAATTTCTCCAGTAGACGAACCTAACCCTAAAGCAGCCATAATACCAGAGTTGCCCGAAATGGAAGTATTATGTCAGTTTTCTAATTCATATATATTAGCGGAAGGTAATAATGAATTATTTATTATTGATCAACATGCACTCCATGAAAGAATCAGATATGAGCGCTTACGTCCTTCTATGGTCGACTGGTCTCCTCAAAAATTAATAATTCCAGTTTCAATCTCATTGGGGGTAAGGGAATTAGCCGCTGCTCGTTCTGAGTCTGACAGACTTTCAGAATTGGGTTTTGAATTTTCTGAATCTAGCGAAGGAATTGTGGTTACTTCGGTGCCCAATGTGCTTGTTGGAGACAGTGGATTAATTGCATTTTTACATGATATTCTGATCGATGTATCGTCTAATCCTGAATCAGGAGGGATAGATACAGTTGAAAAATTACGAGATAAAGTTGCTTTTATGAAGTCTTGCAGAGGTTCAGTTAAAGCTAATCAGAAACTGAATCTTTCAGAGATGAGACGTCTTCTATTGGATATGCGTACTGTCCCCAATCCTTGGGCATGCGTACATGGAAGACCCACCATTCTCAAGTTGACACAAACTCACTTGGACAAGCATTTCGGACGTCATGGTTGAAGTATTTTTAGAGATTTAATCATTTCAAGAAAATCCGGATGTGTGACTTCAACTATTTCAGGATTCATTATCTCTCCTCCACAGTAGGTTGCTAAAATCACTGCTGTCATTGCTAATCTATGATCCATATGAGTGTCTATAGGTTTATTCGGTTTCTTAGGTATTTCCCCGCCTAGTAAAGACAGTCCGTCATTCTTTGTTGAACAACTAAGTGAAAATTTTTCGAGTAGTTCACAAGTCCTCAAAATTCTATTAGTCTCTTTGCCTTTACTATGTGCTGCTCCAATAATATCGCCTCCACTAGATATTGCCATTAATGCGGCAGCAGGAGTAATGATATCGCTGGCATCTCTGAGATTTATCATATTTATATCAGGATCTTCTAATAATTCGAGAGTATTAAAGAGTAATTCATCTATATCTTGTTCTTCAATTTCTACCTGTAAATTTTGGTGCAAGTTGTCTAGTAAGATAGCCATAGGATAGAGGCTCATTTCACTAGGTATTTTTACTGTTTTTGGAGTTATAATTTCCCAACCAGAAAGTTCTATCTTATTATCTACAATATTTTGTTTCAAACCCCATTTTTCGGCGATTTTACAGGTTAATTGTAAATACCCTCTACTGACCTCTTGTCCAATAATTGTTAAGTTCATTGCACTTTTAAAATCCGAAGAGCATAATATTAACGCACTTATTGGTTGACTTGATTCTGAAGCATCAATTTCTATGTCTTTCGGATTTATTGGGCCCTTGACAGTACATGGGAATCCATCAGAAGATATTTCACAACCTAATTGTTTCAAACATGATGATAATGTAGAATTACTCCTGTTTCTCAAAGAATTATCGCCGTCGATAGTTATCTCAGAATCAAAAGTTGCAGCTAAAGCAGTCATTATTCTAGCAACAGTACCTGAATTCCCACAATAAATGGCTCCTTTCGGACTAATAAGTCCTTTCTTGGGTGGATATACTATCCATTTGGTAGTTCTTTTTTCTATTTTTACACCCATTTTTTCTAAGCAGTTTGCCATCGATATGATGTCCTCCCCCGGAGTCCCTTGAAAATTAATTTCAGTAACTTCAGATGATTTTGATGCGAGCATTAATTCCCTAATCATATGGCTCTTTGAGGGGGGAAGTTTGTACTGGAAAATACCATTTGGACTCATAGGTTGTATCTGTTCCACAACTTTGCATAGTTGGGTACTTGTTGAATACTCTTGTCAGGAGTCCACGATTCTTATTGCATCTCCAAAGTCACATTCTTGGTCCCAAGCCCTAGCTCTTTCCTCAACTTGATTGAGTTTCATTTCTTCCTTAATACTACCACCCCTCAACTTAACTAAATTATTTCTTTTCAATAATTTTGGACTTAACCCTGGTAATATTACGCCTATTGCACGAGGCACTCTTCCTGGGTACACGTCATTGACGTGCGATGCAATATTTGTTGTGCAATTATTGAATAGACTATTGTAAAATTCAGGATTTTCATACAACTGGTTAGTCCTTCTAAGATACGACTCTAGCATCCTACATTGGTTTCCTTCTCCTAGGATTATAGCTTCGAAAAGATGTGTTTCTGATTTTCTACACCTACTTCTTACTCCGATCGCGTCTTTCTCTGTTGCCCAGACGTACATTATCTCAAACTCTCTCAATAAGCCTTTGATGGGGCTAAACTTTTCTCCTGGTTCTCTTCTTACTTCAATAGAGCAAGATATCCTAGTTCCATCTTTAAATTCAAAACTTAGAAGAGTATGAGCAATGGGTCTTCTTGTCGGATAAAAATATTCTAAAACTAACCATATTTTCGTGCAGTCTGAAATCTTAAATTTCTTTTCTATCCATTTTTCATCAAAATCTTTAGTAGTTCTCCAATTAAAATCTCTTACATTTTTAAGTATGACTTCATCATTATCTATCTCTGCATATGCAATATATTTATTTTCATTGACCCATGATAAATCATTTGAAGGCGTTAAATGTCTAATCCTCCTCCAAACTGAATAAATACCTATTATAGATAAAATTAGAAGACTTAAACCCAGCAGGGTCAGGGTGCTCATATATCTTCAGAAGATGACACAAACAAGAAGCCTCCTATCGGTTGGTGGCGCGGCAGGGGAGATTCGAACTCCCGAGGTGAAACACCACTGGATTAGCAATCCAGCGCAATGGCCAGGCTATGCGACTGCCGCAATATGCATCCGAGTTTTGATTATGGCTTAAGAAGAACGGTCTCAATCATTCTTCTTCTCCCTCTGATTCTTCCTCATTATCTCCTTCTAGAAGTTCAGCAGGAAGTCGAGCTACAAATATTATTTCGTCATTATAGCCAGTCTTATCTGGATTTCTTAATTCCATTATTCTTGTGCCTTTAGCCACTTTACCTAAGGTTTCTTTAGTTTGATTCGCAGCCAACCTAATCATCATTCCAGATTTCGTAAGCATGAAAAGTTGGTCTAATAGATCAGGTATTTGCTTCACGCTGATGATTTCATCACCATCTTTAAGAGACATAGTACGCACTCCTTTTGTACCTCTGTTTGTCTTCCTATAGCCATCTCTCTCAATATTAATCTCTCCCTCTTCGTTGATAATTACTTCACCATTATCATCTAACTGATTAACCATCTCTCCTGATCCTAATCTTGTTCTTTTCGCCATACCATACTTAGAAATAGTAAGTACATTATTTTCAAAATTACTTGAAACTATCATTCCAATTACTTGGTCTCCCTTACCTAAGTTCATTCCAGTTACTCCTTGACTAACTCTACCTTGAACTCTCACTGTATGAGTCGTCAGAGTCTCTCCCGTATTCGGGTCTATCCTTGTTTTAACTTCTGAAGGCATAAATCTACACGCGAATCCTCCTGATGAAACGAGAACTACATGATCTGAATCTTTGGCAGCTCTCACTGTCACTAATCTATCGTTATCTCCACCGGCGAATTTAATTGCATATTTTCCATTCCTATTTATCTTGACATATTCTGATAATTTACTTCTTTTAATCCTACCATTTGAGGTTGCAAATAACAGATAATTTTCTTCGGGATTTTCCAATAAACCCTTAGAAATAGGTAGTAATGAAACGATATTCTCGTCTTCCCTTAGACTTTCTAATAGATTTCTAATGTGCCCGCCTCTGGAAAGTCTACTTCCTTGTGGGGTTTCCCATGCTTTCAATCCATAGACTCTTCCTTGATCTGTGAAAATTAGTAGCCTATCTTTGCTAAAACAGGTTACAATTAGTTGAGGTGTATCTTCATCTTTTGTAGTTACACCCTTCAATCCTTTGCCTCCTCTATTCTGTACACGGAAACTTTCAACAGGGACGTGCCTGATATAATTGTCTTCTGAAAGTGTTATTGCAATGGCTCTTTCTTCGATTAAATCCTCTCTGTCCATAGACAAAGGCATTGGATCAATAAATGAGCGCCTTTCATCTCCATGTTTCTCTAGCATTTCTTCAAGTTCTTGTAAAAGAATTTCTAGTCTGCGCATTCTTGAAGATATAATGTCATTTAAATCACTAATTTTTATTTGTAATTCTTCAAACTCATTTTGAACTTTATTGACATCTAACTTGCTGAGTTGATATAGTCTTCTTTCAGCAATAGCCTTTGCCTGTGCTTCTGTGAAATCAAATGGATCTATATTTTTAATTATAGAATCCTTTCCTTTCAAAACGGATTCGAATTGTTCTCTGCTTTCACTGGCCTTACCTACCGCTACAATATCATCAATTCTTTTCTGAGCTTTAACTAATCCTTCAAGGATATGTGCTCTGGCTTCTGCTTTTTCTAACTCAAATTGAGCTCTTCTCTCTATTACAGATTCTCTATGTTCTACATATGTGTGTAACATAACTGGTAGAGTTAACAAGACAGGTCTTCCATCTAAAATTCCCATCATATTAGCTGAATATGACTCTTGTAAGCGACTTGATTTGAATAATTGGTTTAACACTGCATGTGGGTCAGCATTATTTTTCACTTCAATTAAAACTCTGATTCCTTCTTTTGATGATTCATCTCTAATATCTCTAATTCCTATTACAGTTCCCTTGTTTACTAAATCCGCAATGTGGACAAGCATATCTGCCTTCTTAACTTGATATGGAATTTCATGAATAATAATTCTCTTACCCTTTGAATCGTCTAATACTTCACATTTTGATCTAACATGGAATCTTCCCTTTCCTGTAGAATACATATCATATATTCCATCAATGCCATGAATTGCAGCCCCAGTTGGGAAGTCAGGACCTTTTACGTATTGCATATATTCGTCGATTGAGATATTAGGTATCTGTTTATTTTCCACTCCTTGTTCTATAATCTGACCTACATGGAGATTCACTGCTCCTGCCACTTCTGTTAAATTATGGGGGGGGATTCTTGTTGCCATACCTACTGCTATTCCATCACTGCCATTTAGCAATAAATTTGGTAGCCTTGAGGGTAGTACTGTTGGTTCATTTTCTGAATCGTCAAAATTAGGTTGGAAATCGACGGTTTTCTTTTCGATATCTTCTAGCATATGTTTAGCTATCTTATCTAGCCTACTTTCTGTATAACGCATTGCTGCTGGTGGATCTCCATCTATTGAACCAAAATTACCTTGACCATCAACTAATGGATATCTCAATGAAAAATCTTGAGCCATTCTAACCATTGTGTCATATATCGATTGGTCACCATGAGGGTGATATTTACCCATTACTTCACCTACTGATCTTGCTGATTTACTGAATTTCTTATCGGACGTATGACCTCCCTCATACATACCATACAATACTCTTCTATGCACTGGTTTCAGGCCATCTCTGGCATCTGGTAGTGCCCTGCCAATAATTACTGACATTGCATAATTAATGTAAGAAATCTTCATTTCTTTGTTTAATGGATGATTCAGTATATTTTCATTACTAATTGGTGTATTATTTGTCTCTTCTTCAGATGTCAAGATTTGTCACCTCCTTAGCATGTTTCTCTATAAATGCTCTACGATCGGGAACATCTTCTCCCATCAATATTTCAAACAATCTATCGGTTTCCTCAGCATCTTGAACGGTCACCTTTAGCATAGTTCTTGTCTCGGGATTCATTGTAGTATCCCAAAGTTGCTCTGGATTCATTTCTCCCAGACCTTTGTATCTCTGTACGTTAATCTTAGCATTTGGATTGTCTCCTTGTAATTCAGCCATCACTTCATCTCTTTCTTCATCAGAATAAACATACCTTCCGATTCGACCTTTAGATAATTGGTATAAGGGTGGTTGAGCAATGTAAACAAACCCCTCTTCTATTGCTGGCCTCATAAATCTCCACAAGAAAGTCAACATTAGTGTTCTTATGTGAGCGCCATCTATATCTGCGTCACACATTATTATTATTTTTGAGTATCTTAATTTGCTAGTGTCAAAAGTCCCATCTTCTACAACTCCTTCTTCAGATGGATTCCCTACACCTGCTCCTAAAGCTCTGATCATAGTCTGAATCTCATTATTCTGGAATACTTTCACTAAATTTCTTCTCTGTCTCTCTACATTCAGAATCTTACCTCGAAGTGGTAATATTGCCTGTATTCTCCTATCTCTACCTGTTTTTGCAGAACCGCCAGCTGAGTCACCTTCGACCAGGTAAACTTCGCATTCCGATGGGTCTCTAGATTGGCAATCAGCAAGTTTCCCGGGTAAGCCACCGCCTTCTAGTACTCCTTTCCGCCTTGTTAAATCTCTGGCTTTTCTGGCAGCCTCTCTGGCTTTGGACGCTAGAAGCGCCTTATCTACAATTAATTTCCCTACTGAGGGATTTTCTTCAAAGAATTCACCAAGTTTCTCATAAACTACTGTCTCGACAATGCTCGTTACTTCACTGCTAACTAATTTATCCTTTGTTTGAGAAGAGAATGAGGGGTCAGGATGCTTTACGCTAACTATTGCCGACAACCCTTCTCGAACATCATCTCCTGAAAGGGAATTTCCTTTTAGTAAATTTCTTTTCTTTGCATGATTATTCACTGACTTAGTCAGGGCTCCTCTTAACCCTGTCATGTGAGTCCCCCCATCTTTATTGCGAATTATATTAGTATAACAAAAAATAGTTTCACTAAATGCATCGGACCATTGTAGGGCTAATTCTATTGTGACTGGCCCCTTTTCAGTTTCTCTTTCACCATTAATCTGAATTACTTCATTATGCATCACTTCTCTATTTGAGTTGATTTGGCGTACAAATTCTGCCAATCCTCCTTCATAATGATGTTTGCTAATATTTTCTTCTTCATCTCTTTTGTCTGTAATTACAATCTCTAATCCAGCATTGAGGAAAGAGGTTTCTTTCAAACGAGTGTCTATTTGATCAAATTCGAAATCTGTTATGTGAGTAAAAATGCCTAAATCTGGCTTAAATCTAATCATAGTCCCCGTATCTGAGCACTTGCCAGTTTCTTCTACAGGTTTCGTTGGAACCCCTGCTTCATATCTTTGATGATAAATCACACCATCTCTATGAATTGTCATTTCCATCCATTCTGAAACTGCATTGACTGCAGAAACTCCAACTCCGTGTAATCCTCCCGATACTTTGTATGAACTATTATCAAATTTCCCTCCTGCATGGAGTTTTGTCATAATCACTTCAGCTGCCGAAATCCCATATTCTTCATGTATCCCTACGGGTATCCCTCTTCCAAAATCACGTACAGAAAGAGAACCATCTTTGTGAAGATTAACTTCAATTAAATCAGTATGTCCTGCTAAATGTTCATCAACTGAATTGTCAACAACTTCCCAAATACAATGGTGTAATGCACTACCATCATGAGGGTCTCCTAAATACATTCCAGGTCTTTTTCTTACTGCTTCAAGACCTTCCAATACTTGGATGCTATCTGCACTATACTCCTCTGCCATCTCTTTCATCGTCCTTTTCCTGAGGGTTCCCTAAAGGAACCCTCAAAATCACTGTATATTTGGGGTGTCAGGGGGTTATTGAATGCTTTCGATATCTATCTCTAAATAAGCCCAAATAAGTCTAAAAACAGCCTTTCTCGATTTTATTCTCTGAGAAAACACTCGGCACGATTAAACGGCATTCATTTCTCCCGCGAGCAATGAGTTTGCCTCTGGTATGTGTTACTCTAACTGGTTGCACTGTTGATGAGATGCTGAAAGATGCAGCTAGAGCTACTGCGGCAGGAGCAGATATCGTCGAAGTTCGTCTTGATAAATTATGGGTTATCGAGCAAAAACCAGAACCAGTTGAAGTGACAAATTCAGATTCTACAGATACACGTAGATCGACTTATGTCGCTCCGACTTATGTTCAACAACCAATCGATTCGGTTGATCTTGATTCATCATTAATTTCATTTAGGACAGGAATAGAATTGCCTGTAATTTTGACTTGTAGACCAGAAAGGCAAGGTGGTTACTATCCTGGTTCGGAAAAAGAACGTATTGCAATTTTATCTAAGGCGATAAAGAGCGGCGTGAGTTGGATTGACTTAGAAATTGATATTGACGCCAAGGAAAGAAATAAATTAGTTAAATTAACTGGAGAAAGTACAAAAATCATTGCATCAAATCATTATGATGGCCCTCCAAGTTCCCCAGAGGACATAGTTGAAGAAATATTGGAAAGTAATGATTCCGGAGATGTAATAAAATTTGTCTTCAACACAAATGGCAAAAAAGATGCATTGAAACTATTTGATGTTGCTTGGAGAACTAAGGAATCAGAAAGTAAATTGTCGATAATGGGTATAGGCGCAGGAGGAGATTGGACACGTATTCATGCTCCTTTACTTAATCAAAATATTGTATATACTACAATGGAAAATGGTTGGCATCTTGCTCAGCAAGGAAGAATAAATACTAGCGATTTACAGACCGCTTGGAAATTACTGGAATATAATTAGTCCTGTTCTTGTAATAAAGGTATAATTTCTTTATCCTCTACATCAGAATTATCCAACCCATATGAATTATATTTACTATTGATGATTATAGGGACGATTAAGCATGATAAAGGTAGGATTGCCACCAATATATATGCGGTAAATTTAGGTAAGACGAGCCTATCTTCAACATCTACTAAAAGTTCAACATTCAATACTCCTCCAGCTGCTGATTGATCTGTATTTCGGTTATTGTCCCAATTGTCAAAAACTAGATAATATTCTGTTTGGGACCCGGAAAACCAAGATGATGACACGGCATCTATTGCTACCGAAAAGTGACCTATTGTGACCTTTTCATAACTATGTACGTCTCTAAATGGCATCCAAGTAGCCATATCTCTATATTCAACAGGTAAAAATCCAATTACTTCTAACCAATCTTCAGTTCTAACGTCGTAATTAGTCTTGTAGAAATCCCAATTTCCATCCGTCATCAAGTATATATCGCCTTTAGCACCATTACTTGGTGGTGATTCTGGGTCTCCAATAAATTCAAAACAGAAAGTATATGATTTCCCAGTTGTTAAAATCATACTAATTGCTGTTGCAGAATCATTCTGCACAGTCAAATCAATACTGAAATCATCTTGTACTGGCCGTTCTAAATTTGCTTGTTGTTCACCATCCCAGCCATTCCACATCCCTACTTCGTATTGGTTTGTCCTTTGAGAAACATCCCAATCGTTGTTTGCAGGAACATTACATTCATTTTCTGCTGAGACGGTGGGTGATATTGTCACTACTAGAGTGATTAGTATCATCGGCATTAAAAAGCAAGAATTTAGGAATAATGCTGTTAATTTTTTCTGAAGAGCCACCGCAATCATTTCCTTCTGGTCCTAATTGGCCGGATGTAGCCTGATTCTTTGTTTCTTCGTTCTTCGATTGTCAAATATTTAGGCTGCGGTGGAGGGTTATGTTGATCCATTCCTGGAAGTCCTCCTTCCTTTACAACTTCTTGGACATCATATGTTTCTGTACGTCCTTCTGCATCTAATTCTTCTTCATCTTTCTGCCTCATAATTAGCCACCCTAGTAATAATACAGTTGCTATTAATGCTAATAATCCTGCACTTTCTGTGTCAGGGACAAAATCTTTCCATGTCAAATCGGATATTGATAGAGGGCCATCATCCTCTTCAATCCCTAGGACGGTAATCTCAAATTGTTTAGTTGTACAAACATCTACCTCGTCACAGACTTGTAAGATAATAACAAGTGGCTGATATTCTGGTAGTGACCAAACCTGTTCTCCCCAAACATAGTCATTCATAGTATTTCCATCATTATCTATTCCATCTTTTGCTATATTCAGATCCCATTCGATACTGGGTGGACTTGAAAGATATTGATTTTTGTCATTCTCATAGTCTCCATCTCCGTCAGAATCAACATTTGTATCAGTATCTAACCAAGCCTCTATTCTATCAGTCAGGTCTTGATCTATCACTTCTACATTCAAATCAACTATGTCCCCGACAATTACATATTCTAATCCAGTAGGGTCATTGGTCAATATTTCAGGCGTTCTTGAAACATAAATCATCATTGTGGTTGAATTTGTCTCGCCTGCTTCAAATCCGTCTATTACTGTCAATTTTACAATATAAATACCTGGTAATTGGTATTGATGCCATACTTCAAATCCTTCTTCTTGAGGTGAAGAATCACCGAAATCCCATAACCATCTTGTAATTCCATTCCATTCAGGGTCATCTTGATTAGTAGATTTCATATTTTCAAACATTGGGTCTGAATCATAGCTGCTTGCCCCATCAAATAGTAGTGGCATATTTGGTGCAATAAATGCACCTCCATCTTCGGTGAATGGTACTTGCCATGTGATTGTAGATTGTTCAGCAGGAACATAATTTATAGTAGTTCCATTGATACTAGGTTGCCTGAATTTTAATTCTGGTACTGGGAGAGGATTATCTATTCTAATCGTATATGATTTTTCTGCCGATGCCATTCCCATCTCATCAATTACAGTTAAACTAATACTATATAATCCCGGTTTTGTAAATGTATGATAAACAGATGTAACGTTGTATACTAACTCATCAAAGTCAGAGATATTCCAAATTATTTGCATTGATGAAGTATCTCCATCCGGGTCGAAGGATAGGCTCTCAAATACATACTCTGTATCTATCTGACCATCAGTAGGTCTAGGGAATACTGCAACCGGCCTTTGATTAATTACCAGCACTTGCAATGAAGCAACTGACGTATTACCGTCGTCATCAGTAACCTCTAATGTTACATTTTTCAAACCGGGTTCTTTCCAACCAATTATTGGATTTTGCTCTACAGATTCAGTCACAGAATAATCTGAAGTTATAGTCATACCTGAACCATCTGTATTTACACCTTCTTCGAATATCCACCGGTACTCTACTATGAAACCATCTTGATCTTCAAAGATTGAAGGCATCTCTAATGGAGTCAGAGTAAATGTCTGTAAATTTCCGTCGAAAATTTGTTGTGGGACTCGATTTAGGACTCTAATATATATGGAATAATCAACGAATTGATTGCCATCGTCGATAGTTAGAGTTAGTGTGTATATGATGCCATCAGCGCTACCATCCACCCATGCATGACCTAATTCTGCTAAACCTTGTCCTTGTTCTATTTGTCCATCTCCCCAATTCCAAGTGAAGACTAATTCCTCATTTGGTACATTATCTTGACTAGATAATGCAGAAAATTGGACTCTTTGATTAGTCATCAAAGTCAGTTCTGAGTCTTGTATTATTCCATCAACAGAGATTACAGGTATAGGTACTGATGTATCATTAACAGAAACTGTCCAAGATTGTGGTTCGGAGAAGTATCCCCCCTTATCTTTCACTGTTAGAACAATAGTGTAAATTCCGGTTTGAAGATATGAGTGAGTCGGGTTCTTAAGTCCGGAAGTAGTGTTATCTCCTAAGTCCCAGAAATAAGCAATGGGTGTGTCATTATGGCTAAAAGTCCCATTAATCTGACTGAATCCCCATGCGTCATAACCAGAACCATACATTCCTATTGGCAGCCATGTCTGTGTGAAATTTGTTGCTATCGATCCCGAAGCTACAGGTTCCATATTTGCAATATTCTCAGGTAGAGCAAATGCTTGGTCTACTACGACACCGGTGACGTCAGTGATTTTCACGCTGTAAGTCCAATCCCCGCCTTCAGGTGGTGTGAACCAGATACTTTCTTCCGTTGCTACACTATTTCCCGCTGTTACATCAAAAGTTAGAGTATCTACGATTGTATTATTCAGATATGCATTAGCTTCTACTTCTAGTATTTCAAAAAATGCATTTGAAGTGACTTCTAAATCAATTCTACTACTATCGTCTAGGTTATCTCCGTCTCTATCAAAATTCTCTATTGCTGCGATTTCTATTTCTGCGGGGTCAGTAATTAGTCCTGCTTGAACAGTTATTGCCGCTTCTGGATATGATCCTGTAGTAATCCCACAACTAGCGAAATTATAGTCGCAATCATCTACTAATGATTCATACCAGGTGATCAACCATACCTCATCAGTAATATTCCCAAAACCGTATACTAGGCCAGTGCCAGCCCCGCTACCAGGGTCGATCCTTAGTTTATTCATAGACCACGTTCCCGTTGCAATTTCTTTAGACATAATAATACCTTCAAAACCAAATTGAGTAGGTGAAACCATTAGGTTTAGTGGAGCCCCTGAGCCTTGAGCGAATTTATATGACCTCATTCCCCATCCCTCGATTGACTGACTATCGCTGCTCCAATCGTCTACCCATTGATCGTTGTAACCGCTCTTCTGAACTTTACAAATAAAAGCAGCAGTACAGCCTTCAGATAAATCAAGATTTGAGAAACCGAACGCACCCTGTGCGCTATCTAAAGTGACAGCAGCGCTGAAATTGGCATATATTTCACTCATAGTAGTGCCTATAGAGACTGATCCTGGTAGTGGGTTTGATGCTAAATTTTCAATTCCTGCACCTCCTGTTGCAGTATCTGCTACTAGGCTAGAAATTGCATTACCTCCTCCAAGTTTGTCTGCTAAGTACATCAAGAACATGAAACCCGCTCCATAGTCAGCTATTCTTTGATTCCACCATCTGACGCTCATATTCGAATTCTGTGACCAATCATTTGCATGGCCAGTTAGAGTACTTGTTACTCCAAAGCAAAGATATGCTGCCATATCTGCGGCTCCTTCATCTATCCATAGATTTTCAAATGGGTCTCTAGCATTGTGGAGTAGATGTTGAAATTCATGGGCTAGTATTGTATTCCTCCAACTCATGTCATCTACGTCAACAAATACTGATTCTCTTTGTGAAGATATTCCTGGCGCGAAGTATCCTCCAACTCCACCTCCTCCATCTATTGCTAGTATCACTATCTCTAATTGGCAGTTATTGTCAACATCTGGCATGGTGCCGAAATAACTAGTGTCAGTTGGGTAAATTGTAGATTCAAAAGTCGATGCAATATCGTTTAGAGTAGTTGCGGAAAGAATTTGTCCGTTCTCCACGAATATGGCGGAATTAGTAGATATTTTTTGTACGGTGGCATCGATATTACCGCTAGAAGTCGGGATTGTGTCGGTATCTCCCTGGCTCCATTCATTTGTACAATTACGAGCAGATGATTTAGAGTTTAGATATGGTTGAGAAAATGGAAGTATTAAATTTGGGTATCCATCTTCAATCCACTGCTTTTTAAGATGACTGGTAGCAGAATAAGTAGGTTCCGATTCATCCGTGAACATATACTTGTTTCCATCTTCTAATGGGTTGAAATCATCAAGATTCCCTGCTGATATTTCTACTATGCTTTCATCAGATGTTGCCCCTACTAAAGCGACGGGAGAAATACTGGCTAGTACCAATACTGAAACAAGAAAGAACGGAGTGGTAGTATTGTTTCTCGGTTTTAGCCCAGACATTCGTGTCACATCCTGTTTAATACAAGTTAATGCCCGTTTGAGACCTATTTTAACATCGATGGAGCATCGTTCGTACATGATTAGCCAAGGGGGCGGTGTCAAATCGGTTTCAATCTTGATTTTAGTCTTCTTTTTTTCTACATTTTCTCCTCTAGTTCTATCAGATACGCCCTCTTCTCTCGATACTTATGAGGTCGAAATAATAGAACCAGAAGTGGTTGAAATCATCCCTCATGACCCCCATGCATTCACTCAAGGATTGTTGATTCATAATAGCAAAATATATGAAAGTACAGGGTTATACGGTGAATCTAGTTTACGTATAATAAATATCTCTACTGGGGAGGTCGAAAAGATAGTTAATCTAACAGACGAATATTTCGCAGAAGGAATAGCAATTGTAAATAATTCATTGATACAATTGACTTGGAAAGAAAATATAGGTTTTTTATATAATTCCTCGTCTTTAGAGATAATAGGTAATTTCACTTATGAGGGAGAAGGGTGGGGTATTTGTAGTACTGCGAATAATAATTTATGGTTTTCAGATGGTTCTTTTCAAATATCCCAAAAATCTTCAGAAAACTTTTCTATATCTAATGATTTTCTAACTATAAAATATAATAATTCTCCAATAAATCGATTGAATGAACTGGAATGTCCATTTGAAAATAGCCTTATTTATGCCAATATTTGGCTTGAAGATAGGATTGTTTCTATCAGCCAATCTACAGGGGATGTTTGTTTTGAATATGACTTTACAAATATCCGTTTAGAATATGAAAATGAGAATTCACGAGAATTAAACGGTATAGCCTATGATGAGAGTAGTTCGCTCTTCTTGATTACTGGTAAAAATTGGTCAAATTATTATTTAGTGGATTTCAATAGATCATTTCAAGATTGTCAAATTATAGAAGAAGTAGTCGTTGAAAATAATCCCTCCTATCTTCAATATATAGTAATAATCGCAGTAGCTATTTTTCTTATGCCGTTCTCTTGGCCAACGTTTGTTTTAGTATTTTACAAGTTATTAAGGCGACAAACTCAACATCCCCCCCCTTCTGGGACTACAGAGAAAGAGCGTGAGGAATGACAAATGAGTCGGAAAAACATCGATAGTTCAGGTTTTGAATTATGGCTACATGATTTATCTATAGACCCTGCGACAAGAGTTGCCGGCGCTATACTAATTATTTCGGGCAGTGCTTTAGGTGCCATGTTAGGTGTTTTATTGATGGCAGCAGATCCGGCCGATATTATGGGCCAAATAGATAATGAACAATCCTCGGATGATGTTGATGGTCTAGTGATATCTTCTTTAGAAAATAATACTGGAGGCAACCCTATCGAGGGAGTTTTAGTGGAACTACTTAATGAAGATAGAACTTTAATTAGTAGTGATATAACTGATTCTGGAGGGCGCTTTAATATTGAAGATGTCCCCCGAAGTTCATCAATTCTTTATGTTCAACACCCAGATAACAAAACAGTAGAGATATTACTAGTACCTGGTGACCATTCTCAAATCTCAGTCACTTTAACTCCCGGAGATGGGTTAATTGGTCCAATAGATATGCGGGGGGAAAGTGACCTTTCCGAATCAGTATTCGTCGGACTGTTTATCGCAGTAGTGACTCTTATCACTGGTTTAGCAGGGATAGTTGGTGGCTTAGAAGTATACAACGGTGATAAATATAGTAGATCCTGGTGGTTGACATTCTTTGGTTTGTTTAGTAGAGGTATGATTTTCATAGGCCCTCTACTAATACTTCTAGGATTAGGTTTGATGTATATGACTAGAGATCAGTTTACTGATTATAATCTATCAGAGGATTAATGATTCCCATGTACCTAATTAGTGTCGAAGGAGGAGATGGTAGTGGCAAAGGTCTCGCTACAAAGGTAATCGCTCAAGTTCTCGAAAGAGAATTCACATTTTCCTCTGTTGAAGTTACTGGTGAGCCTCGAAGAGATCATCCACTGGGGCGCCTTGCAATTAATTCCGTCCGTACAAAATCCATGACTCCCGAAGGTGAAGCAGGACTTTTTGCAGCAGACCGTGTTGATCATTCACATGGTTGGATTCTTCCACTTTTAGAGGAAGGGCGAGTGGTAGTAAGTGAGAGAAATATCCATTCCTCTCTTGTTTATCAGGGTATAGTGGGAGGTTTAGGGATAGATAAAGTAGCTCACATGAATTCTGCAGCCCTTGTGCCTGACCTATGCGTATGGGTTGATTGTGACCCTGAATTAGCACTCAATAGGATAAGAACGGGTACTTTGAGAATACATTCTGAAAAAGAGGAGTATTTTGAAACCAGTTCTCTACAGAAAGAAATAAGATCTGGATATTATAGTCTTCTTTCAGGAGAATTAGAAATGCCGATTCCTTTCGATATGGGTGCGATAATAGGTCCAGTTCTAAACGAAGGTAGTGAAGAAGATTTCAAGAAAGAATTGAGATTAAGGATTCGGAGATTCATACATTCACATCCGAATCCTATTAATGTTCAAACAGAAGTTGTAGAACAGAATCTCATTAGAAAACTATTGGTCAAAAGTAAAGGACAAACAACATTGGTAGGTCTTGGTGTAGAGCCAAATTCAGGACGAGATGAATGGCTTAGTGGCAAGAAACCATGGAAGATACTAAAGAATTCTCAAACGAGTCATGAAAAGTGTCTAGTTGAGACTTCTTCAAATATCGCTCCCTACATTCCTCAAAGTGTTCTCGCGCATTCTATCTCTTCAATAGTGGGTACTTTGTCTATTATGACCAATGCAGATATCGGTGAATTACGTTCAGCGCAAGGCCCCGTGAGAGCAGTTTCTGAGAGTCACTCTCATAAGATAATTAGGTATCTAAATGATGATTTAGATTGGCTTCATCAGCATAGATCATTATTAGGTAGGGATACTGCTAGGAATCAACTGAAAGAACAATTTCTTCCATTTGGTTATCTCGTTCTTGCGGTTTGGCCATTGAGAAAAGCAATCCAAAAATGGATTCAGGATAATCCCAAAACACATCTTAGATTTTGCTTAGGGCAAATAATTCGTTCTGGTGAACATTCCGTATCTGTGAATAATTGTATACATAGGATCAAAATATTAGGTTCGGGGTGCCCGAATATGAGTGCTCCAAAAACTCCCTCTGGTTTAGTTGATTGGTGGCAAGGAAATAATTAATCTCTGAATACTAATTTAGCGTTTGCTGGGAGTCTTACCTGATCTGCTGAATCAAAATTATCTGGCCTAGAACTAATTGCTGCACAAGACCACCAAGATAATACAAACCCTGCTCCAGAGCCAGTGATTAATCTGATTAAATTTGTTGATTCATAAGATGTCAATAATTGTGTAAAACCATCTAATCCTATTGGAATTGCACCTAGAGATGCCAAAAGTATCATTGCTAATAATCTCCTATCCTCCTTATACAAAAATTCTATTTTTTCATCGTTAAATACCGACAAAAATGAATCTCTAACAGTCCATCTATTTAGCCCTTTTTTTCTCCAAAACAATGCGCCTACTGCGAGTCCTAAGAATAAACCAACGTCTCTAGCACAAACTGCTAACTGGTTCCCATTTATTTCCCATGAACGTTCATGTTTTTGATGGCAATTCAAATCACCAATGAAATAAACTAATGCTGCTAATGGATTTAATTCTGACCAGCTAAAGAATCCCAAATCTTCTTGATTATGGCCTATTTCTGCATTTTCTCCATGATTATGGTTCCCCCATGATCCCCATCCATCTTCTGTGGCATAGTCGATTCTGTTAGCCCTACCAGATAGATCTGGTATGGTATTTGTTGGTAACATTAATGGTGTAATGAAAAGTAGTATGAAATACCCTCCAGTAAATGAAGCAACTATCAGTCCTACTTTTTTTTCTCGTAATCTTTCGAGTCTACCATTTGCCAACATTTTCAGACTCTACCAGAGTTAATATTGATATCAACATTTCTCTTCAGATTATTTTTCTAATCATGAATAATAGGGGACACCTTCACAACATGCCTCCACGACTCTTCTACAAGTGGGGCATTCCATATGCTGTCTTACAGGTATTGCTGACCCCCTAAATCCGCATATACAGAAAATTGACTTACAGTGATCATAATCCATGAAACTGCTAAAAGAAACAGGTACTAATTCATTTCTCATGTAGTTAACGATTTCAATTCATCTTGTAGGTTATTTGCTAACCACTGGTGTAATAAATCACTCCCCATATCTGAAAGTGTAGAATTTAGAAACGCTGCAATCAAGGCATCCTTCGCGTCTTCTGGATTGAACCCTCTAGCCTCTAAGTAGAATAATTGTTCTTCATCTACAGGACCATTTGCAGTGCCATGACCACATCCCACTACATCATGTTCGCTGACTTCTAATTCAGGTATACTATCTGCTTCTGCTTTTTCTGAAAGTAATAGGTTATGGAATAATTGACCTGCATCAGCACCTGTTGCTCCATCTGCTACTCTTAACATACCTGTGCCTATGGTTCTACTATTACCTCCACAAGCAGAATGCCAATCTAATCTACTAAAGGTATTAGCAGCTTCATGATGAATCTCAACATGATGGTCAATATGCATTTCGTTTGCAGATAGAATCGAACCTAATACTCTTAAATTACCTCCATTTTCATTCATCATATATCTCAAATCTGCCTTAGTTCTTTCAGAACCTGAACTAATACTTCCTGCTTTTACTTGAGCATCTCTTCCAATATTAATCGCATCAACTCTCATCAAAGTTCCAGCATTCATTTGACCAACTAAAACATCATTAATTACTGAACCTTCACCTATTTCTCCATTACGAATCAAGCCAAACCATGGCGCACTGCCTACTATCTGAGTAACCAACTCAAATTGACAGTGTCTACCAATATTCATGGTCAGGTTCATCGATGAATTCGACTCTCCCAAGTTTATCTTTAGTAATACTGGTTGTTTAAGGATAGTATTTTTATCTACTTTCAAAGTAAATTTATTTTTACTAGACACAGCATCAATGAAATTCATTGAGACCGGGTCGCTATACGAGTTTTTCTTGGTAGTAATAGACTCTTTTAAAATTGAAATATTATCTGGTGCCTTGCTTCCATCTAACATAGAAAGACTAACTTCTGGTTGTGAGAAATTTTCCGGCACTTCTTTGATATTACCTGTTGGATGAACTTTTTTCCAAGGTGAATATCTCCAGAGATGATCAGCATTACTTGGTTCCTCTAGTGAAAGATATGTTTGGCCAGGATTCATTTCTAAAACCCCTATTTAACCAATACTTCCTTCCATTTCCAATGCCATTAATTTATTTAATTCAACAGCATATTCCATGGGTAATTCTCTTGTGAATGGTTCGAAGAAACCATTGACAATTAATGCTAAAGCCTCTTCTTCAGAATGACCTCTACTCATAAGATAAAATAACTGATTATCACTGACTTTTGAAACACTTGCTTCATGCTCGCATCTTGCAGTAGGATTTGCTACTTCCATTGTAGGGTACGTATCACTTCTACTATCCTCATCAAGAATGAGCGCATCACAAACGACATTTAATTTACAATTTTGAGCTTTGGGGGATACAGTAACTAAACCTCTGTAAGAACCTCTCCCTCCGTCTTTACTTATTGATTTTGATAAAATTTTACTTGTAGTATTGCTAGCAAGGTGATGTATTTTTGCCCCTGCATCTTGATGCTGACCTGCACCTGAGTATGCGACTGAAATAACTTCAGCATGTGCTCCTTCTCCTTTCAGAATTACAGAGGGATATTTCATAGTTAATTTACTGCCAATGTTTCCATCGACCCATTCAATTTTTGAGTTTTCATGAGCTATACCTCTCTTTGTGACAAGATTGTATACATTAGCGCTCCAGTTTTGTACTGTACTATATCTAATATGTGCTCCAGGTAGTGCAATTAATTCAACAACTGCTGAATGTAATGAGTCAGTAGAATATGTTGGCGCAGTACATCCTTCTACGTAATGTATACTGCTCCCCTCATCTGCTATGATTAATGTTCTTTCAAATTGCCCCATGTTTTTTGCATTAATCCTAAAGTATGCTTGAACCGGCAGTTCGACATGGACACCTTTTGGAACATAGATAAAAGAACCGCCAGACCAAACTGCTGTATTTAGTGCACTAAATTTATTATCTGAATATGGAACAACACTACCAAACCATTTCTTAACAAGATCTTCATGTTCTCTTAGCCCACTATCCATATCTAAGAAGATTACTCCTTGTTCCTGTAAATCTTCTCTAATAGAATGATATACTGCTTCAGATTCATACTGAGCAGTAACTCCACTAAGCCATTTTTGCTCAGCGTCTGGTATTCCTAACCTATCAAATGTATTTCTAATATCTTCAGGAACGTCATCCCAATCATTTTCTGTTGCTTTGGATGACCTTAGGTAATAACAAATTTTTTCGAAATCTATTTCGTTCAACATGGACATATTACCCCAAGTCGGCATAGGCCTATCATCAAAATGTTTGAATGCTTTTACTCTCATTTCAGTCATCCATTCAGGTTCATTCTTTAATTCTGAAATATCTCTTACTACCTTTTCAGATAGGCCCGCATCAAATCGAATAGTGGAATTTTCTGGGTCATGCCAACCCGCTTTATAATCTCCAACTGCTTCTCTTGCTTCTTCGGTCATCTCAATATCTCCTTTATTTCTCAGAACCGGTTTCTAACCAGTCATATCCCTTTTCTTCGAGTTCTAATGCCAACTCAGGACCACCTGTTTTGACAATTTTACCTGCAATTAGTACGTGTATTTTATCTGGTTGCACATGCTCAAGAATTCTTGAATAATGTGTAATGATTAATGCTCCAGAGTCAGTACCTCTTATCGCTGCATTTATTCCTTTAGCTACAGTTCTAATGCCATCAATATCTAAACCGGAATCAGTTTCATCAAGAATTGCTAATTTTGGTGTTATTAACATTAACTGTAAAATTTCAAACCTTTTCTTTTCACCGCCGCTAAAACCATCATTGACATATCTGCCAAGAAATGATGATGGAATGTCCAGTTCTTTCATACTTTCTTTTAACTTTGTTCTAAAATCCGAACCTTTAGCCGCTTCTTCTCCCAGAATCGCCGCAACTGATTTGCGAAGAAAATTTCCAACTTGTAAACCAGGTACTGATTGAGGGTATTGAAACGAAAGAAAAACTCCTTTTCTCGCTCTTTCCCAAGTTTCCATTTCAAGTAAGTCTTCACCATTTAGCTCTACAGTCCCACTTTCAACCTCATAATCTGGATGTCCCATTATTATGTTAGCCGTAGTTGTTTTCCCACTACCATTTCTACCCATTATTGCGTGAATTTCTCCCGGTTTTATATCCAAGTTTATTCCGCGAAGAATTGGTGTTCCATCGATCCCAGCATATAAATCTTGGATTTTTAATAAGTTCGACTCATTAGACATGCTATTCCCTAGACTGTGGTGTATGGCGTCCCTTTTGAATGGATGCTTATTTGCTTGTAAAAATCCTGACGATTTTTAGACGCCAACTGGTCATCCTAAAGTCAAATCACCTCTTCGGGTAATCTAATGAAGGACTCCCGCGACAATAGATTGCCCGTCTCTGAAAATCTTTCTGATTCATATCGGGACCAGATAGAAGAGATAATGAAAGCGGAATCCATACGTCGAATTGAAGAAAATCATAACCCTGAAGAGTTAGAACGTCTTAACAAATTATCCTTGATTAAATTATTTGAATCCAATGATTCAGATTTAGTGCCCGCTTTAATGTCAAGATTAGGTCCTGTAAGGGCTGCCTTAGATGGACATGGTGGGGGTTTAATTGTCAGTTCAGGAGAAATTAAAGATAAACATGATGGCACCAAAGCGCTTTCTTTGGTTATAGATTTAGATGGTGCGTGTGTTTCATGTGGGGCTGCACCTGGTACTCTGAAAGGAATACAAGATGATTTATTAATTGATGATGAAATATTTTCAGTTAAATTTTCAGTTTCAATGTTAGAATGGTTTGATGAGATTCAGAAAGAATTCGTACTTAAGTTCGGTGGCGTTATTTTTGTTTAGATTAGTATCCTTTTGAGCTCTTCTATCGACTCAAATGCAAATCCTAATACTGTTAACTCATCTCCTTGAATTAACTTAGTATGTTTCTTAGCTTCACCTGCTAAATCATACCCTCCTGCTTTACCATACCATGACTCATTTTGAATTAGCGCGATTATATCCTCATTTGTTAACTGTTCAAATTCAACTATTGAATGGCTTGTCCATTTCTGATATCCCCATTTCCCATGAATTGGGAGATATTTCTCATTACTTTTGATTAGAATTGCTGTTGATGACCATACTTTATGCCTCTTTCCTGAAAGCCTTAGTAGCATATTGGTTGCTTCGAGTTTATTTTTTGGCTGTCCCATCGGATTTAGATAATTATCAGGGTCTTCTACGATGGTATCCGAAACAATAATTATTTCCGGGGCATCTATCCCTTCTTTCTCAATAATGTCCCATTCTATAGCCGCAAATTTTGCCTTTGAGAGGCAAATTTCGTTTACTTGTAGTTCTACACTTTCTCCGTTAATCATATTTTTTTCATCACTAAGTAATGGTTGAGCTTTAATTTCACAATCTAAAATCTCTTTTAGGCACGAAAGCCTCCTTTTAGATGCTGATGCAAGTAAAACTCGCATATTTGCCACCTAAAGATCAATTCTCGAATCACAAATTGGACATTTAACCATCTTTAACTCCATTGAAGCCTCAAATTTTGAGGTGCATGTGGGGCATAATACCGGTCTATTTAGAGTTGGAATTTGAATCTCACTTTCGGTAGTAGGCGTAACTGCTGAAGGCATAGGTTGAGCCATATTTTGCGTAATTACAGTTTTTCTGTCTTGCCTTCTTTCCTTCCTTGAATTAGCTCCATCTGTTAATTCTACATCAATCAATTCGATTTCAGAAGATCTAATTTCGATATCAGTTGATTCTACAATATCCACTACATTTTCTTCTAATATAATATTCCCTGTTGCGACTTTCTTTCTTTTTCTACCAGCCCATTTTAGAGCACTAACTGACATTGTTGAAAGAACTATTAGGCAAAGAATAAGCACTGTGATCGCAACTCCTGCTGTTAGAATTGCAAAGTTTTGTTCATCCAGCCCTAAATATACTCTTAATTCATCTAGAATGTTTAATTCTCCAACATCTGGGTCATTATCGTCAATCAATGCTCTTATTTGCCATCCCGACAATTCATTCCAACTTAGCACGATAGTTTCGTCACTTAGTGGACTTCTATCGACTGATGATAAATGATTCTTTCCTGAAGTTATTCTATCAGATAGTCCAATCCACTGGTCATCTAATGAAGGGTTCATCATACCATACTGTATCTGAGATCCTGTTGGCCCTACAAAGTCATAGAATACTTGTATTCCAAGGTGTGTATCTGTCATTTGTATATTTCCAATTCCTTTCGAAGGAATTTTCATGCTTAGGTTTTCTTCAGCAGTCATTGTAGAATCTGCAATCATAGCCACTAATACAGACTCTGAGTCAATACCTTCTTTCCAAACAGCAAAAAGATAATCCTTGTCATCTATAGTTTTTACAGACATCATCTGCATACTTGCAGTGTCTCCGATTGACTTCTTATATGTCCAAGAACTCTGCTGACTAGAGCCATGTGCGTACCACAAACCAAGTCTCTCTTCACCAGTTACGTCATCTCTATTAGATTGATATAATATATGTGTATGTTCCTCGCCAAATTCAATAACTATTGGGTCAGCCTCATTCATATTAATTTCAATATCTCCGATGATGTTTGGAGTGAAAACCCAATCGGATGATGAGGTAGGGTAATCCGATTTAAGCAAGAAAACGCTTGTCAAATCTTTGTAGGTTCCACCAGTTGATATATCTCTATGGTATCCTCCAATCATTATTTCAGTTCCTTTAACATCTAAATCTATCCCGTAATATTTCCCATCAGATAATGAAATTGGTTCCATTAAATCTTGTATAGGTGTCATTTCACATGTCGCATCTATTCTGGAATAACTTAGTGTCTGCAGGAAAAATCCTTGATTATCGATGTATCTTCTTGTCCAAGTTATGTGTGCATAACCATCGCTTGTACTCCATGATGAAAAATCTCCTGCCCATTTAGTTTCTAGCATATTTGAGCATGGAATTAATGCTAGATTAGAATTTATTCGATATAAGGATAAACCTCCATCACTACTTGTAATTAACAAGCCTTCTCCATTCAAATCTATTACCTTAATTGGTTCTTCTCCATAATTAAATGATATTTGTTTTGCACCTGTCAGAGCCGATTGATCTACAAGTATCGTTGAAGTAACTTCGTTGTTATCCCAGTTCAAATCCGATAGACTTTCTCCATTTATTGTTATCTTTACTTCTATCGGGCCAACTTCATTAGCGATATAGGCAAATGCTACTTGACTGGCACCTTGTCCGACTACTAGTGAAATTTTAGTAGTTGTAATTTCAGTCCAACCTAAATCATTCTTGAGCCAAAGTGTTGCACCTACGTCCATGGCATCAGTAGAACCTAAGTTATCGATTCTACCCGTTATCAAGAACTGTTCATTAGGTCTAGGTATAGATGGTTCTGTCTTGATAGCTCCATCTCTGAAGGCTAGGTCGATTCCTTGAGGGCGTTGTAATACTGGAAATATTATTGAAATATCATTATCTGATTCATTATTTTCTTGAATTTCATCTAGTGGGTCGAGAGAAATTGTCAGTTGTTTATCGCCTACACTCGATGGATTCCATGATAGTGAAACTTCTATTATATCCCCACTACCTATGGTTTGAATAATGATCTCATCTTTCCTATAACCATCTTCTAAGAGATATATCGATAAATCTTCTGCAGACAAGTCACCGATATTTCTAATTTGTACTTTTGCCTCTAAAAATGTGTTGACATAGGTTTCAGTCACTGAAATCCCATATTCTTGTATTGAAAGCCCCGTTCTGAACATTAAATTAGGCGCCGGTGGAATATTGTCAATTTCTATCGTTGTACGAATTTCTTCTGACTTAACCCCTACGCCACTAACAAATCTAACTGAAAATCTTTGGTCCCCATCATCATTATCTTGGGTATCCCAAGGTATTGCCCATTCTATTTGTCTATTGCCTACACTCGAATAATAAGTCGCGTTTTTCCAATCATCAGTTCCTAATCTCCATTGTAATTGTGCTCCGTTAACAGTTTCCATAATTCCATTTATTTCAATATTTCCACTTACAATATCTTGACTACTTGGTGAACTAACCTCTAATGATAATCTTCCAATATTATGCGTATTCTTCGTATTATTACTCCATTGCTCGAATTCGTTCTTTGATTTAACTTCAATTTGAAGAGTTTCGGCGTCAACTCGGCCTTCATCCTTCCAATTAGGTAAGTCAAAGTTAGTGGTCCAATTGATAGTTCCGAATGCTTGATGCCAATCAACTAAAACTCCAGTAGAAAGTGGCCCCCCATCTAGAGGTCTATACTTGTAAGTGACACGAACTTGAACCTCTTCTGTTGTACCATTTTCTTCTCCTGCTTCACTAATATGTCCACGTATGCCATAACTTTGTCCTTCTATTAGCCAAAGCCCACTGGGTTTTTCGATAACTACCCAATCACCAGTTCCTTCTCCAACAGGTGGATCTCCTCCTCCAGTACCATTTCCTGGTGGGTCTCCGCCTCCTGAGTCATCTCCAAGCAGTGCTTGAAGAATTAAATTTCCATCAATTATTCCAAATCCATAATCTTTATTCCAAATGTCTGAGACTGATGGCATAGATGGAGAACCTCTGGCTTCAGAATTATTCCTAAAGAGATCTTTAACTTCTTGCGGTTCAAGTTTATCATCTATTTGTAGAATAATTGCTGCAAGGCCTGCAACAGCAGGTGTGGACATACTTGTTCCATCCATTGAAACATATCCATCATCCGCCAATGATGTAGAATCTTGCCCCGGGATTGTCGAGGTAGATGCAGCATGCTGAGCAGAAGTCATACCCGAGCCAGGAGCGACAACATCAGGTTTCAACTCATCCCATTTATCTCCATCATTATCATCTACTCTTGGTCCTGAATTAGAATAATCAGCTATGTCATCATCATTTCTCTGAATAGTATTTTGATCATCAATAGCTCCAACAGTTATTGCAGAATCTGCGGCTCCAACTGATGTGACTCGATTAGTTCCATCATTACCGATTGCAGCAATAGGTACAATTCCTGCTTCTGCACAATCATTGACAAGTCTTGCTGCGGAATTATTCCCATCATCTCCTTGGTCATTATCGCCTACAGGTGAACTTCCACTTCCAAATGACATAGTCATAATGTCGATACCTTCACTAGACTCATTATTTCCCCAATTTGTATCTACATTTTGTAGAACCCACTGTAAACCTTTGATTATAGGGCCTTCATCTCCACCGGCACTGCCTCCAGAGTCAGTCATTACTTTGACATCTACTAAATATGAACCAGGGGCATAACCTTGATTTATTCTTCTTTCATCTCCAGTTCCTAATGCGATACCAGCCACATGAGTTCCATGTCCGTTACCATCATCCGGATCGAATTCTCCATCGTTACATTCCTGAGAATTCCACGAAGTCGCATCACATCCCGCAACCCATTTGGGATCAGATAAATCATCTGGTTGTTTTTCATTATCATTATTATCATCTGAGAAATCATCAAGTGAGAAATGTTCATTATCCACTCCAGAATCTAGGACTGCAATCACTACTCCTGAACCATCGTAGCCAAAATCTCTTAATGTTTCGTCATAAACGTCTGAATCTCGAACTTTGGAACCTCTAGTAGCTATACTTAGATATGAAACTATTTTGTCTTGCTCTTCAATCATTATGACTCCGTCTTGTTGCCATATCTCAATTAGTGAACTAACAGGCACATGATCTATGACAACTGAATCGATATATTCAACTGGGAAAAACCATGACCCCTCTTCTTCCCAACCATGTTGAATTAGTACCTCCTTTAATTTAAGTAAATCAGTTTCTCCAGGATGCCATGAATAGCCGACTATAATTGCCGTAGTCATCCGACCGTCATTTCCAAGTATTGCAGTTGCTGAGTGAGACTCTTTTTGACCATCAATCATATATTGAAGACTATCTTCCATTCCATTAGCATCTTTATCTGTAGCGAAATTTATCCACCAATATGGTTCTTCTACTGCCGGGCTAGCATCCCAAGGTGGGAATCCGATACCTAGGTATTTTTCAGGACAGGTTTCACCTTGACATTTCAGTTCTGGTATTTCTAATTCAGTCTTCGAAATAATTACTTCTGATTCATAATTTGTATCATGAATACTGTCGTCTTCAACCGAAACAATTGCTGATGCTCCCGCCGATAAATCTAGGACTAACATCAACGCTACAACTAATATTGGGCCTACTGTTTTCGATGCTCTTACCATGGCTCTCTTAGAGAGCCAACGCCAAGAGAGGTATAATTTGAACCGATAATTAATTCAATAATACTTGATTATGGCCAAAATAGATGTTCACCATTTATCGAACAAACAAGTCGATATACATCATCTTTTTCATTAAATTTTATTTCCCCATCACAAATTGGACAGATTGTATTCTCAGCAAGTTCTTCCAGCCACGCCTGTCTTGTTTCTAGTTCATCACCTTGTAGCCTGAGTTGATATAGTATCCTTCCGGCATTTCCCTCGAGTGGTTTATTTGCAGATTCCCAAGGATCATTTGTCAAGTCACCCATTTTCTTTTTTGCAATCACTCTCATAGATTCATTATGAGATGCAGCGGTGGGATTAGAACTTTCAGTAGTTAAAGAACTGGGTGCACCTCTAGCGATTATTCTTGCTAAAAGATAAGCTAAAATGAAGCCTCCAATATGTGCCATATGTGCAATATTTGTTTCCCCCGAAGTTCCTTCTTGAATGGAGTACATTTGATAGATCTCTAGCCCTAACCTGACAAATACAATTAACCATATTGGCCACGCTCTTATCAAGAATAATAGAGGGAATTCAATTTCATCATTTGGCCAGCATGCCATGTAGGCACCTAGTAGTCCAAATGCTGCTCCGCTGGCTCCAATTGCAGGATTATGGGACTCTGGATGTGTCATGACCCATGCGACATTACCTCCAATAAATCCTAAGAAATATACTATTATCCATCTCCTACTGCCTAGTCTTTGCTCTAAAGGAACACCAACCAACCCTATAACAAGAATATTTGAGAGAACATGTAACCAATCTGCATGCAACCAAGCGGCAGTTACAAATCGATATAATTGATCAGGATTTTTTGATATTACCGGAATCATTGCTAAAAGTTCTATTTCATTGAATCCAACATTTGCTATTGCTAAAATAAACCTAACTAACATTACTAAGAGTAGTGACAAAACCATTGCTAAAGCAACACTTGTCTTTTGTCTGTAAGAATTAATGAATGGTATTAGTGCTACGACAATATAGATTGATAAAAATATCACATCACTATTTTCTAAGTCTGACAAAAACATATCACCTCCGGAGTTGGTTGTCACAAATCATACCCGCAGGTATTCTAGCAATAGCGCCTTCGATTCTTTGACGAACGTCTCAAACGATGAACCACCCTCGGAGGTATGTGAGTGTGCTGCCGCTAATCCAGATTTCGGATTTAGATATTCACCGAGGCAATCGCCTCATTATATCAGAAATGAACTTTGAATTATTCGAAGGAGAAGTAGTTGCTCTTGTGGGGTCAAATGGTTGTGGTAAGACCACTTTACTTGAATCAAGTGCAGGCATGCATGCAATTTCTTCGGGTCTAATTTCTTGGAGGAATGAAGGTTTTGAGATGAAACTTGTTAGAGACTCAGAAGGTCGAAGAGGTTCTTTGCCACCTATGGGATTAACGCTACAAAAAAATGGAATGTCAGGGGAGGAAACAATAGAAGAGAGGTTGACTACAGTCCTAGCAGTTTCTGGCTGTCATTATGATTCAACTAAAGTATCTCAGTTACTCAATTATTGGGGGCTTGAACATCGTAAATCAGACAGGATTTCACAGCTTTCAGGAGGGTTAGCAAGACGTCTTGCAGTACTTTCAGGATTAGCACCTGCGGTAATGTCAGAAAAACCTCGTGCAATTTTACTTGATGAACCATCAGAAGGATTAGATGAATCCGCTAGGGAATTATTAGTCGACTGGTTAAGGGCGTTGGCATCTAAAGGACATGGAGTAATTCTGGCCACACATGATCCTCAAATTATGTTAGCAGCAGATAGAATTATGGAATTTGATGAAAAAAGAGGTGTTTCTGTCAAAAAGCAAAAACATCCTTTATCTAATTTTGATCTACCAGAACCTTCTGGTAACGCTAAAATAAGTAAAATTTCGAGTCTTTTTCATTGGGCTTACAGAATGGAAAAGAGAAATCCCATTGATACAATAAGCCGCTTCATCCCATCTATCTTGGCACTATTATTGATTCATACATTGATAAATGAAGATGAGATATCAGTGGCTGGTCCAGATTTTGTCGCAGCAATGATCTTATTGCCTTCATTTATCTCTGTAGTAATTCCTCCTGCATTAATTTCGAGGTATGCTGAAGAAAATTGTGGTAGATGGTGGGAAGCAGTAATAGGGCCGAAATTTCGCACTTTTTCCTCTATCATAGGTTCATCAATCATCCTCCCTTTACCATTAATTTATATTTCTTGGTTAGTTATTACTGATTTTGGAGTCCAAAGAGAAGATTTAGGTGCTGTTTCCTCTTGGTTATGGCTTCCTGGTATAGTTATGTTTAGTGTGGCAATTGCAGCATCTGCTCTCCATTTATTAGTTTCTGATTTGAGAAGGGTCGGTGCTTCTGCAGCATCTCTTTTACTATTGGTATTAGTCTGGCCGTTTCTTGAATTAGTTGATGCTTTGGTGATGATTATGAATGATGGTATGAGCTTCGGATTTTCTTTAGATGAACCCTTATCAATGATATTTTTATCTTTCTCAGTGAGTATTCTAGTCTGGGCAATATCAGTGTATCTTCCGGATTCCTGAAAACGAGCATTCATCATAGAGTATGTGCTCGCATGTTTATGGTCTCAATGAAACACTATGGTTGGGCCCTAACTTGTATTGGTGGTGCCGGAGTTTTACTGACTGCTGTAATGGGTTATACGTATGCCCCAATGGTTCAATCACCTCCATTTCGTTCACCTGAGGCTTATCGAATTTTATTTTGGCATGTTCCTTTTGCTTGGACCTCTTTTATCGCTTTTTGTCTATTATTTATTGGGGCAATTACTTGGTTTTTGAAAAGAGAAGAATGGGGGTGGGTTCTATTCTGTACTGGTGCTGATTTAGGCTTACTTTTTGGTCTAGGCGTAGTTATTTCGGGACCAATATGGGGTTCTGCTGAATGGGGAGTGCCTTGGGATTGGGGTGATTTAAGATTGAATACATTTGGTTTACTAACTGCAGTGACACTCTTTATCGTACTTTCTAGACGTTCTCAACCTGACGGTATAGATACTAGAGATACACTTTCTACTATTGGATTATTTGGATTTGCTTTAGTGCCGATAACTGCAATTGCTACTAGCGTTTATCAGAAGAGACACCCTTCAGTAGTAATAGCACAATCCGATGAAACAGGACTTGACCCAAAAATGTTAGAAGTTCTTATGATTGGTATTTTCTCATTCTGGATACTTATGGTCGGACTTTCTATATTGACATTTTTAGCTTATAAACTTGAATCAGAACTAAATAATCTTCTTCAATTATTAGATGATGAGGTGGTACATTGAACGGTTTTACATCATATGTGATTGCTTACTCGATATTAGGTTCATTGCTGTGTTATTATATTATTTACATTGGGCATAAGTTAGATGATACTAGAGTTAGAATTAAAGAAGCAAAATGGAGACTTCAGGGCACCGATTCTGAAGAATGATTTATTTTTCTATCACGAATGATTCTAATGTAGGATGCTTTCGCAAAGGTTGAGAGACATGTCTAAAGACGCATTTTGTATTGTTTGTGGCGATACTACTACTCTTTCTTCAAATAGGCTATGCGAAGTATGTTTTCGTAAGCGAGTCAACTTATCTAAAATGCCCAAAGTGATTCAACAATTTCGATGTCCAAAGTGTGAGTGCTATGAAATTCGTGGTCGTTGGTCAAAAATGGAACATGAAACCTTAGCAGACTTAAGAATTAGAGATAATCTTGAAATTGATGATAGAGCAGATGATGTTAATGTTGATTTCGCTCTGCAAGTAATTGACGATAGAACCAACAGAGTTCATTTAGATGTTTCAGGCACGATTGATAATTTCTTTTTTGAAGATAGTTATGAGGTATTAATTCAGACTAGTAATGCAATATGTACTCCTTGCACGAGGAAAGATGGGGCCTACTTTGAAGCGATAGTTCAACTTCGTTCAGCAGGTCGTAAGTTGTCGGAAAGTGAGCTTAGAGAATTGAGAGCTACTCTAGATGAAATGCTTGGGGGAATGGAAGCTGATCCTATGTTTTTTATAACTAAGGAAGGTATAGTGACAGGGGGTTGGGATTTACAACTAGGCTCTAAATCAATGGCAAGATCTTGGGGGAGAATTTTAACAAAGAAATTTGGTGGGACAATAAAAGAAACTTCAACAGTTGTTGGAATGAGGGATGGAATAGAAATTACTAGACTTACTGTTAGTTATCGTAAGCCAGCCTATGCTGTTGGAGATGTCGTTAAGCTGAACAATGATTTGTGGTTAATTGATTCATGGCAGAAAGATGGACCAATTATCCGCCGCTTAAAATTCTTTCAACGCTCTGGAGCAACATGGAGAGATATGGAAAAAGCGAGGATTATTTGTTCAACTTCGGAACAACATATTGTCGATATTATGAATAGAGATAGTTCTGCTGCGGAAGTTATGAGCCCTCAAGATTACACCATGACTACAGTTGCTCTCCCATACGATGATGACATTAAATCTACTAAATTACGAATTGGTTACATACATGATGTATGGGTGGCACTACCTGGGTTTACGGCGGAGGATGCGATATGATTCCGAGAGATATGGACGAGCTTCTGAAAAATTTAGATCATCGTGACATGGCAGGATATACTCGTAATTTCATTGATGATTTTGAACAAGCGATTAATTCTAAGTTAGATATTTCCAAAGATACTGATTGGTCCGGTGTATTATGTTTAGGAATGGGAGGTTCCGGTGCAGGGGGGATGTATCTTTCTGCATTATCAGATCACTCAGGAGGACTGCCATTTGTCGTTTGGAGAGATTATGGCTTACCTTCTTGGTGGGGGCCTGATTGGTTAATAATTGCAACGTCTTATTCAGGAAATACCGAGGAAACACTTGATGGTGTGAAAGAAGCATTAGAGTCAGGAGGTACAGTCATTGGTATTTCATCAGGAGGTGAATTAAAAAAAGTCATTACTGAGGATGAGGAGTGCCTATATTTACAGGTTCCAAGTGGTCAAATGCCACGTTCAGCATTTGGTCATTTATTCGGAACTCAATTAGCGGTTTGTTGGGAAATAGGTATTATTGAAAAGCCAAATCCCGAAGAAATCACATCTATGTTAAGCCGCTTACGTTCTCTATCGATAGACTCAGACATAAGTGGAGGGAATGGATTGGTTATTTCTGTAGCAGAGTCGATGCTTGGTAAACAAATTGGTATAATTACTCCTACCGTTTTAAGTTGCGCTGGTCGACGCTTTTCTAATCAATTAAATGAGAACTCAGATGTTTTTGCTCGTCCCACAGAATTACCTGAAATGAATCATAATGAGATAGTTGCATGGGCTTCTTCAGAAAGTAATGAACATTCTTTAATCTATTTTTCATGCGAAGATATTCATCCTAGAATACGTTCTAGAATGAACTGGATGTTAGAAAATATTGCAAATGAAAACTCTTGGATAATTGACTGTGAAGGTGAAAGTTTACTAGAAAGATTACTCTATGCATCTCATATTTCCGATTGGATAAGTATCGCACTAGCACTATTGCGAGGTGTAGATCCATCTGAAATGGGTTCAATAATTGAACTCAAGTCTCATCTCTCTAAGGTCTAGTATATAGGGCCGAGAACTAATCTTGGGTCTGGGTATTCAATCAATGCAATTTTTCTGTTTACTGGGTCGACTACTCCTGGCATATCGTGAGTTTTAGGTTCAATTATCGAGAGTTGAAAGTGTAGATGGGATTCCCATCCTCCATTTTCATGCTTATCTCCCATCCAGCAAATAACTTCACCACGAGAAATTTTCTGGCCAATCTTCTTCTTAGAGATAGAATTAGAATCTAAATGCCCATATAATGCCCAAATTGGAACTCCACCAATAATATGTTTTGTAATTATGACATTTCCATAGTCTCCATCTTCTGGATTATATCCAAAATGAGAAATTACTCCATCTTCAAAAGCCATACAGGGAGTTCCTACTGGCGCTCCGATATCTATTCCAATATGCAAGAATCTATTGTCTTTAAACAAATCAGTATTATACATCCCTGGTCTTAATTCATCATATTTACCTATGTCATA